>Ga0114966_10005951_pt1 | contig 10223 bp, 7 predicted proteins | sample M_130207_XF_Meta_FD_87029 | JGI IMG/M metagenome (GOLD analysis project Ga0114966, IMG submission 87029) | Freshwater microbial communities from Lake Montjoie, Canada to study carbon cycling - M_130207_XF_MetaG | ecosystem: Environmental > Aquatic > Freshwater > Lake | place: Lake Montjoie...
AGACCTTACATCGTTAATTGAATATTTCAAATAGCTTGCATATTCTTGACCATAAAAATCTCTGCTGTTATTATTTTTTTTAATAAAATCACGCATTAATAATAAAGGATTAATAGGGTCGATACCTTTTAGGCGGTCGTATATATAGGAACGGAAATAGTTGGAAGATTCAAAGGACGCATCTTCTTGAGTATTGCCAACAAGCATATGTATATCGATTTTAGGATCATCAATTTTCCATGATAATTCTTCAAAATACATATCTACATCATGGTATGAATTAAGAAAAGGTAATTTTGATATACCTTTATTAGTCCGTATCAGCGACAGCATGCGCGTAGCAATTATAAATTTCATATTAATGCTTGGATGGGTAATAGAATCCTTTTCGAAATAGAATTTTATATTGGCACCTTCTGCCGATAGTTTTTCTTTATTAATACCAATTATTTTTGCACCTACCACTAAAAATTTTTTGCCTCCATATTTGAAAATTAATGTAGCATCTTCTTTTTTACTGCCAGAACCTAAAAATTTTGATCCACGCATACTAAAACCTCCATCATAATCTACACCTTCAGTAACATTAATTATTTGCATCCTTTTATTGTAAGAATCAAAACGTGGGTATGAAATATTACTTCCTCTTTCGGAAATAACTTTTTCAGTTAATTGACCTAATAATGGTTTTTTAAAATAATTGTTATTGTAAAATACTACAGAATCGGCTGTGAAACCGCTAGTTTTAAGAACAATTCTATAGTTTTTCAATTCAGCCCATACCATATTTTCTTCTAAACCGGCTCGCTTCCAATTTACAGTTCCACCATTACCAGTGAAAACCCCTGTATATGGGTAATAAATACCTGATGTATTATAAACTACTCCACTATCATTTTGATTGTTGAAGCAACGTAAATTTAATTTCGGGAAAATTACTATTGGAACGCTATCATATTCAAATTTATAATTAAAGTTATTGGATGCAAATTCCACTACTGAGGACCTGTAAAAAGTATTGGAAGCGAATAAGTTTTCACTCATTTCTAAATATTCGGAATAATACTTCATCACTTTGCCATTCAATATTTTATTAACACACTCTTGCCATGTATTAAAGTTATCTTCACTTTGATTCGATTGAACAAAATTCATTACTGATGTGAGGTAACTTTTATATTCAGGTAAAATGCGTAATTTTTTCTTAACCATTAAATTACAAGCGTTGTATGTTGATTTTTTGAATTCCTCATTGTATTTAGGGGAGTTCCATGCTAGTGTGAACTGTTCCATAAATTCTTTTACTTCCTTTTTAGACATATTAGTAACCTCTAACATCACTTTTATTTCTTCAAGAAACTTAATAGGATCCTCGGTATATTGCTTAATAGGATTCAATTGCCCAACAGATTTTAATGCGAAGGCAAAAAGCATAAAAAGTATTAAAATATATCTGAAATTATTCATTTGAATAAATTAAATGTCTGTTAGTTTTATTGATATTAATTATATAATTTTTTAATTATTGATATAATAAAAATGCTAAATTTTTATTATCAAAAATTATTTATTTTTTAAAATGCAACATTGCCCACTCATCAATAATTAATTTTTCTTCCATTTTAAGACCTAAGTCCGCAGCACTTTTGTTAATTTCTATGATATCCGTTTCAAAAAATCCACTTAACACTAAATTCCCATCTTGTTCAAGCGAATTGTTATAAACTTTCATATCGCTGAGTAGAACATTTTTGTTAATGTTTGCTAGTATTGTATTAAATGATTTACCATTTAATATTTTAGAATCGCCTTTATAAACAGTAACATTTTTAATGTTGTTTTTTTGTAAATTTTCTATGCTGTTTTCATAACACCAGTCGTCGATATCAATTGCTGTTATGGGATTAGCGCCAAGCATCGATGCTAATATAGCTAATACACCGGTACCGCATCCAATATCTAATACTGATTTATTGTTTAGGTTTAATTTCAGTAATTTCTTAATCATTAACTGAGTTGTATTGTGATGCCCAGTCCCAAACGACATTTTAGGCTCAATAATTATGTCATAATCAATATTTTTTTTCTTCTCATGAAATGGTGCTCTTATGGAACATTTCCCATCTACATCTATAGCTTGATAATTACTTTCCCATTCTTTTGCCCAATTTTGTTTTTCGATTATTTTTGAAATATAGCTAATTTTTAAAATATGCGAATAATTTAAAAACAATTTTTTTACATTTATTTCTGAATAGGCATCTTCTTTTATGTATGCATTAAATCCAGTTTCACTTTCAACGAAGCTTTCAAATTCAATTTCTGATAATTCCGCAATTAATATATCGCTACCCAGTTCTTGGGGTTCAACATTAACAATTAGTTCAACGTGATTCATAAATTTATAGCAATATTAATTTTTTAATTAAAAATAGGAGCAAATGTTTTTAATATTATATTTTTATATTATTTTATAAAAACTAAAATTACACAAAGCAAATTCAGGCTTTTTGTTTTAATAATAAATTATTTTTTAATGGAATTAACTATCGCAAGATATTCGCTTCCAATAAGCGATGACCCACCTATTAAACCTCCATCTACATCAATACAATCAAATAATTCTTTTGCATTTTTTGTATTGCAGCTGCCACCATAAAGTATTGAAATAGCAGTAGAAATTTCTTTTCCATATTTTTTATTTATTTCGGATCTAATATAATTATGCATGCCCTGGGCCTGATGAATAGTGGCTGTAATACCGGTACCAATTGCCCAAACAGGTTCGTAAGCCAATATTAGTTTGATGAAATCTTTTGATGGTAAATGGAAGAGAGACTCTTTCAATTGAATTTTAATTGCTTCTAAATGCATGTTTGCATTTCGTTCTATTAAATTTTCGCCTACACAAAAAATAGGTGTTAAGTTGTTTGCCAGAGCGATATTTACCTTCTGAGCTAGTAAATTATTATTTTCTCCAGAATATAAGCGGCGTTCGGAATGTCCTATAATAACATACTTTGCACCTGTAGATTCAATCATCGCCGCTGATATTTCTCCTGTATATGCACCTTTAGGATTATGATGACAATTTTGAGCGGCTACTTCAAATCCATTTAAATGTTCTAATTTATTGGCAATAGCAGCCAAATGAATGTATGGGGTAGCAATAATTTTTAACACATCATCGGTGGAGTGGCTTAATGATTCTTTGATAATTTCATCAACGAATTCAATTCCTTCGTTATATGTTTTGTTCATTTTCCAATTTCCGACAACTATTTTTTTTCTCATAATATTAAACCTGATGGCTTATATAATTAATAATAAAAGTGGTGTTATACTTATACTAACCTTATGCGTGGATCTAAAATACCATAAATGATATCAACAGTAATATTAATAAAAACAAAAATAAGAGCAAATACTAGCGTTGTGCCCATAACCACAGGCAAATCATTTTTGTTTAGCGCATCTACTACTTCAAATCCAATACCTTTCCAATTAAAAACAATTTCAACAAATACTGCTCCTGCTATTAGACCAGCAAACCAACCTGAAATTGCAGTAATTACTGGGTTAAGGGCGTTTTTTAAGGCATGTTTTAAAATCACATTATAAAAAGATACTCCTTTAGCTGTTGCAGTTCTTATGTAATCTTGGGAAAGCACTTCCAATAAAGTACTGCGAGTTAATTGAATGATAACTGCCAGGGGCCTTAAGCCAAGTGTAATGGTTGGTAATATTAAATTTTTTAAGGTAAGGTGTTCTTCTCCAAAATCGTTTGTTGTATATAAGGATCCTACGTTATTTAGGCCAGTATAATCACGTAATATAAAACCAAAAAACCAAGCAATTATTAGTCCAATAAAAAAGGATGGCAATGCCATGCCTATTATAGCAAAAACCAGCGCTGACTTGTCAAACCATGAGTTTTTTTTCAATGCGGAATAGATGCCTAATAAAATCCCGAAAAATGAAGCGAAAAGTATGGATGAAAATGCTAATACAGCTGTTTCTGGGAGTGTCTCAATGATAATATCCGATACTTTTCGTTTTGAAATATACGACCTTCTTAAATAGGGGTATTTAAGTATTATTATTTTGCTGCTTGAAACAGAAATTAATTTTTTAAAGGAGGTATATTTATTGGGATTTAAATATAAATAATGCTCTGTATTAGTTGGGTCGTTTACAGAGATGGGCGATAAATCATTCAAATACATAAGAAATTGTATTGTCATTGTTTTATCGCGGCCTAAATCTTTATTGATGATATCAATAGAAGCTTTATCAGCACGCTGTCCAAGCATCATACGAGCAGGATCTCCAGGCAGTACATTGAATAGCAGAAATACTACAGTAATAACACCAATTAATACAAGAAAACCGTAAAATAAGCGTTTTAATATAAATTTTATCACAGTTCTTTGGCTAAATTTATTTTATAGAAATTTCGAAAAAAAGTGATACTAATAACATTTAATAAATTATAATAATTGGCAATTTTATTTTTTTTTGCAAGCTTGGTAATGTTAAGAGCTGTAAAATAAAAAAATCGCTTTTAAAATGCAGCTATTTTTTAAAATATTTCTCCTTTAAATCACTATATGACGGAAATGAATTATAATGCCACATGTCTATTACTGTACCTGCTTTTAAAAGCATTAATCCCGGATTTGATCTTATCATTGTTTTTAAAACTGTCCCATCTGTATTATAAAACTCAATATTAGTTTTGGTCTCCAACTTAAATTTTTCAATAGTTTCTTTTGTAGAGGAGGTAAGTGTAATAAATGCAATACTATCTTGTTTACATAAAGTGGAGAAATCATTTATTTTACCAAAAATAGCTTGCTCTGTTTTTTGTAGATCGTGACAAATTAATAAAAAATTATAATTTGGATTTCCAATAATATCTTCTGTATAATCAGAGCCTTCAAGGTTTGAAATACTGAAATCTTTAATTTTAGGTTCTACTCCTTTTTTTGTAACTTCAGTTCTGTTGCTTACATAATCATATTGCTGGTCCCAGTTAATAGGCCATTTGTCAACTTCTGTAGTTTCTCCTGTTTTTTTATCTTTTAATAAATAATAAAATTTTATCTCATCGGGTATGCCTTTAGTTTGCTCCGGAATATTTTTCCCAATTGCATATGGGCGAAAATCTATTATTGGCAAATAACTATAGGTGTATATTGGAAAAGCTGTTGAGGCAATAGTTATCATTACTAAAAGTACGTTTTCAAATTTATTGCCAAAAATTGGCTTAATGTATTGTTTACCAATAAATAATAATATTATAAAAAATAATAATATTAAATCTTTCGTAAATGATTGCCATGGTGTTAATGGTATAGCATCACCAAAACATCCGCAGCTTAATACTTTTTGATAATATGCCGAGTAAAAAGTTAAAAAGGTGAAAAATACAATCATTGCCAATAGCAACCATAAGGTTAATTTTATTCTTGCTCCCAACAATAAGGTGAAACCTAAAATGATTTCAAAAACACAAATAAAAATTGCTAACGGCAGTGCAATTGGAATTAAAAAGTGAGTATCGAAAACTTCAAAATATTCAACTAGTTTATAGGCAAAACCAACAGCATCATTAGCTTTTATGAAACCTGAAAAAATAAATAATAGCCCTGTTAAAATACGCGTAATGTTTGTTATTGTTTTCATTTTTAGTTTTTAATTTAAAATTTTAATTTCAGAATTGTGTTATAAATAACAGCAACTATTTTTAGTTTTTATTTTTATTATTAAGCTAGTAAATAAAATATATTAAAATAAGTTTATAAATTATTCATTTAACTTGATAAGAGCAAAAATAGCGTAATTAATCATGTCGTGAAAATTAGCATCTACCCCTTCTGATATAATTGTTTCACCTTTATTATCTTCTATTTGCTTAATACGTAATAGTTTCATTAAAATTAAATCTGTTAATGAACTTATCCTCATATCTCGCCAAGCCTCCCCATAATCATGGTTTTTATTCTCCATCAAATTTCTTGCCTCATTTGCATGTTGATCGTATAATTTACTAACCTCATCGGCAGGTAAATCCATACGCATGTCGTTTTTTAATTTTAATTGAATTAACCCTATTATTGAATAATTAATAATACCAATATATTCAGACTGAATATTCTCACTTATTTTTTGAGTACCTTTGTCTTCTATATTTCTAATACGTTGTGCTTTAATAAATATTTGATCCGTAATAGAGCTTGTTCTTAATATACGCCAAGCCGTACCATAATCTTTCATTTTTTTAATGAAAATATTTTTACTTGATGTAATAGCTGTTTCGTATTGAGTTTCAGTTTTATTCATTTCTTTATAAAAAATGGAAGATTAAAATTAATTGTAAATTTACTAATTTTACTAATTTGGTTAGCCGTTCTAAATAGAATTAAGTATCCATTTTTTGATACTATTTAGCTAGTTTAGTGAGTCATTTGAATCAACAACAGTCCAATTTAATAAATGATTGCGCAAGATACAGTTTTTTATGAAAAAATAGAACAGATTTTCAACAAGAATTCTGCTCCTTTGGTGATGGGTATTTTAAACGTAACGCCCGATTCTTTTTTTGATGGTGGTAAATTTACATCAGAAAATAATTGGTTGGAGCATGCGCAACAAATGGTAGCTGATGGTGTTGATATCATTGATATTGGTGCTTACTCCACTAGGCCCAATGCAATTGATGTTTCTGAAAAGGAGGAAACGGAACGTTTAATTAAAGTTATAAAATCGGTTAGGGAAAAGTTTCCTGATATCCTTATTTCTGTCGATACATTTAGAGCATCGGTAGCACTTAATGCAATAAATGCAGGGGCTAATATAATTAATGATATTTCGGGCGGAACAATGGATGATGAAATGTTTCCATTGGTTGCAAAACTTCAAGTGCCTTATGTTTTAATGCACATACAAGGAACTCCTGGTACAATGCAGCAAAATCCAACATATTCAAATGTAACGGAGGATGTTTTTATATTCTTTGAAAGTAGACTTAATTTATTAAAATCATTGGGTGCTTCTCATATTATTCTTGATCCTGGTTTTGGATTTGGCAAGTCTTTGGAACATAATTATTTATTATTGAAGCACATGAATAAATTCAATTCATTTGGTTTGCCATTGTTGGTAGGTTTTTCACGTAAATCAATGATTAATAAATTGTTAAATATTGATAAAAAAGAAGCATTGAATGGAACCACCATATTAAATACAATTGCCTTAAAAAATGGTGCTAGAATAATTAGGGTGCACGATACTAAAGAAGCCAAAGAAGTGGTAAATATTATAAATTATTTAAATAAATTAGATTGAATTTTATGCCTTTCGAAAAATCAAAAATTACACTTACTGAAACAGGCCAATTTTCAAATTTTTTTCTTGATTATATTAGTAAATCAAATCTGTTGAGGGGATTTTATGCGTATGAACCTAGTATCGAAGTTTTTGATAAAGTTATAGAAGATAAAGTAAAGGAGAACATAAATAGGTTATTACTTGTAACTGTTATTAATGAGCAATATGCAAAAATAAAGAACTGCGAATTGCAAAAAAAAAATACTGCCCTTCTATTAAATAATAATACTTTTACTGTGGCCACCGGACATCAGCTTTGTCTTTTCACAGGTCCTCTTTATTTTATTTTTAAAATAATTACTACCATTAATCTTTCTGAATCATTAAAGATTAGGTACCCACAATATAATTTTGTTCCTATCTATGTTATGGCTAGTGAGGATCATGATTTCGAAGAAATTAATAAAGTTAATTTATTTGGTAAAAAAATTATTTGGGACAATAAAAATACTGAATCATTTAAAGGTAACACAGGGGATTTAAAATTTAATGAGACCGCAAATAATATTGTTGGCAAGGGTCCTGTGGGTAAATTAAATACCGAATCTATAAAATTTCTTATAGATGAATTAAGTGAAATTTTGGGCGAATCGGAAAATGCTCTCGAATTAATTCAACTTTATAAGGAATCCTACCTTAATAATGAAAACCTTGCCGATGCTACCCGACATCTTGTTCACCATTTGTTTTCGCAATATGGTTTAGTAATTATGGATAGCAACGACAAGCGTTTAAAAAACGAATTTTCTGATATTATTAAAGATGATATTATTAACCATTCAAATTATAAAATTGTTAAACAAACGATTCATAATTTAGAACAAATTGGAGTAAAAGCTCAAGCGAATCCTCGTGAAATAAATTGTTTTTATATGATTGACAATTTACGTGAACGTATTGAATATAATAATATTTCAAATCCTCAAAATACTGGTGAAGGAGTATTTAAGGTATTAAATACTGCCATCACTTTTACTAGTGAGGAATTAATTGAAGAAATAAATAATTATCCGGAACGATTTAGTCCAAACGTTATTTTACGCCCTGTTTATCAACAAAAAATACTACCAAATATTGCTTATGTAGGTGGCCCCGGTGAAATTGCATATTGGCTGGAATATAAAAACATGTTTGATTTCCACAACATTAATTTCCCTGTATTAATACCTCGTAATTTTGCATTATTAACCAATAAAAAAATTGAGCTGCAGTTACAAAAATTGGGATTTACCTTCCCCGATTTATTTAAAAATATGGATGTATTGATAAAGGAGTTTGTAATTAATAATGCTAGTTCCGACCTTTCATTTAAAGAGCAAGAGATTAATATTATCAAAATATATTCCGATATAGCAGCAAAGGTATCCGCTGTAGATATTACTTTAAAAAGTAGCGTAGAGGCGGAATTACAAAAAGCATTGAATGCAATAAAAAATATTGAGAATAAATTAACTCGCGCCGAAAAACAAAAACAAGCAGCAAATATTCTTCAGATTACTAAATTAAAAGATAAATTTTTCCCTGAAGGTGCATTGCAGGAGCGTTATGAAAATATGACACCCTACTATTTAATGCATGGTAAAAAATGGATAGCCGATTTAAAAGAACATTTTAATCCTTTTGATTTTAATTTATTGATTTTAACCGAACAAAAGGATTGATTTTAATGCTATTACTTTTTGTTACAGTTTAGGTTTAATTCCTAAAATTATTTTTTTATTTTTAAATTAAAAAAACTAACAGATTTAGCAAAAATTATAATCTGAAAAGCGCGTAAGCCAGAAAAGGTAGCGGGGGCTGTGTCAGCCTGTGCGTGAGCCGATGACCTTTTCTTGATTTTTTTGTTACTTTTTGTTCCAAGACAAAAAGTAAAATGCTTAAAAGGACTAAGAATTTTATATCTTAGACGAAGGTAATTGTTTGAAAAGCCCTGTTATTAGCCTACCTAAATAGTAACTACTTTTTAACCTTTAGGTCATCCATATACTTTTTTAATACATTAAATTTTTCAGTATCTCCTGTTATCCTATAGGTCTTCATCAAAGATTGATTAACACTCATTTCATTGGGATTTATCTCACGTACTTTTTCAAAATAGGGGATTGAATTTTTAAAATCAATCATGGCTTTTTCATCAAATTCCTTCATTTTTTTTGATTCACTTAATGGCAGATTACTAGATTTATTGCTCCATTCTACTCCTTTATTAAAATATAATACTCCCAGCTCAAAGTTAGCATCTAAATGGTCCGCTTTAAGTTCTATCACTTTTTTGTAGGATGTTTCTGCTTTTTCAAACTCTTTTTTGTCTTTGTAAATTAATCCTTGAGCATAAAAAAGCAGTTCATTGTCGGGGGTTGATGCTATGGCTTTTTCTAATTTTACTAATAGTATATCGGTTTTACCAAGCTGAATATAAAGTGTAAGTTCAGCATTTATTAATTTTATGTCATCATCAAATAAATTGCGGCCCATTTCAATATAATTTAAGGCTTTGGTGGTATCTTTTTCTGATAAATATATCAAACTCATATCACTATATATTTTTGGACTTTTATATTTGGCATCAATTAATTTTTGAAGATATTCCTTAGCTTTTCCTATATCTTTCGCATCTCTTGAGATAGAGTACAAATCATAATTGAGGGATTCTGTCGTAATATTACTGCGTGTAAGGGTTTTATCCTTATCAAAAGGGAAAACATCAAATAAAATATTTAAATTCTTTGCTGCATTAATAAAATCTCCGCTGCGGTATGCTGCTAAACTATAGTTATAAAGCCTTAATGCACTTGCAATAAGCAAGCCGGTAACTTCATCTTTATAAATAT
>Ga0114966_10005957_pt1 | contig 10217 bp, 8 predicted proteins | sample M_130207_XF_Meta_FD_87029 | JGI IMG/M metagenome (GOLD analysis project Ga0114966, IMG submission 87029) | Freshwater microbial communities from Lake Montjoie, Canada to study carbon cycling - M_130207_XF_MetaG | ecosystem: Environmental > Aquatic > Freshwater > Lake | place: Lake Montjoie...
GAGGCCATGCCCCCCAGGGTCATGATATTGAAGCTCTGTCCGGTGATCTTCAGAACCAGGGTTGTCGCGCCCAGCACCATCGGCACGGCCACGACCGCAGCCAGGGTGATTTTCCAGTCCCGCAGAAAGGCCAGCAGTACCAGAGCCGCCAGGGCCACGCCGATCAGGATGGCGTTCCGCAAGGATGTCGCCGAGTCCAGGATCAGATCGCTCTGATCGTACCAGGCCTTGATTTCCACGTCAGCCGGACCTTGGCTCCTGGCCTTGGCGAAGGCCTTCTGCACGTCCCTGGAGATCTGGACGGTGTTGCCGCCGGCCTGCTGGAATATCTGCATCAGCACCGCGTCGCGGCCATCGGCGGTGGCGCGGACCCATTGGGTGGAAGCCGCGGCCGTCACTTTCGCCACGTCGCCGACGCGCACGATGGCCCCGTTTCCGCTCCTGATGGTCACGTTCTCGATCTGGCGGGGCTCGGTCAGCCGCGATTCAGTCAGCACCAGCAGCAGCTTTCCGTGATCCTCGACCCGCCCCGAGGCTGCCAGGATGTTGGCGCCCGAGATCGCTTCGGACAGGTCGGCGAGGGACAGGCCGTGGGCCCACAGCTTGGCGGGATCGGCCTCGATTCGGTACTCGCCGCCGGCGGCGCCCTGGGTTTCAACCCGGGCGACCCCATCAATGGTCGACAGGGACGGCGCCAGGACGCGGTCGGCGAACCGGCGCAGTTCGACCGGCGTGGCGGTCTTCGACGTCAGACTGTAGGCCGTCGCCGGATAGAGATTGAGGTCGAGGCGGCGAACATCGAACGTCACCCCCGGCGGCAGGGTTTGCTGGACCCGCGTTGTCGCCGCCTCCACGCGCTGCAGCGCCAGGTCGAGGTTTGAGCCCCAGGCGAAATTGACCGCCACTTCGGCCGATCCGCGGCTGGTGGTGGTGCGCAGCATCTTGACGCCGGGGATGGCCCGGACGGCCTGCTCCACCGGCCGGCTGATGACGATTTCCATCTGATCCGGCGGCCGGTCGCCGGCGTCGATGGTTACCCCGATCCGGGGAAACGAAATGGTCGGAAACAGGCTGACCGGCATGACGAAGGCGCTGATCACGCCGGCGGCGACCAGCAGGAAAAGCAAAGTCAGCAGGGATTTCCGGCGCCGTGACGCCAGGGCGGCGAGGTTCATGACCCGCGCACCTTCAAGGCCATGCCGTCCTGCAGTTCATAGGCGCCCTCGACCGCGACCATGGCGCCGGCGGCGACCTGCCCCTTGATCTCGATGCCGTCGCCCTGGTCGGCGCCGACCTCGACGAACACCCGGCGAGCCTTGCCGGCGGAGACGATGAACACATGCGGCCCGGTCTCGTCGAACACCACCGCCGCGCGGGGGATAATCAGGCCGTTGTGGGCCCCCATGATGATATCGCCCTGCACGGCCGCGCCGATGGGCAAGCTAGCGCCATTCAGCGGCGCGATCCCGTCAAGAGTCTTGGTCGCGGGATCGACGGTTCGGCCGATCATGCTGATCCTCGAGGCGATGGCCGGCCCGCCCGCAATGGGGCGCAGGGTCACAGCCTGGCCGGCGGCGATCCGTCCCGAGCCAGGTTCCAGTCCGAGCCTGACGACGCCGGCCCCGGCGCGCGCCAGCACCATCATCGGTGCATCCTGGGCGACATGATCGCCTGCCGCCACGGGAATGGAGGTGACGATGGCGGCCTGGCTCGCGGTGAGAGTTTGCGAGGCCCGTCCGGCCCCCTGACTGGCTTGCGAAGCCGCAACGCCTTGCGCGTCGGCGAGCGCCTTTTGCGCTGCGCCGAGCTGATCGGAGGCGACGAGCCGTTCGTTGTAGAGCCGCTGCACCCGCGCCAGATCGGCCTGGGCGAAGGCTACCGCGTCGGTAGCCTGCTTGTAGGCGAGATCCGAGGCCGGTGCGTTGGTCACCTCAATCAACGCCTGACCGGCGGCGACGGTCTCGCCGGGCCGCACCAGCACGCGGGTGATAATGACCGCCCGCGGCGCGGCGAGAGTCATGGCGCCGGCGGGATCGGCCTGAACCACGCCGTAGATCGACACGACATCCTGGATCGTGTGGCTGGTGACGGGCGCAACGGTGACCGAGGCGGTCTGAACCGTGTCTGCTTCGGCCTCCTCGGGCGAGCCCAGGTGGAAAAAGACAAACAGGCCCACCGCCGCGACGATCAGAACAGCGCCAACGAGGGTGATCAGTCGGTTTCGGGTCATCGGGCGGCCCTCGATGTGGCGGGAGGCAGGAAGAGCAAGGTTTCCAGTTCAATGCGCGCCAGGCGGGCAGCCAGCCGGGCCTGATCCAGATCGGCGCGCCGGGCCAGGGCCTCGTTCGTCAGCGCCAAATAGGTTTCGCTGTCGATGTCGCGGCGGGCGAAGGCCGCCTCGGCCGGTTGGGCCAGGGCCTCAAGGCGCGGAACGTCCGTTTCAAGGCTGGCGGCCTGGGCAAGGCTGCTGAAAAGCTCGGCCGCGGCGTTCTGCGCCTCGGCCTTTGTCTGGTCCAGACGAGCCTGATATTCGGCGCGCAGCTGTTCGCGCGTGGCGGTCTGGATGCGCACCTCGCCCTGGCCATTGTTCAGGATCGGCAGGGCGAAGGCCGCCGCGGCGCCGAGCGTGACGACACCGGCGGTGTCACGGGCCAGCGCGGCGGCCACCTGGGTCAGGGGAAAGCTGGCCAGAACCGTCCGGCGCAAGGTCGCATCCTGGGCCTGATAGCCGGCCTGCAGGGCCAAAAGGTCGGGGCGGCGCGCAGGCAGGTCTGAGATCGCCTTGTCCAGGGCGACGGCGTCCATCGGCGCGGCTTCGGCTCCCCGGACCAGGGGTAGTACCGCGGTGGGCTCGAGATTGAGCAGCGCGGCGAGGTCACGGCGGGCCTTTTCGGCATCGTGGATCGCGCCGTTGAGCTGGGCCTGGATGTCGAGCCGCGTCGCAAGGGCGGCGGCGGCCGTCTGCGAGGTTACATCGCCGGCGTCCCGGCTCCGGCTGGACTGGTCATAGCGGTCGGTGGCCGCGGTCAGGGCCCGGCGCAAAACCACCGCGCGGGCTTCCTGGGCAAGGGCGTTCTCCGCCAGGCCGCGCGCCTGTCCCGCCACCCCCCATTCGGCCCACAAGAGGTCAAGGTCAGCCTGCCGACCTGTGGCCTGGGCGGCCTCCCGCGACAGCGTTCTGGCCCGGTAGGCCACCAGATCGATGCTGGGTGAAAGGCTGAAGGCTGTCTTGTTGTCCGGACCGGAAACCGGCTGGTCGAATCCGATGTCGAACTGCGGATTGGGTAACAGCCCGGCCGCGAAAATCTGCGCCGATGTAACGCCCAGAGCCACGCGTTTGGCGGCAAGGTCCGGGTCGTTGAACACCGCCAGCACCGCGATCTCCAGCGGATCGAGACCGTCCTGCGGATTGACGGTGACCGCCTTGAGCGGGTCGAGCTTCAGGGTGGCCGGGTCGATCTTCAGCTGAACGAAACCGGCCCGCGTGTCGGCGGCGCCGGGCAGCGGCAGCGGTTCGACGGGACTGATCGCGCAGGCGTTCAGGGCCAGGACACACACCCCGGCCATCACCCCCGGCAGCCACTGTTTCATTTGCCGACGACTAGCACTTCATAGCTGCCTGGCAAGGTTGTCGCCCGACCGCCCCCGGCCGGCGGCGGACCAAGGCGCGAGGCGCACAGATAGAGGCGTCCCGACGCGGGATCGATGGTGATGGTGCGCGCGCCAACCATGGTCGGCACGGTGTCGATCAGGGTGACGTCCTGGCCCTTGACCTGCAGCACCGCCAGATTTCCGTCGCGGCCGGCGGGGGCGAACGCCAGGTGACGGGTGGGGTCATAGGCGATGCCGTCGGCGCCATTGCCGATCTTGATGGTTTTCACCAGCGCGCCGGTGTCGGCCTTGAGCACCGCCACCGCGCCGCTGCAGGCGACCAGCAGCAGCTTTTCCGGAATCGCCATGGCGATCCCGGTCGGGCTCGTGCAGCCCGCCATCGGGTAGTGGGCGATCACCTTCTTGCCGACGAGGTCGATGGCGACCACCTCGTTCTTGTCCTCTACATTGACATAGGCCTTGCCGGCGCCATCGGCGACGGCTGCTTCCAGCGTGCCGCCGATGGTGATGGCGCCGACATTGGCGCGCGCCTTTACGTCGATCAGGGCCACATCGCCGCCCGAGTGGTTCATCACCATGACGAGGCCCGAGCGCGGGTCGATAGAGGCCGCGTCCGGATTGCGGCCGGTGGCGATGGTGGCGATATTGACGCCCGTCTGACCGTCCAGGATATGCACCGATCCGCCGGCGCCGTCGGTGGTGAGGATTTCCTTGCCGCCGTTGACCGACAGGCCCTCGTGCACATTGGGTCCGGCCAGCAGTTTGGCCGAAACATTGGCCACGTCGATGACCGTGACGCCGGTGCTGCGGCCCACCAGAACCCGGTGATTGGTGGAATCGAAGGTCAGGTAGTCGAACCCGCCGTCAGAGGCCGAGATATGGCCGATGACCTTGTAACCCGAAGGATCGGCGGCAAACGCCACCGCGACGGCGGCCAGGCTCAAGACGCCCGCGAAAAGCATTGATCTGGTCATTCTGGACCTCCCTTAAGGTGGGGTCACGCTAGTGGCTGGTTCCTGTCCGGCGCATGTCCAAAACATTGCGAAATCCCAATGTTCGGGCCCTCTCGACCTCGATAATCCTCCGTGGGCCAAGATTGGGAATTCCTAATAATCCGGCCACCCGCCGGACAGGAAACCGCCCATAGCGTGGCCGTCTCAAGAGGGAGATATCCATGCCGGCTGCCACCAAGCCGTCCGTGCGGCGCACCCGCCGACTTTCATCGCTCAGTCTGCTTGCGCCGTTGCTCGCCTCGGCCTTGTGCGCCGCCGCGACTCAGGCTCACGCCGACCTGGTGCTCGAAACCGAGACAGCGCAATTGGGCAAACAGGGCGAGTTCAATCTCAGCAACGCGCTGCAGTCCGAGCAGGACAGCGACGGGCGGGCGCTGCTCACCGAGACGCAATACGAATATGCGATTGATGACCGTACCGAGATTCTGATCGAGCCGTTCTTCTACGAGTGGGATTCGCCCAAGACCGGCGCCCATCAGTCAGGTGTGGGCGACGTCGAGGTCACGCTCTCCCACATCGTCATTGCCGAAACGGACATGCGCCCCGCGATCGTTCTGGCCCAGAAGATCAAGGTGCCGACCGCCACCAACGACGCCATCGGCTCAGGCAAGGTCGACGCCCAGAGCTATGTCATCATCGGAAAGTCGTGGGGCGATACGAACCTGAACATCAACCTGGGCTACGAATACATCGGCAAGGTGGCCGGCGACGACCTGAAGGACCAGGGCGTCTGGGACGTTTCGCTCGACTTCCCCATCGCGGAAAAGACCACCCTGTTTGTCGAGGGTTTCGGCAATACCGCGGCCGCCAAGGGCGAAAGCGGAACGCAGGCCTTCGGCGGGGGCATCGAGCAAAGGCTCACCGGCCGCGTCAACATTTTCGCCGCCGCGGCTCGCGACTCCGATCACGTCACCACTTTGCGGTTCGGGCTGAACTACGGATTTTAGGCCTCCGGAAAAACGATCGAGACCGTCAGACCGGGTTTGGCGTCCGCCAGGGTCAGTGTGGCCTGGTGCAATCTCACCACCGCGGCGCATAGCGCGAGGCCAAGGCCCGCGCCAGGCGTCGAGCGGCTGCGTTCGAGCCGGTAAAACCGGTCGAGCACCTTGTCGAATTCCTCTGGCGGCACGCCCGGCCCGTTATCGGTGACGCGCAGGATCGGCGCGCCTTCCCGGGCCACGGCGACAGTGGTCGTGGAGCCCGGCGGGGTGTGCCGCAGGCCGTTCTCGATGAGATTGGCTAGCATCTGGGTCAACAGCTCGGCGTCACCGTCGACGGACACAGCGGCTGGGGCCGACAGTTCGAGCGTGCGGCCGCCTTCCTCGGCCGAGGGGGCGTAAGCCTCCACCACCGTCCGGGCGATGGAGGTCAAATCGACAGGGAGAAAGGCAGAGCGCCGCGCGCCGCCTTCGATCTGGGCGATTCTCAACAAGGCGGCGAAGGTGGCCAGGATGGCGTCGAGATCGGCCATCGCGCTTTCGAGCACCGCCTCGCGACCGGCCGCGCCCGGGGAAAGACTGGCTTCCAGTTTCTGTCGCAGGCGGGTGAGCGGCGTGCGCAGATCGTGGGCTACATCGTCCGACACCTGCCGCAGGTTTTCCACCAGGGCGGCGATCCGGTCGAGCATGCGGTTGAAGGTCAGAGACAACCGGTCCAGGTCGTCGTGGTCGCCGCGCACCGCGACCCGCCTGGAAAGATCGCCGTCGATGATCGCTTCGGCCGTGCCGGTGATGGCTTCCAGCCGCCTGCGGATGCCGCGGCTCAGGCCAAAGCCGACCACGGCGCCGAGGATCAGCACGCCCAAGAAGGCGGAGGCGAAGCCCCGGATAATCGCGCCGTCAAGCGCCTCTGTCCGGTCAATGTCGTCGCCGACATACAGGCGATAGCCGCCGGGCAGGTCGGTGGTGAGAATACGCACCGCGTCGACGTCCTCGCCGTCGTTGGGCATGGTCATCACGCCCCAGCCTGTCGCCCGCTTGGCGCCCGCCAGGCGCCCGGCCAGCGCCTCGCCGTCTGGACCGTCGAGCCCATAGTCGAGAGCGCCAGGCGTGCGGTCACGCTCGGCCACGGCCTGGACCACGCCGTTCAGACCCTCGATCTGATATTCCCGGGCGAGCGCCTGAGACTCGGTGACGATGCGATCATCGAACTGTTTTTGCAGCGCCGCACGCGTAGAGAAGAGCGTGAGAGCGCCGAGCGCCACCACCGCCACGGCGAACAGGACCGTATAGAGGGCCGCCAGGCGCGAGGTATAGGAACGAAACACCTAGTCGGGCTCGCGCAGACAATAACCAGCGCCGCGCACGGTGTGGATCAATTCCGCGCCGAACTCACGGTCAATCTTGGCGCGCAAGCGGCTGATGTGGGTTTCGACAATGTTGGTGGTCGGATCAAAATGGAAATCCCAGATGGTTTCCAGCAGCATGGTCCGGGTGACCAGCCGGCCGGCGTTGCGCATCAGATATTCCAGGATCTGGAATTCACGCGGCTGCAGTTCGATCCGCGTCCCCGCCCGCGTCACCCTCCGGGCCAAGAGGTCCATCTGCAGATCGGCGACCTCGAATTTCGTTGGCGCTTCGCTGGGGGCCGGACGGCGGGCCAGCGCATTCACCCGTGCATGTAGTTCGGCGAAGGCGAAGGGCTTGACCAGATAGTCATCGCCCCCGGCCTCCAGGCCCTCGACCCGGTCGTCGATGCCGCCCAGCGCGGTCAGCACCAGCACCGGGGTCTTCACCCCCGACGCGCGGATCGTGCGCAGGATGGTCAGGCCGTGAACCTGCGGCAGCATTCGGTCCAGGATGATGACGTCATAAGGCTCGGCGGCGGCGAGCATCAGACCGTCGCGGCCCGTCGCGGCCAGGTCTACTGCGTGGCCGGTCTCGTTGAAGGCCTTCTTCAGATAGGCCGCGGCCTCGGCGTCGTCTTCGACCAGCAAGAGCTTCATGACGACACTTTAGCGCGTCTCCTATCCCTTTGCCTTGGCTTTCGGCGCGGCTTTGGGCTCGGGGCCTTCGGCGCCGTTTTCCAGGACCTTGCCGTCGCGGGCGTCGATGCCGACCTCGTAGGTCTTGCCGCCGAGCTTGATATCAAAGGTGTAGCGCAAGCCGCTGCCTCCGGCCTCCTTTTCCAGCTCCCGGCTGACGATCTGACCGCCGGGGCGAAGCGCCAGCGCCGAGGCCTGGGCGGCGTCCATGCTGATCTGCGCCTGGCTCGCGAGTTTCTCGCCGGGATAGGCTTCCTTGGCTTTCGCCTTGGTCTTGGCGGCGGGGGCTGGGGCGGTCTTGGCGGCGGGTGTTTGCGCGGCGGCGCCGGCGGCGATGGCGCCGAGCAGGAGTGTTGCGGCCAGCACGCTGGCGCCAACGGCTGAAATATTTTTCATGTCCGGCATATCCTCGTTCACGCCAAAGATCAGGCGAGTGAATGTTCTGCCAGACAACCACTCACCGCGATCTGGTCCTGAGGTTACAAATTCCCAACCTTGGGTCGAATGGCCGCCATTCGCCGCAACACGATCCACCCCGCCAGCGCCCAGGCCGAGCCCAGGGTCCAGCCGGCAAGGACGTCGCTGGGCCAGTGGACGCCGAGATAGACCCGGCTGAAGCCGACGGCGACGATGATCAACGCGGCCATGACATAGGCCAGCGTCTTGGTCCGGGCTTTGGGCTCGAGGCTGGCGATGGTAGTGGCGAGCGCCAGATATGTTGCGGCGGCCACGGTGGAATGACCGCTGGGGAAGCTGGCGGAATAGACGAACATGTCGTGCGGCAGGAAGTCCGGGCGGGGCCTCGCATAGAGACCCTTGAGCAGATTGGCCGACAGCTGGGCGCAGACCACGACGGCGGCGAACACCAGCGCCTGCTTTCGCTTGCCGTGGAAAACGAGCGCCAGGACCGCGACGATGGCGACCAGCGTCAGGACCGTGAATCCGCCGAGGGCGGTAACGTCGCGCAGGGATTCAGCCAGCCACCTTGGCCCGATGGGATCGGCCGGATCGGCGGGATTGCGCAGGGCCATCAGGATGCGCCGGTCGAAGGCCAGAGTTTCGCCCTCGGCCATTTCGCCGCCGAGGCTCAGGAAAGCCCAGACCGCGCCGGCCACGGCGAGCCACAGGATCAGCGAGACCGTCTCAACACGCGCAAGAAAGGTTTGGACGAGGCGCCGCACATCGCGACCCAAACACACCGGGCCGGGCAGGGCCAGATTTGATCGCATCTTTGCGTGCGGACGGACCCGGCGCTATCGTAGCGGCCAAGGCCCAAAGAGCCGATCCTGGGGAGGATGTCATGTTCAATTCCAAAGCCCTGCGCTTGCCGCTGGCGGCAGCGGCGTTCGCCGCCGCGATCGTTGGCTCCGTGGTCGCCAAGACCACGCCGATCACCATCGAGGCGGCATCGAACCGGGCGGACCTGGTGTCTGGCGGGGATGTGCTGCTGCGCGTGACCTTGCCTGACGGCCAGAACGCGACAGGCGCGAGTCTCGCGGTCGGCGGCGTCGCGGTTGCCGGCGCGCTCAAGCCGGCACCTGATGGAAAAGGCCAGTTTGCGCTCGTCACCGGCCTGCCGAACGGCAAGTCGGTGGTTTCGGTCACCTCGGGCGGCAAGACGGCGAAGCTGGAAGTTACCAATCACCCCAGCGGCGGGCCGCTGTTCTCGGGCCCGCAGATCATGCCTTGGCCGTGCCTGGCCAGCGCGACCGGCGCCCAGTGCGACCGGGCCTCGACCTTCAAGTGGTCGTACATGCCGACCACCGGCAATGCCTTCAAGGACTACAACCCCGCCGCGCCGGCCAGCGATGTGGCGCGCGTGACCACCTCTACGGGCGCAAGCGTGCCCTTCATCGTGCGTATCGAGTCCTTCAACCAGAACCGCTCGGGCGTCTCGATCGCCACCCTCTTCGATGCGTCCAAACCCTGGACCGCGTTCGCGCCACAACCCCAGTGGAACAAGGGCGTCCTCGTCCTGCAGGGCTCAGGCTGCGGCACCGGCTATGGCGAGCAGCCGGCGGGCTCGCCGCTCAACGACCGGGCCCTGCGCCAGGGTTTTGCGGTTGTCACCGTCGCGTTGCTGCACAACACCATCAACTGCAATCCCATCGTCCAGGCCGAGGCTTCGCTGATGGCCAAGGAGCATGTCATCGAGACCTACGGGCCGATCAACATGTACTTCGGCATGGGTGGCTCGGGCGGGGCGATCAGCCAGATCATGGACCAGAACGCCTATCCCGGCCTCTACGACGGCCTGATCCTGACGCACCTGTTCTCCGACTCCGACGCCTCGCGCCGGGCGGCCTACGATTGCCGGCTGATCTACGACGCCATGGGCAAGACCGGAACCTGGACCGAGGCTCAGCGCGTGGCGGTGGCTGGCATGACCAGCGGCTGTAACGCCAGCCCGACGCGCTTTGAGATCTACGCCCCCTCGATCGGCACCAACTGCACCATCCCTCCGGCCGAGAAGTTTAACGCGGCCACCAACCCCAAGGGCACGCGCTGCACCCTGCAGGACTACGAGGTCAATGAGGTCGGCCGCCGCCCGGATGGCTTCGCCAACAGCCGCCTCGACAATGAAGGGGTGCAGTACGGCCTGAACGCCC
>Ga0114966_10005958_pt1 | contig 10215 bp, 8 predicted proteins | sample M_130207_XF_Meta_FD_87029 | JGI IMG/M metagenome (GOLD analysis project Ga0114966, IMG submission 87029) | Freshwater microbial communities from Lake Montjoie, Canada to study carbon cycling - M_130207_XF_MetaG | ecosystem: Environmental > Aquatic > Freshwater > Lake | place: Lake Montjoie...
ACGGTCGCCGGAGGGAGGCCGCGCAGGTCGGTCGCACGCAGCGGCGACGCGTGTGCATGGTCCCGATCCTCCGCTCGGCCGAGGTAGTGGTTCCAGAACCAGAGCATCCCCGCACGCGTCAGGTAGTAGCCCTCGGCGTGTTCCAGCTGGGACCCGCTGTCGCAGCCCGCGTCGGTCGCCGGGTACACCAGGATCTGGTGCGCGAGCTGCGGACCCGCCTCGTCGCGGACCCGGAGGCAGACGGCGGTCGCCAGGTTGCCGCCGGCGCTGTCGCCGCCCACCGCGATTCGCGTCGGGTCGCCTCCGATCGAGACGGCATTTCCCGCGACCCAGCCGACGGCGGCGACGCAGTCGTCGAGCGGGATCGGGAACTTGTGCTCCGGCGCCAACCGGTAGCCCACCGAGACGACGATGCAGCCGGCGAGGCGCGCGAGCGTCCGGCAGGTGCCGTCGTGGGTCTCGATCGACCCGATGACCCAGCCGCCGCCGTGGAAGTACACCAGCACCGGGAGCGGACCCGCCCCCTCCGGCGCATAGACCCGCACCGGGATGTCCCCGTGCGGTCCGGGAATCGCGAGGTCTTCCAACCGCGCGACCGGCTCGCCGCCGGAGCGCAGCCTGGAGAGTCGCACCATCATCTCGCGCGCCTCCCCGACTTCCATCTCGTGGAGGCCGCGGGCGCCCGGCGGCACGAGCAAGTCGAGCAGAATCCTGCACTTCGGATCGAGTGGCATGCGACGTTCCTCCCCGGGAGCGGGTCCCGCCCGCCGTTGTGGCGTCCGTGCGCGGCGCGTGTCAAGGATCGCCGGCCGTGCCCCGGACGAGCCGTGCGGTGGCGAGCGTCGCCCGCGCGGCGCGGCGGCGCGACGGTGCAACCGGAGGAGGAGCGATCGTGCCGGACGTCCTTTTCGAGAAGCAGCAGGGCATTGCCCGGGTCACCCTGAACCGCCCCGAGCGTCGCAATGCGATCAGCGTCGCGATGCTCGAGCAGTTGACGGCCGCGCTTCAGGACGCCGAGCGCGACCGCGACGTGCGCGTGATCGTCCTGACCGGCGCCGGGGCGGGTTTCTGCAGCGGGCTGGACCTGAAGGACGCGGCCGAGGGACGCGGCATCGGCGGGGATGCCCTCGGCGGCGCGGGCAGCGGCGCCACCCACATCGGAACCCGCGACCTGCCGACTGTCGTGCTCCACCAGCTCGACACGCCGGTCATCTGCGCGCTCAACGGCGCCGCGGCGGGCTACGGTCTCGACCTCGCGCTCGGCTGCGACATCCGCCTCATGAGCGACGCGGCGAAACTCGTCCCCGGTTTCGCGAAGCGCGGCGTGATTCCGGAGAGCGGCGGCACCTGGTACCTGCCGCGCCTGGTGGGCTGGGCACGCGCCTGCGAGATCGGTTTCCTCGGCGACGACCTCGATCCGGCCCGCTCGCTCGAACTCGGCCTCGTGAACGCGGTCGTCCCGGCCGACCGGCTGCTCGAGGAGGCCGGGCGTTGGGCCGCGAAGATCGCCGACAACGCGCCGCTCGCGATCAAGGCGATGAAGCGGCTCTATCGACACGGCCTCAGCGAGGACTTCGAGGCCCATTCGCACCACGTCCTCATGCAGTTGCTCGCCCTCTTCCGCTCGCAGGACTTCCGCGAGGGCATCGCCGCCTTCGTCGAGAAGCGTGACCCGCGCTTCGAGGGCCGTTGAGCCATGCCGCCCCGGCCGCCGGTGCGCCTGAGCGAGTCGCAGTTCGATCGCCTCGTCGATGGGGATGCGTTCATCTGCATGGCTTGTGGAGCGATCGGTCCCTACGACGCGAATTGCGCCGACGGCAGCGAGCACCAGCTCATCTCCATCGTCGATGCCGAGGCGAGCGGCGTGGTCGAGGTCGACTTTCCCGCGGACGACTGAGTCGTCGAACCCCGCTCGGTGCGCCTGCCGCCTCGCCAGCCCTCAGACGTTCAAGGGCCGGGACGCTTCGGTGGCCGCGCCCGTCGGCCGGGAGATCGTCTCCGCGTACATCCGCTCGATCTCGGCGATGTGCTCGGGCAGGTTCTCCCGCGTCCATCCCGTCGTCGCGATCGGGGGCAGCACGACGACGTCGATCGTCGCCGACCGCACGACCATCCAGTTCTTGGGCAGGGCGTCGAGGGAGTTGCGAACGACGATCGGTACGATCGGCACCCCCGCAGCCATCGCCATGTAGAACGCCCCCTTCTTGAAGCGCCCCGGGTGCATCGTGCGGCTGCGCGTCCCCTCCGGCGCGATCGCGAGGGAGAGCCCGTGGCGCAAAGCTTCGATGGCGGGCGCGAGCGCCTCGACCGCCCGCTCGTGGTTGAAGCGGTCGACGAAGACCGTGCCGGCGAGCGCCATCGCCGGCCCGAAGAACGGGTTGGTGCGCAGTTCGCGCTTGGCGATGCCTACGAAGTCGCGCCGCAGGAGCTTGCAGACGAGCAGCATGTCGAGGCCGCTCTGGTGGTTGAAGATGAAGACCGCCGGCCGCTTCGACCAGAGGTTCTCCTCGCCGGTCACCCGGACCTCGACACCGGCGAGCACGGTGGCCAGTTCGCCCCATGTGGCGGCGGCGAGGTTGATCGCGCGCTGCCAGTTGCCGGTCAGCAGGCCCGCGGGCAGGCCGAGCAGGAACGACGGGACGATGCTGCCGAGGGCGAGCCCGGTGCGCGCGATCTCGATGGGCCGCGGCAGGCCGCGGTTCGAGAAGTGCCGCGCCGGCCAGCCGCGCCGAGCCGCGATCTCCGCCAATTGCTTGTTCGGGTTCGTCGGGCGCGGCTTGCCGACGATGTCGAGCAGCGGCAGGTCCTCGTGGCTGTCGGTGTAGAAGAAGCTCTTCGCGAGATCGACGCCGTGCTCCTCGGCGAAGCGTCGCGCGTAGAAGGCCTTGCCCTTCCCATAGCACGTCGGGTGGACGACCTCGCCGGTGAGGAGCCCGTCGCGGACCTCGAGGTGCGAGGCCATCACGTGCTCGATGCCGAGTTCGCGGGCGATCGGCTCGACCTGGTAGGGCGTCGCGGACGACACCACGCAGACCTGATGGCCGCGCCGCCGGTGCGCGTCCACGAGGGCGCGCGCCTCCGGGTAGATCTCGGCGGCGAGTTCGCCCTCGAAGACATTCTGGCCGATCGCCGCGAATTCCTTCTCCGAGAGGCCGCGCAGCGTGCCGGCGGTTCCCGCGAGGAATGAGGAGAAGCCGATCGTCCCGAGTTGGAAGCTCGCCGCTGCGGCGAGCATCTCGAGGATCGCCGGGCCTCCGAGCCGCCCGCTCCGGATGCCGTCGTAGGCGAAGTTCAAGGCGGAGAAGCCGGCGATAAGCGTGCGGTCGAGGTCGAAGAGGGCCGCGGTCGAGGGGCCCGGCGGGCTCTCGTCGATTTCCCGGGTGAGTTCCTGAAACGTCCGCATGGCCAGGTCGTCGCGACGCCTGCGTCCGCGACGCGCGGAGCCTATCCCCCTCCGACCGCGCACGCCAACGGGTGTCCGCGGGGATGTATCGCCGGTTGACGCTTGCGCGGCGAGGGTCCTAGAACCGAGTCTCCCCAATGGAATCGAACCCGTCCTCCCCGGCCGAGCGGGCGCTGCCCGAGGAGCCCGACTGGCCCGGGCTCGCCGGCCAGCGCGTGATCTTCCTGCTCGACGCGTCGAGCGATCTCGAGCGACGGCTGCTCGAGGCGTGGATCCGACGCCACCAGCCCACCGGCCTCGAAGAGGCGGGCTGGGAGGCGGCCTCGGTCCCGCCTTCGCGCCGCGCGCCGCGACGCCGCCGTCTCGATCCGCGGCTCGAAGCGGCGCTGGTCGAACCCGCCGGGGATCCGCTGCTCGCTCCACTGCGCGTCGCGTGGGAGCGCCAGAAGGTCGAAGGTCGTCGCGAGAATCCGCTGCGGGAACTGCTGACGATCGGCGATCCGCGCGACCCCGGGCGCCTGCGCCAGGAATGGATCCTGCGGCGCTCGCCGCACCTCTGCCGCATCGTCGCCGGTGATCCTGCACCCCTCTCCGACCTGCGTGAGCGGTGGCGCAGCGCCTGCAGCGCGGACGCGGGACACACGATCGGGCTGGCAGAGTTCGTGTCGCGCCAGGCGACACTCGCGCTGGAGCGGGCGGAACGGCGCCTGCGGGGTGCCCGCTACAAGGTGCCCCGCCTGGTGCGCGAGGACATCCTCTCCCGGCCCGCGTTCCGCGCCGGGATCGTGCGGCTGGCGCGGGAGAGCGGCGAGTCCGACCAGGCCGTGGCGCGTCGCGCCGAGCAGTACCTGAAGGAGATCGCCGCCACCCACGACCCGCACGTGATCGACCTGTCGGCGCACCTGATCCACTCGCTCTACCGGCAGGGATACGGCGACTCGCTGCAGTACGACCGCGGGCGACTGGAGGAGATCTTCGCGCTCACCCAGCGCTTTCCGGTCGTCTTCCTGCCGTCGCACAAGTCGAACCTCGACCACCTCGTGCTCCAGTACGCACTGCACGAGAACGGGCACCCGCCCAACCACACCGCCGGCGGCATCAACATGAACTTCTTCCCAGTCGGTCCGCTGGTCCGCCGCAGCGGCGTCTTCTTCATCCGACGCACCTTCAAGGACAACCCGGTCTACAAGTTCGTCCTGCGGCAGTACGTCGATTATCTGGTCGATAAGCGTTTCACCCTGGAGTGGTACGTCGAGGGCGGGCGCTCGCGCTCCGGCAAGCTCCTGCCGCCTCGATTGGGACTGCTCGCCTACGTCGTCGACAGCTATCGCCGGGGACTTTCCGAGGACATCTTCCTGGTGCCGGTCTCGATCGCCTACGACCAGATCCAGGACGTGGGCGACTATGTCGCCGAGCAGCGCGGCGGCGCCAAGCAGAAGGAGAGCTTCGGCTGGTTCGTCCGCGTGGTGCGCTCGCTGCGCCGGCGGCTGGGGCGCATCCACATCAACTTCGGAGAGCCGGTCTCGCTGCGCGAGGCGCTCGGACCGCCGCACGCCGGTCAAGACGCCGATCCCGACGAGGAGGCGATCCACGTCCAGAAGCTGGCCTTCGAGGTGGCCGTTCGCATCAACCGGGTGACCCCGGTGACGCCCACCTCCCTCCTGACCCTCGCGCTTCTCGGCGCCGGGCAGCGCGGGGTCACGATGGAGGAGATCGAGCGCTCGATCGCGAGCCTGCTCGACTACGTCCGTCACCGCGCGCTGCCGGTGACCGAGTCGCCCGACGTGCTCGCCGGGCGCGAGGGCATCGAGCGCACGCTCGACGGGCTCATCGAGAACGGCGTGGTCACCCGCTTCGGCGAGGCGCTGGAGCCGGTCTACGCGATCGTACCCGACCAGTGCCTGACGGCGGCCTACTACCGGAACACGATCATCCACTTCTTCGTGAACGCCTCGATCGTCGAACTCGCGCTGCTCGCCGCCGCGGAAGAGGGGGTGGCCGATCCGCGCGAGGCATTCTTCGCCGAGGCCATGCGTCTGCGCGACCTGCTCAAGTTCGACTTCTTCTTCGCCGGCCGCGAGGAGTTCCGGTCGGAACTGGTCGACGAGATCGCGGTCCGCGCGCCGCATTGGGAGGCCACGCTGCGCTCGGGGCCGGCGGAGATCCGGGCGGCGGCCCTGCGCCTGCGTCCGCTGCTCGCCCACCGGGTGCTGCGGCCGTTCCTCGAGGGCTATCGCGTGGTCGCGGAGCGACTGGTGGCCGAGCGCGCCGGCGCCCCCTTCGACGAGACGTCGTTCCTGGCCTCCTGCGTCGCGCTCGGGCGGCAATACGAGTTGCAGCGCCGCATCAGCAGCCCGGAATCGGTGTCGAAGGTGGTCTTCCAGAACGGCCTCGCGCTGGCCCGAAACCGGGGACTCGTCGCCGAGGGTCCGGATCCGGTCCGCCTGGCGGAAGGTCGGCGACGGTTCGGCGAGGAGATCGGGGCGGTCGTGCGTCGGATCGAGGTCATCGAGTCGATCGGTCACGCACGGCGGGCCGGGATCATCCAATGAAGCTTCCCGTCGCAGACCCTTCCCCGCCATTTTGTGAGAATTGTTCGATCACATATCTTGACATCTGTCGCTTCTTGGTCTCAGGTAAAGGCACATGCCATGCCCACACCTGCCAAGGAGAACCCGAGCATGATTCCCCTTCGACCCCTGCCGCGCCGCCGAGTCCCGGCGACTTCCCTCGCGGTGCGCTGCACTTCCGCACGCCAGGCCCGCCCGGCCGTCGTCGCTCCGGCCGCGCCCGAGCGTGGAATGCGCAAGGCCTCGGGGAGTTCGTCCGTGCTCGAGTTGCTCGATCTCTTCGGTCGGCGCTGGGCGTTGCGCGTCATGTGGGAACTGGCCGAGGGGCCGCTGCGCTTCACCCAGATCCAGGAGCGCTGCGACGCGATGTCGCCGAGCGTCCTGAACCAGCGACTCTCGGACCTCTGCGGTGCGGGCGTCGCGGAGTTGCGGGCCGACCGGCGCTACGGCTTGACCGACGAGGGTGCGGAACTCGTCTCCTCGCTCCGGCCGATCGACTCCTGGGCGCGCCGCTGGGCGCGTCGCTCCGTCCGGGCGCGCGCCTGACCGTCCGCCGACGTGCGGCCGGGGAGTCCCGGTGAAGGCCCGGCGCATCGTCGTCCTCGACGGCGCCACGCTCGACCCGGGAGACAATTCCTGGGCAGGCCTCGCCTCGCTCGGAGAACTCCGGGTCCATGGTCACAGCCAGCCCGCGGAGATCGTGCCACGGGCCTCCGGTGCCGCGGTCGTCGTGACGAACAAGGCCTCGCTCACGGCGGAGGTCGTCGAGCGCCTGGTCGACCTGCGCTTCGTCGCGGTGACGGCCACCGGCGTCAACGTCGTCGACCTGGCGGCGACGAGCCGCCGCGGCATCCCGGTCTCGAACGTACCCGAGTACGGGACCGACTCGGTCGCCCAGCACACGATCGGGCTGCTGCTGGAACTCGCGATCGGCATTGGCGAGCACGGCGCCGCGGTGCAGCGCGGCGACTGGGTCCGGTCGCGCGACTTCTGCTTCTGGCGTCGCCCCCTCGTCGAGTTGGCGGGGCTCACCTTCGGCATCGTCGGGTTCGGCCGCATCGGTCGGCGGGTCGGAGAGCTGGCGCATGCGCTCGGCATGCGGGTGATCGCAACGCCGCACCGCGCCGGCGCCGGCCCCGTTCCGCCGTGGACGGGTTTCGCGTGGCGCACGGTCGGCGAGGTGTTCCGCGAGGCCGACGTCGTCTCGCTGCACTGCGCGCTCGGTGCGGACAACCAGCGCTTCGTCGACCGCGAACTGCTGGCCACGATGAAGCCCGGCGCCTGGCTGCTCAATACGGCGCGCGGCGGACTGGTGGACGAAGCGGCGCTGGCGGAGGCGCTCGCGGCGGGCACGATCGCGGGGGCCGGTCTCGACGTCGTGGCGTCCGAGCCCATGGCGCCGGACAGCCCCCTGCTCGCGGCGCCGCGCTGCCTCGTCACGCCGCACAATGCGTGGGCGACGCTCGCCGCGCGACGTCGGCTGATGCAGACCACCGTCGCCAACGTCCGCGCCTTTTTCGACGGCACCCCGATCAACGTCGTCGGCTGACGCCGACGCGCTCGTCACTCTTCGGGGAATTGCGCGTCGTCCATCGGGGCGGGATTCTGGTATCCCCCGCCTCCACCCTGGTTCGCGTTGGCGTCGATGGCGCGCTGCGCCGCCTGCCGGGCGTACTCGAGGATGGACGGATCGACCTGCCCGCCATTGTGCTGCGCGAGGGCTGCGGCGGCCACCGCCGCGACGCTGTCCACGGCGGGATCGTTGGGCTGCATGCCCGAGTCCTCGGCGGCGCCGCGGGCGGCCCGGGCGGCGCGCAGGCGCCGCAGGATCTCCGAACCTCCGGCATCCGCAGCGGCGGCCGCCGCCACGGCCGCCGCGGGATTGTCGCCCAGGTTGGGCGTCGGCGCCGCGACGGGGGCTGCGCCCGACAGCGGGGTCTTCGGCTTCGCCGCCTGCGCCCCCGCCAGTGGCGAAGTCCTCCCCGTGGCTTGACCCGGTGCCGCGCCGCCGCCATGGCCGCCGGAGGTGAGGAGCACGATCCGGTCGATGCCGCGTCCGGAGATCGCCTGGCCGCGGCCGCCCCCCTTGTAGAGGATGATGAAGTTCGCGTCGCGCAGCAATTGACGCAGGATCGAGTCGAGCGGCTGGTCTTCGATCGCCACCGTCACGTTGGGATAGCTCTTCCCGGTGTCGAGCACGTCGAAGCCGGCCTCGCCGCCGATCATCGCGAGGATGTTCGGCAGGCTGCCGTTGCTCGCGCGCACGGAGAATCCCGAGGCCGTCCGCGTCACTTCCTCCTGTCCCTCCTGCGGCGGCGGATCCTGTGCCCCGGCGGTGACCGGGGCGGCGAGTCGCACGAAGGCGATCGGCAGCGCGACGGCGAGGAGCAGGCCCATGGCGGGGCTTCGCGTTCGCTTCCGGCGCAGGGCAGGCGGTAGGCGCATCTCGGAATCCTCTTTGGAGCGGGCGCGGCCCCTCCGGTGCCTCCGCAGACTAGCAGGGGACGCCCCGGCGAGGAACCCGGCCGCGCCTCCCCGACGGGAGGGCGGGTGGTCAGTCGCCGAGGAGTTTGCGCGCCCAGCGCCTGTACATGTCGATCGGGTAGGCCCCGGTGACGCAGGCGTCGTCTCCCTCGACTCGCACCGAGGGCACCCCACCGGCGCCGAGGCGCACCGCTTCCTCGTATTCCGCGAGCGTCTCGTGCAGCCAGCGCGGGTCGGCGGTGCGGGCGAATTCGCCCGCGGGCAGCCCGGCCTCCGCCCAGAGGGCGGCCAGCGTGGCCGGATCGGTCACGTCGCGGTTCTCGGCGAAATACGCCCGGAAGATCCGCTCCTGGAGGGCGCGGAACGACGCCTCGCCGAGCGAGCGAGCGGCCTTGGCTGCGAGGTGCGGCGGGATGCTGTGCGAGGGCGGTCCCGCGTCGCCCTGCCAGACGCGGAACTCGCCGGCATCGGACTCGGCCGCCGGGCGCAGCCAGGTGCGCGTGTAGGACCGGAAGGCTTCGAGCGAGCGCCGCGGGTCGGGCTCGGGCCGCAGGAGGAAGCTGCGCCACTCCAGATGCACGCGTCCGGCGAACTCCTCCTCGATCGCGCGCAGGCGGACCATGCCGTTGTAGCACCACGGACACAGGTAGTCCGAATAGACGATCCAGCGCACCTCCGTCATGGCGCGGGCGTGTAGCACGGCCGAGGGCCGCCCCGCGACGGCACATTGTGCGGTGCGCCCGGATGCGCTGTGATCTCCCCCATGCGCAACGAACCTGTGCAGTCGACCGGTGCCCGCCGGGGCGGGCCCGAAGCCGTGGCCGCCGGCGGATCCCTCGAGGCGAGCGAGATGACGCCCTATCTCTGGGCGCTGCTCGCGATGCTGGCGTCGGCGACGTTTTTCGACGGCTTCGACTCGGCGATCCTCGCGACCGTCGCGCCCGTCATCCAGAAGCAATACGGCCTCAACCACGGGCAGTGGGGCCTCGTCTTCACGGTCGCCCGGCTCGGGTCGGTCGCCTCGTTCTTCGTCCTGATCTTCGCCGATCGCTTCGGGAGGCGCCTGCTCATCACGCTGACGATCCTCGGCTACGCGCTGTTCACCGGGCTCACCGCGCTCTCCAACTCGATCGAGAGCTTCACACTCTGCCAGATGGCGGCGCGCATCTTCCTCGCGAGCGAGTTCGCGCTCGCGCTCATCATCATCGGCGAGGAATACCCGACGGCCTGGCGCAGTTTCGGCATCTCGCTGCTTTCGGGCGTGGCCGCGGTCGGGACCATCCTCGCCTTCCTCTTCGCCGGCTGGGTGCTCGCGCGCTGGGACTGGCGCACGATGTACCTGATCGGCCTCGTCCCGCTCGGGCTGATCTTCTTCTTCCGCCTCGGCATGCGGGAGACGCGCCGCTTCGAGGAATTCCGGGCGCGGCGCGGCGAGGTCGGCTGGTCCGACGTCTGGCGCAACATGCTGATGCTGTTCTCGCCGCGCTACCGTGGCAGGGCCCTGCTGGTCACGCTGATCTGGAACTGCAACTACCTGGTGACGGCCCCGGCGGTCACCTTCTGGACGATCCACGCGACGCGCAATCTCGGCTACACGCCCGGGCAGTACGCCATCGTCGTCGCGTGCGGCTACCTCGCGGGTTTTCTCTTCGGCTCCCCGCTCGCCGGCTGGTTGATGAACCGCTTCGGGCGCCGCCGCACCTGCGCCGGCTTCTACGTGTGCGCGGCGGTCGCCGTGTACCTCCTCTTCGTGACCAC
>Ga0114966_10005959_pt1 | contig 10215 bp, 19 predicted proteins | sample M_130207_XF_Meta_FD_87029 | JGI IMG/M metagenome (GOLD analysis project Ga0114966, IMG submission 87029) | Freshwater microbial communities from Lake Montjoie, Canada to study carbon cycling - M_130207_XF_MetaG | ecosystem: Environmental > Aquatic > Freshwater > Lake | place: Lake Montjoie...
AATTCACTGTCAGCCCAATGATTTGGCGTGAGTGATGTTTTGTCGCCCTTGATTGACCGGGAGCTGATTTCTACGGACTTGATTGTGTAAAGGTTTTCCATAGCGTTATTATATCATTTAGTATATATTTGTCAAATAAAAATATCCCTTGATTTTCAAGGGATATGAAGTTTACTCAAGGTCTTTTTGATATTCTTCGTATTCTTCCATTGCTTTTTCGTATGCTTCATCTTCCAATTCTTCTTGGTCGTAGCATTGGAATCGTAAATCTTGGATTGCCTGTGCTAACAAACTTTGGAAAACTGGGTCTTGCTCTGCGAAATCATAGTATTTGCTCATAGGTTAAGTATATCATCTTGTATATACCTGTCAAGATATTTTATAAATATATTATGAATAATGCAGAACCAGAACTATATCCTGTTGATTTTCTTAATATGATATTTGACGTGTGGATATATGTAAACCCGCTTACAGGAAAACACGCTAAAACTACAAAGGATGGTAAGCTTGCTGTATTCCTAAATGAAGACATAGGTAGGAGCTGGGAGACCATTTCTACTGCATTATCTGGTATGGTAGGATATAAAGCTACATGGGATGAAATGATAGAAATTTCTAACAAGCAGACAGGGGGGAAATATGAGCTTTTTACTACTCATAATAACTAATTGTTTGTGTTTGTGTATGTTATTGTGGTTGTGTGTATTTACGTATATGGTATGGAAGAATGGCAAAGATAATAAATAAGACGGATCATGTTATAGCATTAATGGTAGATAAATCTTGGCAGACAATTATGCCCTATGGTTTATCTTGTAAGTTAGTAGGCGATAAATCAGAACCTATAGTGAAAGATGGTATACAGTTTAATCCTATACGTTATGATCGTGTAGTAGAATTACCTAGTAGAGCTAAGGGTACTATCATCATTGTAGAGAAAGAAGTAGCCTTGTTCTTATGGAAGAGTAGTTGTAGAGAAGATGTCTGTTATTTAGATCATCCTATTGTAAGAGATGATAAGTATACTAGTCTTGCTGCTTTGAGCTTAGTATGTATGAGTGAAGCATTAGTTAGATATTGTTTGTAAGACCATTCTCCCCTTTACTATTTAGAGTGGTGGGGGGGTATGTTAGAATATACGTTGGGCTCCCCCTGCACCGTCATTTAAAAAGGCCATATGTGAACAAATCGTGGGCTATATTTTGGGGAACATAGGGGGGGGTGGTAAGTTTTTTCAATTCCTCCCATATATAACCATCCTTTTTGCCCGGGTATATATATTTAATTTTCTCCCCTACATTTTGGCCCAGAGTAGTAGGGGGGGGTGGTAAGAAAAAACAGTTTTCCCCTGAGAATAACCATCCTTTTTGCCCTGTAATTAGTATATAGTTTTTGGCCAAGATTGTCTGATAAAGTTTCTGACAAAGTTTATATAATCCTGTTACTTTTATGTTTGTCAGACTTTTATCAGATTTTAGGGGAGATGTTGTTTTAAGTTTCAGATTATATTATTTCTATGTATTATATAAGTATGTTATCTTGGGATGAAATTTGCAAAAGAGCTGAAGAAAAAAACAAAACAGTTATCTGTGAAGTTGAAAAAAAGCGTGGTTTGAGATCTTTCAAAATAAAGTGTAATATTTGCCAAAATGAATCAATCATAAATTCTGAAAAACTTTCTAGGCAATGCATTATTTGCCTTAAATCTCAAGAACCTGATAGAAATATATTACTTTCAGACTTCCTAATAAAAGCTAAAAAAATCCATGGAAATAAATATGATTATGATTTTGTTATTTACCATAATAACAATACTAAAATTGACATAAAATGTAATAGTTGTAAAAATATTTTCTCACAAAAACCCATTGGCCATTTAGCTGGTTATGGTTGCAGAAAATGTGCGCATGCTAAAATTCGTAGCACAAAAGAAGATTTTGTTTTAAAAGCTAAAAAAATTCATAATGAAAAATTCTGTTATGATTTTGTTGAATATGTGAATTCTCTCACTAAAGTAGAAATTTTTTGTAATCAATGTAAAATTATTTTTCTACAACGACCTACTGATCATTTAAAAGGTTAAGGATGTAAAATTTGCGCTGATAGAGTCCTTAAATCAAACACAGAAGAATTTATCCTGAAAGCAAAAAAAATCCATGGAAACAAATATAATTATGATTTAGTTGATTATATCAAATCCACAAATAAAATTAATATTATATGCAATCATTGTAATAATATATTTTCATCCACTCCAGTAAACCATTTACGTTCTGGTTCAAAGTGTTCTATCTGTTATAAATCTGAAAGATTAAATACCGAAAAGTGGATACAGAGGGTTAAAGAAATTCATGGTGATAAATTTGACTATAATTTGGTTGAATATATCGCAAGCGACAAAAAAGTTATTATAAAATGTAATAAATGCAATAATCTATTTTCGCAAGTGCCATATCATCATGCAGACGGTAAAGGTTGTCCAGTTTGCAAAGAGTCAAAAGGTGAAAGTAAAATTGCTAAGTATTTAAAAAAGAAAAATATTAATTTTGATAGAGAAAAAATATTTGAAGGCTTATTTTACAAAAGATGTTTGAGATATGATTTTCATCTTACAGCTTTGAATTTATTAATTGAATTTGATGGAGAAGGACATTACGAAGCCTGCTTTGGCAAAACAGTTGAAGAAAAACAAGTTAATTTAGAAGATTGTCAGCGCAGAGACAAGATAAAAAATGAATGGGCTAAAGCAAACAATATTCCTTTGCTCCGTATACCTTATTGGGATTTTGACAGGATTGAAGAATTGATTGATGCTTTTATTATTAAACATACTAAAAAAGAAATAAAGCAATTAGTTATGGAGATATAAAAAAGAGGAGCTTTGCTCCTCTTTTTTATTTAGTCTCTTGGATCCCAGAATGGATTTTTTCTTTTATATTTTTCTTCAGAGATTGAAACGCCCATATTGTTTGAGAATCCATCAATCATTCTTCCTATGAGTGATTTCCATTGTGATGAATATGATTCTTTGCTTGCGCTTCCACCTTTTTCTTTATAAGTTTCGAATGCTTTTTCGATACCTTGTTCAGACATTGCTCGTTCAAGTTCTTCTTCTGAATGTTTGGTTTTCATTTTTTCCTCTTCGGCTAATTTTATCATAACTTTGGTTATAGTACTAGCTTCAAGGTACAAATTTGAATTATCTAACTCGTTTGCAATATTATTTAATGATGACAAGATTTGTCTTTTATTCATTTTTATGTCCTAAAGATTATTTCTTTTTGTCACCGAGTTGATTGATTTTATCTGTCAGGTATTTTTGCAGTGGTGATATTTTTGATTTAAAATAATCTAATACTGGTTCTGTAGGGATGTCAAGAAAACTTAACTTTTTCTCAATATTATTCATTGTCCCTTTTAAATAATAATCAAAATCTTTTTGAACATCTTTAGAAGGGTCATATCTGTCTGGTCTTGTTAGTTGGTCGATTTGTCCTTTTACGCTACCGGCATAAATATCTAAATATTGTTTGACTGTAATTTGTTCTCCCAAATCTTCGAGACCTTGACGTAGTGACCGGGTATATATTTTTCTGTCCAAAACATTTGCCATATATTTTTCTTTTTCTGGATTTGTATTTTGCTCGTTTAGGGTAGGTTCTAGTGTTTCGTTAGATTCGTCTAATATATTGAATTCATCTGCTACTACTAATCTTTTCATTACATTAGTTAAGGAGTTTGCTTCTTTATGTAAGCCAGTAGAATCTAGTTGGTTTGAGATCTTATTTAGTGATGCAATAATTTGTCTTTTATTCATTTTCTTTTATCTTTGATATCTAGTAGTCTTAAGGTTTTCTAATCTGTCATCAACTCTTCTCCCAAATCCTAATTCTGGATTTTGGTCTTGAATAAACTCATTATATTTTTCACCTGTCATTCGTTCCATATTTTGAGTTAATTGACTAACAATAATATCTGTGTAACTTTGTGCTATTTTTTTGAATGCATTGGAGTCTCTTCCTGCCATTAAACGTGCTTCTTCCATTACAAAATTACGTATGATTGATTTTGCTTCTGAGAAAATTATTTGCAAGCTTTCGTCAATTTTATAAACATCAACGTCGTAATTTTTTTCAATCATATCGATAAAAATATTAAAAAGATCTGGGGTAAAATATTCAATTTTTCCAGATTCTGTTAATTTTTCTTCTATCAGTTGAGTTGCTTGGTTTGCTATTTGCATTGCAGGATTTAGTCTTAAGCTTCTAAGGTAATTTTTTTTATCAAATTCAGGATCTTGTAAACTTAATTTTTCTTTTGATAGTTCGGTAATATCTTGTTTCTCAGAATCATCTTGTGAGAGTCTCTTCATAACATTAGTGAGAGATAAAGCTTCTTTGTAGAGACCATCATTGTCGAGTGTATTAGCTATTTTATATAGTGATGTAAGTATGTATTTTTTATTCATTGTTTTGCCTTTTAAAAATAAGTGGCAAAATTATGTTATTGCCACTTATTTTTAAAATCTTATTTATTTTAGTTCATTGGTGTATATGATTTCATAATTCGTCTTTTTATTTCATCATATCTTTTTTGATCTCTTGGACTAAGCATAGCATCTTCGATCATGGTATCTAATTCGTCAAAGACATTTTCTAAATCACTTACTCTTGGCTTATTATAATCTTTAGCGTGATGACTTAAAATATCATCAGCTCTATTGCTTGTACCCATTGGATCAAGCATATCGCTTACTTGCATCATATCACTATCTAATTCTTCACGCATGGAAGGTTCATACTTTTCATCTTCATCTTCACGCATAAAATATCTTTGATCATCTGGCAAATATTCATCTATATTGTATTCATCGTTTTCGTCCATAGCGATTCTGGACATAACTTTGGTTACTGTGTTGGCTTCTGTGTAAAGTTTTGCGGTATCGAGTTCATTAGCAATCTTATTGAGGGACGCTATAATTTGTCTTTTATTCATTATTTTTTCCTAAAAAATTATTTCTTCTCTTTTTTGTCAGTAATTGGTCCGCCTGTTACCCAAGCATCGCAAGTTCTTTTGGCTGACATTTGAATTTTAAGAATTTACAGTAGCCAAGTTTTCCAGCATTTATAGTTTCTGTTGATTCTTCTCCAATACCTTTTTCTATACAGCTTAATTTTTTTGTTGTAATGTCAAAAGCAGCACAGTTTCCGCAGAGCATATTTTTCACTTCTGATAGTTCGTCCACTTTCCACATTTCCATTTTCTTTTTCCAGAATTTGTCATTTGGTTGTGATGGGTCAGCTGGTCCATACCCTTGTTCATTTATAGCTTTTTGTCTATTTTTAAGGTTGAGTTCGATATCTTGTGTTGCATCTGGGCAGTCTTGTTCTTTTTCTGCTAATTTAGTCATTAGAAAATTAATTTCATTGGCCAAAAGAATTTCGTGGCTGTTTTCAAAGTTGTCAGCTATAGTTGCGAGTGAGGATAAGATTTGTCTTTTATTCATTTTTATATTCTAGTATCTTCATTTTCAGAAGCTATCATTTCCACTTCGCTAATGAATTCTTGAATTTCGTTTAAGAAATCATTCATCCTACCTATTCTTCTATCAGAATCTTCTTTTGTGAAAAATCTTGAGTTTTGGTTTGTAGCAAGTTCAATTTCATCATTTTGTTTTTGCACTTGAAGATTTGCTTCACAAACTTGATAAAATTCATATAAATATTCTAAAAGGACATTATATTTATATTTTGAATTAACATTATAACCAAAATCAGTAACTCTTTTATCCGGGGTTCTTAGGTGTACTGGTGCGCTATCTGTACCAATAGTTTCTCTATCAAAGAACTGTAATTTTGCTTGAGGAATCGACCCTTCGGTTCCAAACATTTTTTTAGCTTTAATTAATAACTCATGACTTTTTTGTACTAATCTTTGATCTTCTGGATTGTTAACACCTCTTAAAGGAGATAGTCTAGGATTAAATTTATAAGGATAAGTTGGAACGCCTTCTGGTCTTGTTTCATCACTATCATTGTCATGATCTAATTCTTGAGCTATTTTTTTCATTACGTTAGTGATTGTATTAGCTTCTTTATATAAACCTGTTGTGTCAAGCTCGTTTGCAATTTTGTGCAATGATGCGATGATAGTTCTTTTATTCATTTTTTGATTCCTAGAGATAAGATCTAATATTTATTTCTTTATAAAAGAACGACTAACCTTACAAACAAAAAAGAGGAGAACAAGTTCTCCTCTTTTTTTGTTTGTTAAAAAGATTTTAGTAAGGATATTTCTTAGCTTTAGCTTCTTGTGCGCCTTCGTAAGATCTCACTCCGCCCAATCCTTTATTAGTTCTTAAGTTTAAGATATAAATAGCATCATTGAGTAATTTTTTAGCCATAGGATCATATTTGCTTTCTTCTTTTGCTTCTTTAGCAATTTGAAGCATTGTTTGAATATCTCCGCCATGGATTGAAGACATACCGTTAATCCATTCTTGTGCACTTTTTGCATCTTTGGCTCTTTGTACTGGACTTGTGTTTTTATAACCAGCATATTCCATAGGATTTTTACCAGTATTTTGATGCGGTCCTTGTGCTTCATAAGGTTTAGGCATATTTGGAACCATACTTGGATCAATACCCAGTGGAACATTTCCACCAGCACCAAAACCAGAATTAGTAATTAAGCTTTGGCTCAATTTGACCATAACTTCTGTTACTTCATTAGCTTCTGCATATAAACCGTTAGTATCTAATTCATTTGCAATCTTATTTAAGGATGCAACTATTTGTCTTTTATTCATATTTTATTCCTTCTACAGGGTGATATTATATTTTTACAGCTCCTGTTATTTTTTTCCTTTATATAAGAACTATGTATTATTTATTAGCTATGAAATCTCTTATTGAATTTAAAGATTATATTTTAGATAATCTGGGCAAAGAGATTAGTTTTGGAAGTATGGAATTTTACTATATTTTGAGTGAAGATAATTATATAAAAATATATGAAGTTGATTTAGATGAATTTGGTTTTCCTGCCCCCATAATAAAAGGTTGTTTCAGTACAAATATAAGTGTATTGATTGAAGAATGGAAAACTAAATGAGATTAGTCTTTGCAATTCAATTATATTTTTATTTCGTTTGGGCTTTAGAAAGTAAAGATATAGTGGAATGGTTTTTATATGCATTATTGATGTGGACTTCTGCATATTATTTACATAGATATAACTGGGAAAAAAGAAAGAGCTATAGAATGGCTATAGCTCTTTACAGTATGTTAATTTATTGTTTTATATTTTTATGTAGATTCGTTTCACTCGTCGGGAATAATATCGCCCTGTAAGTTTTGGATTTTCTTTTGTTGTTCTCTTTGATTATCATGTGCATTTGCTATTGATATTTGAAATTTGTCTATAAATTCAATTGTTTTCATAATAGAAGCTTTTACATCTTCTAAATTTTGATAATTATTATTTCCTGATCTTGTTGGTAAATCTATTGGCGATGTTGGCTCTATACTGTTAAGTTCTTGCATCAATTGGTTATAATCAAAAGGGCGAGAAGATACATCACCATCGTTTTCTAATATATTTGTTTGTTTAAGTAATCTTGTAAGTGTTCTTTCATCAAAATAATTATATAAAGCCCTAATACCATCTTCTAAATCTTGTTTATATTGTATTGCCATAAGTAAAATGGAAGCTATCTTGTCTGCAGCTTTATATTGGCCATTTTTATCTAATTTTTGGGCTATTCTTACTAATTTATTCATATCTTCTTGGTTCTAATTGAATCTCTATAAATTCTTCAGGAAAACCTTTTTCAATTTCTTCTAAAATTTCTGTAAATGATTTGTCTTGTTCAATATTTTTATGTGAATATAAGCCTTTTTTGGCTAATTGGATCTCTATTGGATCACTTGGGTTACCTTTTCTCACTGAAGAAAAAAGATCTTCAAAATTCTTAGGGTCAATTTGTTTATGCTGTTTTGAAAGGCCTTCTTGTAATGATGTGTAAAGTTCGCCTTTTCTCACTTCTTCCAATTGTACTTCTTGTTGTTCTAATCTTTCTTTTTGTTTAAGAAGCGCTGTTTTTATAAATTTACTCATTTTGTTATTTCCCTATTATATTATTATTTCCCTATTATATTATTATATCTACGTCTAATGCATTTCTCATTGCAAGTTGATAGGCTTCATCAACATCTTTGAATGGTTCGCCTGTTCTTGGATTTTTAGAGACGGATCTTACTTCATCAGAATCAATTTTTCTTAAAACTACAATAATATTATTATCATGCATTTGAACATAACCTAAATCATAAGGTTTCCCAGTAGTTTTTTTTGCTGCTAATTGGATCATAACATCAGTCAGATCATTGGCTTCTTTGTACATTCCAATAGCATCTAATTGTTCGCAAATCTCATGAATAGATGCTAATACTTGTTTTTTCATTTTCCTTCAACAGACCTTATTTTTGTGTAAAGTAATTGGATAGCATCTTTTCTGAATCCTTTTATTCTAGGATTTATTTTAGCCACAACAGGACTTTCAGCCATTTTTACAATCCAATTTAAAATTCTGGTTTGAGTTTGTCTATTATAATAAGCTGATGGGTTTGATCTCACACCTTTTGCAAGTTCTGAAGAATAAGAATTATTAGTTCCAACACTCATACACCAAAAAAGAAGATCATTTGGCGAATTGATATTTTTAATCTCAGCACCTCTAGCTTTAATAATTTCATCAATTGGTTCTGGAGTTGGGCTTGGTGTTGGCTCTGGCGTTGGCTTTGGCGTTGGTTCTGGAGTAGGAGATAGATCATCTTTCTTTACAGAAGGTTGGGTATCTCTATTTTCAGATTCACCTTGAGAGAATGCCAAATCTGCTTCTTCTGGGCTTTTTCTTCCAGGAGAGTTTATGCCTATTTGTTCGCCAGCTCTTCCTAAAACTCCTGTGATAGGTTTTGTAACATTATCTCTTAAAGGATCACCAATTGTTTCTCTTAGCGTATTTGAAATAGGCTTTACAACATCTTTTCTTAATCTTTCTTCGAGATTTGTAATTCTTGGTAATTTTGCATTTGGTAGTTTTACACCTAAAGCTTTGTCTAATCTGAAAGGTGATTTCTGTCTTCTTTCAAGCATTTTGCCTTGACTATCAACAGGGTAAAAATCTCTCATATTAGTTTTGTCATATAAGACAAAATTTTTATTACTAGAATCATATCCCAAGGTGTAAGATTTGCCTTTTACTTTGATTTCATTTTTTCCAACTAACGACAATGGAACTGGTATTTGTTCATTATTAATAGTGACAAAAGTTTGCCCAGTTTCATCTGATTGTTGTGACAAATTAGCAACATCCACTACATTTTGAGCAATTTTTACCATTACTTTTGTCAAACTATCTGCTTGGGCAAATAGACCATTATTATCTAATTCATTTGCAATAGCTTGAATTTTAGCAAGAGTTATTCTTTTATTCATAATTTATCCTTCAGGAATATATATAGATGTTTTCATTGTGCAGGAATTTATTTCCTTTTTACTTTTATAAATATAATATGAACAGAACATTTGTTATATTTAGTGTGGATGAAATACCACTCATTGATTTTTCGCAAGTTTTAGAGACTAGTGCTGATACATTGCGCAGAAGTGTTGATGGCCTTATGACTTTTGTTAAGTGGGACGGTGTAACTGTTCCAGTTTGTGTTGAAACTCTCACTACTAAATCTGAATATTACACTTATGAGGAAATATTAGATATTCTCGCTGGCCCAGATTGGACACAACCTATGTAGATTATTTCCCTCTACTTCCAGTTCTTCTTATTTGAGGCTTTGGCGCATTTGTCAGAGCCTTTTCATTTTTATTATCTGTGGATGTTTTTGCGCCACTTTTATCTGTGTTTTGGAATTTATTCAATAGAGCTTCTTGTTCAGGAGATAATTTCTTTTTCATATTACTATTATAAAGTTTTCAGTTTATATGTTCCTACTTATTAAGAAACATTATTTATTACTTAATATTTCTACACCTATTTAGGGGAATAATAATAATAAGATTTCTAAAAGGAAACTAATATGAAAAAAGCATTCACCTTAATTGAATTACTCGTCGTCATTGCCATCATTGCTATTTTGGCTGCAATCCTCTTCCCTGTTTTTGCCCAAGCTCGTGACAAGGCTCGGTCAGCTA
>Ga0114966_10005962_pt1 | contig 10212 bp, 10 predicted proteins | sample M_130207_XF_Meta_FD_87029 | JGI IMG/M metagenome (GOLD analysis project Ga0114966, IMG submission 87029) | Freshwater microbial communities from Lake Montjoie, Canada to study carbon cycling - M_130207_XF_MetaG | ecosystem: Environmental > Aquatic > Freshwater > Lake | place: Lake Montjoie...
GCTACGCTCCCGCCCGTGGCAAAGAAGAAGCGCCAACGCGTAATCGATCCCGTCAACCTCGGTGACCGGGACCTCCTGTGGGGCTACGCGCGTCTTTCGCGCCTATATGGCGTGGTGCTCATTGGCGTGTCATTCGCGCTGCTGGGGTTGTCCGTCATCCTCGAGGCCACATCTGAGGATGGCTGGTCGTGGATGTGGCTGGGCGTCACCGTGGGCATGGGTGGGATCACGGGCCTCATCTTCTTCCCGCTGCTCAGCGTGTGGCTCAAGCGCAGCGGGCTGGCATCTATCCGCCTGCCGGACGCGCAGCTGGCCGACGGGTCACGCCTGCTCGAGGCCGGACCACGCGACTGGCGGCGATGGGCCACCATCTCGTCGATCGTCATGTTCGTGGCGTCGGCATTCATGCTGCTGTTTCTCGTGGCCGTGCTCGGCCGTGGGGGCACCGCCGAGGGCGTGGTGATCGGCGTGCTCATGGCCTGGGGGGTGGTGACAATTGCCGACGGCGAGAAGATCGCCATGGCCGAGGAGGAACAGGGGCGCGCCTACTGGGCAGCCGGGCAGCGCCCTACCGGCGCGGGCAACCGGCTGGTGTTCACCACCCGCGCGAAGTAGGGCTCAGCTGGTGGGCGTGTTCCGGTGCAGGTCGCGGAACAGGCGCTCGGGGCGCTCCGCGTACATCGTGGTGAGACCGCACTCGATGCAGGTCTCCGCCCGAAGGGCGCTCACGCGCCCGGAGGCCATTCCCGATCGACGGCGCTTCAGCGACACAATCCCCGACACGACCGTGTATTCGACCCGGCCACCACACTCATTGCAGGCATCTGGCATGTTGCTAGGGTATCCCCTCTATACCGGGAGGGGGTATGTTCCCGCTCCATGTCAAGTGCCCAGGAGGGCCGTGTGTCCGTAGATGGCGTCAACGAAGTGATCATCGTCGGCAGCGGGCCGGCCGGGCTCACCGCCGCCATCTACGCGGCCCGTGCCGGGTTGGAGCCGTTGGTCATTGAGGGCTACGGCGCGGGTGGTCAATTGATGATCACGACCGACGTGGAGAACTACCCGGGATTTCCCGACGGCGTTCAGGGCCCCGACATGATGGCCATGTTCCGTCAGCAGGCCGAGCGGTTTGGCACCCGGTTCATCACGGCCGATGTATCGCGGGTCGACTTCTCGGAGCGCCCGTTCCGGGTGTGGGTTGATAACGACGAGCACGTAGGTCGGTCGATCATCGTGTCCACCGGTGCGTCCGCACGCTGGTTGGACATTGAGGGCGAGACGCGCCTGCGCGGAAAGGGCGTGTCGGCGTGCGCCACCTGCGACGGCTTCTTCTTCCGCGACAAGCCGGTGGTGGTCGTGGGTGGTGGCGACACCGCGATGGAGGAGGCGCTCTTCCTCACCCGTATGTGCGAGAGCGTGACCATCGTGCACCGCCGCGACGCGTTTCGGGCATCGGCCATCATGGCCCAGCGGGTGCTCGAGAACCCCAAGATCACCGTGGTGTGGAACTCCCGCGTGGTCGACGTGGAGGGCGCCAACGTTGTGGAGGGCGTGCGTGTGGCCGACGTCGAGACCGGTGACGAGCAGGTCATCCCAACCGCCGCCATGTTCGTGGCCATCGGGCACCAACCCAACACCGAACTGTTTGAGGGAATCCTCGAGGCCGACGGCGAGGGCTACCTCATTACCGACGGCACCCGCACCAACGTCGAGGGCGTGTTCGCCTGCGGCGACGTGCAGGACACCATCTACCGGCAGGCCGTGACAGCAGCGGGCAGCGGGTGCATGGCGGCAATCGACGCGGAGCGGTGGCTTGAGGCCGCAGCGCATCCGGCCACTGCCACCCACTGACAACACCAGAACGCGAACCAGGAGCACAAATGTCTGACGTCATCGAGATCACCAGCGACACCTTCCAGGGCCTTGTGCTCGAAAGCGAGAAGCCCGTCGTGGTGGACTTCTGGGCCCCGTGGTGCGGCCCCTGCCGCATGATCGGCCCGGTTATCGACGAGATCGCCCGCGACCGCGACGACATCGTGGTGTGCAAGGTGAACGTGGACGATGCCCCGGACATCGCACAGCGCTACGGGATTCAGGGCATTCCCTTCATCGGCCTGTTCGAGGGCGGCGAGCTCACGAAGAACGCCGTGGGTGCCATGCCGCGCGCCGGTATCGAGCAAGCACTCGGGCTCGCATAAACCATGCCCTCGTACGACTTGCGATGCCAGTCGTGTGCGCACGACTTCGAAGTGTTCCGCCAGGGTTTCCTGCGTGATGACGACCGTTCGTGCCCCCAGTGCGGGGCGCGGGCCGAACAGTTGATCACCGCCGGGTTCGTGTCGGCCAAGCCCTCCCGTGGCGGTGGCGCCGGTGCGCCATCTGGCGGGGGCGGCCACGCACATGGCGGTGGCTGCGGCTGCGGCCACAACCACTAGGTCGTACCGTGGCCACCGGCGCATCAGCACCTCCCACCCGTCTGCAGATCATGGTGCGTCTGCGGCGCGCAGAGGGTCAATTGCGCGGCGTGCAGCGCATGCTCGACGAGGACTCGTCATGCGACGACGTGCTGGTGCAACTGGCGGCCGTCACCGCGGCACTCGATCAGGTGGGGCTCCACCTGATCGGTGAGCGACTGCGCGGCTGCACGCAGGCGGATGGGGAGATCTGCGCCGACGAGCTCGAGCGAAGCGTTGCCACGCTCATGCGCCACGCGCGCATCGGGCGCTAAGCCGACCGCCCGGGGCGCACCCGCGCCACGATCGCTGCAGCCCGGTGCTGCACCGGTGGGGCCAGCACCACCCACTCCACCGCCCCCACCATGAGGCTCGCAATGACCGCCGTGGCACCCAGCACGCCCACGTGCCCCGTCAGCGGCCCGCTGAAGTGCAGCATGAGGGTGCCGAACACCAGCCCGGCGAGACCCACCCAGAACGCATTGGGCAGACGGCTCGCCCCCGCTGCGCCAACAAAGGTGCCGCCAAACCACGCGCCGGCAAATGCGGTACCCGTTGGCAGGGTGAGTGCAATGGCCCCGCACACGGCAAGGGATGTGGCTCCCGATGCCAGCACAAAGGGCACGCCCAACCGCTGGATGAGCACCCAGGTGACAAGTGCCGCCACGCACCCGATAGGCACCACTGCGGCATGCGCCATGCCATCCAGGCCCGGCAGCAGCGGGTGGTCGCGTTCGGCACCCACGGCATCTGCCACCAAGTAGAGGCCGGACGCCGCGATGTAGGCCAGCGCCCCCATGCGTCCACCCACGCCATCCCACACCGATGGGCCGATGAGCGACCAGAGCACCCCGGCCAGCAGGGCCGCACCCATTACCCACCCGGTGCCAAGCGTCACGGTGGGCGACAACATGCCGACGAAGGCGCCGGTATAGCCCGCGCCAGCAGCGCGTACGTCAATCCGCTGCCCGGGCAGCGCCATGGCCCCGAGGACGACGGCCACCAGCGACGCCGCCACGATGACGGGGATTCCCATGTCGCGAGCCAGAAAGAGGGTCATCGCGGCCGATGCCACAGACATGCCGACATCGATGACCCGTACCCGCCCGACCTGCGTGGAGGTGAGCGTGGTGATGGCCATGCCGCCCACCAGAAGAACCCCGGCAACAAGGGCTGCTGCCAAGGGGAGCGGCTCGGCGTCCAGCAGAAACGACGCGACGTAGAGGAGCCCGAGGCCCGCGGCCATCACCGATGCGAGCAGCAGTACGGCCGGCGACGGCAGCCCGGAACGGCCCTGCCACGGCTCCTCGTGAAGGACGCTCGCAGTGGAGCGGGCCTCGGGCTGGAAGAGGGGTGAGAAGCGGGGCGGGGTCAACGTGATGGCGTGGCCGGCGCTCGCGCGATACGCGCAACGAGAGGTCCGAGGTGGCGACCATGCACGAGCCATTCGGCCGCGGCGGTGGCCATGCACGCGATGGTCGCCGTGGCGCCGAGTACCCCCACGTGGCCGGTGAGCGGCCCCCCGAAGTGCAGCATCAGCGCGCCATAGACGATTCCTGTGACGCCGATCCAGAAGGCCGTCGGAAGGCGCTCGGGTTCGGCACTAGCGATGAGCGTGCCACCCACCCATGCCGATCCGAGCACCGGCACGCTGGCGGGGAGGGCGATGGCCATGATCCCGCACACGCACAGCGAGGGCAGCGCCGACGCCAGCACAAAGGGCATTGAGGTGCGGTGGATGAGCACCCATGTGACCAGTGCTCCGGCCATCCCGATGGGAAGAATCGCCCAGGTTGCAAGACCTGCGCTCTCAACTGGCAAGAGGGGTGGGGAGTCGGTGCCGCTCCACTGGGCGAGCAGGTACACGACCGACCCTGTCAGAAAGGCGACTGCGCCAATTCGGGCTCCCACCCCGGGCAGTACCGCAGGGCCGACGACGGACATGAGCAGCCCCGCGAGCAAGCCGGCGATCAGCACCCACCCCCAGGCCAGCACCGGACCGGGCTGGAGCAGCCCCGCGAACATGCCCGTGTACCCGGACGCCGATGCCATGAAGTCGAGCGGGCCATCGCGCAGGGACAGAACTCCGATGATGGTGCCCGTGACCCCCACCGCCACGAGCACGGGAACGCCCAACTCGCGCGTGAGGAACTGGGCGAACACGGCCCCGCAGAGCCCGAGCGTGACGTCGATGACCCGGGGCAGCCGCGATGGCCGCGAGGTTATGAGGCTGAGCACGAATCCCAGCAGGCCGAGCACGCCGATCAGCGAGACGACGGCGAGGTCCACGCCGTGCGCCCGCATCCAGAATCCATCCACGTACAGATATCCGAGCGCCACAAGCAGCAGGGCGCCGAGAATGAGCGTCACGAGCGACGGCCGGTACCGGCGATAGCCCTCGCGCAGATCGCGCACCGTGGCCGTCTCGGATGCTTCCAGGTGGGCGGTGGGGCCGGGGACGCTGCTCATGCAGCAATTCTTACGGGAATCTGCGCCAGCGTCGTGATGACGTCATCCACGGCCTCGGCCTGCGGGGAGCGGTCCAGAAGCAGCGCCTGGAGCCCGGCGCTTCGGGCACCGTCCAGGTCTTCCACGCGACGGTCGCCAACGTGCAGCGCCTCCGCCGGTGCCATGCCGAGGGTGGAGAGGGCCGTGGTGAAGATGGCGGGATCGGGCTTTTGATAGCCGACCGCCGCACTCGCAACGATGACCCCAAAGCGGTCGGCCACCCCCAGGCGGGTCAGGTGCTGGGGCAGCGCGCAATCCCAGTTGCTCACCACGCCGAGCACCAGACCCATGTCGTCCAGACGGTCAAGGGTCGGCAGCACGTCGTCGAACAGGTGAAAGCGCAGGGATTCCACCAAGAGATCGGTGGCCAGCGGGATGGGCGGCGCTCCGCGACCGAGCGCGGCAACAAGCACTCCGGCGCACTCGGCACGCAGCGCCGCCAGCCCCTGTGCATCGCGCCCCATCTGCATATGCAAGCGGTAATGGCGTATCTCGAGGGCGAGGGCATCGGCCACCTGTTGCTCGTCCATCGGAAAACCGGCGTCGGCCAGCAGGGCGGTGAGCACCGGGGCCGGTGGATCCATACGAAGAAGCGTGCCGAACGCGTCGAGCAGGACCGCGCGCACCGTCACCGAAGCCCCACTGGACTAATGGATGACACGGATCGTGAAATGGGAGCGGGGGACGCCATAGGGGCAAGGGTACGTCCCGACCACGGCGCTCGGGCGGATGCCGCCCCGGTCCTATACTCGGCGGCCGTGTCCGGAACCACCTCCACGCTGCCCTCAGGTGCCAGCGCCCGCCATCCCCACGGTGCTCGTGGCCGTACCCGCGTGGTGCTTATTGCGGGCGCTGCGGTGGTCATTGCCTGGATCCCCTCGTTCGTCGCGACCGCGTACTCCGTGCAGCCAGCGGACGAGGTGCTGGCCAACCCCGCCAATGGCTGGGCATTTCTGTGGGATTCGGTGACGGCGTCGCGCAATCCCCGTCTGGGAACGCCCGACGTCGCCATGCAGGAAGCCGCGCAGCTGTGGGCCGGAAGCCCGGCCGTGGCTGCCGACGTGTCACTCAAGTCCCTTCCCTCCCCGTGGACCGTTCCCGTTCCCGGTGGCGGCGCCCACCCCCGTGCCGGACACGACGTCGTGGCCCCGGCCGATCCGCTGCAGTGGGTGGTGCAGGGTCGCGTGAATGGCGGGCCCAACCAGATAATTGGACTTCTTGACTACCGCACCGGCCGGGTCGTCTGGGATATCCGTCCGCTGGCAACAGCCGGAGCGGCCCGATGATCCCGGTCAACCGCATGCGAAGGCGCCGTAAGGCCCGGGCAAAGCACGGGCGGCTGGGTGCCGGGCGCGTCATCGCGTTCGCCCTCGTGGTAATCGTGACCATCCTCGGGGTGGCAGGGGCGACCGCGTACCAGTCGGCGACAGCCGGACTGCCCGGACTCGACGAGATCAAGCCGGTGACCCTCGGCCAGAACTCGCGCATCCTCGATCGTAACGGCAAGGTGCTCGGATACATCACGGGCGTGACCAACCGCACCGAGCTCCCCTACGCACGCATCCCCAAGTCGCTGCGCGATGCCACAGTGGCGATCGAGGACAAGCGCTTCTACCAGCACGACGGAGTGGACTATGTGCGCCTGATCGGCGCCGCGGTGCGCGATGTGACCGCCGGAGGCATCAAGCAGGGTGGCAGCACCATCACCATGCAGCTCGCGAAGAATCTGTACGACCCCACCGCCCCGCGTAACTTCTCGCAGAAGATCAAAGAGGCCTACCTGGCGAATGAGATCGAGCAGAAGTACACCAAGGACCAGATCCTTGCCAAGTACCTCAACGGTGTTTTCTACGGCGAGAACTCCATCGGGGTGCAGGCAGCATCGCTCACGTACTTCAACAAGCCCGTATGGGCCATCTCGCTCCCGCAGGCGGCCCTGCTGGCCGGATTGCCACAGGCGCCGTCGGCATATGACCCCTTCCTCAACCCGAAGGACGCCACGGCGCGCCGCAACACGGTGCTGGACGAGATGGCGAACCAGGGATACGTGAGCAGGGCGGATGCTGATGCCGCCATCGCCAGCGATCTCGGACTAAATCGCGGCACGTTCTACGAGCGCAAGAAGGAGGGCTACTTCTTCGATTACGTGCGCCAGCAGTTGCTCGATCAGTTTGGCGAGCAGCGTGTGCAGCAGGGTGGCCTTGCGGTTCGCACCACCATCGACCCCAAGCTGCAGCGCGCCGCCGAGCAGGCGATCGCCCGCAATCTTGGTCAGCCTGACGACCCCGCTGCCGCCATCGTGATGATTGATGCTCGAACCGGATACATACGCGCCATGGCCACCAGCCAGACGTATGGCAGCGATAGCCAGTTCAACTACGCCACCCAGGCCAAGCGCCAGGCCGGATCGACGTTCAAGACCTTTGTGCTGACGCGCGCGATCGCCGATGGCACCAACCCCTACACCACCATCTACGCCAGCCGGCCCATCAACATCAATGACCCCAAGTGGGGACCGGTCAATGTGGCCACGTATTCCAACACGTACGCCGGCCCCGTCTCTGTGCATGACGCCACGCTGCGCTCCGACAACTCGGTGTATATCCAGATGACCCTTGATGAGGGCCCGGACCGCGTGGTGAACATGGCCAAGCGCATGGGAATCAAGGAGGACCTGCCGGTGGTCCCCTCCATCGGCCTGGGGGCGGGCGAGGTCACACCGCTCGACATGGCCACGGCGTATGCCCCGCTGGCCAACGGGGGCTTTCGCGTGAAGCCCATCTCCATCACCGACCTGGGCACGAACGCGCCGACCAGCGACCTGGCCACCCCGAAGCGCACTCGAGTGTTCTCGGACGGCGTGGCCTACGAGGTCACCCGCATTCTGCGTGACAACGTGCAGGGCGGCACCGGCGGAGCCGCCAATATCGGCGTTCCCCAGGCGGGCAAAACCGGCACAACCGACGATTACACGGACGCCTGGTTTGTGGGCTATACGCCGCGGTACGTGTGCGCCGTGTGGGTGGGTTACCCCAATGCCGATGGCGTGCGCCGCTCGATGACCAGCGTGCACGGCATCACCGTTTCCGGTGGCTCGTTCCCGGCGCGGATCTGGGCCGACTTCATGCGTGTTGCCACCGCGAAGGACGGCTCACTCGACTGGGCAATGCCCAAGGATCCCGTTGAGTGGTCGGCGTTCTCGTCCGACTTCACTGACAGTGCGTCCCAGTACGCCGTAAGCACGGCCAAGAGCACAAGCACCGGGCGCACCACCAGCACGCCGAAGACAACCTCAACCGGCGGCATGAACACCAAGGTTCAGCCACCCGACACCGTGGTGGTGCCAATTCCCGCACCGGCTCCTGCCCCGGCTCCTGCTCCCACGCCGGCTCCGGCTCCGGCGCCTGCTCCTGCTCCCACGCCGACAGCACCCACTCCGGCTCCGCCGACTCCCTAGGACACGTCCTCCGCTCCGATCATGTCCTTCGGGCGGGCGGTGAGCAGCAGGATGCCGGACATTCCCGCGAGGGCTGCCGCTGAGATGGTGATCCATGCTGCGGGCAGCACGGTGATGATCCAGTCGCCGCCGAGCGGCGATGCGGGCATGCCGGCGCGTTCGGCCACCACACCAACGGCGGGCACGAGCGCGGCGCGCGCGGCCCACCCCACGGCCACCACCGCGGCCATCACGATAAATGCGCCGATAATGCGTGCCAGTCGGGTGCCTGTGCGGGGCCTCCACCAGATGGTGAGGAGCCCCGCGATCGCCAGCACCACACCGGCCACGGGAAGAATCCACGTGCCACCGGTGGCGCCATACCCCGACAACTGGGCGGAGCCCGTGGGGAGGTCGGCCGAGTACCACGGGAGCCCGGGAAGGATGGCAAGCAGCAGGCCACATCCCACCGTGGCGAGGCCGAGCACGGGGAGGCGCATGCTCATGCGGCCGCCCGGCGGCGCACTTTGTGGAACACCACGACGCCGCCCGTATTCCACACAAGCCGGAAGTCGGCGCGCCTTGCCAGGTTGTCAAGCGCCACCTGGAACCCCCGGGGGTCGAGGCGGTCGTACATATCGGGACGCGTCCGGTCCACGATCACCCATTCGGCATCGTCGATGGCCGGAAACACCAGGATCCGGGTGCGGGCCGACAGGTGCCCACCGGAGTTATTCCCCGCCGATACGATGGCGCCATCCGGGATGAGCGCGGCGGCCTGGTCGAGTGCCTCCGACGTCGCAGTGCGCTCGTACTGCGCCAATCGCGAGGGCGATGCCACCGACACGCCCTGAAACCACGGCAGCGGGCCCTTGATCATGGTGGCCAGCACTCCCGCGACAACCAGCGCCAGCGCCATTCCCCCACTCGCCCGCGCCGCGCGGCCGAGCCAGAGGGGGCGCCCGTGCTCGCGCAGGCGTGAGAGCCCGAGCAGGGCAGCGGCAATGAGGTACGGACTCGGGACCGCCGCGTAGTGGAACTCCACCGAGTAGTTGGGCCACCACTCGGCGAGCATGTTCATGAGCAGATCAGGAAGCGCGCACACCGCCAGCAATGGTGCGGCCAACGGCAGCAGAAGCAGCGGCACGAGGAGAATGAGCAGGTACGACAGACGCGACCAGCCGCCGATCGTGGTGACGAGGTCTACCGGATTCGTGACCGCGCCCACGATGGCCTTTGCGGGGGTGGCGCCGAACTTGCCATAGCGCTCGGCAAACGGTGCGGGCAATCCACTTCCGGCGGCGGGGATGATGACCAGTACCGCGATGGCGGTCCATGCCAGGGCACTGACCGCGAGCACGGCGCCTGCGATACGGCGGCGATGGCGGATCGCAATCCACAGCCCAAGCATGGCGATGGAGAGGCCCACCTGCTCCTTGGACATCAGGGCGAGCCCGGCCGTGACACCGAGCACCACATCACGGTGGGTCTCGGCTGCCCAGATGGCGAACATGATGAGCGGTGCGGCAAGGGTCACTGCGTGAAAGTCGGTGAGTACCGCCCACTGCAGCGGTACATACAGCAGGTAGGCGGCGGCGGCGGCCACAGCCAGGCGGTCGTCGCGCAGCCACAGGCGTCCCAGCCAAAATGCCGGCAGTGCCCCCAGCGCCACGATCAGTGCCTGCACCACCAGCAGGGGCACGGGTGACGTGGTGACCCACTGCAACGGGGCGAACGCCATGAGCAGCGGATCGACATGCGATCCAAGCCGGCTGATCTGCGCGCCGGCCGCGTCGGTGGCCTGGAGCGGATGCC
>Ga0114966_10005963_pt1 | contig 10212 bp, 10 predicted proteins | sample M_130207_XF_Meta_FD_87029 | JGI IMG/M metagenome (GOLD analysis project Ga0114966, IMG submission 87029) | Freshwater microbial communities from Lake Montjoie, Canada to study carbon cycling - M_130207_XF_MetaG | ecosystem: Environmental > Aquatic > Freshwater > Lake | place: Lake Montjoie...
ACTGGTGCTCACCGACCGTCAGCGATTTGCCGACAACTGGATCTACGTGCACGACTCGAGCGTGAAGGTGGCCCGCATTCAGAACTTCAATGCCTGGTCACCCGAGATGGTGCCGGACCCGACGCTGACGTGCTACGGTCTCGAGTACTTTTGCTTCGAAGGCGACGGCCTCTGGACCTCCACCGATGCCGAGCTGGTGGAGCGTGCCACCACCGAACTCGTGCAACTCGGGCTCGCCGACCGTGCCGATGTGTTGGACGGCTGTGTGGTGCGACAGAAAAAGGCGTATCCCGTGTACGACGACGCGTACGCCCACAGTGTGCAGACGATTCGCGATGAACTCGCCCAGCGCTTCCCCAACCTGCACCTCGTGGGGCGCAACGGCATGCACAAGTACAACAATCAGGACCACTCCATGATGACGGCGTTGCTCACGGCCGAGAACATTGTGGCCGGCCGCGCGCTGCACGACCCGTGGCGCGTTAACGAGGACGCCGAATTTCACGAGGAGAGCGGCGCATCAGGCGAGCGACTCGTGCCGCAACGGGTGCGCTGACCGGCGCGGTCGCGCCTACCGAGGCGGGGTGCAGGGGGTCGGCCGTGCCCGCGACGGTTGCGGCCCCACGATGCGCGGGTAAGCATTCCTCATGTCTCGTACGATCACTCCGGAACACGCATCGGCGGTTCGCCTGTCGGCCGTCTCGAAGCGCTATGCTAACCATGTCGCCGTGGACCGGGTGTCCCTCGACATCCGTCCGGGCATCATCTTCGGGTTACTTGGGCCGAACGGCGCGGGCAAGACCAGCACGATTCGCCTGATGCTGAACCTGATGCTTCCTGACGAGGGACGCATTGAGATTCTCGGAAAGCCGTCCAGCGATCCGGCGCTGGTGAACCGGCTCGGCTATCTCCCCGAGGAGCGCGGCCTGTATCGCAAGATGGAAGTGCGCCGCGTGCTCCGGTTTCTGGCCCGCCTCAAGGGCATCACCACGCGCGAGGCCGACCGGCGCATCGATCACTGGCTCGAGCGCTTCACGCTGACCGGAGCCGGGCGCGACTGGGGTACCGCGAAAATCGAGGAGCTCTCGCGCGGGATGCAGCAGAAGGTGCAGTTCATCGGCACCGTGCTGCACGATCCCGAGCTGATCGTACTCGACGAGCCGTTCAGCGGACTCGACCCCGTGAATGCGCAGGCGCTCAAGGACACCGTCCTCGACCTCCGCCGACAGGGGCGCACGATCGTATTCAGCACACACCTCATGGACGTGGCGGAGCGGATGTGCGATGCCGTGGCGATCGTGAACCGCGGCCGGATCGTCCTGAACGGTGAGATGCGCGACGTGAAGGCGGAGCACCAGGGCGCCGCACGGGTGGCGGTGACCTTCGATTCCGGCAGCGGCGAACAGGCGCAGACCATTCTCGCCGACCGCACGCTGGTGGCCGAGATCGACCATCAGGGCAACCACCTCGAGATCACCCTCGCCGAGGGGGCGACGTCGCAGGGGTTGCTCGAACGCCTGGTCGCGTCGCAGGTGTCGATCGCGCGGTTCGACCGGCTCGAACCGTCGCTTCATCAAATCTTCTTGCAGCGTGTCGGGGCCTCAGGCGTCGAAGCGGGGATGTCGGGCCATGGATAAGCTGCTCGCGGTCATCGAACGGGAATTCAGCGAACGGGTCCGGTCGCGATGGTTCATCCTCACGACGCTGTTCGGACCGTTGCTGCTCGCGGCCTTGCTGATCGGGCCGCCGTGGTTGGCGATGCGCACCCGGGACGACGCGGATGTGGCGAAGGTGCTGATTGTCGATGCCACCGGCACCGCGCTGGGTTCGGCCATCGCCGTCGATCTGGCGGGCGGCGTGCTGGGCACGGCCACTCCCCCGCGCGTGCTCGAAGTGAACGCCGCCGTGCTGGCGGCGACCACGGACTCGCTGCGCGGGCGCCTGCTGACCAAGGCGCTTCCGGGGGTTTTCATCCTATCGCAGGAAACGATCGACGACGGACGGGCCGAGCTGTTGCTCCCCGACGGGAGCGCGCTGGGCGTATCCGAACGACTGGCCGCGTCGCTGGAGCGGCAGTTACGTCAGGCTCGGCTCGTGACCATCGGAGTGGCCGCGCCGGATGCCGCGTTTGTGGCGCAGCTGCGCATCAATGTCCGCACCACCCAATTGGGGAGCGACGGCCGAGAAGCGAGCGCCCGCGTGAATATGCTCGTCGGATTCGCGGTGGCGATGCTGTTGTACATCGCAATCGTGCTGTACGGCCAGATCGTGCTGCGCAGCGTGGCGGAAGAAAAGCAGTCGCGCGTGGCGGAAGTCGTGCTGGCAAGTGTGCCGGCTCGCGTGCTGCTCTCGGGCAAGATTCTCGGGATCGGCGGCGTGGCGATGCTGCAGCTGGGGATCTGGACGAGTGCGCTGGCCACGTTGCTGGTGAACCGTGGGCGCATCTTCGCGATGCTCGGCCTGAGCGCGACCAGCGTGCCACTGCCCACGGTGCATCTGAGCGATGTGCTCCTGCTGGGCGCGTACTTGGTGCTCGGCTACGTACTGTACGCCGCGCTATTTGCCCTGGTGGGGAGCATCGCCAGCTCAGAGCAGGAGGCGCAGCAGGCGCAGACGCCGGTGCTGATGCTGCTCGTGTCGAGCATCGCGCTGCTGCAAACGGCGCTGCAGGAGCCGAACGGCACCGTGGCCACCGCGCTCAGCATGATCCCCTTCTCCGCCCCGATCATGATGCCGCTGCGACTGGGACTCGCCGACGTGCCGTCGCGTCAGATCGTGGCCTCGGTGGGCGCGCTCTCTCTCACCACCGTGGCCTGCTTGCTGGCGGCCGGACGCGTGTACCGCACCGCGCTGCTCATGTACGGCAAGCGTCCCACGCTGGCCGAGATCACGCGGTGGATGTGGGCGGCCGACTGACCTCACAACGCAGAGGAATCCGGCGAACTCGCAACGCGGATCCCTCCGGAGACGGCCCCACGAAGCGACTGCTTTTCTTCCGCCACACTGCGCAGCACGGCCGATGGGGATTCCGGCAAACCGAATCAGCACGCGTACAACGAACGCTTCAACACAAGAGTTCGCGCAGAAGTGCTCGATGCGTGTGCCCCACTCACCTTCCTCCCGACACCAACCACCACCCCTGCACCGTCTGATTTCAAACGGTGCGATTGATAGGGAAGTCTACGCCGGACGACCCTTCGACCGCGTCGCGCGTTCGTCGCGTTTACGCGGCGCAGTACTGGTCGAAGGCGCCCGCGAGATCCTGCGCGATTTCCTGCGCGCTGCGGCCCTCGATCTGGTAGCGCTCCAACATGAACACGACGTCGCCGTCCTTGAACAGCGCGATGGACGGGGAGCTCGGGGCGTAGCCGGTGAAATACGACCGCGCGCGGTCGGTGGCTTCACGGTCCTGGCCGGCGAACACGGTGGTGGCCACTTCCGGCGTGGTCCCGTTGGCGAGTGCCATGGCGATCGCCGGGCGGGCGTTGCGAGCGGCGCAGCCACAGACGGAGTTCACCACGACCAGGGCCGTGCCCTTGTGCTCCTGGAGCAGGGCGTCCACGGCGTCGGCGGTGCGGAGTTCCTGCACGCCAAGGCGCGTGAGTTCTTCGCGCATGGGCTGGAGCATGTATTCGGGATACATCATGGGTCGGTCTCCTAGTATTCCGGAATGTCTTCGCGCGGTTCACGCACGAGGGCGAGAATCGCCGCCTGCGGCACCACGAGATACTGTTCGTTTTCGAACGTGATTTCGACGGCGGCTTTTCTGAAGAAGAGCGCGAAGTCGCCGACCTGCGCCTGCATGGGCACGAAGCGCGCCTCTCGGCCGGAGCCCCCGGAGATCCGCCAGGGCTCTTCGCCCTGATCGGTGAGCTCCGGCAGCGCGAGGCCGGGGCCGGTGGAGACGATCTCGCCACCCTGCACCGCCTGATTATCGATGGCCGTGGGGGGCAGATAGAGGCCGACTTTCGAGCGCTGGTCGCCTTCCTCGGTTTTGACGAGAACGCGGTCACCGACCACGATCAGACGTTTGTGCTTGCGATTCATGTACTCCTGACACGCGCTGGGGTTCTTGTTGGAATCTAGTCTGCGGCTTTGGGCTGTGGGCTTTTGTGTGGGTGCGGAGCCGCCCCCCCGCCGCCCCGACATCCCCCTTCGCGGCTTTTCTGCTGCGCGGAGCGCCGGGCGCTGGCGCGCCGGCACGCGCTTGCAGAGAGCCGCGGCGGGGAGTCGGGCGGCGGGGGGGCTGGTTGGGGGCACACGGCACGCTCGGGCTCGGGGCGGGCAGACGGAGGGATTCCAACCGCCCCGTTGCTCCAGCAAGCGCTTACGGCGCCGGGCGCTGGGTATGGATCGCGCTTACCCTGCGACGACGGCGGCGGCTTGCGCGGCGGCATGCACGCCGTGCCATTGGGATTCCTCGAAGAGGCTCAGGCCGCTCAGGTCGGCATGCGCCACGAACATCCGCGGCGCGGGCTGCCACGACTGCAGGGCGGCCACGCGGCCCAGCACACCGGGCGTGGGGCGCGCCATGGCGTGGCCCCAGCGCATGATGTCGATGCGCGCCACGCAGTCGGCGATGTCGCCGTGCGCGCGCGAGAGATCGGCGAGGATCTCGTCGCGCCACGCGCTCCACGGGCGCTGCTGCAGATACTGTCGCGCGTCGCGCGCGGGGCGATCGACCAGGGCATAATACCACGTCCACACCGTGCGATCGGGTGGCGTGCCGAGGCCTTGGTGCGCGGCGTTCACGTACCCCAGCGAGCGGCCGCCGTAAATCACGTTGTCCCACGCCAGCTCGGCACCCACCGACGCCGGCGGCCGATCGATCACGAGGTTGGCGACCACCCACGGCGCGTACTCGTGCGTCACGGGAAGCGCGACGGCTTCGCACACGCGTGGCAACACGAACAACGGCGCGCACCAAATCACAACATCAGCCGTGATGCGTTCCGACGGAGTATCCACGATCCATCGGGTTCCGCTGCGCGCGATCTGCCAGGCCGGTGCGCCAGTCACGATGCGCGCGCGTCCGTCGGCGTGCCGGCGCGCCGACAACCGCGTGGTGAGTTGCTGGGCGATGAAGTCGTTGCCTTCCGGCCAGGTGAGCGGGCCCTGCTCGTCGGCGTCCCGCCCGGCGAAGTAGTGCACGGCCGCCCAGGCGCTGGCCTGACTGAGCGACGCGCCGTAGTCATCGCGCGTCCCGTACTCCACCCACCAGCGCAGCGCCGGCGCATCGAAGCCTTCGCGCGTCATCCACGCGAGCGCGGTGTGCGTGTCAAGCGCCTCCACGGCCGCGGCCTGTTTGGCGGCGGCTCCACCGGCGCGATGCGCGGCGAGCCGACGCGCGTGCCCGTCGGCGCTGGGCACACTGAACATGCCCGTGTGGCGCCACTCGGCGATGCGCTCCTCGAACCGACGAAACTGGTCGCGGTGCGCCCGTGACATGGCATCGGTGGGCTCGAGCCCCTCGTGCCAACGGCCGTGTTGCCAGATACGCTCCTGCGGCGTGTGACAGAGCACGCGCTCATCCCACACGCCATCGGCGCCGAGCACGCCGAGCTCGCGGAAGAGTTGCCGCACGTGCACCGCGTCAACCGAGGGCACCGGCACGTAATGCGCGCCCCACGGTGCGCGCTGTCCGCGATAATCGGCCGAGCGCGCGTTGCCGCCGGTGCGGGCATCCATTTCCAGCAGCGTCCAGTCGTGCATCCCCGCCGCATCGAGCTTCCACGCCGCCGAGAGGCCGCCCATGCCGCCCCCCACGATCGCGACCTTCACGCGGCGTTCCGTGCGACGTGTGGCACGTGTGCGCAGTCGAGCCTGTGCGGCACCATCGCGCAGCAGGTGGCCGGCGGCGCTGCCATCGGGCACGAAGCCCCCGCCGATCACGCGGCCCTTGGCTGTCAGCCCCACCAGCGCGGGTGCGGCCGCGATGACGCCGAGGGCGCGCACGAACTCGCGACGCGACGTGGTCATCGGAACAGATTCACCGGTTGATCGCGTCGAACTCGTGCTCGTAGTAGCGAACGAGCACCTGATCATTCAACCGGTTGGCCAGCGCCGGCACACGCTGCATATCGGCCGGAAAGTCGAACAACGCGGGGACGGTGGACGCCGTGAGATACCGAAGGCCGCTGGGCAGCGTGGCGGGCGGCGCATAGCTAGTGAGCCCGGCAATCACGAAGCCCCACTCGCCAAAGCTTGGCACGTACACGTGATACGGCCACGTGCGCAGTCCGGCGCCTTCGAGGGTGGTCACGATGCTCCAGAATGACTGACGCGCGAACATCGGCGACGTGCTCTGCACCACCAGGAAACCACCGGGCGCGATGTGTTGCTTCACCAGCCGGTAGAACGCACTCGTGTACAGCTTGCCCACGTGGTAGTTGGACGGATCGGGGAAATCGATCACCACGAAGTCGAACTGCACCGCCGAGCTGTCGAGCCACGTGAAGGCATCGGCGTTCACCACGTTCACGCGGACATCGGTGAGGGCGTTGGCGTTGAGGCCGGTGAGTCGCGGATGCTGCTGAAAGAGCGCCGTCATCCCTTCGTCGAGATCGACCAGCGTGATCTGCTGCACATCGGGATACTTGAGGATCTCCCGCACCGCGAGCCCGTCGCCCCCGCCGAGCACCAGCACGCGGCCACGCGCCGTCGCCGCCGACAAACCGGGGTGCACGAGCGCTTCGTGGTAGCGGTATTCGTCGCGCGAGGCAAACTGCAGGTGCCCGTTCAGATACAGGCGCAGATCGTCCTTCCAGCTGGTAAGTACGATGCGCTGATAGCGGGTGTCCTTGGCCAGAATGATCGGATCGGCATACATGCCTTCTTCGGCCAGCGTGGTGATGCGCTGTCCCTTCCAGAGGCCGGCACTCAGTACCAGCAACGCCAGCACTCCGCCGGCACGCAGCCAGTTCTTGCGCGGCAGCACGTCGCGGAACAGCCACGTGCTCCAGAGCCCCACCATCACGTTGATCACGCCGAACAACAAGGCCGAGCGCACGAGCCCGAGTCGTGGCACCAGCAGCAACGGAAAGAGCAGCGACGCGAAGAGCGCGCCGATGTAGTCGAACGTGAGCACGTTCGCGACCACATCCTTGAAGCTGAACCGATCCTGCAGAATGCGCATCAGCAGCGGAATCTCGAGCCCCACGAGAATGCCAATGAGCAACACGATGCCGTACAGCGTGGGGCGGAACGCCTCGGTGTAGGCGAAGGCGAGAAAGAGCAGCAGTGAACTGAGGCCACCCACCACTCCGACCAGCATTTCCACGACCACAAAACGCGTGACGAGCCCTCGTACCACGAAGCGAGAGAGCCAGCTCCCGATGCCCATCGCGAACAAGTACGTGCCGATGATCGTCGAGAATTGCGTGACGCTGTCGCCCAGCAGATACGACGCCAGCGCGCCGGCGACGAGCTCATAGATGAGCCCACAGGCGGCAATGAGACAAACAGAGATGAACAGCGCGAGGGGCACTTAGTGAATCGCAGCGGCGACGATAATGCCGAGGGCGATGGCGACCGAGCCCATGAGAATGGCGGCTGCGGTGTTCTTCTTCACGCCGATCTCATCCCACAGCTTTCCGGGAGTAAGCACGTCGATGACGATGAAGGCGAGGATGAACATCACCACGCCGATCAGCGCGTAGGCGGCGGAGCTGAGCGCGTTCTGAAAGAACTGGTCCATTACAGGGGCCTCACTTGCCGCGGAGCGTGCGCCCCGGGATGTAGTACGAAGAGCGATACGCGCCGGGATTGTCGCGAACCGACCGGGGATTGTTACGGGACTCATTGGCACGGGTAAAACTCCAGCCGCGGTACTGGGCCGAGCCCAGCACCGCCAGCACGGCAACCGCCCACAGGGTGTAGAGACGCGCGCCCATCAGTGCCTCCCTCTACTCGTCGTCATCGCTATGGCCGCTGGACGTGGGGGCGTGATCACTTTCCGCCCAGCGTCGACTTTCGAAACTGGCGGCGGGGAAGAAGGACAGGACGAGGGGCACCAGCAACGCCAGCAGGCCGATACCGTAGAAGCCGTAGTGTGGCACATCGCGACGGATGCGCATGGTATAGGACGCCGACGCCCGACCCGGCTCGCCGCCCTCGGCTTGCACGCGCACGAAGTAGCGGCCAGCCGGTACCGACGCGATGCGCACGGTCTCGCCCTTGTCGCCCTCGGTCCACGACCCGTCGCTGTCGGCGCCATAATAGTAGCTGAGCTGCCGCGTGACTTCGCGGGTTTCGCCGGTGGTCTCATTAATCAGCGACAGCACGAGAAAGAGCCAGTCGTTGTCGAGGTCGGACGCGAGATCGATCGCCACGTTGGACGTACGCCCATCGAGGTCGAAGGCATCGGTCACCGAGGCCTGCTCTTCCTGTGCGCGCGAGAACGTAAACGCGCGCTCGAAGACGGTGCGGTTGCCGGCGAGCGTGACGTTCAGCACGAGCATCAGCACCAGCGCGAGCAGCGACAGCGCGAACCGCGCCAGCAAGCGCTTCGGCGTATTGGCGTGTGGATTGGGCTGATTCGCGAACACGCCGATGGGCTGCATGAGCGGCGTGGGCAACCCGAACGCTTTTTGAATGACCTCGGGCGGCGTGTACGCGCCGAGCGACCATGTGGTCTCGTTGTCTGACGCTTCGGCGCTCAGGATGAACGGCGGCGCCACGAAATCGCGGCCCACGACGCGGTCGCCCATGCGCAGTTCCCACGGGAACTCGCCCAAGGCCGCCGTGGTGCAGGCGGTGGCCGTTTGGAAGTGTTTGAACGTAGTGCCGTTCAATTCGACGGACGGGCGAACGCCACCCACTTCGCGCTCAGGACGCCGGCGCAGCTTTTCGATGACGTTCCAGTGTCCCTGATACTCCGAGAGATACAGGAAGCCGCGATACGGATTGAAGCAGACGTACTCGGTCCAAGAGTAGTCCGTGTCCTCCACGCTGATGGTGACGACCTGAAAGCCGATCACCTCCCATGGCGCCCCCCTCCAGGTCCCGCGCGTGCCGAGGGGGATGCGCGGCGTGGCGGTCACGCGCTCGCCGTACTGCAGCACCTTGAGATTGTCGTCGGTGGCATCGAGCTGGGCGCCGCAGGCACCGCACACCACCGATACGGCCCAGCCTTGCGCGTGCAGCTCGATGGCCGCCCCGCACGAGGGACAGTTGAAGCCGGCGGCCTTGGGCACGCGCGCGGTTGGCGTCTCGAAGGGCGCTACCATCCCTCGAACTCCCGCAGATTCTGCAAGCGAAGGTCGTCGAAGGTCACGTACTCGCCCAGGAACAGCATCGGCGGTGCGTCCGAGCCGTCAATCGTGGCCAGTCCGTGCTTGGCGTTGAGGAGATCGATGAAGAGACAGGCCGACTTCTCCCACGTGGTGAAGGGGAGTTCGCCCTCGGTGCCGAGATAGCGGGCCTCGGTGATGCCCGCCACCTCGTAGGGGCTGTCGTTCCAGAAGTACGTCTCGCCGACACGCACCTGCATCACCGGCGGCACCTCGAAGTCCGACGGCGCGGTGATCGTCATGGCGTACTCGAGCTGGGCATCCGACAGCCAAGCGCTGGTGCCGTCGGCGAGCACGCAGTGCCACTCGTTCCATTTACCGCGCGCCCACCCGTAGGCGATGCGCCCCACGACCACGAACCGCTGATCGTGCCACTGTCCTTCGGTACCGAGCTGGATCGGTGAGCCGGTGGCGGGGAAATCGGCCTGTTGCCCAAGCGTAGCGAGGTCGAGATCACGCCGCACGAGCACCGACCGACAGTAGGCGCAGGTGGTCTGCACCGCCTGCGCCCACAGAAAGCGTACCGGCGCGCCGCAGTTCGGACAGGCCACACCGTGCGGCTGCGGAACGGTCACCGGGCGGCCTCGAGGACGGTCGGCATGCTGGCGTACTCGCGGGCGAGTTCGCGCACGCGCACGGACTGGGCCCCCAGCAACACCGCGAGCCGCGCCTCCCAATCCCACGCGGCGCGCGGTGTGCAGCAGAACAGGTTGAGGCACGCCGACGCATGCTCGGGGAACGTGTGCACGGTGAGATGCGACTCGGCGAGCATGAGCATCCCCGTGATGCCGCCGGGGGCCGGAAACTGATGCCACGCGGCCTCACCCACCGGATGCAACGACAGCTCGTGCACCAGGGTGCCAAAGAGCGCACGCAGCGACGCCGGATCGGCGAGGCGCACGGGATCGCACCCGTATGCCTC
>Ga0114966_10005965_pt1 | contig 10210 bp, 14 predicted proteins | sample M_130207_XF_Meta_FD_87029 | JGI IMG/M metagenome (GOLD analysis project Ga0114966, IMG submission 87029) | Freshwater microbial communities from Lake Montjoie, Canada to study carbon cycling - M_130207_XF_MetaG | ecosystem: Environmental > Aquatic > Freshwater > Lake | place: Lake Montjoie...
CAACGACGGCATGGCACGACTGAACTTCTCAGTAGCCAGCACCCACTACTACAACGACAGCAAGGGTGAAAAGCAGGAGAAGGTGTCATTCTTCAACGTCGTCTGCTGGCGTTACCTCGCAGAAGATGTTTCCCGTGTACTGCAGAAGGGCATCGGAGTAATTGTCTCCGGTCGTCTGGAGCAGCGTTCATGGGAAGCCGATGATGGTACGAAACGCAACACGGTTGAACTTGTTGCAGATCATGTTGGCATTCTTGCTCGTTCGATTGAGTCACTTGAGCGGGCTAAGCGCAGTGACGGGGAAGCCCCGAAGAAGGCTGCTTCGCCTCGGGCTGCGAAGAAAGTTGTTCCTGAAGACGATCCTTGGGATAACTGATCTGTGTGATGGTGGGGTGGGGTACACTCCATCCCACCAAGCACATGGTTTAGGGGGGGTGTGGTGACGACTGAGCATCGGAAGGCTCCCCGTAGAGATGTTGAGGGGATTGATCGTGTGGGGCCTTGGGGTGATGTTAAGTATCATCACAGGCTGGTTTGTGGGCATATTGAGGTTCGGGTGCGTGCTACGAGAGCACCGTCATTGGCCTGTGTGGGGTGCCTGAAAGCGTCTGTGAAAGCCGTGGAACTAGCGGCGTTCACTGATAGGCCACCCGTGATTTACGATTTTGATGAAAACTTGACCCGTCAAGAAGTTGAGATAGCAAAAATCAAGGCAAATATCGCAAAAACGCTTAAAGTTTCTGGCGATGCTGTCGATGTTATTGCAGTTGACGAAGCGGGGCATCTCCGGGTACAGTCAGCAGTTGTTTTCCTATCAGCGGATGATATTCGTCGCTTGACGCAGCAGGGGTAGAGGGTGTACGAACATACCGCAACATTGTTGGAAAAACTGAATGGTGTGGTAAGTTCATCGAATGGTTGGGAAACTGCCTGCCCGTGTCGCGATGACGACAAGAACCCATCATTATCTGTCCATGAGAAAGAGGATGGACAGATACTCCTGTTCTGCCATCGGAATGGTGGATGTGATGCGGAAAAGATCTGTCAGTCATTGGGGTTACCCGTAACACATCTGATGCCAGAAAAGCCCCGTGATTCAGTTGTGGAAGTCGCCTACCCTAAACAACTTCCCGCAAAACTGAAGTTCATTGAGTCATACGACTTTCAGGATGCTGATGGAACTTTGCTGTTTCAGAAGATCCGTTATTTGGATGAGACGACTGGTCGTAAAACATTTCGTCAGCGTCGTCCTGATGGAAAAGGTGGCTGGGACTACAAACTTGGTGATACAGCGAAAATCCTATACAACCTGCCTGCTATTGTCAAGGCCAGAGAGAACAAAGAGTCGATTTTTGTAGTAGAGGGCGAAAAGGATGCCAATACTCTCATCAAACTCGGTGCAGTCGCAACAACAATGCCCGGTGGCGCAGGCAAATGGCTTGATATCCACACGCAAGCGTTAGCAGGCGCAACAATTGATCTTATCGCTGATAACGATCCACCGGGTCTTGCACATGCTGCACTTGTTTATGATGCCCTGAAGTTGGTTGGTTGTGATGTTTGTATCTGGGTGTGTCCCAATACGAAAGATATTACGGATCACATTGCTCAGGGTGGGTCAACTAATCAACTCGTTGAGATAACCCGTGCTTCTCTCAGTGATTCTCATCTCTCTCCGAGTGAACCCGTGGAGATGGTGGAGGAAAAACCTCTTTCGTCTGCTGAAATCATCATCAGCAAGATGCGTAATCTTCTTGACGATGCGAGTAAGACACCTGAACTGATCATCAACCGGATTTCCCTCCTTGCCGCGACTACTTCCGACAGCCCCGAAGTTGATGCTGGTCGTCTGGTTCGATGGACTGATTTCGTTGATGAGATTGAGGATGACTCATATGATTGGGTGATACCCGGTCTACTTGAACGGCGTGAACGTGTAATCGTTGTGGCTGCTGAGGGTGTTGGTAAAACAATGCTTGCTAGGCAGGTAGCGATTCTTCCTGCACTGGGTGTGCATCCGTTCACTTTCCAACGTATGCCTCGCATCTGTACGTTGACTGTTGATTTGGAAAACCCGGAACGTATTATTCGTCGTTCATCGAAGTCAATTATTGGTGCTGCCCGTTCGATGGGTTACGAGAAAGTGGCTGATGCTCATCTCTTGATGAAACCTGATGGATTGAATCTTTTGGCTGCTGAGGATCGGTTGCTGTTAGAGGAACGTGTTGATGAAGTGAAGCCTGATTTGCTTGTTTTGGGTCCGCTCTACAAGTCTTATGTTGATAGTGGCACCCGTAATAGTGAAGCAATCGCAGTAGATGTAGCAAAATATCTTGATAAATTGCGTTCTCACTATGGAATGGCACTGTGGTTGGAACATCATGCGCCATTGGGAACATCAATGAGTTCTAGAGATATGCGTCCATTCGGTAGTGCTGTATGGTCTAGGTGGCCTGAGTTTGGTATTACACTTCAACCTGACCCTACGAGTGTGGGAGAATATGTTTACAACGTGGGTCGTTTTCGTGGTGATCGCGATTTCCGACAGTGGCCTTCATTGATGAAACGTGGAAAGAAGTTTCCATTTGAAACACTAGAGTTCCTCGGAGTGAAGTAATGGCAGATGACAGGAATCCTGCGGTAGCAACCCGTGAGTTCATTGCGGAACGAGATTTGCGAATCCTGAAAATGAGGCAGGCTGGCATTTCCGTGCAGGAAGTCGCCAGACGATTCGGTATCTCTACGTCTGCTACAAACAAAGCGATTGATCGTCAGTTGCAGAAGATGAACCGGGAAGCCTTGATGGCATATCCAGAGGTTTTGCGTCTTGAACTGGAACGTCTTGACAGTTTGCAGTCTGCGATCTGGTCTATGACTCAACATCGCAAAGTTACAATGGATGACGGAACCGAAGTGCAGGTTGAACCTGATCTGAAAGCAATTCAACAGGTTCTGTCAATTATGGATAGGCGTTCCAAGTTGTTGGGTATGGAATCAGCGAACGTGAACGTAAAGATGGACATGAACATTGACAAGACCGAAAATATCCGCATCTCGTTGTCCGGTGAGGATAAAGCGACAGAAATCAGTACATTTAGTGCTGAGACTGAAGCACGTAAACTTCTTGAATTAATGCTAAAGAGTGGCGTGTTGTCGCAAACAGAGATGACTCGCATGCTAGGATCTGGTGAAATCGTTGATGCGGAGGTTGTGGAAGATGACAATGGAGCCTGAACAGGATAACATTGAGGCTGCTATGACCCGTGTTAGCAAAAGCATTAAGCCTTCAGTGGCTCCGATTTTGAAAGAAGAGGATGATTCTCCTGCCGATAAGCAGATCCTCATCCGTATTCATGACAATGATCGTGAGCGTTGGAAGGCGGCATCGGACCGTCTTGCTATATCAATGTCTCAGTTCATTCGTGACACAGTGAATGAAAAAGTCGGAAATGTTCTTGATTGTCCTCATCCCTTGAATCAGCGTCGCTATTATCCTTGGGCTGAGTTCTGTCTGAAGTGTGATTCAAGACTTAGAGGATGATTCGGTTTCCGATCATATGATTCGGTTTTCGATCACATGAGTCCTGCCCGAAATATGAGACTGGCTAAGGGGCTAGATGTTTGACTTTGACTTCGTTGAGGGGTAACCATCCGAACCATCCTGTGATTGGCGAACGAAGTAGCACACTGTCACATCGAAGGGTTTATGGTGTTCCCTCTTTGACGAGAGTGAACAGTGGTCCACCTTCCTTGACTCTGTTTCGTGTCCGCTTTGATGCTGTCTGTGCATTGATGGCGACGTGAACATCCATACAATCACTATACCTACCAATATCAGTTTTTGCAACACCCGTGACACTAAACAGAAAGGCAAATAGATGAGTGACGTGACATGGACATGGTTGTTGTTCTCTATGGAAATCATTGGTGTTGCTGGCATGTTGTGTGTGGGGAGACACAAATGGTGGGGTTGGGTTATCGTGATGCTTCACAGTGTGCCTTGGTTTGTGTATTCGATTGTGTCCAGTAAGCCGGGCTTCATTGCTATGGCAGTAATGTGGTGGACATCTCATGCATACAATGCCTTGAGGTGGCGTCGTCAACGACAACGAGAAGCATTGAAGAAGTATGAGATGGAGAATGGGATATGGCCTTGGACCTCTAGGGGTGTAGCGTGTGGGTCATTCGGGCGAGCAAAGGTAAGGGAACGTGAATAGCAAAGAGCGTCTTGATATCTGTTTGGCTTGTGATCGTCTGATCAATATCACGAAACAGTGCAAGGAATGTGGTTGTTTCGTGAAGTTGAAGGTTCGTGTCAAGAGTCAACACTGCCCTATAGGTAAGTGGTAATCAGTATACGTTTGCTGCTATGACTACAGGATGACCTGATATTGTCATCATGCTTATTGAATCAGCGTGTATCAACGGTGTGTTTGTTGTATCACCCGTAAGCACAAAACCACTGTGATGGTATGGATCGTATTGAATGAAGGCACATACATCTGGTGCGTGTTGTGTCGTGGTTCCTTCAACGTAAGCATGGACGTTCTTGTGTCTGTGTTTGATTACTCTTTGTCTTGATGCTTCGCTTACTTTGAATGTGATGTTGATGAGGTTGATATGTGATGTGTGTGCGATGACTTTGTTTTGATATTTGATTGAGTAACATCTCTTGTGAAGATTCCAATATACTTTGACATTGATATCCATTGGAATAACATCTTCCATAATCACAACCCTTTCAAGAAACCCATCAAAGACCCATCAGCACATTTACATCAACACACAAAACGTCTCACAACATGACAAAAACATGACAACAACATGACAACATCATGGCAACATCACACAAAACATCACAACCAACACAACACGTAAACCACACCCAACAAACAACACACAACACAGATATCCACAACATATCCACAACACACCCACACCCTACGAACAACCCTGCGAACAACCCCAACCATGTGGACAACATGTGGACAACATGTGGACAACCATACGCATAACCCCACCAACCACAACAAGCCCCGATCAAACCTTTTCCACACCCCCCCCAGCGGTGCCCCCCCTTGTGTGGGTTTTTTGTGTGTGTTCTTTCTGGTTGGTTTTATCTGGTTTGTGGGTTGTTGTTTGGTGTTTTTTGGTGTTTGGTGTTTTTTTTGTTGAGTGTGTATTTTTTGATGGTGTTTTGTGCTTGTTGGTTGTCGATGAGTTCTGGTTCGATGCCTAGTATTTTTGCTGCTTGGAGGATGTTGTCGTCGTTGTTGTTTTCGTTGTTGTTATTTTGCATTGCGTTTCAGTCTCCGGTTTAATTTGTGTAGTGCGCGGGTGTGCCATTTTGTTTTTGGTGGTTGTGTTTGCAGTAGTTGGTCTAGTTTTTGTAGGATTTCTTGTGCTGTTGGTGTTGTTGGGTGGTTGTTGATGTTGATGACGGGTTTGGTTGGTGCTGCACTCGTTGAGGTTTTTGTGGGGCGTCCGGATTTTTTTGTTGGTTCTGCGGATGCTGGTTTGATGGTTTTTGTGGGTGCAGGGTTTTGGGGGGTTGCTTGTTTTTTGGTGGCCTGCTTTTTTGCGGTTTGTTTCTTGACAGGTTTTTTCTGGGTCATGATGTGTTTGTTTTTGCTTTCTGTGGGCTAATGTTTCGATGTGGACGTTTATCCGGATGTGTATTCTAAGTTAGCACTTGCGTTGGTGTCTGCGCAGGTTGCGAAGCAATCTTTGGTTTCTGAGTTTGGTGTGGGGGAGGATTTGCCGTTCACGTTTTTTGGGTGGAGGGAAGGCAATCTTGTTGCAATTATGGCATTTTCTCAGGAGTTGATGGGGTTGTCGATTACGGATCGTTTTCCGACTGTTCAGAAGGTTGGGGAGGTGTTGCGCCGGTTGTATTGGGTGGATGGTATTACGTTTGTTGCTGAGGGGTTTCAGTCGTTGGATTTGGGTTCGACTAAGGGGAAACGGTTGGCGGCTGAGTTTGCTAATAATAACCGCAATGTTCATGAGTGTGTGACTGTTTCACATGTTGTCATCAACGGGAAGAATCAGCCTGATTCGACTCTTGTGAGCATTCCTTATGATTATGTTGTGGGTCGCGATTTGGTTTGGGGTGAATCTATTGCCTATTCTAAGGGTGTTGGTAGGGTGCTTCTTGATTCTCCTGTGATTGCTTTGTTGGCGTTGTGTTTGAAGATGGATGTTGTTGATGTTGTTTTGGATGAGTTTGATGCGGTGTTGGAAACTGTGGTGCGGGATGGTGTGAATATTCAGGAGTTCGGATCTCGTTTTGATGATGACGAATGAAGTGTCTGGTTAGTTTCATCCAGAGCCAGTAACTCAGTTGGTAAGAGTTCACCACGCTCTTACGGATGTGTTATTCTGATGACATGAATATATGCAAAATCTGTGAACGTACATACGCCTATGTGAGAAACAAGGGTGGAACTGCCACTAAATGCAACTCTTGTTCCGTTAACGAAAGACGGATCAAGTTGCGAAAAAAGATCGTTGATTATTTGGGTAGCAAATGTCGTAAATGTGGATACGCTCAGTGCTTCGGTGCTTTACATGCACACCATACAAATCCATCAGAAAAAGACTTCAATATCTCCGGCGCTCATGCTAGATCATGGAAATCCTTGGTAAAAGAACTAGATAAATGTGTTTTGCTTTGCGCTAATTGCCACGCGACAGAGCATCATAATTGTTTAGTTTTTGATTGTCCTCAACCGGGCGTATCCCCTCACTCTTATAAAGTGTAGAAAGGGTAGTTGGTACACGCAGGTTCAATCCCTGCCGCCCGGACTAAAATGCAAGTCGCGGGTTCGATCCCCGTCTGGCTCACTAGGGGTACAATTAGGAATGGCATTCTACGAACACGACAGTTCCCAATCCCAGTTGCGTCTTTCCGGTCTTCCTGATATAAATATCTCGCGTGCAAGCAGGGAACCTTGTATTGTGTGTGGACATCCGACCGGAGATTGTGCCGGGAAGTCCGAACCACCGAAACGTTTGATCGGCGACTCACCTTTGGAGACATTGAAGGCGTCACAAACAATATTTTTGGATCACGACATTTTTGAGGAACGTCAGATTGTTCCCGGTAGAACTAGCAAAATTTTGAAATATCGTGCTGGTATGCAGATAAACGTTGAGGAGGCTAAAAAACTCGGGTTGATTTAACGGTTTCTGCACTTACTCATTCGATACAATCAAAATACGTCACTTTCTTCTGGAGCAACAATGTCAATCCTCAGTAAATCCTTCATTGATTCCTACTCCGAGAAAGCGCCACCTTGGGGATTTGGGGGGTTAGGGGAAATCGTTTTCCTGCGTACTTATAGCAGAAAAAAGGATGATGGTGATTCAGAGACATGGGTAGAAAGTATTGAACGGGTTATTAACGGTGCTGTCGAAATTGGTGTTCCGTACACACCGAAGCAGGCTGAAGTCCTGTTCGATCACATGTTCAACCTTCGATGCGCTTTTTCCGGTAGGGCACTTTGGCAATTGGGCACACCTCTGGTACAGAAATTTTCGGGTGGAAGCCTTAACAACTGTTATTTTATCAACATTGAGAAGATCGAAGATTTTGAGTTCCTTTTTGATCATCTGATGCTTGGTGGTGGTGTTGGGTTCTCCGTAGAGCGATCCAAGATTCATGATCTCCCCAAAGTGAAATCTGGGGTTACGATCACACATGAACGCACAAATGATGCGGATACCATTGTTCCGGATTCCCGTGAGGGTTGGTGTCGGCTCCTGCATTCTGTACTGAAATCTTTTTTCTATACCGGTAAATCTTTCTCGTACTCAACCCTTCTGATCCGCCAGTACGGTGCAGCACTGAATACTTTCGGTGGCACCGCATCAGGCCCCCAAGCGCTTATTGACGGTGTGGCGGACATCTGCAAGGTTATGGAGGCACGCACAGGCAAGAAACTGCGGTCTGTTGACGTGCTGGATATCTGCAATATTATTGGACGTATCGTTGTTTCTGGTTCCAGCCGTCGTTCTGCTCAGATCGCCATTGGTGATCCCGACGATGTTCTGTTCCTGCGTGCCAAGAACTGGTCTTCTGGAACTGTTCCAGCATGGCGTGCCAACTCAAATAATTCTATCTACGCTGATTCTTGGGATGAAATTATCCAAGAATTGTGGAAGGGTTATGATGGTTCCGGGGAACCGTACGGTTTGGTGAACAGGAAACTGGCTCGCAAGGTTGGTCGCCTTGGCAAAAACAAGGCAGACAGCACGATTGAGGGATTTAATCCTTGTGCAGAGATCGGTTTGGGTGATGGAGAATCATGCAACCTGAGCACAGTATTCCTACCAAACATTACTTCCCTGAAGCAGTTCAAGGAAATCTCCGAACTTCTGTATATGACTCAGAAGCAGATCACGACACTTAATTATCCTTACGAGAAAACCACAAAGATTGTTCAGAAGAACGCTCGTCTTGGGCAGTCCGTTACCGGAATTCTTCAATGCTCACCTGAACAGGTTAGTTGGCTTTCTCAGGTTTACGAATTCCTTGAAGGTCTTGATGAAACCTATTCAGAAAAGAACGGTTTGTCTAAGTCGGTAAGATTGACGACCGTTCAACCATCTGGAACCCTTTCTCTGCTTCCCGGCGTAACCCCCGGTATTCATCCCGCTTACGCACGTTTCTATATTCGACGTGTCCGTTTCGGTTCTTCTGACCCACTGGTTGATGCCTGCCGCAAACGTGGGTATGCTGTGAAATGGGACGTGGGCCTTGACGGACGGGAAGATCACACTCGTTACGTTGTTGAATTCCCTTGCCAATCACCTGAAGGTTCTGTTCTTGCTGAAGACATGACAGCAATTGCCCAACTTGAATGGGTGAAGAAGATGCAAACCGAATGGGCTGACAACGCAGTATCCGTGACCGTCTACTACAGAAAAGAAGAGTTAACCGAGATCAAGGATTGGCTCAAAGACAACTACGACAATTCTGTAAAATCGGTTTCATTCCTTCTCCACAGTGAACACAATTTCCCTCTCCCACCATATGAAGAAATTGAAGAAACAACATATCAGTCAATGCTGAAAAAAATTGACTTGAGTGTTCCCCTTGTTCAGAAAGCCATTGATTTCACCGTCGATTTTGACGACTGCGCCAGTGGAGCCTGCCCGATCAAGTGAAAGATGACAATGCTAGTCACAGAATTTCCTGAACTTGACGCTACACCGAACTGGCATAAGCGTGCAGAGTGTCGTGGAATGGACCCAGACCTGTTCTACCCAGACAAAGGTGGCATAGACACCTTCACACAAGCCCAACGCGTTTGCGACTCATGCCCAGTAGCCCTGCAATGTTTGCAGTTCGCTATCAAGCATGGGGAACATTTCGGTGTGTGGGGTGGAACGAACTCTAAAGGTAGACGACCGAGAACTGCTGCCCGTTCAATAGCGGCACTCAGAAAACGTCAAGGGGCTTTAATCGATGAGAGAATTGTAGAAGTTCCTATGACAAGACTGGTCAGAAAACGTTCTTAAGACTCTTCAGGATTTTTTCTGTCGGTAACTGTAGGTCCACCGACCACCCAAGCATCGCATGTTCTCAATGCATGACATTTAAAATCAAATGCTTCGCAATACCCGATTTGGCCTGCATCAACAATATCCCAAGCCTGATTCCCGGTTTCGTTACCAAGCGCATCAATAATGCACTTCAGGACTCTTGGTGACCTTACGAACAGGATGCAATTTCCACATCGCTGTTTCTTTGCTTCGGTTGAATCAACATCCCATCGTTTACCTTTCTTTTCCCAGAAAGGTGTATTGGGTTCCTTGGGGTTGAGGGGACCGTAATCTGCTGTATCTATAGCCTTCTGCCTATTTTTTATGTTTAAACCAATGTTTTGCGTTGCGGGAGGGCAGGTATCTCCAGCGGCTTTGATTTGTGTCGATTCAAACCTTATATCTTTAATTTGTCCGTCATACGATTTCCATGTGGTCATTAAATTAGTTCCCGTCTTCTGATCGACGCATTTTGGTTGATTGATTTTTTTTCTTTTTGGGACGTGGCCCAATAACTTCATCAATCATGTCATCAAGATCTTCTGGTGATCGTACGTGAATATTCTCAAATTTTACGTATTCTTGCCAGAATTCGATGTCTGAACTTAGATGCTAAGCTATCTCCGTCTTGTTGGTAGTGTGATACTCGTGGTACCTCCTG
>Ga0114966_10005966_pt1 | contig 10209 bp, 7 predicted proteins | sample M_130207_XF_Meta_FD_87029 | JGI IMG/M metagenome (GOLD analysis project Ga0114966, IMG submission 87029) | Freshwater microbial communities from Lake Montjoie, Canada to study carbon cycling - M_130207_XF_MetaG | ecosystem: Environmental > Aquatic > Freshwater > Lake | place: Lake Montjoie...
CATCAAGATGTTGATCGATGGCGTGAGCGTGGATTTCCGCGCCAGCATGTGCCCGGCGTACCACGGCGAAAGCGTTGTTCTGCGTATTTTGCGCCCCGACAGCGTGCGAATTGGTTTGTTAAACCTTGGCCTTGAGCAGGACATGTTGGACACGTTCAACAAAGTCATTCGCAGACCCAATGGAATCTTCCTGGTCACCGGCCCCACGGGTAGCGGCAAGACCACAACTCTGTACTCGGCCCTTGACGTTCTCAATCGCCCCGACAAAAAAATCATCACCGCCGAGGATCCCGTTGAATACAACTTCAAGGGAATCAACCAAGTGCAAGTGCGTGACCAAATTGGCCTCACGTTTCCAGCCATTCTCAAATCCATGTTGCGTCAAGCGCCCAACATTATTCTGGTGGGTGAAATTCGAGATCGTGAAGTTGCGGATATCGCCATTCAGGCCGCTCTCACCGGACACTTGGTCTTCAGCACGTTGCACACCAATGACGCGCCAAGCGCCATCACTCGTTTGGTGGACATGGGCGTGAAGCCATTCTTGGTGGCCAGCAGTATCCAGGCCGTGATGGGTCAGCGGTTGGCCAGAATCTTGTGCGACAAATGCAAGAAGCAGGATCCAGATCCCGATCCAAAAATTTTGCGGTTGGTGGATATTGCAGATTCCGAAAAAGACAAAGTCATGATGTCGGTTGGATGTCCAGAGTGCGGTGGCGTTGGCTATCGCGGCCGACGCGGCATCTATGAAATGATGATCATGAACTCAGAAATCCGAAATCTTGCGTTTGAGCGCGCCGGCGTCGCTAAAATTCGCGCCGCGGCAATCCGTACCGGCATGCGAACTTTGCTTGGCGACGGCAAACTAAAGATCCTGCGCGGCCGAACAACCCCGCTCGAAATTTCAAAGTTCGCCCAGGCTTCCACGTTCGATCCTTCCGCCGTGAAAACCTAATCACTTTGCGAAACACCAAAAAGGAAATCAAGCATGTCTAGTGGAGAATCAAGCAGTTCCAACCCAACATCTGGAAGCACCGTTCAAATTGATCGGCTTCTTGATGTCATGGTGAAGCAAGACGCGTCCGATCTTCACATCACGGTTGGCAGACCGCCCACCGTGCGTATGAACGGTCGATTGCGCAACTTGCAAACTAAAATTCTTGACCCCGACGACACCATGGCGTTGATGAAGTCCATCACGCCTGAAAAAAATCAGGCTGAGTTTCAAGAGCAGGGCGGCACCGACTTTGGATTTAGTTTCAGCGAGGCGGCGCGATTTCGTGTCAGCGTGTTTCGCCAAAAATCCTTCGTGGCCATGGTGCTTCGACTTATTCCCAATCGTATTCTTACATTCGAGCAAATTGGATTGCCGCCAATTTCCCGTGAGTTGATCAAGCGTCCGCGCGGATTATTTTTGGTCACAGGTCCAACGGGTAGCGGCAAGACCACCACAATCGCCACCATGGTTGATTATGTCAATTCAAATTTTGAAAAACACATTGTGACCGTTGAAGATCCGATCGAGTATTACCACGTGCACAAACGTTCCATTGTGAATCAGCGTGAAGTGGGGTCCTTGGCCGACGTCCCAAGTTTCGCCGAGGCTCTGCGCCGCGCCTTGCGCCAAAATCCAGACGTGATTCTGGTGGGTGAAATGCGCGATCTTGAAACTATTGAGGCCGCCATCAAAGCCGCCGAAACCGGCCACTTGGTGTTTGGAACCTTGCACACCACGGGCGCCGCTGGAACGATCAACCGAATTATTGACGCCTTCCCAGTCAATCAACAAGAGCAAGTCCGCGTGCAACTTTCAACAAGTTTGCTAGCAGTGCTTAGCCAAGTGTTGTTGGCCAGAAGCGACAAGCCCGGCCGTATCGCCGGCTATGAGTTCATGGTGGTCACGCCCGCCATTAGCAATTTGATCCGCGAGAGCAAGACCTTTCGAATCGACTCAGCCATTCAAACTGGCAAAAAGTTTGGTATGCAGTTATTGGATGAGCATCTTTGGAACATCTTTGGTAAAGGCATAATTACGGCTGAGGAAATGATCGAAAATTCTCGTAATCCAGACGACCTAAAGGAACGAATTCGCAAGGCCGGCGGCACCGTTCCGGGCATGGATTTTGATGGTCCATCCGAGACAATTTCCTAAGCAACACGCGCCTTGATGTAAGTTATTTGCCCCGCTTCGTCGCGTTTCTAGCCAAGGCATTGATGTTTAATTATCACGTTTATGCCTTAGATTTAATAGTCCGATGTATTGCTGACGCAATTATCAATTGAATATTGGGGAACTGCATTTGAATCAAAGTCGAATGTTTCTACAAATTCGGACACTCATTTCAGTTAGGATATTTCCATGGCAACAATTTCCAATTTGAAGATCGATACTTCAAGCGAACAATATGTTCAGCAAGAACTCAAAGGCCGCCGCATGGGCAGGGCGCTGACCAAGTTGGGCAAGGTCACGCGCGAGCAAGTGCACCAGGCGCTTGAGTTGCAAAAGACAACTAGCAAGGGCAAAAAACTGGGCGAGATTCTTATTGAAATGGGATTGGTGCAACCCGTTGACATTCAAATTGTTTTGGCGGGCATCGCCGGCATGCCATTTGTGTCGCTTAAAGATCGCGTGATCGATGCGGATGTACTGAAGTGCATTCCGCCCGAGTCCGCGCGCAGTTACCAAATTGTTCCGCTGGAATATGACTCGGCCACCAAAAAAGTTTTGATCGCGCTCAAGGGGCCGGAAAGTTTCAGGGCCGTTGACGACATACGAATGCTTCTTGGCCTGAAGGTTTCTGCCGTAGTTGCGGCGCCCGAAGAAGTGGACGCGATTCTTAAAAAGCATTATCAATCCAAAGATTCGCTTTCCAGCATTATTGCCGACGCCTCGCACAGCGACGCCGCCGCCGCGCTTGAAGGCCGTGGTGACAGCGTGGATCTTGCCACTCTTGCGCAAGCCGCTAACGACAGCAATGTTATTAATTTATTGAATCATTATTTGTTGCAAGCCATCCACAACAAGGCCAGCGATATTCACTTGGAGCCCTTTGAAGATGAATTTAAAATGCGCTACCGCATTGACGGCGTTCTATATGAGATGCAATCGCCACCCCCGAGTTTGGCTATGGCTATTGTGAGCCGCGTAAAGGTTATGGCAAAGTTGGACATTGCCGAACGACGTTTGCCCCAAGACGGTCGCATTGAATTGAACCTGAACAACGCGCCCGTGGATCTTCGCGTGGCCGTGTTGCCAACCATGTTTGGCGAAAGCGTGGTAATGCGTATTTTGGATCGCGGCAATGTGCAGTTAAGTTTGGACCGCGTTGGCCTGCGCGAGGACGATCTTGAAAAAGTTCGCGAACTCATCACCAAGCCCAACGGAATCGTGATTGTCACGGGGCCCACCGGTAGCGGTAAAACCACCACGTTGTACGCCGCGCTCAACGAACTCAACACCATCGACACAAAAATTCTCACCGCCGAAGATCCCGTTGAATATGACATTGAAGGATTGATCCAATGCCAGGTGAATAACGATCAGGAGCTCACCTTCGCCAAGTTACTGCGAAGTTTTTTGCGTCAAGACCCCGACATCATTCTGGTGGGTGAAATCCGAGATCTTGAAACCGCGCAGATCGCCATTCAGGCAAGCCTGACTGGCCACTTGGTGTTCAGCACCCTGCATACCAACGACGCCCCCAGCAGTATTCTTCGTTTGATGGATCTTGGCGTGGAAAGTTTCCTTCTTACCGCAACGCTAGAGGCCATTGTCGCGCAGAGACTGGTGCGGCGCATCTGCGTGAATTGCAAAGAAAATTACGTGCCCAATGAAGAGCAATTGATGGAGCTTTCATTGCGTCTTTCTGATGTGGCCAATCAAACCTTCTGCCGCGGCAAGGGTTGTGAAAAATGCACCAACACTGGCTACCGCGGGCGATTGGCGTTGTATGAAATCATGACCGTCGACGACACATTGCGCGAGTTGATCATGACGCAAGCCAGCACCGCCGTGTTGAAGATGGAGGCGCGCAAGCGAGGCATGCGCACCTTGCGTGAAAGCGGAATGTTGGCCATCTACGACGGTCAAACCACGATTGAAGAAGTTGTCCGTGAAACACTTGGCGAAGAATAATTTTATAACAATCACTCCACAAAAATCACTTCAGGAGAAAGCGCACGCGCTTAAAAACAAATGACAACATACGCATACGAGGCAATGACCGCGGCGGGCAAGGCGCAAAAAGGCACCATGGATGCCGCCACAAGCGAGGACGTGATCAAGTCCTTGCGAGGGCAGGGCATGTTTCCAACAAGTGTGCGCGAGCAAAAAGTCGCCAAGGGCAAAACCGAAAAATTAAAGGTCGCCAAAAAGAAAGGCAAGGGCATGGGCTTCTCCATGCCTGGCCGCGTGAACATGAAGGTCTTGACCAACTTCACGCGCCAACTCAGCACCTTGCAGGACGCAGGTTTGCCGCTACTTCGAAGCATGCAAATTTTGGAACAGCAACAGAAACCAGGCAAAATGAAAAAAATCCTGGGCGCGGTTTGCGAGGATGTCGAAGGTGGCTCCACGCTGAGCGAATCATTCGCCAAGCATCCAAAAGCGTTTGACCGCTTGTATTGCAAAATGGTCGCGGCGGGTGAAATCGGCGGCGTGTTGGATGTGATCTTGCAACGCCTGGCGGACTTCATGGAAAAAGGCCAGCGCCTCAAGCGCCGCATCAAGGGCGCGATGATTTATCCAACCTGCGTGATCACGATCGCCGTGGCCATTGTTACGGGAATCATGTATTTTGTTATTCCAAAGTTCGTCACCATCTTCGGGGACTTCGGCGTGAAATTGCCATGGTTGACCTTGTTCTTAATCACCACAAGCAGTTGGATCGCTGGAACCGCCAGCAAGGATCAGGCCGTGCCCGGCGTGGTGTGGATCATGGTGGGGCCATTCTTGTTCATCATTATCTACAAGCTCATTCGTAAAACCGAATTTGGTCGGGCGTTCTTTGATGTTGTGTTTGCAAAGATGCCGGGCGTGGGAAATTTGGTGCGCAAGACCACCATCGCTCGCTTTACGCGAACGCTTGGCACCTTGATCAGCGCGGGTGTTCCCATTTTGGAGGCCGTGCTTATCACGCGCGACACCTGCGGCAATTGGTTATATGAGCGCGCCTTGAACAACGTGCACGATTCCATCCGCGACGGTGAAAGTTTCGCCGTGCCTTTGCGCAACAGCAAAGTGGTGGACAGCTTGGTGGTGAACATGATCGACGTGGGTGAGGAAACCGGCGATATGGACGTCATGCTTACCAAGATCGCCGACAACTACGACGAAGAAGTTGACGTTGCCGTTGGAAGTTTGCTCAGTTTGCTGGAGCCTTTCATGGTGGTTGTTCTGGGCGGAATCGTTGGAACCATCGTGCTGGCGTTGTTCATGCCGCTGGTTGAAATGATCGAGAAGGTGGGTAAGGGTGGCGGAAAGTAGTGGTGTGATGAAAAAAACAACCGCAAAATATTTTCCCAAACTGGCCCCGGCGATTCAACGCCGCGCGTTCACATTGGTGGAATTGTTGGTGGTGATAGGCGTGATCGCCATGTTGGTTGGCTTGTTGATTGTGGGCATCAATGCGGCGCAGAAACGCGCCCAAAAAATGAACACGCAGTTCTTGTTAAGTTCCATTTCGCAGGCATTGTCTAGGTTTAAATCCGACCACGGCTATTACCCGCCGGTGCTTGGGGATCCAAGTGAACTCACAACAAGTCCCAGTCAACTTGGTTGGCCAACCACTGCATCCGCAACACCTAAAACACAAATTGGATTCGCGCGCGACCTGATGGCTCCTCCAATAAATACTTTAGATACAAGTTCAAGCAACACAAAAGTTTCTCAGTGGAAATCTGACGAAGCCACCGCGCTACAAAACTGGTATAGCGTCACTTCGCTGGCGGAATATCTTATTGGCGCCGGCGATCGCTCCCAAGATGGCTACGGAATTTGCGGCGAGTTGCCAGACACTGTGCCCACTAATCTATTACCAGGTCAACGAGAACTTCCGCGCGCGGGTATTCGATCGCCTGGCATGGATGGAGTGTGGGGTGCGGCGCTACAGCCAATCAGCATGGCGGATGCTAACAGCGCGACTGTCACTAGTTCATATTCCGGCGCCAAGATGCCTTCCAATGGCAACCAAGCTACTTTAATGAAAGGTCTTTTTTTCAGCCGTAATTTAGCCCTACCTAGTCGAGTGTTGCTGAACGCGACCGTTTCTGGCGCGGGCAACGACACATCTAGTTGCATTCTTCGCAGTCGCCCAAACCTAGAAGGCAAAATATTCGGTCCCTATTTGGAACTGAAAGATCCATCCGTCATTGGTGGTTATAGAGGCAAGATCCCCGATCCCAAAGATCCCACCGGTGTTGGCCGAATGCAAAGCATTGTTCGTGTCACCGATGGCGACCCCGACTTTGATAAATACCCAAAAGTTATTTTAGATTATTGGGGGCAACCGATTCGTTATTACCGCAGGGGATATGTAAACCTTACGCCTAACACGCCAGATCAAGCCACCGATGGAACCAAATTTGATCTGGGTGATTTCTTCGCACTGCGTCCTACGCAAGCCATTGAAAGTGAATTTATTCCAGACGCGCAAGCCGCCACGGATGTGCTGGCGGATGCGAACAATGATCGCTCATCCACAGCGCGCTTGCGTAGCGCCGAGTTCGCGCTTCTTTCATCTGGTCCCGATAAGAAATTGGAACGTCAGCGCCGCATTGGAATAGATATAACCCCATCGCCTAAATTTAATTACCAAAATCCAAACAACGATGATGATGTGAACGCCGACAATATTGTGGAGACTGGCCCATGAGGCGCATCACCACGGGCTTCACGTTGATTGAACTGCTCGTGGTGATTGGCATCATCGCCATTCTGGCAAGCTTGGTGTTGGCTGTCAGCGGCGGCATTCTTGCCACAAGTGAGCGCAAGCAAGTGGAGGACACTTTCACGTTGCTCGATAAAGCCATCCGTGAGTTGGAACTTTCCCGCGGGCAGGAGTTGGTGTTTTCACGCATCACTTCCAACAGCACACCAGAACTCGCCTTCTATGACATCAAGGAACAGCCAATTGGTCAACCTGCATACATCATGCCTGAGTTGTTGAAGTTGTTAATGAACAACGACCGAAGTCGTGAATTCATTAGCAAGATGAACCCAGATTTTCTCAAGCGCACTGGAACGGGAACAAATGTGGTGCTTGATCTTGTTGATACATGGGGCAAACGCATCGCCGTAGTTCCATGCGGCAGGCCAGCCACCGAGCGCGAAATGCGCGGTGCCTATCGAACTGTTGGTTCCGTGCAAGGCAATCCTGTCACGGCTGATCCTTTAGGCATTGGTATTGACAGCGTCGATCGCACAGTGCGAACCAATGACGAGAAATATCTTGGCATTTGTAGTGGACGTCGCTGGACTTTTATTTCGTCTGGACCAGACCAAAATCTTGGCGCGCCGCCGTGGGCCACCACACAGTCAGACGCAAACAAAGACGGTGTTTCCGATTGGGCCGACAATATTTTTTCTCAAACACTTACCCAACCTGTGACGGCATTGCCATGAACCGCTTCATGATTCAATCCATGCCTTTGGCGCCGCAATGCCGCGGTTGCTTGACACGCGGTCGCCGTTGCGGGTTCACGCTGATTGAACTGATCGTTGTCATCGGCATTCTTATTTCGCTGGCCACGCTCACCGCCATCAGCGTTTCGAAGGTCACCAAGGACGCGCGTTTTTCAAAGGCCGTAAGCCAAGTGATGAACGCCCTTGAGAACGCACGCACGCTGGCTATTAAAGAGCATCGACCTGTGTTGCTGGCATTTACAGTGAAGACCGAGCGCGTGGGCACCGCGACATCCGGTGGAATATTAACCGACAACATTAAAAAGCAATGGACGCGAATTGTGGCGGCGCGCTTGAGTGATGAGTTGGTCTCTACAGGAGCAAATTCCTATTATGATTTATTTGAGCCGCATCCTAATTTTGCATCAGTTGATTTACCTGAAGGTATAAAAGTAGCGGCTCCGCAAATGGATTTTTTGCAAAATGATACTGTCTGGATAACACAACCTACATTTCGCGATAACAACACAAATTTCGACGAGATGGAGTATGGATCCATGATAGGAGTGATGTTTGGACCGGATGGCGCGTTGCTCACAAAGATCACCGGCGGTGGCGGCTCGGTCAATAGTACTTTGGGACGCTATGTAGTTCTAGACGCTGATCAGGATGGGGTAGAGAAAACACCGCATGCGGATGAGAGTACAAATGCGGCTAGATTTTTCACCTACAACGTTGAGAATGAGGAAGTTAATATTCAGTTTGCTATTTTTATCGCTGTCTTTAACGACGCCGCCATGCGTGAGTTGTACGATGTGAATAATTGGAAGGGTAAAGGCTACGATCGGGCTGGGTGGATACCGCCAACTGGTGTGATTCCGCCATGCTCCACAATTACTCAGGCACGAGATCGAATGAATTGTGATGAATCCGAATTTATAAATCAGTTTGGTGAAAAAATTTATTTCAACCGCTACACAGGCCGCGCCGAGGTGCAAAAGCGATGATGCGCCATCATGCCAATCGAGCTTTCACTTTGGTGGAATTGGTCATCGCCATATTTATTCTTGGCATTGGCATGATCTCCATCGCCTCGCTCTTTCCCGCCGGTATTAAGCAACAGGAAATAGCCGAGGATGACGTGTACGGCCCACTTGTGGCACGCCACGCCATGGAATTGTTGCGAACTCGTCTTAAGCAAGAGGACTTTGGTTGCTTTGAGGACTTTTCATCCGACACATTGACTGTTCGTGATCCAATTCCACTTGGAAATGTGAGTGCAACAGGTGTTGTTTCAACTATCGCCAAGGATTGGATTTGGAAACGTCCTGGGTTTGTCACGGCGGACGATGGTTCCTCCAAAGGATGCGATGAAGCTGGCATGTACGACATATTTAGTTATTACGCTACTCGTAGAAATACAAGCCGATCTTATTCACCTGCGCCCGAGCCTTTTATGATTTCATCGGCAACGCTTTCCGATGTGCCAATTGTCTCAACTGGAAATCATCGCTTGTACGGAATTCCATACAACCGTCGTATATATGACGAACAATTTAACGTTACAAATCCAAACTACGCTTGGACCTACGCGCAAAATGGAATTCCTTTATCGGGAGCATCGCCAACTGTAAGCCCTGGCAACGCACTACGCGAACCCGCGGTCTTTATCACCCAGCGCGAGCGCTACTGGCCCATGCCCGCCAACGCGGTGGGTGTAACGCCCACACCACGATATGTTTGGGACTGCATGTTCCGCAGATTCAACGGGCGAATATTGGTGGGCATGTTTGTGTATCGAGTGATTCCAGCCAATGGTTTGCTGGGTGGTACATATGTAGACCCGAATTCAGGAGAACCGGGACCCTGTACTCCTTACGTTTCCGCCGCGGTCACAAGTGCGATGAATTCGAATGCGACTACATATCCACCCATTCCCCAGTGGGTTTCTAGCCGAACTACTCCATCAACTTTATCGGTTAGCAACTGGGGTGCTGGAGGACTCGATGCTAATGTGGGAACCAGTAGCGATACTTCCAAATACAGCCCATTTCGTGATGATTGCGCTGTTCCAGGAACTGCTCCCACAACCGCCGAGACCGCACTGACGTACCCCGAAACGTGGCAACAGCCTGGCCAGTGGATGATTGATCAGTACAACAATGTGCATCATGTCATTGAAGGTAGACGCACACATGTTGACGGTCCTGTGATCTTGGCAAAGCCAGTTCCGCGCCAGCCTTATTCAAATTCGTTGTTTGATTTCGCCAATCGAAGTACTACCAGTGGAACGCTAGGTGGGGCAAAGTTGGCAACGCCAGGTTCTGGTGGTGATGCGCCTGAAGGCATTCAAGATTTGTGGTTTGTGCCGCCATATGACGCCAATGGCAACCAAATTCTTCCCGTGTACGCCTGTGTGGAGGAATTATAAATGCGTCAACGCGCCTTCACATTGATTGAATTGCTTGTGTCGCTTTCCGTGTTGCTGGTGGTGATTATCGCTACGTCGCGCATCTTTGGCACCACCGGCAAGGTTGCCGCTATTGGCGAAGCCAGCGCCGACTTGCAAGCCACGGCTACGGCGGTCG
>Ga0114966_10005967_pt1 | contig 10204 bp, 9 predicted proteins | sample M_130207_XF_Meta_FD_87029 | JGI IMG/M metagenome (GOLD analysis project Ga0114966, IMG submission 87029) | Freshwater microbial communities from Lake Montjoie, Canada to study carbon cycling - M_130207_XF_MetaG | ecosystem: Environmental > Aquatic > Freshwater > Lake | place: Lake Montjoie...
AAATCTGATTAGATTCATTTGTAATTTACACTAAATTATCAATAAATCATTTGTAATTTACACTAAATTATCAATAAATCTGATTAGATTCATTTGTAATTTACACTAAATTATCAATAAATCTGATTAAATCCATCGGTAATTTATTTTTTAACAGAAGTATTAATGTAATTCTTTTTTTCATTCTAAATTTTTTTTTATATTTTTTAATCAATTGATTCATGTAAATATCACTATAATAACAATAAGTATATTTACTATCACTAAAACTCATTGTATGTCTAGCAATTCGAACCGTACCATTATATGGTAAATAATGATTACTAATTCTTGGACCAACAATAAAGGAAGGAATACTATTGTAATATTTATTAGTTGTATTAGTATCTAAAAAAATAGTTGTTCTTATTTTAAGAAAATAAAAAAAATATTTATTAATTTTTTCGAATGGAAAAGATTTTGATAAATAATAAACTATTTTTCGAAACATTAAAATTAATTTTATATTTCTTTCAAATGTTTTTTTTCCAATATTACAAGTATTTGTATATTTTTCTTCGAAGTAATCTTCATATTCCAACATTATATGTTTATTTATATTATTATTTATAGCTATTTCATTATATCTTCTATTTTCATTATATGAATTTAATGAAAATAGTTGAAAATTATTAAGATTATCATACTCATTGTAATAAGATTTATATGGATCGAGACTAATATATATCATTTTTAGTAAATATATAAATTTTTATGTAAAGATTAATTTTATATCTTTTATATAAATCATTTAATATAAAAAAATATAATATAAAATTAGTTTCATTTTTTTTTTAAATAATATTATTATAAAATAGTATTATGACAAAAATATTTACAATTGTAAAAGATGAGGTGGATATAGTAGACGATTGGTTAATATATCATGGATGTATGTTTGGATGGAATAATATTTATATTATTGATAATTATTCATCTGATGGAACATGGGAGAAAATAAATGAATTTTCACATTTAGTAAATATCTTTAGAGAAAATGATTATACTAAAAAAGGTGAATACATGACACATTTAATAAATACTTATTGTCATGAGGGAGAAATTGCTTTTCCTATAGATATTGATGAATTTATTGTTTATTATGATAATAATAATATTTCTATTGATAGAAATGTTATTACAAATTACATAAATAATTTACCAGAATGTTATGTGTATAAAACAAATTATATAAATGCACAAGTAACACAAGATAATGGTTATGAAAAAGCAACGAATATGATTCATTGTGGATCATATAATGATATGGGAAAATTTGCAAAAACATTCTTTAATACACGATATTTTAAAGGAAATATTGATCATGGTAATCATATTGTTTGTGATAATTATCATTTAACAAAATTGTGTTTAGTACATTATCATTGTAGAAATTTAGAACAAATGAAAAAAAAAGTTTTAAATAATATTCTTGGATTAGGTTATCAGAATAATTTAGATTTTTTAAAGAATTTAATAGAAAATAATAATAATTGTAGTGACAATCATCATGTAAAATATCAAATTAATATTTTGGAAGGAAATTATCAATTAAATGCTCATTGTATAAATAATAGTGAAATAGATTTAACACCATTAAGAGATAGAATTATTGGTAGATATTATTGATTTTGTATGAATATATGTTATAACTTGTTCTGGAGTACCTAATATATGTACATCTTTTATATCTAATTCTATACCTAAAAATAATTCATTTTTATATATCATTTCACTTATAATACATGATGTATAACATTCGTTATTAAAATATATATTATTTTCAACAACATATTTTGCATAATTATATAAAATATGAATATCATTGAATCCATAGGCACCTGTATTTGCATTATCACTTATTTTAATCTTTTCTTTTATATCATTTATATTGTTCTGATCATCCATTTTTATATATGAAAATATAGGATTTACCTCATAGTTTTTTGTAAAAAATACTGCATTTTTATGAATATTTCTATATTTATTTATAATATCAAATGTATAAAAAGTATCTCCATCCAATAAAATACTTTTTGTATGATGATGATATTCTCTCATTATTTTATCTAATCCAATAAAAATGGTTTCACTTGCACCTTTTGTATCTTTATCTAATTTAATTAAATGAATAATTGGATATTTATTTTTCATAATATTATTAAAATCATCACCATCTAAATCTTTATTATAAATAATAAAAAGGATATCGTCTTTGTGAATTACTAAATGATCAATAACATAAAACAAAATTTCTTTATCTAAAACTTTAATGAGCGGTTTTGGTTTATTAAAACCTTCTTTTTTAAATCTTTCACCTTTTCCTCCAAGTGGTATAATAATATTCATTATATACTCTAAAATATATTTTTTTAAAAAAATATATTTAAAATTTATAAAAAAATGCTTAAAAATAAGTAGGTTTCCTCACTATAAAAAAATTGATTTAAAAAATGATATATATTTTTTAAATATTTCAAATATTTATGATATACATTTAAAATGAATATTGATTTATATTTTTATTTTTTATATAATTATTTAAATTATATAGAAGAACCATATAAAATACATGCTGTAAATAAATTTACATTAGGATATTATTTTAATAAACCTTTAAAAAAAGGTGATATATCAAATTCAGTTACTGATCTGACTTTTAGTTATTGGTATAATCAACCTTTAAAAAAAGATGATATACCAAATTCTGTTACTCGTCTTACTTTTGGATTTATGTTTAATCAATCATTCCAAAAAGGTGTAATACCAAATTCTGTTACTCATCTTATTTTTGGAATAAACTTTGATCAATCACTAAAAGAAGGAGACATACCTCATTCAGTTACTCATCTTACTTTTGGAGATAATTTTAATCAACCATTAAAAGAATATGATATACCAAATTCTGTTACACATTTTAAATTTGGAAATTATTTTAATCAACATCTTAAAAAAGGAGACATACCAGATTCTGTTACTCATCTTACATTTGGATATAATTTTAATAAACTTTTAAAAGAGGGAGATATACCTAATTCCGTATCTTGTCTTATTTTTGATGGTGTTTTTAATCAACCTTTAAAAGAAAATGTTATACCAAATTCTGTTCATTATCTTAGATTCGGAAATTATTTTAATCAATCTTTAAAAGAAAATGATATACCAAATTCTGTTACTTATCTTATATTCGGTGATTATTTTAATCAACCTTTAAAAAAAAATACTATACCAAATTCTGTTCGATATCTTATTTTAGGAGATCATTTTAATCAACCTTTAAACGAAAATGCTATACCAGATTCTGTTACGAATCTTACAATAGGATATAATTTTAATAAAAATATAGATAATTATATTTTAAATAATTTGAATGAATTGATAGTAGACAATGATTATATTATGCCTCAATTAAAATTAAATAAAAATATTTTAATTGGTCGTTTTATTTATGATTATCATAATGGAAATAATTATATTTTATATGAAAAATACAATATTAAAATAAATAATAATCATAAAATAATTTTTGATGATTATATTTTAAAGCTTAATCTAAATAAATTGAAAGGAAAAATAATTATGAAAGAACTTGTAGAAAAAGTTTTTCATCCAGAACGATTATTCAATATATCTAATAAATATGATATTGATTTTATTGATTTGATAGATATTTATTCTTAAATTTACTAAATATTTTTATTTAGATTATAATATATTTTAATATTATGAAAGAAAAAAATATATTATATTTAGGTGTTCATTTAGATAATAATAATTATAAATCAATCATAGATGGATTGAATATTGTTAAAAATCTTAATGGAAATGTATTACAAATTTTTTTAGGAAGCAAATATTTAACATCCTTAAAAGAAAAAATAATATTAACAAAGGATGAAATAAATGAGATTAAATTATTGGTGAAAGAATATAATATTAAATTATTTGTACATTCCATATTGTCCTTAAATTATTGTAAAGATCCTTTTTCTAAAAGAAATGAATGGGGTATTGATAATTTAGTATATGATATGAATTTATGCTATAAAATTGGTGGAGAAGGAGTTGTATTACATTTAGGAACACATCAAACACAAAAAATGAATATTACATATGATAAGTGTGAAATAAATTTTATAAATTCTATTCAAATGGTATTAGATAAAACAAAAAAAATACCTATTATTTTAGAAACACCTGTAAATAGAAAATTTATAATTGGAGGTACTATTGAAAAACTTGCAGAACTGTACAATAATATTGCAAATAATTATAAAAAAAGAGTTAAATTATGTATTGATACACAACATATTTTTGCATCCGGTTATAATATTCGTACAGAAACTAAGTTAAAAAAATATTTAAATGATTTTGATAAATTCATCGGAATTAAAAATCTAGTATTAATACATTTAAATGATTCAAAAAAAGAATTAAATTCTAGAATAAATAGGCATTTTAATATTGGAAAAGGTTTTATTTTTAAAAATAATACATCATCCTTAAAATATTTAATTGATTTCAGTTGTAACCATAATATTCCATTATTAATGGAAACAAATTATGATAACTATAAAGATGAAATAAAATATATTAAAAAATTATTTGTACATAATATAAAAAAATTAATATTAAAAATATTTGAAGAAATACTAAGTTATTATGAATCACTTGGAAAAAAAGGCGATGTATCGATAAAATATAAAATAGATAGTTATAAAAAAGCATTAGACTCTATAAAAAAATATAAGTATCCAATATATAATTCTTCAAATGTTAAGGATTTACCATTTATTGGTAAAAAATTTTGTGAGAAAATTGATTTAATTGCAAAAAATGGAACATTAAATATGTATGAAAATATTAAAAAAAACACTACTTCATTATCCATTCATTTATTTCAAAAGATATGGGGCGTTGGTCCTGAACAAGCACAATATATTGTAAATAATAATATTTTTACAATAAAAGAATTAAAAGATGCTGTTAAAAAAAATAATATAAAATTGAATGAACAACAACTTATTGGATTAAAATATTATGATGATTTAAATAAGAGAATTTCAAGAAGTGAAATATTATATTATACAAATATAATAAAAGACTTAATAGAGAATGATCATATAAAGATTTATAATGCAGGTTCTTATAGAATTGGGAAAAAATATTCTGGTGACATTGATTTAATCATAACTTATAAAAAAAATTATGGTAAAGATTTAAAGAATATAGTATATCATAAATTAAAAAATATTATAAAAGAAATATTAGTAAATGGAAATGAAAAAAGTATATATATCATTAAAAAAGAAAATTTAAAATATTATAGAAAAATAGATATAGCATACGTAGAAGAAAAATATTTACCATGGTATTTATTATATTTTGGTTCATCAAGAGATTTTTCTAAAAAAATTAGAAGTATTGCATCAAAGTTAGGTTATAAATTAAGTGAGAAAGGACTTTATTATAAAAATAGTGAGGAAAAAGTTAATTTTAATCCTAGTGATGAAAAAGATATATTTAAATATTTACATATGGAATATATACCTCCTGAAAAAAGAATATAAAGTTTTAAGATTACATGGTTACAGAAAAAGTTCTTTCATTATACGAACATATGTTGTTCGAAATGTCATCGTTTTTAAGTGTGTATTTGAATCGGAATCGATTTGATTTACTCCTAATAACTTATTATACCAATCAATATAATCTTCATAATACATACTAAATGTATTTATTTTATCATAAATATAATTTTTAATTTTGATATGAGTAACAATAAAATTATTAAAAATAGCTTGATCAATATAATAAAATATAAATTTTATTAGGTTAAAATCAATTTCTAATAAATTTACTGTAATATTATATAAATCATAAGAAGCATCATCATTAAAAGAATTATTAATAGCAGTTATTATATTATTGTAAATATTTGTTAATCTAGTATTATGTTCATTAATATAATAATCCATATTATTTATTTCTGTATATAATGCATTAAATTTTTCTATTTTATCTTGTAATTTAGGCTCTGCAGGCATGGCATTTAATGAAGGTGTTTTTGAATATTTATATTCTTTTTCATTATTTATAATATTATCACCTAATAAAGTATATTTATTATAGTTAATTTCATTTTTTTTATTTTTTTTTATTTTATCTTTTTCAATATTTTTAATTCTGTCAAAAATAAGATTATCATTTATTTCAAAAACCATATCAAATCCAAGAATTCCATTATGATCATTAATATATCCTGTTATTTTTTTTCTTATATTAATATATTTTTTAAATAACTGTATAAAAAATTGTTTCGGTTTTCCAGAATATTCTTTTTGAAATATATGATAAAAATAGGGATGTTCTGTATTTGCATTTAATAAAATATTATACTTTTTATTTATATATTCATCTAAAAATATACCAAATTTATTTTCCATGAATGTTTTATCAAAAGTATCTTCAATATAAGATGTATATTGATCTTTATCACTATCTTTAATTTCAAATAAAAATCTACGCATATCAGGTGGCATATAAGTTTCTTTACTCAATAATAAATCATATTTATATAATTTATATTTTTTTTTTGATACATTAATTTTTTCAATTTCATATTTTGATGTTTTTAATATAGATAAAATAAAATCTTTAATTGTTTCCATTTCTTTTAAATATATTCTAATTTCATTATATTTATCTATATATACACCTGTATTATCTACACCTTTATTATCTACACCTTTATGTTTATTATTAAAATATAACTCTGGTATATATGGTACATCATAAAAAAAATGCCATAACATCTTCTTATCTTTAGAAAAATCTATCACTTTACTTCTATCTATAAACGGTCTAATATTATTTTTAGTAATATCATTTGCCATAATTCTATATACTTATTATATAAAAATAATAAACTATATTTATTAATAAAATAATTAATTTAAAAATAAAGAAATGAATAGAATTAAAAATGAATATTGAAAATTCAGTAAATAATAATTTTGATAAAGATGTAGAAGACGATTCTTCATTAGAAGAAGATTCATCCGATGAATATTTATCTGAATATTCATCCGATGATATTTCGAATGACGTATTAAATACTATTAATGAAGATCCATTGAAAAAGAAAAGGGGTAGAAAATGTAAACCAAAAGAAGAGAATATAGAAATTGAAAAAAAACAAAAAAAAAGAGGAAGAAAGCCTAAAATCAAAGATTTAGAAGAGATTGAAAAAATTCCTAAAAAGAGAGGTAGAAAGCCAAAAGAAAAGATTTATTCTGTTAAAGAATTACCGAAAACTTTTTTTGAAGAAAATAAAAATGAAACATTAATTTTGCATTTACCAATAAAAACAATAGATATAATAAATGAAAATACACCTTTACCGAATAATAATAATGATTTATATTCTATATATAATGATATAGATAATTATAAAATTAATGATAATAATCTTTTATTAACTCAGGATAATTTATTAAGTGAAAATAATATAAAACAAGAATTACATATTGATAATAACGAAAATCAAAATAAAGAAGATGAAAATAAAATTAATAAAGTTATAAAAAAAAATTTAAAAAATATTATGTATGAATTTATTAATGCAAATAATGATAAAATATGGCCTGAATCAACAAATATTTATTGTTGGTGGTGTTGTCATCCATTTACATGTACTCCATGTGCACTTCCAGAATATTATAAAAAGGAAAAATTTTATGTAAATGGATGTTTTTGTTCGTTTAATTGTACTGCATCATATAATTTTAGTAAAAATGATGATAATATATGGGAAAGATATAGTTTATTAAATTTAATGTATAAAAAATTATATACTACTAATTTTGTTAAAATTAACTTAGCACCTCCAAGAGAAACTTTAAAAATTTTTGGTGGATATATGTCTATTGAAGAATTTAGAGAAAATTCATTAAAAAATGATAAGATATTTACGGTTGTTAGTCCACCATTAATTTCAATTATACCAAAGATAGAAGAGAATATAGCAAATAATACAAATAATACAAAAAATATTAAAAACAATTTTCCACTAGTAAATGAAAATATATTAAATAAAACACATAATAATTTAAAATTAAAGAGAAATAAACCAGTGACAAATCCAAATAGTACGTTACAATCATTTATGGATTTAAAGATTATCTGAAAGGAAAACCTAGGTTTTCCTTTCGAACCTTTCCTTGAAAAGAAAACCCAGGTTTTCCTTTCGAACCTTTCCTTGAAAAAGAAAACCTAGGTTTTCCTTTCGAACCTTTCCTTGAAAAGAAAACCCAGGTTTTCCTTTCGAACCTTTCCTTGAAAAGAAAACCCAGGTTTTCCTTTCGAACCTTTCCTTTTAAAAAAATTTATTTTAATTAAAGATTTTATAAAGGTTTCATAAAGATTTCATAAAGGTTTTATTAAATTTTTAATTAAACCTTTAATTAAAAATTTAATAAAAGATTTTTGAAAATAATTAAATAATAATTTTATAATTAATTTATAGAAAAATAATATATGTATATATTATAATTATAAAATGTCTACGCCTTCAAACATGTCTAATTTTACAACAAACAGTTACAACCTTGAATCTTCTGGAAATAGTTGGTGTGTAAAACCTGGTAGTATTTACACAAATAAACAAGCAAATTTCGGTTATTTTAATAATAAATGTGGAGATCCATATACATATTATTCATTTTGGTATAGAAGATTTCCTGATCAAACAAGATATTTAAATTGCTATAATATACCATATGTTGATCCATTATTAAACAATAAATATGGATACGTTTATGGATCAAAAAAATGTGCTACACCATATCATAATAATCGTTATAATGGTCTTTATGGAGGTTTTAAATATTACGGATAAATAATATTAGAAAAAAAAATATATATTTTTTTATACAAAAATGCTAAAAAAATAGAAAGGTATATGTAGGAAATCTAGGTTTCCTTACTATCTTAAAAATCAGTTTAAAGATATTTTCATTAGTTATAATTAATGAAAATATTGTCATGGGATGTAGGAATTTATAATCTATCATATTGTATTCTTGAAAAGAATCAAGAAACAAATGAAATTCAAATTATTGATTGGGATATTGTGAATTTAGTTGATAATGATGAAATGAAGAAAAATAGAAATTTAATTTTTGAGAATATTCCAAGAAAATTACATGAAAAACCACAATTATTAAATGTTGATATTGTTGTTATTGAAAATCAACCATCTTTAAAAAATCCACAAATGAAATCCATTCAAATGATTTTATATTCTTATTTTTTAATACTTGGTAAAGTTATTGGTAATGGAGATAATAGTATAAATTATATTGATAAAATAGATTTTTGTTCCGCATCTAATAAATTAAAAGTATATGATGGACCTGAAATAATATTAGAAGTAAAGCCTAGTAAAAAAAATAATAATGTATCAGAAATTATTGAAGCACCTAAAAAAAGTAAAGTAAAATATGCGGATAAGAAAAGATTAGCTATTGAACATACAAAATATTTTTTAGAAAAGGATGAAAAATATAAAGATTTTTTTAACAATCATAAAAAGAAAGATGATTTAGCAGATTCTTATTTACAAGGTTTATATTATATTAAATTTAAATAAAGTGAGGAAACCTAGGTTTCCTACACATACCTTCCTAGTGAAGAAACTTAGGTTTCCTATTTTTAAACATTTTTATAAAAAATATATAGAGTATAAAATGTATTTTGTAATAACTTATAATTTACATAAAAATATAAATGTATCAATACTTTTATATTAAAAATATAAAATATATATTTTTAATAATTATATTTAAAATTAAGCATAAAATTTATAAAATCTATATTTTTCTCAATATTTTTTAGCATAAAAATATATTTTATAAAAATTATTACTTAAATTTTATAATTAAAATGTCTGCCATTGATAGTCATCACAGAAAAAATTTTATACTAAATATATTTTTTATAAAAAATATATTTAAAATTATATTCATTAAACATAAATATTTATAAAAGAATGTTTAAAAATAGGAAGGTATGTGTAGGAAACCTATGTTTCCTCGCTAGGAAGGTATGTGTAGGAAACCTATGTTTCCTCGCTAGGAAGGTATGTGTAGGAAACCTAGGTTTC
>Ga0114966_10005968_pt1 | contig 10204 bp, 12 predicted proteins | sample M_130207_XF_Meta_FD_87029 | JGI IMG/M metagenome (GOLD analysis project Ga0114966, IMG submission 87029) | Freshwater microbial communities from Lake Montjoie, Canada to study carbon cycling - M_130207_XF_MetaG | ecosystem: Environmental > Aquatic > Freshwater > Lake | place: Lake Montjoie...
GAGTTGCAGTTTGATTTTTTGCTGGAGTTGCAGTTTGATTTTTTGCTGGAGTTGCAGTTTGATTTTTTGCTGGAGTTGCAGTTTGATTTTTATTTAAAATCTGAGCCATCTTATATTGATCACGCACTGCGTAAGCAACATTGGCCACACCCGGAAACATAGTTGTAGCAAACTTTCGTATTAATCCAGTACTTGTTGTTTTTCCAGTCTCTGGATCTCTTTGTGAAAATAATCCATTGTTTACAGCTCTACCTACAGCTGGTATTATTCCTGGTTTTGGAATAGGAATAATATTTGATTTGTTTTGAGAAGGAGTTTCAATACTACTGACATTTTTTTGAGAATTAGGTCTAAATGTCTTATCTAAAGATTTAACTAATTTGTCTATACTTGCGGTTAACTTTGCAAGTTTTGTTTCTAACTTATCAAAATTATTAGTTAATTTGTCATCTTTTGGTGTTGTTGAAATAGTTGATTCTGTAGAAGGACTTGCACTTGGCAAAGGAGTCTTATTTCCACTTCCCATGGCGCTTTCTAGTTTTGAAAGCAATGTTTGATAATTTGGTGAAGCCAATTCACCAGACTTTTTTTCTACCCAACCCTGTTCGGTTTTTGTATATTTTTTGCCTTCATAAGGAAGTTCTGACATTATTCAGCAGATCCTTTTATTTTTCCCCATTCACGAACCGCAAATGCTGCTGAAGCTGCAGTTATAAGGGCTGCTAAACCAGTTAAGTCAGGTGATTGTTTTATAATAAGCGGCAAAATTACACCATGAACCAAAACAGATCCAGCAATGCCAACGCAAGTAATAGGTCTCCACCACTTACGAATTAAGCATAAAGCTATGTCCATTGCTTTATTAATATATTGTAGCAGTGGCATAGCCCAATTCCTATTCTTGACTTAACCTATTATTTTCTTCCTCTATATAATTATGTAAGAGGCCTACATATATATCTCGTTCAAATGGCATCATATTTTCAATCTCAGTAATACTGTATTTATGGTATTGCATAAGATTAAAATTTAAGACATAATAATTCCCTAGATTGTTATGGCTTAACGCTATTGAAAAAAATCACTTATACCTTGCAGAGTAATAGTTTTCTCTGTCCCAGTTGAATCTGTGTAATGCAAATCGTGCTTTAATACTGGAGTAGTTTCAAAAAAATCACTAATCTTTTCAAATTGTTTTGTTGGAATACTCTCAATAAATTCTGTTATCTCTTCATCAGTATAATCTGATACATTCCAACTATTATCATTATCAAATATAGTGCTTATACACTTTTTAATAAGATTTAGAGTAGCTGCTGAATCACCTATATTATTCCCAATAGCTATAATTGTTTCTATTGTTGGATATTCCATTACAACACCAAGATCTTCAGTAAGCTGAATAGTCTTATTGTGATTTTCATCAAAGGTAATTTCAATTTTATCTAAATCTACTTCAAAATCATAGTTCTTTTCATCAGAATTGTCTCGGTATGTAAGTTGAATTTCATTACCTACAGATTTAGACCTTAACTTTAAGAAACAGTATTCTAAATCAAAAGAAGGCAAAAGACCGACATCTTTTGGGAGATTAAGCATACAGTTATTGACAACTTGTCGAATAGCCGTCAATCTATCAGTTAGTTCGTCTCCTTCTTGAGCAATCAATAGAAGCTTTTCTTCCTTTACAGTAAAAGGTCTAAACTTTATTGTTTCTTTAGTAGAAGGAAGCGTCAATTCAAAAATAGGATACTTAATTTTAGGCAATGATGACATATTATAACCTCATAATGTTATACAATAGATGTTGTTGGAAGTCTATTAGTTAATGCGGGCTGTGGATTTCCAATAGGACTTGGTTTTGAAGAAGGCTTAGATTCTGGAATTGCTGGTCTAAATTGTGAATAATATTTATATTTGAATTCAACATTTATACTTGCAGTATCATTCATTGCCGCCCAATTAAGAGACACTGGACCAATTCTTTCTGGAAAAACATCATAGAAGTTATACTCTATGATCACATCACCCTGTGGATTAAAATGTTTTAATGTTGCAGTAGGAGCTATATACTCGTTTCTGTATGGTACTCTAAGATTATATTGAGAATCTACTGCACCTACTGGAAATATTTTTTCTAGCCAATCTTTTATCATATTAAGATTACTAGCTTTTGCATCACTTAATAATGTTACACTAAGATCACTATATGTAACATTTATTGGAAAAAATTCTTTATAAGTAGTACCGCTTCTTCTAACTGAAGTAGTATCTAATGATACACCTGGTATATTTGCAGCAATAGTAGTAAATTTAATAATTTGATCTGCATTATATCCCTTTTCTTTTAAAAAACCAGGAAGAGCAATATCAAATTCAAAGTGTGAAGATCTTCCAAATCCGGCCGGATTGCGACTAATAAACTCGCTTACGTTAAAAGCCATTATAGTATAACCTTTCTACTATCTGCCCAAACTTGACTATTTGTAGCGCCCCTAAATTGTTCTGTTGGTAAAAATAAAGCAATATCCCATGTATCAGGATCAACATATACAAATTTTGATCTAAATTGAGAATACAAGTAACGCTTTAGGCATGGTTGGAAGTACTTAAACTGTGAAGCACTTCTTAAAAGTTGATAACTTAATTGAACTTTTGCTTTGTCAGTTAGTTTTGGGTCAGAATTTAGTGTATAAAGCGAATCCATAAGCATAGCTCGTAAATTTGGCTGTAAATAATGGAAATTTAACCCTAAAAAGCCATCATCAAGCAATCTTACTGGAAAAATCAATGGAAATGCGTCATAATAAGGCAAAGTTTCTTTATGTTTTGCATCATAAGCAAACATATACATACTTCCTGGCTGAACCGAGGATCTAATTTGGCTTTTTTCACGCAAAAGTCTATCTCTAGACACAGAAGTAAAGTTTTTAGCGGCAGTTCTATACCACTTTATAGCTTCATCTGTCTTTCCAGACATAAATCCGCGATTAGACCCTTTCTTTAGTATATCACTAAAGACGTATCTATTTGAAGATGTAGATAGATTAGCAATAGCCATTAAAAATTAAGTCCTAGATCTTTTTCTGTAACAATTATGAAGTCCCAGCCTTTATTTGCACAATATGCACGAGCATAGTCCCACTTAGTACTATTTATAACATAAGTTTTGACTTCAGTCAGATATCTATTTCTGTTCTTGTTCTGTTTTGGTTCTTGAGTTTCTTTAAGGGGCTTAATTTCTATAATCATCTCAGATATTGTGCCATCTGGATTTCTAGACTTTACATAAAAATCTGGAAAGTATCGATGAATTCTTCCATCTAGTGGTGATTTATAAGGAATTATGATTTCTTCTGATGCCCAACAGATAACTGAATCATTAAGATCCAATTTTGACATAAAAAATGATTCCCACCGACTCCTGTAAATAATGTTGGTAGGATCGCCTTTATATTTCTTTGGGTTCTTTGGTTTAAATGGACCTTTATAACTCATGATTTCTATATAAATATAATTGATGTTTTTATTTATATGGAAATCCAATGTCAAGAAACGACAATCCCGAAATAGTAGATTTGAGAAAAAACAAATCTCAAAATGGAATTTCGCATCTTTTATTCCCGGATGATAGTACTATAAACAATAATTATGTTATGATATCATTTTATAGATATGAGAGAACACATCCATTAGATCCTCCAACAGAAGCACCTATTGGTAGAAAAATTGCTCTTCCAATGCCTATATCTGGATTTGAAGATAATACTAATATAAAATATGATCAACAAGTGATGGGTGCTGCAATTGGCGGCGGAATATTGAGTGGCGCTAGTTCTGCTGGAGATAAACTTAAATATGGTGGTTCTGCATTGGCTAGAACTGCATTAGGTCTTGGTGCAGATTTGGCTGCGGGAATGGTCGGCTTACCAGCTAACGCAGGTAAGGCAGCTATAGAATTAACATCTGGAACTATAAACAATCCAAATATTACATTGACTTTTCAGGGAGTTAGTTTAAGAGAACATACTTTCACATGGAGATTGATTCCAAAAGACGGCACTGAGAGTCAAAGAATTAAAGATATTATCTGGGATCTTAAAATAAATGGTCTTCCACGTAAAACAGGATCCCAAAGTAATAAGTTTTCATTATCATATCCAAGCATAGCTAAAATTAAGTTTTTTCCTGATATTATAAAAATGAGTGATCTTGGATGTTTTATATCTGATATAAGTGTAAAATATGACAGTGATGGTCACCCATCATTTTTTACTGATAATACACCAGTAGTAACAGATCTAACTGTAAAGTTTGTAGAACGCTACATTGTAGATGCAACAGATTATGATAAAGTAGTAGTTGAAGATTTTGTTACTGGTAAAGATATAGTAGATGACGCTATTACAGCATATCAAAGAGGTGTTGAACAACAAACAAAGAATGCAGCATTTGGAGTTGCTCAGGCGGGTGCGGCATGACACAAACATATTTTAATGCATTCCAAAAAATAAATTATAATGGCTCAACTGCCGTAAATCTTACTTTGAGATCTAAGATTTTAGATAATATTAAGAACGATGCATCATTCTTTTATCCGTATACTATAAAAGATGGACAAACAGCAGATGGACTAGCTTATGATTATTATGGTGATTCAAATTATGTTTGGATTATATACTTAACTAATAATATCATAGATCCATATTATGAATGGCCTCTAAACACTATAGAATTTGAAAGCTTCATAATTCAAAAATACGGTAGTAGAGCAGAAGCTCTATCGGAAACCGTGTATTACAAGAAAAAGCCATTAGATTATTATGTTAATATTTACACAAATGAATATATCTTAGCAAGCGTATACAGCCCTGCTGTTAATGGATATCAATTTACTAAAGTTACTATAGATGAAGACATAAAGATTAATGCATATGGAACAATGGATCCAGCAATATGGTTAGCTATAGATGCATATCAATATGAAAGTGACTTAAATGAAAATAAAAGGTATATTAAAATTTTAGATAGATCGCTATTGTCTTCATTAGAAAAGCAACTGAAAGAAACTATGAATGGCTAGTAGCGGTTCAGAAGTTAATAACTATCGTGGTTATGGATCCTTATCATCTTTTTCCGTCATTTTAAAAAATGTAGATGGAAAGAGAACCTTTAATATTTCCAGTTTAGTAACAGATATTTCAATATATGAAGATATATTTGCCAAGACTCTTAGCGGAGTATTGACCATAAAAGATGGCATAAATCTTATGAATGGTTTTGGAGGAATGTCTAAAGATGAAAATAAAAGCTTTCCAATTGTCGGTGAAGAATTTATTGAAATTTCATATGGAGTAGGTGACGATCCTAAAATCTTTAGGAGATTTTCATTATATTCTATAAGTCAAATAGAAATTGATAGCAATCTTACAAGTAGAAGTTATAGTATTAAATTCTGTTCTGAAGAAGCATTAATCGATGCAGTAACTCTTGTTCAAAGAGGATTTTCAAATCAGCAAATTAGCACAATGGTTGAAACTATTGCTAAAGATTATCTTAAACTTGATCAAGAATTAGAAAACGGTAAAAAGAAAAAGAATCTACAAATACAACCAACAATGGGTCCTCAAAACATAGTTGTTCCTAGATTGACTCCATTAGAGACTATGGACTTCTTTGCAAAACGATCTATTGCAGCAGAAATTTTTACATCTGGAACATATCTATTCTTTGAAAATAAAGATGGATTTAACTTTTGCGATATTGAATACTTAATATATCAAGGCAAAAAGAGAGTTGAGCAAGACAAAAAGCGATACACTTATTATTATAATCAAGCCCAAATTCCAGTAACAGAAGCAAATGGGAAACACGATCCAACTGGAATATTTAAAACACTATTGAATATGGTTCAGCTTCATAAATTTAATACTCTAGAAAAATTACACCGTGGATATTTTGAAAGCGAAGCATTGATCTATGATTTTCTAAATGCTTCGGCTAGACCAGAACCATATGTGCATAAATTTTTGGATAATTATACTAATTTAAATACATTAGGCCAATCAGAAACTCTTACTCAAGGATCTTATCCTGAAAATAGTATAGACTTTATGAAGTCTGTAACTACAGAACCAAAAGATCCTCCTACAATTTTAGGTCTTTTTGGACTTCTTAAGGACAAAACGCCGCCACAAAGACATACAAAACTATTCTTTATACCAAAAGATACTTTGCAACCTGATACATTTTTAGAAAAGATCTATGCTTCTAGAGCTTCGTATATGACCCGATTTGTTCAGAACATGTTTAGATGCGATGTATATGGCGATACTACTATTGGCGCAGGAGATGTAATCATACTAAACTTGCCAGAAATATCTGGTGTTACAGCTTCTGTCAATGATAAAACTGGAAGAAAAACAGATAGATATCTATCTGGATATTTTATGGTAACTGCAATTCATCACAAACTTACTCCAGAAACATACATGTGTACATACGATATGTTTAAGAATGGATATTCTGAACCAGTTATATCTACTGATAATCCAGATATACCCAAACCAGCTGAAACTTCATATTTAAATAATGCAAAAGATATTGGGATGAAAAAATGAATAAAACAGAATTTATGGGAATGAACGGCTTTGTCTGGTTTTTTGGTAGAGTTGTAGACATTAACGATCCGGCAACTCTTGGGCGTGTCAGAGTAAGAGTTCACGGGATTCATCCTGAAGATACATCTTTAGTAAAAGATGAAGACTTGCCTTGGGCTGTACCAATTCAACCAGTAACCTCTGCTGGATTTGCTGGCATTGGATTTTCTCCTACTGGTCTTCTTGTTGGAAGCCAAGTCTTTGGATTCTTTGCAGATGGTGAAGATTGTCAAATACCATTTGTGTTAGGATCTATAGCTTTAGGTATAGGTCATATTGGTCTCACGGTGTCCGCTGCAGTAAAAAACGAGATAAACAAAGTACAAGAAACATTATTCCCGCCAAAAAGCCTAGGACAATTAGCAAAAGAATATCCAACAAAGGCTGGTGCTATTGGAAATAAGCTTATGCAAGATTTGGGTCTTACTAAGATTCAAGCTTCTGCAATTCTTGGAAATCTATATGTAGAATCCGGAGTTAAGCCTGATATTAGATTTGGTGGTGCAATAGGTCCAGCGCCTCAAGTTGGAACATCTACTTATGGATGGGCACAATGGCGTGGTCCTAGATTGACAAGTTTTATTAATCATGTCAAGCAAGTGTTTAATGTTGATATAACAACTACTGCAGCTACAGATGATCATAATTATTCTTATCTTCTAACAGAATTAAAGAGTTCAGAAAAAGCCGCCGTCACAGCTCTAAAAACAACCACAGATTTAAATCAGGCTACTACTATTTGGATGCAAAAATTTGAAAGAGCTGGCGCTGAAGGTACTAAATCTTTGCCTAAAAGAATAGCCGCGGCCCAAACTGCTCTTGAATCTTTATCTGGATCAGGTGTGCCTTTAAGATCTACTGGAAAAGAAACGGTTAAATCAGCATAATGAGTTTATCATCATTTCTTAAAAAAGTAACAGCATTTACTACTTCATTAGAAGCAAAGACTAGCGGTTTATTCTCTGAAATAGATGGCGCAATATCACTATTAGATAGCTTCAGTGCTCTTGGTAAATTATATACTGCTAATAGTGCATCGTCTATAACAACTACGGCATTAACATATGATGAAAAGGTAGAATTAGATACTGCACAAACTTTAGCTGCTACGCTTTTAAATCCTATTGAAGTGCCTTTAACTGCCAATTTAGCAACACCAGTAGCTACAATAACAGATCCAACTGCTGTAACTGATATTTCACCAACACAACCCGGGGCCGTGTATTCAAATCCTGTAGGAACTGAACCGCCTCTAGCTTTTAGAGGTGTTTATCCATATGTTCATACATATAAATCTATGTCTGGTCATATTAAGGAAGTAGATGATACTCCAGGACATGAAAGACTATTTGATTATCATAAATCTGGAACGTATCAAGAAATTGCTGAAGATGGTCGTAGAGTCGTTAAAGTCATTGGTGATAACTTTCAAATTGTAGTTCAAGATGATAATATCTATATTGAAGGTTCCCAAAACATATATGTCAAAGGAAACATGAGTATTACATGTCTTAATGACGTATCCCTAAATGTTGGTGGCAGAGTAGAAATGAATGTAAATGAAGACTTTAGATTGAAAGCTAAATCTATAAGTTTAGAAACTACTTCTGGTGATATAAATGTTTATTCTGCAAACAATCTTTATACAAGATCTGTTGCAAATACTAGTATGTATGCAGGCAAAAACATTGGTCAGGCTGCAGGTGCAAATGTAAGCATTAATTCTGGTTCTAGTCTTACTATAGCTTCTACTGTAAAATCTACTTTTAAATCAAGTGCTGTTGTTGCTATAGATGCTCCAGTAATAGCATCAAATATAAAGCAATCTGCAAATGTTGCATCATCCAATACAGTAGCAATTGCCAAAAAGACTGGGTTAGGAACAGCACCAACTAGAGAATCTACTACTGCACCATCTATAGTTGAGAGTATAGTTCAAGGATTAGATGATGATGCTGAATCAGTCAGTACTGCTATTAATGAAGCCGTTGCTGCTGGAAGAATTACACAAGAAGAAGCTGATGCTCTTAAGACAGCACCATCTGCCGCAGGCCCTGCTGATACGTCTCCATTCAAAAAAGTATCGCCACTCGGAAGTACAAATGGTATTGAAAATCTACCAGAAGTAAGCATTTCCGATAAATTACCATTATCTAAAAATTATAAGCTATCACATTTAACTGCACCAGGACCTGTATTTGATTATCCAATACGAGCTCAAGCAGGTAAGACTAAAGCTCAACTTGCTGCTAATTTAGCACTACTGGCGCAAAATGTGTTAGAACCAATTAGAAAAAAATATGGAAATATTCAAATCAATTCTGCGTTTAGACATGGATCTGGTAAAAGCCAGCATGACCGAGGCCAAGCTGTAGATATTACATATGGTATTAAGAGTACCGATCCTGCTACAATGCTAGAAATTGCTAAATGGATTCGTGACAACGTGGCTTTTGATCAACTTATACTTGAATATGGTACGTCACAAATTTGGACGCACGTATCATTTGATGGTAGTATAAAAGAACAACGCGGAGATGTTCGAACCTGTCCTAATCCTTCTGCAGCAACATACCCAGCTGGATTGCAGTTACTAAACTGGAAACCACGTTAACCCTTTGTGGCTGCACTAATTGCAGATTTTTGTTCTGCAGAAAGATTTGAAGAAGATCCAGCATCTGCTGCTTTCTGTACTGAGTTTTCAGTTTGACAACTAGAAATATCAGATAGTGTCTTTAGAAACTTCTGTATAGCACCAATTGATTTATTAACATTATCTACAGAAGTTGTAACTTCATTAAGAGTAGCAAGAAGTGGATCTGTTACAGCAGCAATTGCATTTTCTTGAATAGCATTAATATAAGCAATTTCTGCATTTAACTTTTGTTGTATATAAGTTCCAAGTTGATCTTCTGCTGTTGCTGCCATTCCTACAGCAACATCTGATAGGTAATCTCCTAGACCATCTACTAATGCAGCAGATTCTAAATGCTGTAGTTGTTTAAATTCCTTTACACCAGGCAAAGAATCTGCTAATTTGTTAAAGGCTTTTTTAGATGCAAACTGAGCTGCCATAATAGCACCTTGAGCAGCAGTCACTGGATTAGCTAAAAATGCTATGGCTTGAAGATACTGAGCAGCATGATGTGATCTAAGATCACTATCGACTCTATCTAATCGAGCATGTAAACTCTTAAGTTGGCTATTGGTGTCATTATCACAATTAGACATATATTATTCCTATGAATTAACTACATCTTGGAGCTTAGTCATAAACTCCTGGATCTTGGTCTTACGAGAAGGCCAATAGATATATTCCTTGGTATCAGCATCTTTCATGAGATTATTAAGAAGAGGCAATACCATCTTATACAGCTTTAGTACCTTGGTATTAGCTTCTGAAGATAGTTGTTGTTCTACCTGCTGTGCAACAACGTTCTCACGCGCCTTGAAATCAGATTCAGAGGCTGTGGTGAAACCAAAATCAAAATCAGTTTCAAAGTCTTCTACGTCATCTAGATTAATAGTTGGCATAAGGGCTCCTA
>Ga0114966_10005969_pt1 | contig 10203 bp, 9 predicted proteins | sample M_130207_XF_Meta_FD_87029 | JGI IMG/M metagenome (GOLD analysis project Ga0114966, IMG submission 87029) | Freshwater microbial communities from Lake Montjoie, Canada to study carbon cycling - M_130207_XF_MetaG | ecosystem: Environmental > Aquatic > Freshwater > Lake | place: Lake Montjoie...
AAGATATCTAAAAGTGCCACTCGTGAATGAACCAAGTGAAGACCATCTAAAAGAATTAGAGAGGCAGCGAAGGCACTTAAGAAAGGCTTATTAAAAAGTGCTTTTGCGGTGAAATACATCAGCACAATTGAGATTGAGCCAACTAGGGCGGCTGAAAATCGCCAACCAAATTCGTTGTACCCAAATAACTTTATGCCACCAGCTATTAACCACTTTCCGGTAGGTGGATGAACTATGAATTCACTCTGGCCAGTTTTTGCATTCACCTCGACGCCATTTAAAAGCAGTGAATGCGCATTCGTCGCATAATAAACTTCATCAAAGATTTTTCCCTTAGGGCTTCCCAGATTCCATAATCGAAGCGCTAATCCCAGTGCAGCGAAACCTAAAGCTGTGGCCCAATCGCGTGTAATGCGAAGCCGGGATGTCATGGGGTAAGCCTAAAGCCTGCGAGAATTGCCCAATGCTCATCCTCGCCGCGATTCCACTAGGTAATCCTTCGGATGCCTCTGCGAATTTGCGCGAAGCAATAATGAATGCAAAATTTATTGCTGCGGAAGATTCCCGAAAATTCACCAGACTCTGTTCCGATTTAGGTATTACTTATTCTGCAAAAATTATTTCCTTTTTTGAAGGAAATGAAATAGAACGTTTAGATGAACTTGTAAAGATTATGGAAACTGGCGCGGATCTATTAGTTGTAACAGATGCCGGGATGCCGGGAATTAGTGATCCTGGTTATCGCTTAGCCCGCGCTGCCGTTGAAAAGAATATTCAAATCAAAGTTCTACCAGGTCCAAGTGCTGTGACAACTGCTCTTCTACTTTCTGGACTTCCAAGTGATCGTTTCTGCTTTGATGGTTTTCCACCTCGCACAAGTGGTGCTCGCCAAACTTGGTTTGAAAATCTAGCTAATGAACCGCGAACAATAATTCTCTTCGAAGCCCCACACCGCCTATTGGAATGTCTTGCAGATGCTAAAACAGTTCTTGGCCCAAATCGCCTTGGTGCTATTTGTCGCGAGATGACTAAGACTTACGAAGAGGTAATTCGTGGAGATTTAGCGACGCTTCATCAATGGGCGAGTGACCGCGAAATCTTGGGTGAAATAACACTTGTGATTGCTGGCTTCGATCCTGATTCAAGGCAGTTCACAACGCAAGATTTAATTGCCGAAGTATTAAAGCAAGAGGCGGCAGGGATTTCACGCAAAGAGGCGATTAGCGAAGTGGCTCGAATAACTGGAACCCCAAAGCGCGAAGTCTTTGATGCGATGGTTAGCTACAAATCGCTCGATAGGATAGAGCCATGAGCGCCGAAAAATCTTTCTACTTAACGACGCCGATTTACTATGTAAATGATGCGCCACATATTGGCCATGCTTACACAACTGTTGCTGGCGATGTTTTAACTAGATGGCATAGACAGCGCGGCGAAAGCGTTTGGTTCCTAACTGGAACCGATGAACATGGCGAGAAAGTTATGAATACTGCAGCGTCAAATAACGTTTCACCACAAGATTGGTGTGATCGTTTAGTCGAAGATGCTTGGAAGCCAAACTGGACCGCACTAAATATTGCTAATGATGATTTCATCCGCACAACTGAACCTCGCCATGAAGAGCGGGTTCAACGTTTCATGACTTTATTAAAAGATAATGGTTATATCTACGCTGGGAAATTCGAAGGTCCATATTGCATTGGCTGCGAAGAATTTAAACTTCCTGGTGATTTAGATGAAGGTAAGTGCAAGATTCATGGCAAGCCAGTTGAGATGCTCTCTGAAGATAATTGGTTCTTTAAACTTTCAGCATTTGTTCCACAATTACTTGAACATTACAAAAACAATCCAGAAGCTTGCGAACCAGCTAGTGCAAGAAATGAAGTAATCGCATTTCTTGAAAGCGGAGTCCGCGATTTATCAATCTCGAGATCTACCTTTGATTGGGGTATTCCAGTTCCGTGGGATACCGCCCAAGTTATTTACGTCTGGTTTGATGCGCTACTAAATTATGCAACTGCAGTTGGACTTGGAGATGATCCTGCTTCAGAAGGTGGCAAGAAGTTTGCGCAAACTTGGCCAGCAGATGTTCACTTGGTTGGAAAAGATATTCTGCGCTTCCATGCAGTTATTTGGCCAGCAATGCTTATGGCGGCAAATGTCGCAATTCCTAAGAAAGTATTTGCACATGGTTGGTTATTAGTTGGCGGCGAGAAGATGAGTAAGTCGAAGTTGACCGGAATCGCACCTAGTGACATCACTGATCACTTTGGCGTAGATGCCTTTAGATATTACTTCTTGCGCGCAATCCCATTTGGTACCGATGGTTCGTTCTCTTGGGAAGACATGTCGGCTAGATACACAAGTGAACTTGCAAATGATTTTGGAAACCTTGCTTCACGTCTAATTGCAATGATTGAAAAATATTGTGGCGGAGTTATCCCTGCAGTAGCAAAGGACGCTGGCTTGGCTGCGCTTCTTGAGACAACGGTTCAAACTGCGGACAAGGCGATGGTCGCCCTTGATTTTCAAGGTGGGATCAATGCGATTATGGATTTCTGCAAACGCGTAAATGGTTATGTAACAGAGAAGGAACCTTGGGCTATTGCTAAAGATGAATCTCGCACCGCCGAACTAAATGAAGTTCTCTACAACACCGCCGATGCAATTCGCGCACTTGCTGTTCTACTGCATCCAGTTATGCCAGCAACTACGCAGACACTTTGGGAGTCAATCGGTGCCGAAGCAACTCTTGGAAAGATTAGTGAACAGAAAATCTCCGGTGTTTCGACTTGGGGAGTTTTACCTGCTGGCTGCAAAGTAACAAAGGGCGCAGTCCTATTCCCAAGATTGGAATAGCAAATGGCAGATCGTCACAACCGCGACATTGATCGCCAACCAGCACCACTTCCAGAACCGCTAAATGTTAAATGCGTTGATGCACATGCTCATATTGAAATTGTTACAAATACTGAAGCAGATGCACCTGAAGTTGGCAGAGTATTAGAAGAGGCGCGCAGCGTTGGAATCGATCGCATAGTGCAAGTTGGATATTCCGCAGAACAATCAAAGTGGTGTGTAAAGATGGCCGAGAGCTGGCCCAATGTTCTAGCAGCTGTTGCACTTCACCCAAATGAAGCTCCGGTTGTTGCAGACCTTGAAGCGGATTTAGCAATAATCGAAGAACTTGCAAAGCACCCAAGAGTTCGAGCAATTGGCGAAACTGGTTTAGATTTCTTTAGAACCGAGCCCGCGCTTCAAGAGCGTCAGAAGTATTCCTTCCGCAGACATATTGCGTTAGCTAAATCAGTTGATAAAGCGCTGGTAATTCATGACCGTGATGCACATCGCGACGTATTAGATGTTCTGCAGTCCGAAGGTGCGCCAGAAAAAACTATTTTTCATTGCTATTCCGGAGATGCCGAGATGGCCCGAGAATGCATTGAAAAGGGCTACATACTTTCATTTGCTGGCACGCTAACTTTCAAGAACGCACCAGCGCTTCGCGAAGCGGTGAAACTTGTACCGCTTGATCAATTGTTAGTTGAAACTGATTCCCCATTCTTGGCACCAATGCCACATCGCGGTGCGCTAAATACCCCAGCCCAAATTCCAAATATTCTGCGCTTCATGGCCGAAGAACGTAGCGAAGATTTAGATTTACTAGCAACAGCAATATCTAATAATTGTGAACGTCTATTTGGATCCTTCGCTTAAATGAGTGGCTTACTAGGCGCGGCTGAAATTCGGGAGATTGCGGAACGAATCGGAGTCCGGCCAACTAAGAAACTTGGCCAAAACTTTGTTGTTGACGCCAATACTTGTCGCAAGATTGTTAAGAGCGCGGATGTTGGCCCAGATGATGTTGCTCTTGAAATCGGCCCAGGTTTAGGTTCACTTACTCTTGCCATGCTGGAAACAGCAAAATCGGTAATTGCAATTGAGATTGATGATCGACTCGCACATGAACTTCCAATAACTGCAGACCGACATGGTTTTGATTCTTCAAAGCTAACAATCATCACCGCAGATGCAATGCAAATTTCAGAACTCCCTGCTAATCCAACTGTCTTGGTAGCAAATCTTCCTTACAATGTTTCAGTTCCAGTTTTACTTAGATTCCTAGAACTATTTCCAACTCTGCAATCTGGAGTTGTTATGGTTCAAAGCGAAGTAGCAGATCGCTTGGTAGCAAAACCAGATAGCAAAACTTATGGAAGTCCATCTGTAAAAGCAGCTTGGTGGGCAGATTTAACTTCTGCCGGAACCGTAAGTCGTTCTATTTTTTGGCCAGTCCCCAATGTTGATTCCTCGCTGGTCCGCTTTGTTCGACATGAAAGTGCGGGCGATGAAGTACTTAGGAAAGCCACCTTTAAAATAATTGATTCCGCCTTTGCCCAGCGCCGCAAAATGATGCGGGCTGCACTTAGCGATATCTGTGGTGGTAGCGCACAGGCCAGCGCAATTATTGAGCAGAGCGGAATAGATCCAACGATTAGAGGCGAGGCGTTAGAACTTGCCGATTTTATAAAGATTGCGATTACGCTTTCTAAATGAGCACTCGCGGAGTAGTTGTTCGGACCCCAGCAAAGGTTAATTTGCAATTGGCTGTTGGACCACTTGGTGAAGATGGATTTCACGAAGTTACAACAGTTTTTCAAGCCATTTCGTTATTTGATGATGTGAGTATAAAACTTGCAAAGCAAGGATCCGGAACTTCTCTAACTCTCTCGGGCGCAACTTCAGGTGGTGTTCCGATAGATGATGAGAATTTAGCAATTCGTGCCGCAAAGTTAATGGCAGAGAAATTTGATCTGAGTACAGATTTAGAAATACATTTAAAGAAAGAAATTCCAGTTGCAGGTGGCATGGCTGGCGGTAGCGCTGATGCTGCAGGTGTAATCGTCGCGATGGATTCGTTATTTGAAGTTGGACTTTCGCGAGATGAAATGGAAGCAATTGCCGCACAACTTGGCAGCGATGTGCCATTTGGAATTTCTGGTGGCGTAGCAATCGGCCGCGGACGTGGCGATCAATTAACTCCTGCACTTAGCCGTGGAAATTATCACTGGGTCTTAGCGCTTTCCGGACAAGGTCTTTCAACACCAGCTGTTTATCAAGAGTGCGATCGCTTGCGCGAAGGTTTGGATATTGCAAGACCACAGGTGAGTGATTCAATGATGCAAGCACTTCGTGCTGGTGATGCTGTTGCTTTAGGACAAGCACTTTCAAATGATTTACAAGCAGCTGCATGTTCACTTCGACCAGCGCTTCGATTGGTTTTAGATGTTGGCCGTGATTACGGCGCACTTGGTGGAATTGTTTCTGGATCTGGACCAACAGTTGCATTTTTAGTTGAAGATGAAGAACGGTCGATGGATTTAACTGTGGCGCTGAGTTCGAGTGGAGTTGTGGCTGGAGTGGTGCGGGCGAGTGGGCCAGTGCATGGGGCGCGTGTAATAGAAACGCTTTAGATAGGTGAAAACGCTTTAGAGTTTGGTGGTATCGATAGTTATAGGGGAGAATTCAGGTTCCGCCATTGTGTAGTGGCTAGCACATGGGCCTTTGAAGCCCAGGGTCCAGGATCGATACCTGGTGGCGGAGCCACCAAAGTTAGGCCGAAGTAAATAGGACAGGAGCAAAACTTGGGCAAGGCACCGCTAAAGCTAGATGTAGCTATCGTGCTGGCAGCCGGCGAGGGCACTCGCATGAAATCCCAAACTCCAAAAGTTCTGCATTACATCGCAGGTAAAACAATTATTGATCACGTACTTACTGAAGTTTCAAAATTAAATCCAGAACAACTTCGAGTTGTCGTAGGTGCCGGTCGTGAAGCCGTTGAAGCTCAAGTTAAACAGATTGCACCTAAAGCAATTGCAGTCTTCCAAGCAGAACGAAATGGAACTGGCCACGCTGTTCAATTGGCGCTCGCAGATTTGAAGATAACCGGAACGGTATTGATTTGCGCCGGTGACACCCCACTTCTTAGAAGTGAAACTCTTGGCGAATTTATTACGGCACACCACAAGAGTGAAAACACAGTCTCAGTTTTAACTGCAGAATTTCCAGATCCAACTGGCTATGGCCGCATTTTACATAACGAAGCGGGCGAGATTGTTGCAATCGTTGAAGAGCGCGATGCTTCAGATGAAATCAAATTAATTGATGAGATAAATACTGGGGTCTACCTCTTTGATATCGCTGCCCTTGCAAAAAGCGTGGCGAATCTGAAGAGCAATAATTCGCAAGGCGAGCTTTATTTAACTGATGTAATTGCAGATATCAAAGCTGCAGGTGGTAGAGCAGCAGCAGTTCTTTCAAATGATTACAGTGAAACCCTTGGAATAAATGATCGTTCCCAACTTGCTGAATGTGCCGCAATCATGCGCGATCGAATTAATTATGACCATATGTTAAATGGCGTAGAAATTATTGACCCAACCACAACTTGGATTGATGCAAATGTAAAGATTTCTGCGGATGCGAAAATTTTCCCTGAAAGTTGGCTTGCAGGAACTACATCAATTGCTGCGAACGCAATTATCGGACCACGAACAACTTTGATGAATGTAACTGTTGCTTCTGGCGCATCTGTAATTGAATCTAACTGCGTAGATTGCGAAATTGGATCGGATGCAAAAGTTGGTCCATATTCCTACCTCCGTGCAGGTACAAAGCTTGCAGCTGGCGCTAAGGCGGGCGCATATGTTGAAATTAAGAATTCAACAATTGGCGAAGGCACCAAAGTGCCACACCTTTCATATGTCGGAGATGCTGAAATTGGCTCTGGTTCGAATATCGGAGCAGCAACCGTCTTTGTGAATTATGACGGCGTAGAAAAACATAAGACTAAAATTGGCAACGAAGTTCGGATCGGAAGCGACACCATGTTGGTTGCACCGGTTTCGATTGGGGATGGCGCTTACACTGCGGCTGGGTCAGTAATTACTGACGATGTTCCGGCAGGGGCGATGGGTGTTGCAAGATCTAAGCAACGCAATATTCTTGGCTGGGTACTTCGCAAGAGATCCGGAACCAAGTCTGCACAGGCCGCAAAAGCTGCAGGTGCAAATGAATCCTCGGAACAAGGGAGCTAAGACATGAGCGAACTTCGCCTCACTTCGGAAAAGCGGTTGCGCATTTTTACTGGCCGCGGATATCCAGAGTTGGCAGAAGGTGTCGCCGCTGAACTTGGTATTCCGATTACTCCAACCTCTGCTTATGACTTTGCAAATGGCGAAATATTTGTTCGCTTCGAAGAGAGTGTTCGCGGAAGCGATGCCTTCGTAATTCAATCGCACTCAGCTCCGGTAAATAAACAAATCATGGAGCAATTAATTATGGTTGATGCACTTAAGCGCGCATCTGCAAAACGCATCACTGTTGTCGCACCTTTCTATGGTTATGCACGTCAAGATAAGAAGCACCGTGGTCGCGAACCAATCTCTGCGCGATTGATGGCAGATTTATTTAAAACTGCTGGCGCTGATCGTTTGATGGTTGTCGATCTTCACACCTCACAAATTCAAGGTTTCTTCGATGGTCCAGTAGATCATCTCTTCGCACTTCCACTTCTAACAAATTATGTTGGAAGCAAGGTTGATCGCAATAAATTAACAATTGTTTCACCAGACTCTGGTCGAGTACGAGTAGCAGAACGTTGGTCAGATTTACTCGGTGGCTGCCCAATCGCCTTTATTCACAAGATGCGCGATCCACGTATTCCAAATGAATCTGTAACCGGAAAAGTTGTTGGTGATGTGAAGGGCCAAACTTGCGTAGTTATCGATGACATGATCGATACCGCGGGCACAATAACTAAAGCAGTAGATGCGCTTTATGCAGATGGCGCTAAAGATGTAATTATCGCCGCTACCCACGCGGTCTTCTCCGGACCAGCGGTTGAGCGCCTAAAGGCCTCTCGGGTTAGCGAAGTTGTCGTGACCGACACCTTGCCGATTCCCGAAGATTCACGCTTCGATAATCTGACAGTTCTTCCAATCGCACCACTTCTTGCGCGTGCGATTCGTGAAGTCTTCGAGGATGGCTCAGTAACTAGCCTCTTCGATGGTCTCTCCTAAATCTGGCTAGTTAAGTAATTTTGTCTTTTCGCTAGAGGTTAGATAACCTAGCCACTCGTTCCGGCGAGGGATTTTAAAATCCGTAATCGACGGCTTGGCTCTCTCGGACGTTGCTACATTGACGATTTAGATTGAGAGTTGAAGTAAATGGCTGAAATTACAATTAACGCAACCAAGCGCACTGAATTTGGTAAAGGCGCGTCACGTCGCGATCGCCGTGCTGGCAGCGTTCCAGCGGTTATCTACGGTCATGGTGAGACACCTCAACATGTCGTACTTCCACTTCGCGAATTAGGCGCTGCACTTAAGAGTGCAAACGTTCTTCTCGATGTTGTCTTCGATGGCAAGACTGAACTGACACTTCCAAAGTCTGTGACTCGTAATCCGCTTACTGGCGTGCTTGCACACATCGACTTAGTAATCGTTCGCCGTGGTGAGCGCGTTAGAGTTGAAGTTCCAGTACACACAACAGGTAAGCATGATGTTGATGGAATTCTTGAACACATGCACAACACCGTTGAAGTTGAAGCCGAAGCAACATCTATTCCACAATTCCTAGAATTGAATATGGATGGCTTGATGGCTGGTCAATCACGTTATGCATCAGATGTAATTCTTCCTGCGGGCGTAACTTTGGTTTCAGAACCAAACATGCCAGTTATTCACCTTTCAGAGCGCTCAACAGTTGTTGAAGAGACACCAGTTGTCGCAGCTGAAGGCGCTGCTCCTGCAGATGCTGCCGCACCTGCTGCAGATGCTGCAAAAGAGTAATTAAAGTAATTAAAAATGGCTGACGATCGCTGGTTAGTTCTCGGACTTGGGAACACTGGCGATCAATACTCAACAACTCGTCACAACATAGGCCAGATGGTTATCGACTATCTGGCCTCTGATGCAAAATATTCAAACCATAAATCTAAAACTCAAATTACAGATATTCGCGTTGCTGGACACCCAGTTGTACTTGCAAAGACTCTTGGCTACATGAACGAGAGCGGCGGACCAGCAAAAGCCCTCGCTGATTTTTATAAAGTTTCACCTAATAATTTAATTGTTATTCACGATGAATTAGATATTGATTTCAACACAATTCGCATCAAACAAGGTGGTGGCGATAATGGTCACAATGGTTTGAAATCACTTACGACCAACTTTGCTTCACCTGATTACTTCAGATTGCGTATGGGTATCGGCCGACCACAAGCGCCAATTGATCCTGCGGATTATGTTTTGAAACCATTTAGCCAACCAGAGAAGAAAGAACTTTCAGACTTTATTGCTAGAGGCGCTTTGGCTATCGAACGCTTAATTGAAAAGGGTTTGGATTACGCCCAGCAAGAGTTCAACAAGTAAATCAGCCAGTATTACCCTGTATTACGAAGACCTGCAGCAACGCCATTTATTGTTAAAAGTAGCGCTCGACGAATTAGCGGATCAATATTCTCATCGTTTCGAACTTTATTTAGCAGAGTTATTTGCAATAAATGCAACGGAGCTAAGTATGCATCTCTAATCTGCAAGGTACGAGCAAGTATTGGTTGATCTCCAAGTAGCTCAGATTTTTTGGTTACAAGAAGCAGCTCTGCTTTAGTTAATTCAAATTCAGCTTCAATTGTCTCTAGGAAATGATGTAGTGATGGATCCACAAGAGTCTTTACATATTTACGAGCCATTGTTAAATCAGTCTTCGCCATAGTCATTTCAACGTTGCTAATAAAGGTACGGAAGAAATGCCAATCTTTTAGCATCTCGGCAATTACATCTGACTTGCCACTTTCACGTGCCGCCTTTAAACCAGAACCAACACCGAACCAGCCCGGAACAATGTGACGTGATTGCGTCCAACCAAATACCCAAGGAATCGCACGAAGTGAAGTTAAACCACTTGATGCATCAGGTCTACGTGAAGGCCTTGAACCTAAGAACATTTCACCAAGTTGTTCAACTGGGGTAGAGGCGTAAAAATATGCAGGAAGATCGGGATGATCAATTAATTTGCGATAGGTAACGAATGCGTTCTCGCTGATTGCATCCATGCAAGATCCCCAGTTTGCAAGTGCTTCTGGTGATTGTCTTGGTGCACGATTTAAAACTGCTGCTTCCAGTGCCGCTGCAAGTGCAA
>Ga0114966_10005972_pt1 | contig 10202 bp, 9 predicted proteins | sample M_130207_XF_Meta_FD_87029 | JGI IMG/M metagenome (GOLD analysis project Ga0114966, IMG submission 87029) | Freshwater microbial communities from Lake Montjoie, Canada to study carbon cycling - M_130207_XF_MetaG | ecosystem: Environmental > Aquatic > Freshwater > Lake | place: Lake Montjoie...
CCTGCCTCTCCCCTCCCCCCACCCACCACCGCCCCGACGCCCGCCGAAGAACGCACTTGGGCGATGTTCGCCCATCTCAGCAGCTTCGCCGGCCACTTCATCCCGTTTGGCCATATCGGCGGCCCGCTTCTTATTTGGATGCTCAAAAAGGACTCCATGCCGCTGGTCGCCGATCAGGGAAAGGAAGCGCTCAACTTCCAAATCACCATGACTCTGGCGTTCATCATCGCGGCAGTTTCGCTCTTTGTGCTCATCGGCTTCGTCCTCTTGCCGGCGGTTTGGCTGTTCGATGTCATCGTCACCATCATCGCCGCAGTGAAGGCCAATGAAGGCGTAGCCTACCGCTACCCGCTCTGCCTGCGGTTTGTGAACTAAGGCCGTGCCCGAACTCGCCGAGGTCGAATACTACCGGAAGGTGTGGGACGGCGGGCTGCGGCGGACGATCACGCGCGTGGCTTTGCACGGCGAAAAGCGCCTCTTTCGCGGTGCGGACGTGGCGCGGCTCGCGGAGCAGATGCCCGGCGCGAAGCTGCTCGGCTCCGAGGCGCGCGCGAAGCAGATGCTCTTCCGCTTTTCCCTCGACCTCTGGCTCGGCGTGCATCTCGGCATGACCGGCAAGCTGCGCGTCGAGCCGCCGGACTTCGTTCCCAGCCGGCACGATCACCTGGTCCTTTTTCAAAAGCGGCACGCGCTCGTTTTCAGCGACCCGCGGATGTTTGGCCGCGTGCTCTTTCATGAAGGCCGCGCCGCGCCCGCGTGGTGGACCGCGCTCCCGCCGGCGGTGACCGCGCCGGAATTCACGCCGGATCTCGTGCGGTCGTTTCTGGCAAGGCGCGCACGTCTGGCCGTGAAGGCCGCGCTCCTCGTCCAGAGCGCCTTTCCCGGCGTGGGCAACTGGATGGCCGACGAAATCCTCTGGCGCGCGAAAATCGCCCCCGCGGCGCTCTGCGGCACGCTCACGAAAGCCCGAGCCGCCACGCTCTGGCGCGAGGCCCGCGAAGTCTGCGCCGTGTCGTTGGCCACCGTCGCCGTGGATTTTTCCGATCCGCCCGACGACTGGTTTTACCACCAGCGCTGGACCGCCACCGGTCGCTGCCCGCGCGACGGCGGCCCGCTCCGCACCGCGACCACTGGTGGGCGCACCACCCGCTGGTGCCCGCGCTGCCAGCGGTGAGCCGGGCGGGGTGGGGAATGACGAATGACGAAAGAAGCCCGAATGACGATCGCACACCCGCCCGCCCGTCATTCGTCATTCGCCACCCCGCCCCTCCCTGCCCGCTTTCCTTTTCCGCGCGGCCCGCTACGCTTCCCTCCCTGTCTTGAGAACCACGACGTCTCTTTCTACCTCGCGAGCCTCCGCTCCGGCCAAAGCCGCTCCTCCGCGCCCACGCCGCTGGCGGACCTTGCGCCTCGTGCTGCTCCTGCTCGCCACGGCCCTCGTGGTCGTGCTCCTGCAGCCGGATTGCTTCCGCTTCGCCCTCCGCCACGCCATCCGGGGCGAGGCGTGGTGCCACGGCGGCGACGTGCAGATCCGCGCGCTCGAAGGCAGCCTCTTCGAACCCATCGTGCTCCGCGATTCTGTGTGGACGTACCAAGGGCACAACGGCCCGATCACGCGCGTGGAAATCGGCACCGCCACGGCCGCGCTGAACTGGACGAGCCTGTTGCCCCGCGCGTCCGGCGCGTGGTTCGAGCGGCTCACGCTGGAAAACGTGACCGGCAAACTGCGCCTCCCGCCGCCGACGGAGAATGCCGTGCCGGCCTTGCCCGCGGGATTCCGCATCCCGCGCCCGCACGGCCGCTGGCTCGCGCTGCCGGAGCGGGTCACCGCCACGGGCGTGGACTTCATTTTTGAAAGCAATGGCGACTACCTCCGCCTGACCCGCACCGCGGTCACGCTGAGCAGCGTGGAGACGGGCACGATCCACATCGGCGAGATGATCGTGAAACAGCCGTGGCTCCGGCGCACTTTCCGGGAGGCGCAAGGCACCACCGCCCTGCGGGATGGCGCGCTGGAAATCGCCGGGCTCACCCTCGAACCCGGCGTGCAGGTCACGGGATTTTCCACCGCCCTGAAGGACTTCGCGCGCGGCCAGTTGAAGTTCACCGGCCGGCTCGCGGCCTTTGGCGGCGAACTCCGCGCCAATGTGCAGACGCTGCCGAAGGAGCCGCGGTTTTCCATCGATGTCGCCGTGCCGTTTTCCCAGATCGACGTCGCGAAACTGGCCGCTTTCCTCGGCCTGTCCGACGCCGCGGGCGGCACCATCACCTCGGGCCGCTTCACCTTTCGCGGCCCGCCGCAGCAGTTTGCCCAAGCCAACGCCGAGTTGCGCTTCGAGGCCGCCAATTTCCAATGGAACTCGCGGCAGTGGGACTCGCTCGTGCTCGGCGCGAAGCTCCTCGGCGGGCGCATCGACGTGCCGGAACTCGCGCTCGCGCAGGGGAAAAACCGGCTGAATCTTTCCGGCGAAATGGCCGTGCCGCTACCCGGAGTCGAGTGGTGGCGCTCGGAGTTTTCCTGCGACATCGCGGCGAAAATCGAGAACCTCACCGAGATGTCCGCGCTGTTGCTGCCGGAGTTCAAATACGCCGCCGGCCGGGCCAATATCGACGGCTCGATTCGCGGGAAAGACCGCCAGTTTCACGGCCAACTCCTCATCTCCGGCTCGAATCTCCGCTGGCGCAGCGCGCCCATCGAGGAACTCCACGCCAGCGTGAAACTCAACGGCAACGAGTATCAGCTCACCAATTTCTCGCTCTTCAACGCTGGCGACTACCTCCACGGACGCGGCGTGATGAACATCATCGGCGACAAGCAATACTGGGGCGAAATACACGCCTCCGTACAGGACCTCGCGAAGTACGCCGCGCTCCTCGACAAGCCCATCCTCCCCGAGCCGCTCGCCGGCGGCGCGTTCATCGACTGGGACGGCGAAGGCTCCGCGAAAGGCCACAGCGGCAAGTTCCTCGCGCGGCTGCGCAAAGTCCGTTCGCTCGGTGCCACGGCCGCCCGGCTCCACCCGATCAATGCCGACTTCGAGGCCACCTACTCGCGCGGCGGCCTCGCCTTCTCGACCTTCGCGCTGTCCGACGACGTCTCCTCTTTCACCGCCCGCGTCGGCGTGGTGAACAAAGCCGTCTCGCTCCAGGACATCCGCCTCACCCACCAGCGCGACCTGTGGCTGGAAGGCGACGCGCTCCTCCCGCTCGACCTTTGGAACGCGTGGCCGAACCTCTCTTTCACGAAAATGCTCGACGATCAAACCGTCGGAAAACTCCACCTCACCGCCTCCAACCTCAGCCTGCGCGAAACCGCGCAGCTCAGCGGAATGAACTTCCCCATCGAAGGTATCATCCGCGGCAGCGTGACCGCCGAAGGCCCGCTCGGCGCGCTCAAGACGGCGGGCCGGCTCACGCTCGCGAAAGCGCGCCTCCCGCTCGGCTGGAACGACGCCGCACTCACCGGCGTCGAGGGCGCGGTGGCGTTCGCAGAGCAGACGCTGCGCGTCGAAAAGCTCACCGGTCAGCATCCGACCGGCGACTTCAGCGCGAGCGGCGAGATTGATTTCAAAAATCTGCGCGACCCCTCGCTCCAACTCGCCGTGAGCAGCGCGCAGAGCCGGGTGCGCCTTTTCCCCACCGGCGAAAACGCCGGCGGCGCCATCGCCGGGGCCAAGCTCGCGCTACGCCTGGCGGGGCCGCTCAGCGGCGGCAGCGTGAGCGGCGAAGCGCAAGTGACCACCGCGGCGTTTGGCGGTTGGGACCCAGCGTTCACGAACCTCTTTCTCAGCGGGCCGATCCGCGAACTGCCAGCAGTGCTGCCGCCAGTCGGCGCGCCGTGGAACGCGTGGCGTTTCGAGGTGGCGGCGACGGCCGAGAAAGTCGCGCTGCCCGCGCAAACCGTGTCGGCCCATGTTCGGCTGACCGGAACAGGCGGCGCGCCGGCGCTCGTCGGAAAAATCAGTGTCGCCGCGTCCGGCACTGCGACGCCGGGAGCTTCCACCGCACCATCGGAAAGCAGCCTCCATCTGCAGCAGCTCGACCTCGATTTTCGCTCCGGCTTTCCCGCCACGCCCACCATCTCAGCGCAGGCCACCGGCACCGTTTCGTCCGAGCCCTTCACGATCTACGCCACCGGCGCACTGCGGCACCCGATGCGCGTTTTTGCCTGCCAGCCGCCGCTGACCGAGCGGGCCATCCGCGCCGCGATCACCGGGGAAACAGCCGCGCGCTTCTTCACCGGCGAGTCCCGCTTTAGCCTGCTCGTGCCGTCCGATCTGCGGGAAAACGTGGAGCTGGTTGCCTGGCCGGAGATCAAGACCGAGCCCGCAACCGCGCCCGCGCCCGAGACCGGCGCGAACCCGTGAGCGGCGCCCCCACACCGGCCGGCCGCCGCAGCGGGCTGTTCATCGGACGTTGGTTTGGCATCAAGTTTTACCTGGATGCCTCGTGGTTCCTCATCGCCGCCATCGTCACCCATCAGCTCGCGTTCGAGGCTTTTCCCCAGGAACTGCCGGGCCGCTCGCAAGCCGTCTGGCTCGCGCTCGGTGGCACGGCCGCGCTGCTCTTTTTCCTCAGCATCCTCCTCCACGAACTCGGCCACAGCCTCGTCAGCCAGCGCTGCGGCATCCGCGTCCCGCGCATCACCCTGCTCTTTATCGGCGGACTCGCCGAGATCGAGCGCGAGCCCGACGACGCGAAGACGGAACTCAAAATCGCCCTCGGCGGCCCCGCCGTGAGCGTCGCGCTGGCCGCCCTTTTCGCCCTCGCCGACTTCGGCCTCGGCGCGCTCGGCTTCCCCGGGCTCGCGGTGCTCTGCGGCTGGCTCGCGCAGACAAACCTCATGCTCGTCGTCTTCAACATGATCCCCGGCTATCCGCTCGACGGCGGCCGCGTGCTCCGCGCGCTGATCTGGGCAAAAACCGGACGCCTCCGCCGCGCCACCTACATCTCCTCGCGCATCGGCATCGGCTTTAGCTGGCTGCTCATTGTCGGCGGCGTCTGGCTGCTCCTCGGCCTCCAGGCTTGGAATGGCCTCGTCTTCGTCCTCATGGGCTTCTTTTTGAAAAGCGCCGCCGAAAGCGGTTACGCCAACGCCGTCCAGCGCGAAACCCTCGCCGGCGTCCGCGTCCGCGACCTCATGACCGCGAACCCGGCCGTCATCCCCGACACCCTGCCGCTCAGCCTCGCGGTCGATGATTTCTTCCTCGCCGGCCACTACGTCGCCTACCCCGTCTGCACCGCCGATGGCGATTTCCGCGGGCTGCTGCGGCTGGATTTCCTGAAAGAAATCCCGCGCGAAAAATGGCCCTACGTCTCCGCCGGCGATGCCGTCGCCGAGAAGAGCGCCGAAGCCCTGCGCATCGGCGTCAACGAATCCGCTGCCCGCGCCATGCGCCTCCTCCTCGCGCCCGAACTCACCCGCCTCGCCGTCATCGACGACGGCAAACTCGTCGGCATCGTCACCCGCCACGACATCCTCACCTACATCGAAATCCACACGGAGCTGGAGCCGTAGCGAGTCCGCTCAGCGCCGCACATCACGCAGCGCGACGACTGCGGCTTCGAGGCGGGCCGCAATGGTCTCCCAGCCGGCGCGGTCGTTGGCGAGGTCGGCAAAATTCAGCGGCGGGCCGATGCGGAGGCTGATGGGCCGGGGCTTGGGCAGCTTCGTCCCGGGGCGGAAGGCGTGAAACGCGCCCTCGATCCAGCACGGCACCACGGGCACCGGCGCACCGGCGATCATCATGCCGAGCCCGGGCTTGAAGGGGTTCATCGTGCCGTCGCGGCTGCGTTTGCCTTCGGGAAAAAGCAGGTAGATCGCGGGATCGCCGATCAGCCGGTCGCGCAGTTCCTGCATGGCGTGTGAGCCGCAGCGCTTCCGCCACATGGGCAGCGCATTGAGCATCATGGCAGAGAAGGCGGACACGACCGGCGTTTCAAAAAACACATCGCCCGCGGCGATGGGAAAAGCGTGCCGCCGCAGCCGCCACGGCAGCGCCGCGCCGAGCGCGAGCACATCGAGGTGGCTGGAGTGGTTGGCGATCATCACGAAGGGCGGCTGCGCGGGGATGTGCTCCGCGCCGTCCACGCGCAGCCGATGATAGCCGCGCAAATACGCGCGCACCACCACGCGCCACGCAGTCTGCGTCACCGTCGCGACGAGCCCCGCCTCGCGTTTCAGGCTGCGCAGGCTCGCGTGCGGGTCGAGGCCCTGGTCACCGGCTGGTTGGTATTTCCACTCGTCCATCACGCTGGTCCTGTCACGGGCGGCACCTACTTCCCCCGGAACGGCGGGTCGGTGAAAAGATAGATCGCGCCGGTCTCGCTGGTGCAGACGAGCCCGTCGGCCGCGAAGCTGCAGCCCTCGATTTTCGCGTCCTTGTATTTCGTGTAGTGGGGCTTCGCTTTTGCGACCCGCCCGATCTCGCCATCGATGCTATAGACATACGCGCCGTTTTTCGCCACGAGACTGAGGAGCGTGCCGTCGATGCGCGGGTCGGCCATGCCGGCCAGCCACTGCACGCCCAACGCCACGGTCGCGCCACTCTGGGGTTTGCCCGGCTTGGATTTACCCGTCTTGACCTCCGCGGCCGGGGCCAGGTGCAGTGCGGTCAGCAGCGCGGCGAGGAGCAAAAAGAGGTTTCGTTTCATGCGGATGCTGGTGGTCAGTGTGCCCGGCGCTCAGGCAAACGCCAGGCGGCCCTTCGGCTCGGGGATCGTCCACGATGCCGCGTGTCCCGCCTTGAGATAAGCGTCGATCTCCTCAGCGTTGCGGAGCGCTTCCACGCGGGTTGCGCCGTCGGTGATGATGTTCGGGATCTCGGGCACTTCGGCAAGGTAGTGGCCGTCCTGTTCGCTCCAGTAAACGACGATTTCGAATTTGTTGTTCATATGAGCCGACGGGAACCCGCGAGTTTAGAGCCAGGCAGGCACGTTGGCGCAACGTGCCGAATAGGGCCAAAGGCCCGGCGACAAGCCAGCCCAGGGCAGCACCCTGGGAAAACCGTGCATCACGGACGAAGCCCTAAAAGGGCGGAACAACGTGTGCCGCCCTTTCAGGGCTTGTCATCTTTCCCTGATTCCCAGGGCGTTGCCCTGGGCTGGCATGTTTGCGCACCTTTGGTGCTCCCTCCGCTGGCGGTGCAATGCCCACGACTGCGTCCTACGCCTGCCGCTCTTTGATCGCGGCGAGGATTTCCGCCACCGCCTCCGCGCGCGGTTTCGCGCCGAGGTTGCCTTTGCCGTGAATGCGGACGCTGACGTTGCCGGCTTCGAGGTCGCGCGGGCCGATGACGAGCATGTGGTGGACTTTCATCTGCTCGGCGTTGGCGACCTTGGCTTTGATCGGGTCGTTGGTGAGGTCCACGGTGGCGCGGACGCCTTCGGCGCGGAGTTCCGCTTGCAGCGCGCGGGCGCTTTCCACGAGCGGCGCGTCGTCGCCGAAGGAGAGGATGCGGACCTGCTCGGGCGCGAGCCAGAGGGGGAAGTTGCCGGCGTAGTGCTCGATGAGGAAGCCGATGAAGCGCTCGTGCGTGCCAAGCGGCGCGCGGTGGATGCAGAGCGGCGTGGCCTCGGTGTTCTCGCGGGTTTTATAGACGAGACCGAAGCGCGCGGGGACGGCGAAATCGACCTGGTTGGTGGCGAGGGTGAACTCCTTGCCGATGACATTCCAAATCTGGATGTCGATCTTCGGCCCGTAGAACGCACCTTCGTTGGGCACTTCGACAAACGGCGCGCCGCTGGCGACGAGGACATCGCGGACCATCTTCTCGGTCTTGATCCACAGCTCGGGGTGATCGACGAATTTCTTCCCGAGTTCCTTCGGGTCGTGGGTGCTGAAGCGGAACTGGTAACGGTCGATGCCGAAGATCGCGAAATACTTCAGATACATCTCGTTCACGGCGTTGAACTCGGACGCGAACTGCTCCTCGGTGCAGTAAATGTGGGCGTCATTCATCTGCATGGCGCGCACGCGCATCAGGCCGAAGAGTTCTCCGCTCTGCTCGTAGCGGTAACACGTCCCATACTCCGCGAGCCTCAGGGGCAAGTCCCGATAACTCCGCGGCACCGCTCCGAAGAGCTTGTGGTGATGCGGGCAGTTCATGGCTTTGAGGTAGTAGCGGTCGCCGCTCGGTTGAGCGGGCGCGCTCGCCACCACGGTGGTCTGGGGAGCGCCCGCGCCCTCGCGTGCCGTCGGCGGCGCCCCCTGATCACTCGCGGGGTCGCGCGGTTTCCCGTTCGCGACGGGCGCGCGGGTTTCTTCGAGGATCATCGGCGGGAACATCGACTCCGCGTAGTAAGGCAGATGCCCGCTAGTGAGATATAGGTTCTCCCGCGCTAAGTGCGGCGTCCTGACCCGATCATAACCCGCGGCGAACTCCGTCTCCTTCGCCAGCTTTTCAATCTCCTCGATTAAGACCGTGCCGCGCGGCAGCCAAAGCGGGAGGCCGGGGCCGACGTCGTCGTCGAAGCAGAACAGCTCCAGCTCGCGCCCGAGCTTGCGGTGATCGCGCTTTTTCGCCTCCTCCAGCATGGTGAAGTAAGCCTCCATCTCGGTCTTGTTCTTGAAGGCCGTGCCGTAGATGCGCTGGAGTTGCGGGTTCTTTTCGTCGCCTTTGTAATAGGCGCTGGCGACATGGGTCAGCCGGAACGCGCCGATATTCCCCGTGCGCATGACGTGCGGCCCGGCGCAGAGGTCGAGGAAGTCGCCGTTCTTGAACAACGAGATGTCCTCGCCCTCCGGGATGTCCTGCAAATTGCCGATCTTGAACTTCGAGACATTGCCCGGACGCTCGCCCAGCCCGCCGAGCCGCCCGTTTTCCGCCAGCGCGATGGCCTCCGCCCGCGAGACGATGGTCTTCTCGAAAACGTGGTTGGCCTTGATCTCCTTTTTCATCTCCTCCTCGATCCGCGCGAAGTCGTCGGTCGAGATGCGGTGCGGCAGGTCGAGGTCGTAGTAAAAGCCATTCTCCACCGGCGGCCCGGCGGCAAACTGCGCCTCCGGCCAGATGCGCAGGATGGCCGTGGCCAGCACGTGCGCGGCGGAGTGGCGGAGGCGCTCGATGTCGGACATCTGGTGGCGCTGTTCGAGGGTTTTGCGTTCGTCGGACATGGTGGAAAAGTCGGCGAAGGTAGTTTTTGCCCCCGCGCGCGGCAAGTGTGGAAGCGGCGGGAAAAATCCCCGTCATCCTGAGCGAACCGGAGGCTTTGCGGAGAACCGGCGAAGGACCTCTAACTCCAGATGGGGCGAAGGAGGCGGTTGGCGGAAAATGACGAAAGAATGCCGAAACGCGAAGGACGCAGCGGGGCGAATTCGTCATTCGGGTTTCTTTCGTCATTCCACATTCGTCATTTTCGCTCTCCCCCGCCGCCGCCCACGAATAGTTCGAGGTCCTTCGACTCCGTTCCCGACCGCCTGCGCCCGCCGGGAACTCCGCTCAGGATGACGAGTTTTCCACCCACCCAATCCCGGGCCACCCCTCATCGACCGAGCTTCCCGAGCGGGAAACTCAGCCGATGCGAGGCCGCTCCACGGTTACCTAAACGGATGCCTTCGCGGCATCCTTGGCGGTCTGCAAGCGCTCGCCTTTCTTGCGGCGGGCCTTGCGGGCTTTGACGTTATCCTTGCCTTTGTTGTGTCCCATAGCGGGCCACCTCACCGGGATCAGCCGCCAAAGCCAAGCGCTTTCGCCAGAACCGCCTCACTCTTGGACCCGATAGCCCCGCATTTACTCATCCTACCCGCTGATTTTGGTGATCGGCGAGGTATCCAACACCGGATCGCCATACTCGCGCCCGTGCGGAGGTGCTGGTGGAATGGGGCGGCGCGCCCGCTCGATGAGGTGCTGCTTGGTAAAGTTTTCGTGCGTTTTCAGCAGGTGCTGCTTTTGCGCGGCTTGGGCGTGGGTAGCGAGGAGTTGGTGCTGCCGCGCCGCGGCGGCGGTCCCTTGGAGGTTCGCCTGGTTGTTCGGCTTGGCCGTTTTCGGCACGGCGAAGGCACTGCCCGCGAGGCTGAGCAGCAGCGCAGCGACGAGCCGCACGGCGGGGAAAGAACGCGATTTCATGCCCAGACCATTAGCAGGTGTCGCCCGCCGCTCAACCGGACTTTCGCACCGCGCGCGGACTACCATCTCTCGTACGGCCGCTGGCCGAGGAAATTTCCCGGCGGGAAATAATTCGCCACGATATAGACATTCCCG
>Ga0114966_10005973_pt1 | contig 10201 bp, 11 predicted proteins | sample M_130207_XF_Meta_FD_87029 | JGI IMG/M metagenome (GOLD analysis project Ga0114966, IMG submission 87029) | Freshwater microbial communities from Lake Montjoie, Canada to study carbon cycling - M_130207_XF_MetaG | ecosystem: Environmental > Aquatic > Freshwater > Lake | place: Lake Montjoie...
TTTCATAATCTACTGATTTACTATTTTGAAAGGATAATTGTGTTTCCTTTTCTATAATTCCATTTCGTTTCCTTTCCAGTAATAAAATTCGCTGATTACATTTTGCTTTACTTTCTCTTTTTCTTTGTGGTGCTGTATATTGTAATTTTTTACCATTTTTATCCATCATATATACTAATGAACGCTTTCCAGGGTCGCAACCAACTATATTTCTGGCTTTCAAAATATCTAATTGTTCTTTGGATAAATCTTCTATGTTATGAAAATCTTGTTCTTGTAAAACAGGAACTTTAGAACCCCATTTTTTATCTTTCAAATCCTTTCTAATAAATAATAAACAACAAGAAATACCATCTGTTTGAATTTGGTTATAAAACTGATAATGTTTATTTTTGAATATTTTATTTTTTGTATGTAGAAAATTATTCCATATTTCTGTTTGATTATCTTTTACATTACTTAATAATTCTCCCTTTTTGGTTTTCTTTCCTTCCTTATCTTTTTCTGGTGAAAAAAGATTAATTATAGTAGCAGTATCCAGAATAATATGTTTTGGAATAATATTATTTCTTAATGGTAATAGTTGAAATAATTTACTTTCCATTTTTTCTAATACAGAATTCATATACAACATACCTTTCAAATATTCAAAAGGTCTTACTTTTACATCATAATGGATTGATTTCTTGATATTTTTAGGAAGAATGTTTGGTAAATGTATTTCTCTCCATTTATTGAAAATTGTATCTGTTTCGGTTAAATCAAATAAATGTTTTTTGAATTGAAATAGAGTTAATTTATCTTCAGTTATTTCATTTGTAGTTTTGTTAATAAATCTCAAAAAATGTTGAATGAAATGTTCTTGTAAATTATTATTCAATGAAGTATGGATTTGTGTTGCTAAATAAGGTAGTAAAAAAGTAGTATTTTTCAGGTTTGTCTTCTGATGGTTAAGTAAAGGTTGATATTCTTTTTGGTAAAAAGTTTCTAAAACTTCTAAAAGTTCCGTATCTTTTCCTTTCTTACCTCTATTATCACGATTGCCTAAAGACTTGATACAATACAGAATAAAGGTTTCATTAATAGTTGGTAAAGGAAGATTATTGGTATATTGGAGTAAAACATACAACCGAATAAATTGATAAGTATGAATAACCAAATCATTCATTTCAAAAACTAAATGACTAATTACTGGTTGAAGTAAGTCACGATTAAGTAAAATAGATTTCAAAGGAATTTTGAAAGTCTTGTAAACGGATTTATCATTATTCCTAAATTCTTGAAAAACTTCCTTGAGTTTTTTCTTTTTCATTTATATATTTACTAAATATATTTGTCTTTAAGTATTTTACGCTAGAATTGTTAAATTTCGTTTTAGTCCTTGAAATTTATAATATATTTATAAATAATATAAAAATTTGTATTATTTATTATTATTGTAATATGAAATTAGTTTCAAAAATAGAAATAAAAACATCTGCTACTAATATTAAAGAATTATATATTGGGTCTTCCCAAGACAACATACTACACTTAATACAATTATTTAAGGCGTCTTATGATGAGGATTACTATATAGGAGAATTATATTTTAACTATAAACAAAATTATTCTATTTATTTTAAGGTAATTACAACTCATAATATTAGAGAAAATCCTTTTTCAGATAGAGAACCACAAGAATGTAAAACACAAGCATATGAATTAGAGAATTACCAATCAATATATAAAATAGAAATTGATGAAAAAAAAGTAAGATTTGATGATTATTATGTTGATGATTATGTGGATGATGATTATTTTTACGAATATAAAATTATAAAAAATTTATATTAGGAAATAAAAAAAGAGTTTTTGTTAAATTTACATCAAAAGTTTATTTCTATCTAATCTAATCTTCTTCATATTCTAAAACTAATTTACATTTAATTTTTATATTTATTGTTTTAATATTATAATGGATTTTTGGGTTCTCCCATATTTTTTGTTTCCATGAATTATTATTAGTATCAAAATCATTTAATTGATATTTATTTTTTAAATATAAAATATAAAATTCATCGCAACCTTCATAATCTTCTTCATCTGTATAAAAATCCTTATCATCCGCAAATACAAATAACATATAATCATCTTTTTTTAAACCAAACATATCTTTCAATAAACGACAAAATAATATATTCTCTCCTTTACAATAGAATATAGAAGTATAGCATTTATCTATTACTTCAACATTCGTCAATAATTTTGTTTTTACATCTTCTCTTTCATTATATTTTATATTATTATTAGGAAAATATCTTCGTTTAAAATATTTTCGTTCATCTTCTTCATATATATCATATGATATTTCCAAATTTATATCTAATTCCTTCATACTCATTTTATTATATTACTCATTAAATTTAATATCTACTTTTACTTTGATTTTGAAATCAATTTTTTTATTTTTGTGCTTTCATTTGCGTTTACTTAAAATATGCATTTCTAAAGCAAATTTAAGATTTCTTCTGTCTGTAATTCTTTTTTTACATATAATAAAGGATATTCACCGAATTGTAAAATAGCTAATTTACATATTTCTTGTGTTTGGTTTTTCACAAATTTTAAAGCAATCCCATTTTGTTGGACTGCTAATTTACATATTTCTTCGGTTTGGAATTCGTCTTTAACAAATTCTAAAGCAAGTCCATTTTTTTTAACTGCTAATTTACATAATTCTTCAGTTTGGAATTTTTCTTTAACATATTGTAAAGCAAGGCCATTTATAAAAACAGCTAATTCACAAATATTTTTATCGATGAATTCACAAATTTCATCCGTTTGGAATTTTTCTTCAACAAATTGTAAAGCTAGTCCATTTTGAAAAACAGCCGAATCACATATATTTTTGGTTTGGTTTTTAACAAATTTTAAAGCAATGCCTTTTTCTTGAACGGCTAATTCACATATTTCTTCGGTTTGAAATTCATTTTTAACAAATTCTAATGCTTCTCCATTTCGCTTAACTGCTAACTTACACAATTCTTCGGTTTGAACATCTAAATAAAAACATAAATGGTCTCCATTTCCATAATATACTATATCTCTAAGAGCTTCTTTATATCTTTCTTTTTTTATTTTATCTGTAAAATTCATTATTATTAAGTTATACATTCAATAACTTTTATTACATTTTACATTTCAATTTTTTATTTAAGCTGAAATGAAAATTTACTAAAATTATATTTCTTGTTGTTCCTTCAACTTTTCCTTTTTTTTCAGATAATAAGACCTTCTCCATTCCTTTAATTTTTCTGGATTTTCATTTTTCAATTTATCTACATAATTTTTCGTTCTTTCCTTTACTACTTCTTTATTATTTTCATAATATTTTAGATGTCTGTTATTATTCGTATATTTTTTCAAGTGTTCTTCTAATTCTATAATATAATTTTCCATTTTTTCTATTTTTTGTTTCAATTTAGTTATTTCTTCTTCATTTGAATTCATTATATACCTAGAATATATAATTAATTATTTTTTAAGTTTTTTATGTTATAATTATATATGCCTACTCATAAGAGTAAAGATTATAAGGAAACTGCTGTAAATTATTATTTAGTAGAAGATAAAACACAAGAAAAAGTATGTAAAATTTTCAAATGTTCTCCTAGAAGTTTAATGCGTTGGGTTGAACGATATAAGAAATATGTTCCAAAGAATAAAACAAGAAAAATAACAAAAAATTACAAGTAATTATTTATAAAAATAGACTTATAAATAATCGGCGTTTGAAATGTAAAAAGGTGTAAAATAAAAAATAAATTAAATACATTTATGAATGACAATATATTATATTTGATATTAAATGTGTTTTTATTTTTTATATTTTAAATTGATTCTATTATTTTTGCATTGATTTCTATTGTTCGCGTTTTAATATTTTTAATTTCTCCTCTACAAAGTGCACAACAAGGAATGATATTTTTATTAACTTGTAATGTTTTTATAATGCAGTTATAACAAAACTCATGATTACAATCTAAAGTTACAAATTGGTTTAACTTTTTATTTTCATAACATATACTACATTTACAAATTTCATTCATATTTTGATTTTTATTTTTATAAACTGTACAATTTATTAAATTTTTTCTTGGTATAATTATATTATTTTCATTATAATTAATATATCTATTTGATAAATATGCAATAGCCATTTCTAGTTGTAACATTCTTTCCATATTTTGATTAATTAATTCTTCTTGTAATGGTTCACCAACATAATTATTTCTTATTTGAAGTAATAAATTTAATAAGTCATTTTCCATATTATTTTCGTTTTCAATTTCATTTAAGTTTTGGTTTTCTTCCTCAACTTGTTGTTCTAGAATAGAATTATTTTTATACATAGAAAATATATATTCTGTAATTAAATCAAAATGGATTGAAATATCACTTGTACTAACTCTTGATTTTCTAATTGAAAATGCCTTTATTAATAATAAGTCATTATTATAATTTTCTATTAGCCAATTTTTAAATTCGTTTTTATTATTTACATTTCTAACAATATCAGCACATATTAGTTCAAATTCTATTAATCTATCACTACTACATTTATTAATATTATGTCCAGGTTTTTTACAAAAGGAACAACATCTTGTCATTCTTCTTAATAATTTAGGTTCATTATTAAAATGATTATTTTTATTTTCGGTATTAATATTATCTAAATTCATTTGTATTTAGAATAAAAAAATTAAGTAATAAAGTATTTCAATTTTTTTATAATATTCAATATAATTATTTCATTTAATATCTATCAAACTTTCTATCAAACTTTCTATTACACATTAATTTATCTATCTTTGAATTTAATTTTTCATCTTCATCCTCATCCTCATTTATATAATAATTATCTACTTCATAATCATTTTCTTCATCACTATCTAAAAACTGTTGACTATAATTACTTTTATTATCATTCTCCTCATCATTTTCTTCTTTAATTGAAATTAAATCTGGTAAATCTTTATACATTTCATATTCTTCTTTTAGTTTTTCATCACCGATTTCATTTAAACTTATATCTTTAAGATAGGTATTCCATATACTATTTTCTTTTTTAAAATTTGTCAAATCAAATGCAACCATATTTTCATCTACTTCTTTATATAAATCGGTCATTCCATTTCCTCTAGTAAAATTAAATACTTCTGCACAATTCATACAATAACCTAAAAAAACACCATTATGAAATCCATAGAATTGACAATTTTTACAGTAATTTGGACCAGTATTATAAATTTCCCCATTTATTAAAAATGAATTTTTAAATAATGCCCATTCTAATGGAAAATGAATATCATAATTTATAGCTAATAAATTATAATTATTTTCTAAAATTCGATAATATTTACCACAACTTCCTTGTAAAATTTCAATATTTATATTTTCTTTTAAATTTAAAATAGCAATTATTGACATATTATTATATTTATAAATAAATATATTTATATATTTTTAATCAATTTTAATATATATACTTTAATTATTTCCTAATTCATTAATAAACAACCTTTTTACTTTTTTTATAAAATATTTTATATTCATAAAAAAATTGATATACTTTTTTATTTAATGTTAAAATTATCTTATTTCTTATTTAATTTATTAAAATATGAGTGAACTTTATAATTTTGATTTTACTTTACAAGAGGAAGAAATTTTGTTGAATAATAATAATAATCAAATTATGGAAAATTCAATTACTTATGGTATTCCTTGTAATTTTTGTAATTGTTTTGGACATACTATTTCTTATTGTTTTCATGCTTGTTCTCTTGGTCAAAATTTACATTTAAAAGGAATTGAAATTAAAAATTTGGATATTGAATTGAATTCTTCTGGTAATAATGTAAAATCTTGGATTGAAAATTTAACTTTTATGGAAATAATAGTTTTATCTAATCGTATTAATTTAAAAGCTTATTCTAATTCCTTATGGGAAAGAGGAATGATTAATGAAGATACTTCTTTATTAAATATAAGAGAAGATTATAATATAACTTTACGATACTTTTATTATTATGAACCAATAGGAATAAATTTAAAATATAAAATTCATATTGAAGTTTGTATTTTAGAGACCGAAGAAAAAAATAAACTATATCATTGTCCGATTTGTATAAATGATAAAATTGAATTTTCATCTATCTTACATTTAAATTGCTCTCATAATGTATGTACTACTTGTTTTGAAAATTATTTAATTCATAATCATTTTAATAAAGAAAAAAAACCAATATGTTCTTTATGTAGATGTCTTATTAAAAAAGTAAAATGTTCTAAAAAAAATAATAATATAAATAATCTTAAATCTCTCTGGGACAGTGTAATTTAAATAGAATGGTAGTTATAATTATTTTTTTTTGTAACATCCTTTAACTTATGAATATTTATAAAAATATATATATAAAATATATAAATGTTTACTAGAAAACGAAAATCTAATGAAATGGAAAATATTGACAATGAAAATAATATAGATTTTTTGCTAAATGAAATTAAAAATTTATTAATGGAAAAAAATATTTATATTAATGAACAAATTATAGAAGATGGAAATGAAAGAGATATAAATATTAACTTAACAGATAAAAATAATAATTTAATTGGAAATATTAATGGAGGAATTGGTGATTTTTCAATAATAGAAAATGGATATAAAATAGAAAAAAAAGCATTTTCTATAAGTTGGGTAAATATTGAAAAAAATTATCAAGGAAATAATTTAGGGACTTTTCTAATTGTTTATTGTATATATTTATGTAAAAAAAAATTTACTGATATTCAATTTATAGTGTTAGATGATGATACAGATGAAACAAATACAGAAAAAAATATATATAAAAAATTGGGTTTTATTTATCAAGAAACTAAAGAAATAATAGATGAAAATGGAAATAAAATTGAAGTCAATACATCTTCTGAAATGCAATTAAATATATCAGATTTTTTTAATAATAATTTATTAGATAAATTAAATAGAATAAAAATATCAATTAAAAATTTAAAGAAAAAAGAAGATGAGACAGTAGGAGGAAAAAAAAAAATGAAAAGAAGAAAAACAAAAAAATACATAAAAAAAAATAAATCAAAAAAATTTAAAAAACATACTAAAACTAAAAAGAATAAATAAATTAAATATTTTTTCGTATTTTATTATATAAAATACGAATTAAAGATAATTATATAAATAATAATAGATAATTTAACTATGACAAATTATAAAATTTATATTAATGATAGAAATTATACACATTGGGAAGTTTTTGATAATTTTAATTTTAATAAGATTGAAATTGATATTAATCCACTTGAACAAAAATTATTTTCGAATGATGTGTTTAATATTGATAAAAATAAAAATATTCATTTGTTACATTCATCTATTAGGTCAGGTTCAGCTATTCCTGGTGTATTAATTTTATCTGGAAATAAAACCTATGGAAGACACTTTTTAAATAAACATTTTGATAAAAATAATATAAATATAAATAAAAATAATAATTCTGCTAATGGTAATAAAGGTAAATTATTATTTAAATGTATTCAAGATGATATTAGATTACCATCTTTTTTAATTCCATATGAAATAAAAAATATGGGTTTTTCAAAAGTATTAAAAAATCTTTATGTAACCTTTTCTTTTGATAAATGGGATGAAAAACATCCAATTGGAAGATTAGATAATGTTATTGGTGCTGTTGATGTTCTTGATAATTTTTATGAATATCAACTTTTTTGTAAAAGTTTAAATGCTTCTATTCAAAAATTTCAAAAAGATACTTCTAAAGCTTTGGAAAATAGAAAGAATGAAAATGTTTTTGATATAATTAAATCAAAATATCCTTCCATTCAAGATAGAACGGACCAAAAATTTTGGCATATTATAACTATTGACCCACCTAAAAGTCAAGATTTTGATGATGGATTTAGTATTATAAATAAAGATAATAATATTCAACAATTAAGTATTTATATTTCAAATGTTACTATTTGGATGGATGTTTTAAATTTATGGAATTCGTTTTCTCGAAGAATTTCTACTATTTATCTTCCAGATAAAAAAAGACCAATGCTACCAACAATTTTATCTGATTGTTTATGTAGTTTACAAGAAAATGTTACAAGAATAGCATTTGTAATGGATATTTTAATTAAAGATAATGAAATATTAGATATTACATTTGCAAATTCGTTTATAAAAGTATATAAAAATTATTCTTACGAAGAACCAAAACTATTAAGTGACTCTAAATATCATCTTATTTTAGATGCAACAAAAAATCTTTCTCATAAAAATAAATATATAAGTAATGTTAGAAATAGTCATGAAATGGTTTGTTATTTAATGATTTTAATGAATTATCACTGTGCTAAAAAATTAATTCAATATAAGTCTGGAATATTTCGTTCTACAATTATCAAGAAAGATTTTTTTGTACCTGAATCTGTCCCAGAAGAGGTTGGAAAGTTTATAAAAATTTGGAATAGTGCATCTGGTCAGTATATTAATGGTTCTGAAATTATGGATACTAGACATGATATTTTAGAAATGGATGCATATATTCATATTACAAGTCCAATTAGGCGTCTAGTTGATTTATTAAATATTATTAAATTCCAACATGTTACTGGAATTATTGAATTATCTAATAATGTAGATATATTTTATAATTATTGGTTAGGTGATTTAGATTATATTAATACAACAATGAGGTCAATTAGAAAGGTACAATGTGATTGTACATTATTAGATTTATGTAATAATAATCCGGAAATAATGTTAAAAGAATATGATGGTTATCTATTTGATAAATTAAATCGAAATGATGGATTATTTCAATACATTGTATTTTTACCTGAATTAAAATTATCATCCAGAGTAACGATGAGAGAAAATTATGAAAATTTTTCTTGTAAAAAATTTAAATTATATTTATTTAATGATGAAGAAAAATTTAAGAGAAAAATTAGACTTAATTTGGTATAATTATATTTTAATATTAATCTTTATTTAGTGTAATTTCTTTTGAAACTTTTTTAATAATTTTTTCTTCCTTTTCAAAATCATTATCTCCTGCTCCACCCATGGATTCAATAATAATTTTATTATATTTATCTGATATTCTTGAAGAAGCTTTATTATAATCCGGATATCTTTCTTTAAACTTTGGCAAAAGTCTAGCATTTTTGTCTGCAACTCTTTTTACTAATTTATGCATCTTTTTATTTTCTTCATCTTTTTCCCATTTATTTTCATCTTTTATATATATCGTTTCTCTCTTTTTATCTGTACAATGAACTGGACGTTGTGTCACATCCATTTCTTTCAAATTTTTAACTATTATACTTGATATTCCCTCAATATAACCTAATTCTCCTACTCTCTCCAAGTCAGATAATTGTAACTTAAGAGAATCAACAAATTCAGTTATATTCATTGCATTTTTACAGGTTTCGTTTAAAAAGAATTGTAAATTAAATGATTTATTGTGTGAATTGGTATGTGTAGTATTATGAGTACCATTTTTTATTACTTCTAACATCATTGATTTAAAATCATTCGTTTCTTTTACTAATTCTGCATTTTGTTTAATAAGCATTATTATTAAATCTTTATCAGAATTTGAATCATATAAAATATTACTTTCTTTTTCAATTATATTATTAATAGATTTTTCTAATAATTTACATATTTTTTTATGACGATATAGACCAGAATGATGTTTATAAATATTTCCACATTTACAAGAATATTCAAGGATGTTTTTTGATGTTTTTTTTGTATCATTTTGTACCATTTTACTGTTTTCTACATGTTTAGGTCTTGTTAGATGTCTATTATAATCTCCTCTTTTACTGCATGTAAAGTCACAAATTTCACAGGAAAAAATTTGGATGTTTTTTGATGTTTTTTTTGTATCATTTTGTATCATATAAATGATACATAAAAAAACTTCTAAATCCATTTTTGGAAAAATATAAAAAATTTATCGTAACAAAATAAAAATTATTTTTTTAGTGCCCTTACCAAAAAATTCAATTATGGTCACAAAAGTGTATTTTTTGCAAGACTGTTTTGGGATTTTCGATTTTTGGACATTTTTTTTGTCCATTTTTAAGATTCCCAAAATACTTTCCCCAAAAA
>Ga0114966_10005975_pt1 | contig 10200 bp, 8 predicted proteins | sample M_130207_XF_Meta_FD_87029 | JGI IMG/M metagenome (GOLD analysis project Ga0114966, IMG submission 87029) | Freshwater microbial communities from Lake Montjoie, Canada to study carbon cycling - M_130207_XF_MetaG | ecosystem: Environmental > Aquatic > Freshwater > Lake | place: Lake Montjoie...
AGCGGCTGGGAGGACGAACCATGACCAAGAGAACCCTTTTCAACGCCGTGACCACGGCGGCCTTCACTCTGGGCGTGCTGGCCTGTGGCGCTCAAGGCTGGGGCCAGCAGCAGCAAGCCGCGCCCGCGCGCGGAGGACAGCAGCAACCCCCAGCCCCGCCGACCGGCAAGGCGCCCGTCGTGCACGTGACCGGCGGCCAGATCGAAGGCGCCTATTTCAACGCCGAGAAGGACGTGGCGGTCTACCGCGGCATCCCCTTCGCCGCGCCCCCGGTCGGCGAGCTGCGCTGGCGCGCGCCACAGCCGGTCAAGGCCTGGAGCGGGGTACGCGACGGCTCGAAATACGGTGGCTCATGCGCCGTTAATGGCGGAGTCGACGACTGCCTCTATCTGAATGTCTATCGCCCTGCCGACGCAAAGCCCGGCGCCAAGCTGCCGGTCATGGTCTGGATTTATGGCGGCTCGTTCACCAGCGGCGCCGGCTCGCTTTATGACGGCACACCCTACGCCAAGCGCGGCGTTGTCTTCGTCTCGATCAACTACCGTCTGGGCCGGGCCGGTTGGTTTGCTCACCCTGCCATCACCAAGAACAACCCCAAGGGCGAGGCCCTGGCCAACTATGGCCTTTTGGACGATATCGCGGCTTTGCGCTGGGTGCAGGCCAATATCGCCACCTTCGGCGGCGACAAGAACAACGTCACCGTCTTCGGCGAGTCGGCCGGCGGTATTTCAGTGAATTATCTGATGACCGTCGCGCCCACGCGCGGCCTGTTCCACAAGGCCATCTCGCAGTCGAGCTTCGGGCATCTGGCCGCACGCCCCCTGGCGGGCTCGGAAGCGCAGGGCAAGACCTTCTTCGACGGCAAGAACATCACCGGCGATAGCGCCGAAACTCTGGCCAAGATGCGCGCCATGCCCTTCGCCGACCTGCAGGCGGGCGCCAGCGCGGGGCCGATCAACGACGGCGTGCTGGTTAAACAGAACGCCGACGCCGCCTTTGAAAAAGGCGACGAGATGAAGATTCCCTGGGTCGTCGGGGGCACCTCGGACGAGGCCAGTTTCTTCATCCGCGCGGGTCAGACGCCGCTGGACGTGCGCCTCTCGCGCATTACCCAGAACCGTGACCAGGCCCTGGCGGCCTATGACCCCACCGGCGAGCGCAATGCCGACCGCATCCTGCACGGGATGATAACCGACCAGAACATCACCGAGCCCGACCGGGCGCTGGCGCGCTTCCACGTCAAGAACGGCCAGACCACCTATCGCTATTTCTTCTCCTACCTTCCCCGGGCGACACGGACGACAGCGATGGGTGTCGGACACGGCGGCGAGGTAGGCTATGCGTTCGCCCGGCCGGGCCAGACCAACTTCCCCGAGGACTTTGCGACCAGCAATTCGATGGTTTCCTACTGGAGCGGGTTTGCCAAATACGGCGATCCGGGCTCGGCCGGCGGCCCGCCGTGGTCGAAGTACGCGCCTCCGAGCGAGGTGGTGATGGAGTTCTCGTCGAGCGGGCCCAAGCCCACTGCCGGGTTCCTGAACTCCCGTCTGGACTGGATCCTGGCCAACGGCCAGCAAGTGACGGCGGCCGGCGCGGCGGTTGCCGGCGCTGGCGCTCCGCAAGGCGCGCCTGCAGCGGCTGGCGGCCGTGGCAGAGCGGCTGGTGGAGCTGGTCGCGGAGGCGGCGGCGCTGGCGCCCCGGCCGGGGGCCGCGGCGGTCGCGGGGGCTAGTTCCGCAGGGTTCCGCCGGACGGATTGAGCACCACGACCGTCGTCTTCGGCGGCGCGGTGACGCCACTGGCGAGCCTGGTGGCGCCCGGCTGATCGGCCTGGGTCAGCAGGGTGTCCATCGAGCCTTCCTGGTTCCTGAAGGCCGCCAGTTGCGCGCCGGTCAGCTCATGCCCGCCCGCCGGCACCGCGGTGCTGCGCGGATTGAGCTTGGCGCCGTTGTGCATGACTTCGTAGTGAAGGTGCGGTCCGGTGACCTGACCGGTCGAGCCAACATAACCGATCAGCTGGCCCTGGGTGACATGAACGCCGCGCCGGATGCCGGGGGCAAAGCGCGACATGTGCGCATAGCCGGTATCCCAGCCATTCCCGTGGCTGATGTCGATCCAGTTGCCGTAACCACCCTTCCAGCCCATCTCCTTGATGGCGCCGTCGCCCGAGGCGTAGATCGGCGTGCCGGTGGAGCCGGCGAAATCGATGCCGGTGTGCTGTTTGGTATAGCCGAGCACCGGGTGCATACGGCTGCCGAACCCGGACGTCACGCGCGCAAAGCCCACCGGCGTCTGCAGCAGGAAGCCGCGGGTGCTCTTGCCCGCCTCGTCATAGTAGTCGGCCTGTTTGTCGCCCGGCGCCTGGAACCGGTAGAACCGCAAGGGTTGGGCTCCCGCCGCCTTTGAGTCCAGTTCGGCGTAGAGCAGGTTCAGCCCTTCGACGGTCCGGCCGCTCTGGGTGACCCGCCGCGTGAAGACGAGCTTGAAGGTATCGCCTTCCTGGATGTCACGCCCGAAGTCGACCTTGTGGGCGAACAGTCGCGAGGCCTGATGGATAATCGCCGAGGTGGCGCCCATCGAACCGGCGGCTTCCGAAAGCGAGCCTTCGATGTCGCCCTGGATAATGGTGGTTTCCTCGCTGATCTGCTCGGTCAGCTGGCGCAGGCGCAGAACGCCGTCGTAGCTGCGGGAGATCACCGCCTGGGTAGCAGGTCCCGTACGCAACGAAATCCCGATCAGCCGGGGGTAGCCGCCGGCCTCCACCGGATCGGCGATCGCTGCCTGGAAATGTGTGCCGGTGCGGATTTTGTCGGTGTCGAACGTTTGGCCAAGCAGGCTTACGGCCTCTTCGGCGTCCTTGGGATCAACCGCCAGGCGGCGGACCGCCGCCAGGATGGTTTCGCCGGGCAGGATCTCAACATCGACCGCGCCGGGATGGGCCATGCCGGGCTGGGTTTCAGATTCGGCGAAGGCGCGGGTCTGCAGGGTCATTGCCCGCGCCGCGTCCGCCGCTCGCGCACCTGGGCCGGGCAGGCTCGCCTCGGCCGACTGCAGACGAAAGCCCAGCGCCAGAACGCAGCAACCCGCCAGCACCATCAGCGCACGGGGCGCAATGCGGAATGTAGGCCGGCGTGGATCGAACTCTTGCATCATGTACCCCGGGTTCCCCCGTTCTCGAAGACGCGTACGCCTGCAACCTGGCCTATTGAACCCGTGAGTCGCGGTCCCTGGCCGTTTCGCGAACCATGACCGGCCAAGACCCTTAAGTGCAAGTTAATTTTCGTCAATTTGAACTTATCCACAGCCGGTCAAGGTTGATTTTGAGGCGCCGGAAGGCCCTTGGCCCTTAAGTTGGCCTGAGCCTCATCAGATAGCAGCGGTACGACCTTATCCACAGGGCGGCATAGCGACGCGCCCCGTTCCGTTACCTCGATCGGCCGGTTGACGAGGATCGGATCGGCCACCATGGCCGCGATCAGAGCCGCGTCGGAGACGGACGGATCGGTCAGCCCCTTCTCTTCGGCGCTGGTTCCGGCAACGCGCAGGACCTGAGCCGGCCGGACGCCCATTTTCTGCAATAATTCCGTCAGTTGCGGCGCAGTCCAGCCGGCCTGGATATATTCGATGACCGTCGGCTCGACACCAGCTTCGCGGATCAGCACCAGGGTGTTGCGCGAGGTTCCGCAGTTCGGATTATGAAAAATGGTGACGTCAGATTTGGCCATGACGCGCTCATGCCGGTCTTTTCGGGCGAGGTTAAGGCGCCAGTTTGCAGCGCCGTCGCGATCTAGAGGTTCTCGCGCAACCAGTCGCGGATGCGGATGAAGAAGGGCGATTGTTGGTCGCCCAACCCCGGCAAGGGTTTCAGGCCCGCCAGGGACCGCGAGGTGGCGATCTCCCGGGGCCCAAAGGCCGCGCGCTGTAAGGCGCCCGCCGCCGCGCAGAAGGCGGGACCGGAGGCGGCGTCGGCAAGGTGCGGCGCCCGCATGGGCCGGCCCAGACGCACCTGGCGGTCGAACACCCGCACGGCGACCTCACGGATGCCGGCCAGCTGGCTTGCGCCGCCGATCAGCACGATACCCGCGTCAGGATCGATGGGCGCGCCAGAAGCCTTCAGGCGGTCGCGGAGCAGTTCCAGGGTCTCCTCGACCCGGGGCGCGATAATGCCTTTGAGCAGGCTGCGCGGCGCGACCACAGGACCGGCGCCGGGATCATCACCCCGGGGCGGAGCCTCGATCATCTCGCGGTCCTCATTGGCCGAGGCGATGGCCGAGCCGTGCAGGGTCTTGATGCGCTCGGCGCCGGTCGTTGTAGTTGAAATGCCCCGCGCGATATCGGCAGTGACGTGACTGCCGCCAACCGGGAGGCTGTCGATATGCACCAGGGCGCCTTGCTGGAAGACGGCGACAGAGGTCGAGCCGCCGCCCATGTCGATGCAGATGCAGCCGAGCTCGCGCTCATCGTCTTCCAGCGCGGCCAGGGCGGAAACGTAAGGCGCGGCGACCACGCCTTCGAAATCGAGGTGGGCGCGCTCGACGCAATGGATAAGGGTCTGGAAGGCGTTCTCACTGATCGTCACGACCAGCAGCTCAAGGCCCAGGCTCCGGCCGACCATGCCGCGCGGATCGCGAACCTTGCCCTGGTCGTCCACCGACCATGAGATCGGCAGCAGGTGAATCGCCCGGCGGTCGACGTGCTTGGTCTGAGCCAGCGCCGCCGCATTGGCGCGCATCAGGTCCTGATCGGAAATCGGCCGGGGACCCAGTCCAACGCGCGCCTTGACCCGCAGACTGGCCAGCTTGCCACCCGAGGTGGCGATCGTCACCCCCTCGACCCGCTCCCCGGCGATGGTTTCGGCCCGTTCAACCGCCATGGCGATAGCGTCGGCGGCCTCTTCGGCGCTAACGATGGCCCCGCCCTTCACCCCTCGCGACGCCACATAGCCGACGCCGGCGGCGGTCAGGGTGCGGGCCTCGGCGTCGACGCCGCTGGCCTTCATGACAAAGCAGGCGACCTTGTGCGCTCCCAGATCGACGGCGGCGACCACCGGCTGGCGGCTCAGCGCGGCCTTCAGACCGGCGCGGGGCCCGTCATCGCGGCTCTTGCTCTTGCCCATCAGATCCAGGGTCAGCGACATGGCTCAGGCGCTCCCCGGCGTTGAGGCGGGATCGGCCGCGTCGCGCTGACGAACCACGACCATGCCCGGAGAGCGCAGATCAATGCGGCCGAGCGCAAGGTCGAGAACGCCCTGCCCCTGGTCCAGTTGATCAAGGGTGATCATGGCGCCGGCCTCATTGGTGGCGGGCAGCTGGATAATGGCGCCGCTCTTCAGGCGGATATCCCAGCGCCGCTCATCGACGCGGACCAGGGCTTCCAGCCGCTCGGCCAGCCGGGGCCGCGCACGAATGAGCGCGAAGACCGATCCGTCGCTGGCGTTGGCTCCGGCGCCGACGACCAGCGGCAGCTGCGAAAACTCGGCCGGATCGGCTTCACGGATCACGCGGCCATGGGCGTCGATCACGCCGACGCGGCCGCCTGTCTGCCAGACGGCGACGGGTGTACGCTCGACAACGCGGATGACCAGGGTGTTGGGCAGGTTGCGGGTGATGGTGGCGCTGTCCACCCAGCCGACCTGCAGCACTCGGCCCCGCACCGCGGCCAGATCGACGCCAAGGATCGGATCATGCTTCTTCATGCCCGTGGCGGCGACGATGTCATCAGTGGCGAAGGGCGAGGCGCCGGCGACCTGTAGCGAGGTCATTTCGAAGCCCATGGCGCCCAGCGCCGCATAGAAGCTGCGCCCGGCGCCGGTTTGGACGAGGCTGAGACGATCGCCGGTGAAAAGGATCAGGCCGGCGCAAAGCGCCACGGCGCCGGAGGCGGCGATCAGGGCGATGCGGGGCGGCAGACCGGCCCGGCCGGCGCCTTTCAGTTTCGTGCCGCGGGCGGCGGATTTGGGCTTGGGTTTGGCGGAGATGACAGGTGCAGGCGCGCGGGATCGCGTGTTACGATTTCCCCTTCCCCGCACCAGAGCGACCATAAGCGTCCTCGACCATCCACCGCACCAGCGCGTTGAAACTGACCCCCTTGAACGCCGCCTGTTCAGGGGCAAGCGAAACGGGAGTCATTCCGGGCTGTGTATTGACCTCAAGAAGAACCAGATTGTCGTTAATGTCGTCATAACGAAGGTCGCTTCGGGTCACGCCGCGGCAGCCCAGCGCGGCGTGGGCAAGCTCGGCCATGGCCATGGCCCGGGCGGCCACGGCGTCGGGAATGCGCGCCGGCACAATGTGCTCGGATCCGCCGTCCGAATATTTGGCCTCATAGTCGTAGAAGCCCGTGCGGGCGACGATCTCGGTGACCGCCAGCGCCTTGCCGTCCATCACAGCCACAGCGAGTTCGAACCCGCGGATGTAGGGCTCGATCATCACCTCTTCACCATAGGTCCAGCCCGGCGCGATCAGTTCCTGCGGCGGGCTGTTGGCGCCTTCGAAGACCAGGAAAACGCCGACCGATGAGCCTTCGGAATTGGGTTTGACCACATAGGGAGGCGCCATGACGTGATCGCGCGCCGCCTCATGCCTGTTGAACAGGCCCCCGCCCGGAACCTTCACGCCGGCAGCCGACAGCACCGCCTTGGCCTTGGCCTTGTCCATGGCGATCGCCGAGGCCAGCACGCCTGAGTGGGTGTAAGGGATGCCGAGCGTCTCCAGCACGCCTTGCACACACCCATCCTCGCCCCACTCGCCGTGCAGGGCGTTGAAGCAGACGTCGGGTTTCAGCGTGGTCAGCACCTGCGCGATATCGCGGCCGGCGTCGACGCGGCTCAACCGGGCGCATTGGGGTGCAAGCGCATCTGCGCAGGCGCCGCCCGAGATCAGGCTGATCTCGCGCTCGGACGAGATGCCCCCCATCAGCACCGCGACGTGAAGTTTCGAAAAATCGTTCATTCCATCAGTCTCATCGTGCCGGCGCCAGCGCGGGCGGCGGGCGGAAATTCTGGTTGGAATTCGCGGCGAGATTGAGAAGCACCGCCCAGGCGGCGACCATCTGGTTCATCTTGGCCTTGTCCACCTTGTCGAGAGTGTCGTCGGCCGAGTGGTGCAGGTCGAAATAGCGGCTGCCGTCGAGGCGGAACGAAAAGGCCGGCACGCCCTGCCCGATGATCGCGCTCACATCATCGCCCGCGCCGGTTGCTGCGGCCGGTTCGACGACAACCTTCAGCGGCTCCAGCAGTCCAGCGAGGTTGGCAAAGGCTGGCCCGTTCAGAGCGCCCACCGGCAGGCGTACGGCGAGCGCGCCGTCCGCCCCGGTATCGCTCTCGCTGGTCAGCACGAATTTCGAGAGCTCGCCCTGGTGGGCGGCCAGGTAAGCCGAGCCGGCAAAAGCCATCTCCTCGGCCCCCCACATGACCACGCGGAGGGTCCGCTGGTTGCGGCCCCCATTGGAAGCCAGCCTGGCCGCCGCCGTGGTCACCGCGATCCCGGCGCCGTCATCGACCGCGCCCCCCACGTCCCAACTGTCAAGGTGCCCGCCGATGACAATGATCTCGTCCGGGCGCGTCGTTCCCGGAAGGTCGCCAGACACAGTCCAGGCGGTCGACCCGCCAGGCGCGGAGTCCAGCTTCATCCGCACCCGCACGGGCGGGCCGCGCGCGGCCATGCGGGCGAGAAGATCCGCGCTCGGAGGCGAGAGGGCCGCGGCGGGGATCGGCGTCACGCCCGCGATGGGATTGGAGGCGCCGGTGTGGGCGAAGTCGGTGGTGGCCGGGGTCAGGGAGCGGGTCATGTAGCCCACCGCGCCGCGCCGCGAGGCTTCCGACGCCCCGGTCCGGCGGTTCGGGCCGAATGCGCCGTATTCGGTCGCCCGCATAGGCTGGTTGACGATCACGATCTTGCCGGTGAAGGCGCCTTCCGGCTGGGCAAGCATCTCGGCGTAGGTCGAGAAGACCACGATCGGCGCCTCGATCCCGCCCGGCGGGGTTGGCACGGACCGACCCAGCCCCAGGATGGTCAGCTTTTGCGGATAGGGCCCGGTGACCTCGGCGCTTTCGGCGCCCCGCACCCAGGACTGGATGGGAAAGGGCTCGACGCGGATGTTGGAGAAGCCCAGCTCGCGCAATTTGGCGACCGCCCAGTCCCGCGCCCGTTCGGCCGCCGGCGTGCCGGCCAAGCGGGGCCCGACCTCGGTGGTGAGGCTCTCGAGGACATCCCAGGCCGTGGAGTCGGTCAGCGCCGCATCGCGGATGGCGGCTGGCGTTGAGGCTGTCTGGGCTACAGCCGGGCCAATCAGGACGAGGGCCAGGACCAGAGCGAATGCCGTCTTCATGGTTTACCCACCCGTTTGACTTCCCACTGAAGGTCTACACCGGTTTTGGCCTTCACGTCCGCACGGACGGCTTCGCCGAGGCCCTCGAGATCGGCGGCGGTCGCCTCGCCGGTATTGATCAGGAAATTGGAATGCAGTTCGGAAAACTTGGCGCCGCCGAACAGCTTGCCGCGCCAGCCCGCCTCGTCGACCAGCTTCCAGGACGAATGCCCCGGCGGGTTCTTGAAGGTCGAGCCGCCGGTCTTCTCGCGGATCGGCTGGGTTTGCTCGCGCCGGGCGGTGATCTCAGCCATGCGGGCCTCGACGGCGGCCGGATCGTCGGGCTCTCCCTGAAAGAGCGCCGAGGTAACGATCACCCCCTCCTCGCCGCCCCAGCCGTGGCGATAGGGGAACAATGCCGGTTCGCTGAACGACACCGCATTGCCGGCACGATCATAGCCATTGGCCTCGACCAGCACGTCCTTTGTCTCCGACCCGTAGCACCCGGCGTTCATGGCGACCGCACCGCCGATCGTACCGGGAATACCGGCGTAGAACTCCAGCCCCGCGATGCCGGCCTTGGCCGCCGCGCGAGCGACCTGGCCGTCCAGACAGGCCGAGCCCGCCCTTATCCGCGCTCCGTCCAGCGCCTCAATGGCCGCAAAGGGTTTGCCCAGCCGGACAACCACGCCCTCCAGCCCGCCGTCGCGCACCAGGGTGTTGGAGCCCACGCCCAGCGGCAGCACCGGCACGGCCGGATCAAGCCCTTTGAGGAAATCCGCCAGATCGGCCTCATCGGCCGGCATGAAGATCACCTCGGCCGGTCCGCCAACGCGCAACCAGGTGAAGGGCGCGAGCGGCTCGTCGAACATCAGGCGGCCACGGACCTGCGGAAGCTTGTCCCGCCAGCTCACCCCCGCAGCCCATCCAGCTGTCCCGGCAGGGCGTAGGCCCAGGTGGTGATGTCGCCGGCGCCCAGGCAGACGACGAGGTCGCCGGGTTTGGTCTCGCCCGCGACCAGCGCCGGCAGGTCCGCCGCGCTCGCCAGCGGGATCGCCCGCCGATGGCCGTAGGCGCGCAGGCCCTCGACCAGAGCATCACGGTTGGCCCCGGCGATCGGGGCCTCGCCGGCCGCATAGACGTCGGCGACGATCACCGTGTCGGCGTCGTTGAAACAGGCGCAGAATTCCTTGAAGAGGTCGCGCAACCGCGTGTAGCGGTGCGGCTGGACGACGGCGACCACGCGCCCGCCCCCGGCCACCTGGCGGGCCGCCTTCAGCACCGCGGCGATCTCGACCGGGTGGTGGCCATAGTCATCGATGACGCGAACGCCATTCGTGACACCGGTGGTCGTGAACCGCCTCTTCACCCCGCCAAAGCCCGCCAGCCCCTCGCGGATGGCGCCTTCGCCGACACCCAGTTCGCGGGCCACGGCTATGGCGGCCAGGGCATTGGAGACATTGTGCCAGCCCGGCATGGGCAGGTGCAGGTCCTTAAAGGTGATGGTCTTACCGCCGCGCGGTGTGATGATCACGTCAAAGCGCGCGCCGTCGGAATCCATCATCAGCGCGGCGGCGCGCACCTCCGCCTGCGGGTTGACACCATAGGTAACGAGGCGGCGGTTCTGCACCGCGGCGACCAGGGCCTGCACCTCAGGGTGATCCAGGCACACGGCGGCGAAACCGTAGAAGGGGATGTTCTCGACGAAATCCCGGAAGCCCTTTTTCACCGCTTCAAAATCACCCCAGTGATCCAGGTGCTCGGCGTCGATATTGGTGACGATAGCGACCGTCGATTTCAGCTTCAGGAAGGTGCCGTCGCTCTCGTCGGCCTCGACCACAATCCAGTCGCCCTCGCCGACTTTTGCATTAGTCCCGTAGGCATTGATGATGCCG
>Ga0114966_10005976_pt1 | contig 10200 bp, 7 predicted proteins | sample M_130207_XF_Meta_FD_87029 | JGI IMG/M metagenome (GOLD analysis project Ga0114966, IMG submission 87029) | Freshwater microbial communities from Lake Montjoie, Canada to study carbon cycling - M_130207_XF_MetaG | ecosystem: Environmental > Aquatic > Freshwater > Lake | place: Lake Montjoie...
ATACCATTGAAGCCATTTATGAACAAGCGGGAAGAATAAAAAATATTTCACTAGAGCAATTAAATTTGCAGATTAAAAAAAATACAAAAAAAGTTTTTAACCTGAATGTATTATGATGAAAGATTTATCATGGCTTGGCAGAACGAGTTTATTAATAGGAGAAAATACCGTAAAATCACTCACTCAAAAACATGTAATGATTGTAGGAATGGGAGGCGTTGGATCATATGCTGCGGAATTCATTTGCAGGAGTGGCGTAGGAAAAATGACTATTATTGATGGTGATGTTGTAGATCCCACAAATCGCAATCGACAACTTCCTGCATTATCAACGAATCATGGTATTTCTAAAGCAGATATCATGGCCAATAGATTGCTTGACATCAATCCTGAATTAGAGTTGACCGTTATTAAAGAATTCATAAATCCAGAAATGGTAGAAAATTTATTTCATAAATCTGTTGATTATATTATTGACGCCATTGATAGTATTACTCCAAAAATTACTTTTTTAAAAATCGCACACCATAATAAAATACCTATTGTTAGCAGTATGGGCGCCGGAGGCAAACTAGATCCTACACAACTTAAAGTGGTAGATATTTCCAAAACTATTAATTGCCCTTTCGCCGAACAAGTTAGAAAAAATTTAAAAAAACAAGGGATCTATTCAGGAATAAAAGCTGTATTCTCCCCTGAAATAGTAATTAAAGAAAGCCTGATAATGACCGATGGGAAAAACTACAAAAAATCTGCTTATGGAACTATGTCATATCTTCCAGCAACTTTTGGAGCAGTAGCCGCATCCGTGGTGATAAGAGACCTTATTCATGCTACTAAATAGCAACTATTCATTTAAAGAAATAACAATAAAAATAAAATCCGTAAATTTATTTATAAATAAAAAAAATGTTTCCCAAAATAAATCCTACTTCAACAATTGCTTGGAATGAACTTAACACTCATTTTAAAGTAACCCAATCAACAACTATTCAAGAATTATTCGAAAAAGATATCAATCGATTTATTAAATTTTCATACTGCTTTGAAGAAATTGTTTTTGATTTTTCAAAAAATAACATCACAGAAGAAACGTTAGCATTACTTTTTAAGCTTGCAGAAGAATGCAAACTAAAAGAAGCCATAGATGCCATGTTCTCAGGTGAAATAATAAATGAAACTGAAAATCGAGCTGTTCTTCACACTGCACTTAGGAATTTTTCTACTAGTCCCATTTTAGTTGAAGATAAAGACATCATGCCGGATATAAGAAGAGTACTCCATCAAATGAAAGCTTTTTCCGACAATATTCATACTGGAGCGTTAAAAGGATATACTGGAAAGAAAATTAAATACATAGTAAATATAGGTATCGGAGGAAGTGATTTAGGGCCAGCTATGGTAACAGAAGCTTTAAAACCCTATCAAATAAATGACATAGAAACCTTTTTCGTGAGTAATGTTGACGGCACTCATATTGCTGAAACATTAAAAAAAATAAAACCAGACGAAACGATTTTTGTAATTGCCAGTAAGACATTTACAACTCAGGAAACCATGACGAATGCTCATACAGCTAGAAAATGGTTTTTAGAAAAAGGTGGTCATGAAAAAGATATTGCCAAACATTTTGTGGCACTGAGTACCAATATCAAGGAAGTAGAAAAGTTTGGAATAGCCACTGAAAATATCTTTGAATTCTGGGACTGGGTTGGTGGAAGATATAGTTTATGGAGTGCTATAGGATTGTCTATTTCTTTATCTATTGGTTATACCAATTTTGACTCTTTATTAAAAGGGGCTCATTCCACTGATCTTCATTTTAAGCAAACACCTTTTGAAAAAAACATTCCTGTAATAATGGGTTTAATTGGAATATGGTACAGGAATTTTTACAATGCTCCTACAGAAGCCATCCTTCCATACGATCAGTATTTATCTAGATTTGCAGCGTATTTTCAACAAGGAAATATGGAAAGCAATGGGAAATATATTGATAGAAATAAACAAAAAGTTTCTTATCAAACTGGACCAATTATTTGGGGCGAACCTGGCACTAATGGTCAGCATGCTTTTTTTCAGTTACTACATCAGGGTACGCAGTTAGTTCCATGCGATTTTATTGCTCCTGCTCAATCACATAATGCAATTGGTGATCATCATGAAAAATTATTAAGTAATTTTTTCGCCCAAACAGAAGCGCTGATGAACGGAACGCCTCATGATAATCCATTTAGGGTTTTTGAAGGTAACAGACCTTCGAATTCTTTTCTTGTAAAAAAAATAACGCCACATACACTTGGGCAATTAATCGCTTTGTATGAACATAAAATTTTTGTTCAAGGCGTAATATGGAATATTTTCAGCTTCGATCAATGGGGCGTTGAATTAGGTAAAATATTGGCAAATAAAATCCTACCAGAACTCAATAATGATAAAAAGGTTGAATCGCACGACAGTTCAACCAATGGACTAATCAATGCTTATAAAAGAATGAAATAAACTTATTGAACAAAAAAAAGCCTTCAATATTTGAAGGCTACTAATAAGATTATTGAGAGAAAATAAATTACCACTTATCTACTTCTTCATTGCTTCCATTATCTTCCTGTTCAGTTGAACTTGGAGGAGCTTCTGGAGCAGGCTGATCATTTACTGTTTGCATTTCAGCAGATGTATTACTTTCCATTGAACCTTGATTTTCATCACCTTCGTAAGGTGTGTCATGATTAAATGCATCAAAATCAAAATCAGGCATTAATTCTGTTTTAACGTGCTCTACCGTTTCATTTAAGCCTCTTAAAAACTTATTAAAATCCTCTTTATATAAAAAGATTTTATGACGATCATACCCATCAGAATCAAAGCGCTTACGGCTTTCTGTAATGGTAACATAAAAGTCGTTACCCCTTGTTTCTCTTACATCAAAAAAGTAAGTTCTACGCTTTCCTGCTTTAACACGAATGCTGTAAACACTTTCCATCTTTTTGTCATTGTTTTCGTACGCCACTGTTAATTGTTTTTAGTTTTAATAATTCTATTTGAAAATAGTCCAACAAAGATAAAGTTGTTTTTGATATTACAAAATAAATGAGGCTTTTGTATCACTATTATTAAGTATTATTTTCATTTGATTGCTGTTTACAATACAACTCAAAATACAGGCCTTTTTGTGTAATTAATTGATCGTGAGTGCCTATCTCTGCAATTTGGCCATCTTCTAATACTATTATTCTATCAAATTGAAGGAGTGTAAATATTCTATGCGTTATGATGATTGCGGTAGTATTTTGTAAAAAATCATTCAAATTTTCAAGAATCTGATTTTCTGTTTTACTATCAACGGCACTCAAGCAATCATCAAAAATAACAATATGCTCATTTTGTATCATCGCTCTTGCAATGGAAATTCGCTGCTTCTGTCCCCCACTCAATGTAACGCCTCTTTCACCAATAATTGTTTCAAATCCATTGGGCAACAACATGATTTCATCAAAAATACAAGCTGCTTTTGCCGCATTTATTATTTCTTCCTGCATAGCCGAATCTTTCCCAAATTTTATATTATTAGAGATTGTATCGCTAAACAGAAAGACTTCCTGTGGAACATAACATATTTGATTTCTGATATCTTTTATTTTTATTTTTTCTATTGCTACATCATCATAATAAATCTGTCCATTATTAATATTATACATTCTCAATAACAACTGAGCAAGGGTAGATTTTCCTGAACCTGTTTTTCCAACAATAGCAATTTTCTCTCCTTTTTTAATTGAAAAGTTTATGTTTTTTAATGCATGAATATTCGTAAGCTCATATGTGAAATTCACTTGATCAAATTTAATATCCCCCATTAATTTCATATCTAATGCATCAACTGCATCTTTTACCAACGGCTGAGTTAATAAGAATTCATTAATTCTTTTTTGTGATACAGCAGCTCTTTGTGTCATACTTGCTGTCCAACCAATAGCACTCACTGGGAAGGTTAACATTTGAATGTATAATACAAATTCTGCTATTTTGCCAATGGTTACCCCTTCTGTTCCTTTTGCTACTTCAATTCCACCAACCATCACCGTAATTAATGTACTAAGCCCGATTAATAAGCCCATACTTGGAAAGTAAATAGCTTCTGTTTTAGCAAGACTCAATGCATTTTGTCTATATTTTTCACTATTCTTTTCAAAATAATCAACCATAGATTTTTCCTGTACAAAAGATTTTATAACGCGAATACCTGAATATGATTCTTGGGCATCTGAAGTAAGTGTACTTAATAATGATTGAATCTTCTCACTTTTTTTATTAATGATTGAATTAACATAATAAATAGTGATTGCTAATAATGGCAAGGGGAATAGTGCAACCATAGTTAAATGAACATCCGATAATAACATAAAATACAAACTAAACCCTATAACGGCTGCCAAATTAATAAAGTACATTAAAGCTGGACCAACATACATTCTTACCCTACTTACATCTTCCGATATCCTATTCATTAAATCTCCCGTTGAATGTTTTTTATAAAAACTGATATCTAATTTTTGATATTGTTGATAGATTTCATTCTTTTGATCATACTCAATTTTTCTACTCATTACAATTATCGTTTGCCTCATTAGGAACATGAAAAATCCGCTAATAATAGCAAGACTTAATAAAATGAGACCTGAAAAAAGAATTCTTTTTTCGTACGGCAACGCATCAAATGTCACAATTACAAACTCTACCACTTGATTATACTGATGATTATTTTCAATATGATGTATGGAAGACGTTCCCTTTTTATTAATTGATTCTACTACGGTATTTACAACATATCCTGTAATTTGAGGCGAGAGAATTCTAACATAATTGGTGAGGACCACAAAAAATATTCCTAGAAAAAACAACCATTTATATTTCCAGAAATACTTATTAAGTGTAAAAAGATGATTCATTGAAGCAAAAATAGATGAAAATAAAAAATCCTAGCTATAATTATAGATTTTTCAAAGGATAAAGGGATTCACATTTCATATAATAATTAACAATCAAACATTTATCGAAGTTATTGTTATTACCCCAACTACTCAAAAACAGAGGAGAAGAATAAAGATATCAGTGTAACTATTAATGTTTGGGCAATATCAGCCCCAATAGATGTTTATATTGAAAGGCGGGATGAAATAAAAAAGCACAGATAGGTAGGTTAAAAAAAATAAAGATACAGAGCACATTATTTAAGATGGTAAATTGAAACTTATTTTTTAATTTGCATCCTATAAAAATTAATCATTACATTAAATAAAAAATAGTTCAGTCTGTTTTAAATAAATACATATTCTAAAAAAAATGATAAATTTTATATTTATTATCATGCATATCTTTCTTTTAAACATTGTAATAAAAACAAATCCATAAAGAATAATGATAATTATATAAAATGAGTTGAATTATTTAAAGGAAGAAATAGGTTGTTATTTGCTCAAGTACTTGGTATAGAAAAACTAGTTATAGAATTAGATTCGGTTTGATTTACGAAGTTTGAAAATTTCAAAATGAAAGGTTCAAGAACATACCTTTACAATTTTGGTAAAAATTGCTTGCATATGAAACAGGCTCTCATTCATTTAAAAAAGGCAATTCAAGTAACCCGAATTTGACAAAAAGTACAATTAATGAAACAAACGAAAGAAGAACTCCCTGATTTAGTAATTATAGGTGGTGGTATCACTGGCTTAAGTGCAGCATACATAGCAGCTAAAAAAGGACAAAAAGTTACAATAATTGAAGCAAGTAAGCATTTCGGGGGATTGTTGAGCACATTTGAAATCGGAGGGAATAGACTCGAACACTATTATCATCATTTTTTCACTCATGACGAAGAGTTAAATTGGTTGATAAAAGATTTAGGTATTCAAGATAAACTGTTTTTCAAAAAGACATCGATGGGTGTTTATAAAAATGGTAAAATCTATCATTTTAATTCCCCCCTTGATTTAATAAGATTTAACCCAATAAATTTTATTGACAAAATAAAGTTTGGACTAACAAGTCTTTACTTAGGTAAAATTGCGGATTGGAAAAAACACGAACACATTTCTTGTCTAACATGGTTTAAGAAATGGGCAGGCAAAAGTACTACTTCCTCACTTTGGGCACCCCTACTTAAAATAAAATTTGGTTCATTCGCATCAAAAGTACCGCTATCATGGATGATTGGAAGGTTAAGGCAAAGAATTAATTCTAGAAAAAACGGCGATGAAAGGTTGGGATACCTTGATGGAAGTTTACAGGTACTGTTAAATTCGCTTTTGAAAAAACTAACAGAAATGAATGTTGAATTAGTAAGTGATTCACCCATTGATAAAATCAATTTCAAAGACAGTAAAATAACTAGCATAATGTCATTGGACAAAAATTATGCAGGAAAAAATTTCCTCTTTACTATACCCGGAACATATTTAAGCAAAATGCTAAAAAATGATGTGCCTGACCTAGCATCTAGCCTTTGCGAAATTGAATATTTTGGAGCTATTTGTGTAATTCTCGAATTACATAAACCCCTTAGTAATATATATTGGTTAAATATTGCCGATGATAACTTTCCTTTCGGAGGTATCATTGAGCACACTAATTTTATTGACAAAGAAAATTACAATGGTAGTCACATTGCTTACCTCTCAAGATACTTTGCAATGAATGAAGAAATTGCAACCATGTCAAACGAAGAAGTAAAGGCATTAATGATAAATAATTTGAATAAAATTTACCCTGATTTTGATAGCAGTTGGTTAAAGAATGTTTTTATATTCAAGACTAACACAGCAGCTACAGTTTGCGATTTAAATTTCTCAAAAAAAGTACCTAACTGTAAAACTAAAATTGGTAACATGTTCATAGCAAATATGAGTCATGTCTATCCGGATGAAAGAAGCACTAATAATTCTATCAAAATCGCGATCGAAGCTTTAAAACTTTTAGGTTTAAATACGGATTTCACCAATAATACTAATTCACTTTCATGCAAAATCGGATTTTAATATGATATCAATTGTTATTCCTTTATTTAATGAAGAAGAAAATATAAATTATCTCTATCAAAGACTTACAGAGTCAAGTTCTTTATGGAAAGAAGATTATGAAGTGATCTTTGTAGATGATGGCTCTTACGATAATACTTTATTATTGTTACAAAAAATATGTAAAAAAGATACACATATAAAAATAATAAAGCTATCTAGAAATTTTGGTCACCAAGCAGCTATAACAGCTGGCATAAAGAATGCAAAAGGTAATGCTGTAATAATTATGGATGGAGACTTACAAGACCCTCCAGAAGAGCTTCCAAATTTTTTGGATAAATGGAGAGAAGGCTACCAAGTAGTTTTTGCCATTAGAAAAAAAAGAAAGGAACACTTTTTTAAAAAATTGTCATACAAAATATTTTATAGGTTATTAAGACTAATAAGTGATATAAATATTCCTTTAGACTCAGGTGATTTTTGTGTTTTAGATAAAAAAGTCGTAAGTGTTCTAAATAATGAAATGATAGAGCATAGCCGTTTTATAAGAGGCTTAAGAGCATATGTTGGATTTAAACAAATAGGAATTGAATACGAAAGAGGAGAAAGAGCCGCAGGCGAAGTTAAATACACTTTTAGAAAATTAGTAAAATTAGCTATTGATGGATTACTCGATTTCTCAACATTCCCTTTAAGAATTGCAATCTATCTTGGCTTTACAATAGCACTGTCTTCCTTTTTTATCGGTTTATTTTTTATAATACACAGAATATTAAACTTCAAATTATTTGGTTATTCGCCATCCAACACACCAGGCTTAGCTTCTTTAGCAGTTGGTGTTTTTTTTCTTGGGGGTGTTATTATGATTATATTAGGTGTTATTGGTGAATACATTGGTAAAATTTATTTTGAAGTTAAAAAACGTCCGTTTTACATAATTGATGAAATTTATAACAATGAATAATTGAGTTGTAACACGTTTTTTTGGAGGGGTACTAATTTCAATAGGACTTACATGCTGTTTTATCAACTTATAGTATTATAATGACAAATAGATTAGGCACAGATTTTATTATTAATAGTTTTCATTTTCCCCCTATAACAAAATCGGGATTCATTTAATTATTAAATATCTAATTTGAAAAAATATGGGCAGTAATAATAAATCATATTATCTTTTTTATTGTATAGTTAGTGTGGGAATTCTTTTCTTTTATTTTTTACCCTATTTTTATTTGGGCGAGAATTCATTCATTACCATTCATGATAATCTTGATTCTGATATTGTTTGGTTTAAAACAATTGCTCAAAGCGGGAAGCTATTTACATTTTCAAATGGCACACAGATTGATAATATAATGAATGGAATTCCGCGCAATAGCCTTCCACCAGCATTTAATTTCATATCTATATTATTCTATTTCTTAAACCCATTTACTGCATATATAGTAAATAACTTTTTAACTCATATTGTTGCTTTCATAGGAATGTTCTTACTTCTAAAGGACTTTATATTCAATAAACGCGAAGAAATATTCTTTCTTTTTAGCATTTCAATAATTTTTTCACTTGTGCCTTTTTATGGCACACACCCCGGATTAGCAATAGCAGGTATCCCTATAGTTACATGGTGCTTTGTGCATTTCTATAGATACACTCATAGGAATTATCATTTTGCAATTCTCTTATTTTTCTCTTTCTACTCATCTCTAATATACTCAGGCATTTTTATCATAATTTTACTTTTTGCTATTTTTATTTATATAACCCTTTTCAAGAAGAAAAATAATTGGCCATTTTTTTTCGGAATCATTTTTTTGGTTTTAGGTTACATTATTTCAGAGCTTAACTTATTTATACAATTTTTTTCAACCGATTTTATTTCACATAGAACAGAATGGTCAGCACCTGGTAATAGTTTATTTTATTCTTTCAAAAATAGCATTTCTTTTTTTCTTAACGGCCAATATCATGTCCCTACAATAAATACACCATTAGTCACACTAATATGTTCAATTGGATTCTTTAAAAGTTTGAGAAGTTTAAAAGAAAACAATAAATACTCTAAATGTTTTGAAACATTCGTAATAATTATCTTTCTTCTTTTAGTTTCGATTTCTTTATTTTATGGTTTATGGGAAAGCAAAGAGTTTATGAAAATCAGAGGCAAGGTTTCCATTTTACGTGTGATTAATTGGAGTAGATTTCACTGGCTAACTCCTTTTCTATGGTATATGCTGTTTGCACTAAGTATCAAAATGCTTTTACCTAAAATCAAGAATCTATTTATTCAAACATCGTTGTATATATCTATTTTACTGCAATTATTCATTGTTCTTTACAACAACAATGAACTAAAGGATAATTATTTTAAAATAGCTCAAAATTTTTATCCTAGAAATCCCCATTTAAAAAAAGAAACTACAGCAATAAATTTTAAACAATTTTATGATGAAAAGTTATTTTTTGAAATAAAAAAATACATAGGGTTGCCACAAAGTGAATATAGGGTAATTTCTCTCGGCATTTATCCTGAAATTTCAATTTATAATGGGTTCTACGCTCTTGATAGTTATCAACGTAATTATTGTCTTGGGTATAAACATAGTTTTAGAAAAATTATTTGTCCCGAACTTAATAAATCAATTGAAATTAAAGACTATTTTGACAATTGGGGTAGTCGTTGTTATGCATTTTCTTCAGAACTTAATCGAAAATATACAATAAGCAAGAACAATAGTATTATTATTAAAACCCTTGATTTCGATTTCGATGCTTTAAAAATATTAGGTGATAGATTTATTATTTCCACTGTTCTTATTGATCCTACATATAATAAGCGTGTTATGTTGCGGAAATCTTTTGAACATCGAGATTCATTTTGGAAAATATATTTGTATGAGGTATTATGAGTTTGTTAAAAAATAACTATGTAAGGCCATCAAAATCTCGAGTTGCAAAATAAATGTGTAGTTTTATGGCGTTTTAAGTCGTTTTCAGAGCCATATTTTCCATAAAAAAAAACCGATTATCATTGATAATCAGAGTTTTAGCTTATTTCTTGTTAGAAATGACGCCCGCATGTGCGGGTCTTTGTTTTTTCATTCCCGCTAACTCGCTGAAGCAAGTTTCGCTCATTACCGTTAATGAAAAAACCTGCGATTTCTCGCAGGTTTTAAGCTTG
>Ga0114966_10005977_pt1 | contig 10198 bp, 8 predicted proteins | sample M_130207_XF_Meta_FD_87029 | JGI IMG/M metagenome (GOLD analysis project Ga0114966, IMG submission 87029) | Freshwater microbial communities from Lake Montjoie, Canada to study carbon cycling - M_130207_XF_MetaG | ecosystem: Environmental > Aquatic > Freshwater > Lake | place: Lake Montjoie...
CAAGTGCCGAAGGTCGACTCGGGCGCGGGCGAGGTGCCGCTTCCTGCATCAGACCGCGGCGCGTGGCGTGCGGAGATCCTGCTCCGCAAGACGCTCGACGACCTGCTCTCGACGGAGGACCGCGCATTGATCGCGGAGCGCCCCGCGCGCTGGGGCATCGTCGTAGGCACGACGCTCGCGGGCATGCGCCATTGCGGCATCGGCATGCGTGCGGACGAGGCCGCGCGCCTCGCCGACGCAGAGGAGTCGTACGCACGCGCCTGCGCATCGTCGGTGCTCGCGCATGCAACGCGCGCGCTCGGCATCGAAGGCCCCACCCTCACCGTGTCGTGCGCGTGCGCGTCGGCGCTGAGCGCGGTGAGCCACGCCTGCACGCTGCTCGAGTCCGGAGATGTCGACGCCGTGATCGCCGGCGGATACGACCCTATCGCGGAGTTCGTGTACGGGGGATTCGCTTCACTGCAACTCGTCGCTGCGGGACCACTGAGTCCTTTCGCGAAGGACCGCGAGGGCATGAAACTCGGCGAAGGCGCGGCGTTCTTCGTGCTGCGTCGCCTCGGCGATGTTCCCGCGGACGGGAAGCGCGCGCTGCGCGCGGTGATCACCGACGCCGCTGAATCGAGCGACGCGCATCACCTCACGCAGCCGCATCCCGATGGCCGTGGTGCAGCACGCGCGCTTGCTAGCGTCACGCGCGAAGGCCGCGTGCCCGATCTACTCGTCGCTCACGCGACGGGCACACCTGGCAACGACGGCGCAGAACACGCGGCGTATCTCGCTGCGTTTGCCGAGGAAATCCGCGATGTTCCCGTCGTCGCGCTCAAGAGCCGGTTCGGCCATCCGCTCGGCGCGGCCGGCGTGCTGGAACTCGCGTCGGTCCTCGCGTGCGCCGAGCAGGGCTTCATCCCCACCACTGCGGGCCGCGGCCGCGACACTGATGCGTTTCCCACGCTCGATCTCCTCGAAGGCCGGCCGCGCGCAGGATCTCCTGAAGAAATCATCGTGCTCTCCGCCGGGTTCGGCGGCGCGAACGCCGCGATGCGCGTGATCCGCGGCGCGGCGATGCCCGCTGCCACTCCCGCTGCGATTCCCGCCGGCTTCGCGCTCACGATCCGCGCGATGGGCGCGGTTTCGCCAGCAGGCCGCGGCGTCGACGCCTTGCGTGCGCGCATGGCCGATCCCGCGCCGTGGCCACAGTTCGACGAGAACACGCTGACGCCGCTCCTCGACCGCGCGCGCTCTCGGCGGCTCGCCTTGCTGCCGCGCCTCATGGTCGGCGCGGTGCGCGACCTCACGGACCGCGCCGGCCTGACGGCGGAAGACCTGCGCGACACGCCGCTCCTCGCTGCGAGCTGGTGCGGCGCCACCGACTTCACCGAGCGCTACTACCGCGACCTCGTGCGCTCAGGGATCGACCTGGCGAACCCGATGCTGTTCGCCGAGAGCGTGCCCAACATCGGCAGCGCGCAGTGCTCGCTCGCGTTCGGCATCACTGCACCAACGCTGAGCGCGATCGGTCGGCGCACCGCGGCGCTCGAGGCGCTGCTGCTCGCGCGCGCGCGCATCGCGGTGGGATCATGGCATCGCGCGATTATCGTTGCGGCGGAGGAGGCGCATCCGGTTGTCGAGCGCACGCTCCGGCGATGCGCGACACGCGAAGTCCAGCTGCGTTCAAGCGCGATCGCGTTCCTCGTCGAGCGCGCTGACCCCGCACGCGACGCCGCGTGCCCAGAGATCCACGAGGTGATCGGACGCACCGCGCCGCTCGATCCGCGACGCGCCGCCCTCCTCGTCCGCGATGCGATCGCCGCTCGGGGACACGGGGCCGAGCGGTTCACGCTCTCGGACACGGCGTTCGACGACGATGCATTTCCCGTGTTCTCCCCGGCAATCCGCGCCGGCAACGCGGAGTTTGGCGCGGCGACGCCGATGGCGGGGATGCTGGCGGCCACTCCGGGGTCGACCGCATGGATCGCCTGCTCCGATCCGCACGGCGCGTGCTGGGCGATGCACGCGTCGGCAGCGCCCGCTGCGTTCACTCAGCGCGCGGCGGTTTGCTAGAATGAATCCCTCGATGTCCGTATCTGTGCAGCAACGCGCCACCAAGCCGCTCTCCATCGTTCACGATTGGACAGCGAGCGGACACGCATCGATCGACCTCGCCTCGTGGATCGGGGAGCTTCCCGAAGGCGGAGCGCGCTTCGCGTCACGCTCAATCCCCGCGAACGAGCTCCACGCCGAAACGCTCACCTTGGCCGCCCGCGATGCCTTCCTCGGCGCGATCGGCGAACTTCCGAGTGGCCCATGCCGCGTGTGGTCGTTCCTCCCCCGCCCGACGGAATGCGATACAGACTCGCTTGAGCGCTACATGCGCTTCAACGCGGGACGCACCGACGCGTACCGCATGCTCGCCGACCGCGTGCGCGTCGTGCCCGCGGGAACCTGCGTCGGCCACGCAGGCGGCGACCTCGTCGTGCACGCGCTATGGCTCGACGAGCCGTTTTCCGCGGTCGAGAATCCGAGGCAGCGTCCGGCGTGGCTCTACTCGAAGCGCTACGGCCCCGTGCCGCCGGCGTTCACCCGCGCGGTGCGTAGCGGTTCGCTCCTGCTTGCGTCGGGAACGGCGGCGGTCGTCGGCGAGAGCTCGATGCACCCGGGCTCACTCGATGCGCAGTTCAATGAATCGGTGCGCAATCTCGAGGCGCTCGCCGAGGCTGGCGGCGGCACTGGCCGCTGGAGGTCGCTCCAGATCTATGTCCGCGACGCCGCAGATCTCCCGCGCGTGCGCGAACTCGCGACCGATCGCTTCGGCTTGGAGGCCGAGCGCATCCTGCATGCGCTCATCTGCCGGCGCGAACTCCTCGTTGAGATTGAAGGGATCTGCGATGTCGCCAAGCCATAGATTCGATTGCCTCGTGGTAGGAGCGGGACCTGCTGGCAGCGCCGCCGCGATGGAGATGGCCCGCGCCGGCCTCGATGTGCTCGTCGTCGACCGCGGCGAGTTCCCGCGCTTCCGTATCGGCGAGAGCTTCCTGCCGCGCACCAAGCGCGCGTTCCGCCGCCTCGGAGTGCTTGACAAGTGTCTGGCGCTGCCACACGCACGCAAGGTCGGCGTCGAAATCTCGCTCGGCGACGCGCGGCACGGCCCGCAGTACTTCTTCTTCCGCGACGTCTTCGGCGACGGCGACAAGGAGACCTTCAACATGGCGCGCATCCATCTCGACAAGATGATGATGGAGACCGCGCGCGAGGCCGGCGCCGAGGTGCGAACATCGTGCGGGATCCGCACGGTTACGCGACTCGACGACGGACATGTCACCGTCGACACCGACCAGGGCGAGTTCCACGCGCGATGGCTGATCGACGCGAGCGGACAGGCGTCGACGATCGGACGCGAACTTGGGCAGCGCCGCTTCCACTCGTTCCTGCGCAATGTCGCGTACTTCGAGCACTTCGAAGGCGTAGTCCGCCCGAGCGGCCGCGGTCAGAACTGCTTCGCGCTCACCATCGCCGACGAAGGCTGGTTCTGGATGATTCCGCTCGACGACACGCGCACGAGCATCGGTTTCGTGGCGCGCGAGCAGCTGCACCGCAACCTCAATGTGCCGCCCGAGGACCGCCTCCGCTGGGCGATCGCGCGCACGCCGATGCTGCGCGAACGCATGGCCAACGCCGTCGGCCCCGAGAAGAACCGCGTCATTTCCGACTTCACCTACCGCTGTGATCCGTTCGCGGGCCCGGGGCACTTCCTAATCGGCGACGCGGCGGCGTTCCTCGACCCGGTGTGGTCGACGGGTTTGACGCTCGGACTCCTCGGCGCAGAGCAAGCGGCGGGCAGCGTGATCCGCATGTCGCGCGGTTCGGCGCCCACCGTCGAGCGCGCGCGCCATAACGCGTGGATGAAGCGCGTGACCGATCGCGCGTTCCGCCTCGTCGAGGGCTTCTACGACCCTGGCTTCCGCGACCTGCTCTTCTCGCCCAAGCGCACCAAGTCGCTCGAGCGCGCGTTCGTGACCCTGCTCGCAGGCGAGATCGACGACATTCCGTTCGGCGTCGGCCTGCGTTGCCAGGCGCTGCGCGGCCTGTGCGCGGTGCAACGCCTGCGTCCCGTCGCCGCTCGCGTGCGGCCGTTCCGGCTCACCCTGGCGCGAACGGAAGCCACGGCGACCACCACCACCGCCGTCGCGCCAGCATGAAGCTCGTCCTCGACGCATTCGCTCGCCACTGCGCGGAACGCCCCGATGACGCCGCGATCGTCGATCCCGACCGAAGCGCGCTGACCTGGAGCGAACTTGCCGTGCGCGTCGCGGCGATGCGCGCGCTCATCGCGACGCGAACTGCGCCAGGCGCGCGCGTGTGCGTGTCGGTGCCATCGGGTTCGGCCTTCTGGATCGCGGTGCTGGCCGCTGCGTCATCGGGCCGCATGCCTTGTCTTCTGCCTGATCCGATCCCGGGCATGATCGCGGACCGCATTCCGGGCGAACTCGGCGCGGACGCGCTGCTGGTCAACGCCGCGATGGTGGCGGACTCGGCGCGCATGCCGCCGCGCCAAGGCAGCGCTGCGGAACCGATCGGCGCGATCCTGCTTTCGTCGGGCACGACCGGGCACTCGCGCTTCGTTGTGCGCTCGGTGGAGGCGATCGACCTGATCGCACGCACGCTCGTCGACGAAGGTCTGAGCGCGCCCGGCGACATCGTCGCGTCGTTCCTCCCGATGGCGCACGCGTACGGCTTCGAGCATGCGTTCCTCGCGCCGATCCTCGCCGGAGCGCGCGTGCATGCGCTCGGCGCGTTCTCGCTCGAAAAGGCGACGAATGCGCTCGCCGCCGGCGCAACGGCGATGCCGCTGGTGCCGATCACCGCGAAGGCGCTCGCCGAGGCGAGGCCAAGCGCACCGAGACTCCGCTGCGCCGTGACCGCGGGAACCGTGCTGCCCAAGGCGGTGCGCACCGAGTTCGAGCGCGCGTTCGGCCTCCAGCTTGTCGACCTCTACGGTGCAAGCGAGCTCGGCACCATCTGGCTAGATCGCGGCGACGGCGGACGCCCGGTGCGCGGCGTCGAGATCACACTCGTCGGCGGCGATGGATCGTCGGGCGAGATCGCCGTGCGCAGCGTTTGCATGCTCACCGGCGTGATCGATGCCAACGGCCTTTGCCAGCCCGCGACCGAGGACGGTTGTTTTCGCACTGGGGACCTCGGCGCGCGCGCGCCCGATGACTCGCTACGCGTGACGGGACGGATCAAACTGGTGTTCGATGTCGGCGGGCTCAAGGTCAATCCGATCGAGATCGAGCAGGCGCTGGAGCTCCATCCGTCGATCCATCGCGCGCTCGTAAAGCCCGTGTCCGCGGACAGCGCGCTGCAGCGGGTCGCGGCGGAGATCGAGCTTCGCGAAGGCGTGCCGGAACCCACCTTCATCGGCCTTCGCGCGCATCTTGCACCCCTAGTACCGTCACACGCCATCCCGAGGAGCATCGTCGTGGTTGCGCACCTGCCAACGACTGCCAGCGGAAAGCTGCTGCGCGAGACGCTCGCCAACGCCCCTGCCGCGACGGACGCGCCAGCAGTCGTGATCGCGCCCGTGATGCATCGACCGAAAGGTCTTGAGCAGCGCGGTGAGCGCGAGAAGTACACCAAGACGCTCTTCGACGTGACCGCGCACGGCTACGACAACTCGAGCGGCGCCGCATTCATGCGCAGCGGGCGCTGGTACCGCAGGCGCATGCTGGTCATGGCAGGGCTGAAGACGGGCGGCACGCATCTCGATGTTGGCAGCGGAACCGGTCTGTGCGCCGCGCTCGCGCAGGAGATCGTCGGTCCGACCGGCCGCGTGGTCGCGATCGATCCAAGTACGGGCATGCTCGAGATCGCACGCCGCCGCGGCGTGCGCGAGACCGTCGAGGGCCGCGCGGAGAGCCTACCGTTCCCAGACGCGTCCTTCGATGTCGTGTCGATGAGCTACATGCTCCGCCACATCGACGACCTCATGCTCGCGTTCGGTGAGGCGCGTCGCGTGCTGCGCCCATGCGGACGCATCGTGATCTTCGAGGTCACGCGCCCAACGCGCATCGGAGTACGCGAGGCGTTCGACCTATCGATGTACTGGGTCGTGCCCGCGATCGGCGTCGTCGCCAGCGGACGGTCGTCGACATTCCAGATGATGCAGTACTGGGCGGACACCATCAAGGCCGCCGCGCGCCCCGAGCGCATCGTCGAGGCGCTCGAACGCAGCGGGTTCGTCGGGACCCGGCATCTGCTCGAACTCGGCGTGTTCAGCTGCTACCGAGGAAGCGCGCCGTTCGCGGCGCCAGCGCCGTGAGGATGACGGCGAAGATGACGGCGAGGATGACGGCGAGGATGACGGCGAGGATGACGGTGGGTACGACGGCGGGCACCGCCACGGTTCAACCCGCGAACGCGCCCGCGACCAGCCCCGCGCCGAGCGCAACCAGTGCCGCCACAACAATCGGCGCGTGCAACCGCCACGCGATCCATACGACCAAAGGCACCGCCGCGTAGCTTGGCATCGCGACACCGACGAGGAACGACACGAACACCGCGCAGCCGAGGATGCGCCGCCAAGAGCGATCGCGCCTGGCCAGCGAGCCGCGCGGGGTGTAACGCGGGCAGAGCCCGAACAACCTCAACGCCGCCAGACGCGCCCACACGAACAGCGAGTCGAACCAGTCGCTGAGCGCGAAGTGAGTCACTCGCTCGCCTGCATGCTGATAGACGGCGTGGATCGTCGCCTCGCGAACATCAACACCCGCCCATGCGGCGCGGACGAGGAACTCTTCCTCCCACGCGTAGCGGCCGGCGATCACATGAAGGCCTTCCGTCTCGCGCAGCGGATATCCCCGCAGTCCACAGATCGGATCGGCCACGCCAAGCCCCGTGAGCGAACGGACTCCGAGCGCCCACAGCCGGCGGCCGAACATGCTCTTCGGCGGATAGCCCTCGACGATTTCCTCGCGCGCGCCGAGCATCAGCACGCCGGGCTCCATCGCCGCCGCAATACGCAGCGCGTCGCTCACCAGGTGCTGTCCGTCGGAATCGACCGAGAGTGCGAAGTCAAAGCCCAGCGCGCGCGCGCGCGCGAGTCCCACAGCGAGCGCGGCGCCCTTGCCGCGGTTCTCTGGAAAGCGCTCGAGCCAACGATGGCCTCCCGCGGCGATCCATCCGTCAAGCCATGGCCCCGTGCCGTCGTCGGATCCGTCGTCGATCACAAGCACTGGTAGCCCACCAGCCTCGAGCCCCAAGAGAACCTCAGGCAAGGCCCGAATGTTCCTGTAAGTGGGGACAATGGCGATCACGCGCATTTGGCTATGTTAAGGGGATGCCCGCCCCGCTGCATGACTTCGCCCGACTGCTCGCCGAAGCGCGGCGTGATGTCGGCGCGAACTACGCTACACACGGAAACCCAGCATTCGCGCGCATGCTCGGCCTGACTGGGTTCGACCGCGCGTGGACGCGCGCCGAGGGCGCGCTGCTCTTCGACGACAATGGCAACGAGTATCTCGACTGCATCGCCGGCTACGCAGTGCATGGCATCGGCCGCTCGCACCCCGACATGGTCGCCGCGCTGCGCGATGCGCTCGGGAGCGGAACCCCGAACTGGGTGCAGTTCGAGCGCAACCCGCTTGCCGCGCTGCTTGCGAAACGATTGTCCGAGCGCACGCCGGGCGACCTCGAGCATGTCTTCTTCTCGAACTCGGGCACCGAGGCGATCGAGTGCGCGCTCAAGCTCGCGCGGCGCGCGACTGGCCGCGCCGCGGTCCTCCACTGCGACATGGCGTTCCACGGCCTGACGCTCGGCGCGCTTGCCGCGAACGGAAACCCAAAGCTGCGCGACGGCTTCGGCCCGCTCGGCGAGTCGGAGTGCATCCCCTTTGACGACCTCGCTGCGCTCGAGCGTGCTCTGGAATCACGGCGTTTCGCGGCGTTTCTCATCGAGCCCGTGCAGGGCAAGTCCTGTCGCGCCGCGTCACCGTGCTATCTCGGCGAGGCGTCACGGCTGTGCGCGCGCTTCGGAACGCTGCTCGTGGTCGACGAAGTGCAGACCGGCGTCGGGCGCACGGGGCGGTTCCTCGCGCTCGAGCACGACCGCGGATGCCGGCCGGACATGGTCGTGATGTCGAAGGCGCTCGCAGGCGGATTTGTGCCAATCGGCGCGACGCTCGTGCGCCGCGACACATGGAACGCCACCTTTGACTCGATGTCGCGTGCGCTTGTCCACACATCGACCTTCCAGGGCGGCGTGCTGGCGATGACCGCCGGGCTCGTGACACTCGAGATCCACGACCGCGAGCGACTCAGCGAGCGCGCGGAAGTTCTCGGCGAGGTGCTACGCACGGGCTTCGAGCGCTGCGCGACCACGCACGCGGCCGCCGCAGAAGTGCGCGGCCGCGGCCTGATGCTCGGCCTGGCGCTGCGGAAGTCGGCGGCGGAGCGTTTCCTCGCGGGTCTCCCGCTCGTCGGCTCGCTCGAAAGGCTCGCGTTCGGCCAGGCGTTCGTGATGGAGCTGCTCGCGACGCACGCGATCCTCTGCCAAGTGACCGAAAGCCACACGGACATCCTCAAATTTACGCCGCCGCTAGTGATCGACGAGCAGCAATGCGTGCGCGTGGTCGACGCGGTCGACGCGACGCTTGCGAAGCTGGGGGGCGGTGTATCAGCTACGCTCCAAGCCGCGCTGCGCGTGTCGAAACATGCGTGTGATCCTCGCTCGCTGTAGTTGCCTCGAGCAATCCCCGTCAGAGGAAACAAAAACATGACCAACCAACTTCGCCTGTTCGTGCTGATCGTCCTGCTTCCGCTCGCCGCGTGCACCAACAGCTATCGCATGGAGAAGGCGGGCGGCACCGTGACTTCCACCACGCCGCTGCTGGCGCACGGCGAGAAGGTTCTGGTCATGCTTCCGGCCGATGGGGAATACGGCGCGATCAAGTACGCAGGCTCTGGAACTTCAACACAGCGGGCGATCGTCGCCGCCCTCTCCGCGGCAGGAGCCGACGCGCTCACCGGCAAGGCGATCGGGGATCGGAGCGCGGCGATCGCGGCTGCGAAGCAGGCCAATGCCAAGTGGCTCGTGATTCCCCTGATCCAGGGCTGGGAAGACCGTGCCACCGAATGGAGCGGCCTTCCAGACCGCCTCAAAATCGAGATCACGATCGTGCTCGTACAGACTGAACAACTCAGCGATTCGACCGTGGTGAGTGGCGCAAGCAAGTGGGCGACCTTCGGCGGCGAGCATCCGCAGGACATGCTGACCCCGGCGCTCACCCCGTGGGCGAACTCGATCGTCAAGAAGTAGCAGCGCCACGCGCTGCAATCACGAGCACCAAACTGCCGTCCGCAACGGTATGGCCGTCGACGCTTGCCCGCACCGCGAACCGGTGCAGCGCCCCGAGCCCTCCGTCCTGGCTCACATACAGCGCGATCCGCGCGGGCGGCCGAACGGGCTTGCGAAAGCGAATCTCAGACTGCACGAGCATCCCAACGTGCGGGTCATCACCGCCACGCGAAATGAGCTGCAGGCCTGCGACCTGCGCCAGCGCTTCGACGATCAGGACACCGGGGACGATCGGGTTGCCAGGAAAGTGCCCGCGTAGAAATTCCTCGCTGCCCTCGACATGCCAGGCCGCCTCGAATGCCGCCGGGTCTGCGCACACCACCTCCGTCACGAACAGGAACGGCGGGCGATGCGGAAGCCGATCGATCATCATGTTGATTTGCCCGCGCTCGAGAGTTCCGCGAAGGCGAAGTCGGCGAACCCGCCGACGGTTCCCATCGTGTCGCGATTCAGTTTCTTCTGCGGGATCTTGTGGCCGTAGCGCTTCTCGATGCCGGTCACCAGCATAAGGAGGTCGAGCGAGTCGAGGCTAAGACCGCCGCCGACGAGCTCGAGATCGTCTCCGATCTCCATGCCCGCGAATTTGAGGTCGTTGCGGATGATCTCGCGAATCGCGTCAAGGATTTCGTCACGGCTCACTGGCACAGATTTTTCCTCCCAAGCCAACGCAGCATAGCAATTGAAGCGCCCTCAATCCTCACCCACATCATCATTCACCAACGCATAGAAACCCTTGCCCTCACTCTTCAGCCGACCCGCCGCGACCAGCGCGAGCCAGACGCTCGTCGGGTAATCCCTCGGCGCTTCGACGGCATCGATCTCGTTGCGCTTGCCGCTGGACATCGG
>Ga0114966_10005982_pt1 | contig 10196 bp, 3 predicted proteins | sample M_130207_XF_Meta_FD_87029 | JGI IMG/M metagenome (GOLD analysis project Ga0114966, IMG submission 87029) | Freshwater microbial communities from Lake Montjoie, Canada to study carbon cycling - M_130207_XF_MetaG | ecosystem: Environmental > Aquatic > Freshwater > Lake | place: Lake Montjoie...
GCCCCCTGCAACCATGGTTGGCGGTCGCCATCTTCGTTTGTTGTCGCCGTCTCTGCCGCCGTGGACGGCAGTGGGTCCGCCGCGGTGGCCGGCAGTGGGTCCGCCGCGGCGCCGCCGAAGATCGTCTGGATCATCGCCGGCGATAGGTCGCCCGACACCGCGGCCTCCGCGGCGCGGGGCGTGCAAACGCCCGACCGCGACCGGTTTCGCCACCGGGGGCCGGCCGCTGCCCCCGCGCTTACGCCACCGGGCCCGTCGGCAGTTGGTCGCGTTCCGCCGCCAGCCCCCGCCTTATTCGCGCGGTTTAGAAACTGATCGTGTTGGTCCAGCGATAGACTCGCGGTTGCTGGTCGAAGGTCGCGTCGTTCGGGCCAGCCCAGCCCGCCGTGGGGTTGGGCAGGAGCGCGACGCGATAACGGTTGAATAGATTATTTACGTTAATCTGGGTTGAATAGGTCACACGTCGGAACCGGTTTTCATAACCCGCGATGAGATCGAAGCGCGCCAGGGTATTCTTGTAGAGCGGAATTCGCGGACGCACCGCACTGACCCCGTTCGGATCATAATAATACCAGGTGTTTTTCCAACCGAGCCCGATGGTGCCGCCGACGCGGATGCCTTTCGCGAACCCTTCGCCCGCGGTGTAAACGTTCGTGAAGTTAACGCTGTATTTGGGAAATCCCGTTGTGGCCTCGCCGGAGCGGACCGCGACGATCTCGCCGGGCACGGGGAAGCCCGGGTTGATTTGCTGGGCGGTAATCGGAAGGCCGCGCTCGCCCGTGAGAATCGGCCCGCGCACCGGATCGATCACGCGGAGCACCGTGGCCGCAGCCGAGCCGGCATTGATCGCGCCCGACACGGCGACTGGATTGGCGTAATACGGGCTGGTCGGGCTGCCCAGCATCGCGATCGTGAGCGGCACCGCGCCCGCCGTCGTCGGCGTCGCAACGGGAGTGCGTGCATCGAACAGCGGATTAACGAAAACCGTCGAGCCGTCGCGATACGTTACCTGACCTTGCGTGTTCTGAAAAAACCGATCGTTGTAGAGCTGAGCGTAGGTTTTGGTCGTGCCGATGGTGCCGGCCACATACGCAGTGGAGAGGCGCATTCGCCAGTTCGAGGCGGGATTCGCCGTGAGGCTAAGCTGGGCCCCTTGCGATTTGCGATTCACGGCGATCGTCGTGCTGGGCGCAGTTCCGGCGCGCCCGCCGTTCAGGCCCGATGGGTTGATGGCGTCCAGCAAACCCGCAGGGACGAGCGCCTGTTCGTCTTTCGAATCGACCTGATAGAGCGCCAACGAACCCGAGAGGGTGCGCGCGGTGTTGGTAATTTTCACGCCCACCTCCTTGCCCTGCGAATGCGCGACCTTCGGCGGGGTTCCATAGGGATCGAAGGCGGAGTTGTTGGGCGGGGCATACGAATCGGAATACTGCACATAGGGGCTCAGCCCTTTCGTCGCCTGCCAGACTGCGCCCACGTTCACGCTGGTATTGCCGAGGTCCGTGATCGCCGTGCCCGCGCGCGTCGTGCCGTCGGCGATCTCCTGATGATACTTCGTGGTGCGCACACCGACAATCGTGCTGAGCCGGCCTTCGAGCCACTGCGTGTAGTTGGCGCCGAAGAGACCCTTGTTGAGAAAATGCCGGATGTTATACGTCCCCGTCGTCGACGCCGTGCCGATGGGATTCAGCGGGGAGATGAGCGCGTGATCGACGGGGTTGATCAGCGAGCGGACGTAGTTGACGCCGTTGAGCGACACCCGATCGACGAAGCGCTTGAACACCGAATACTGCACTGGGCCGCTGGCGACCGACCACACCTGCGCAGGCACCACGGAGCGAACGCCGTTGGTGCGGACGAGGTTTCCATCTGCGTCCGCGCGATAATACGCATAGCCCATGCTGCTGTTGTCGCGCCGCATAAAATCCGCGCCGATCGTCGTCTGGCTTTTCGCGCGCCCCTGAAACAGATCGTTCGTAAACAAGGCGGAGAAGCGAATGGCTTTCGCCCACTGCCGGTTCGTGTCGACGGACGCCGGATTACCGGTGAGCCCCATCGCCCACACCCCGAGCGGATTGGCGGTCGCATCAGGCGCGTAAAGCGCCACGCCCGCGCGGCTCAACTGGTGATCCTGCGCGGCGTAAGCGAGCGAGAGCTGCGTCGACAGCCACCGGGTCCACACGGACTCCGCAGTAAAGGCATCGTAGGCCGCCTTCCGCCGATCGCCTGCCCACTGGCCGGCGAAGGAGTTGACGTTGTCCCAGTTGACCTTGCCGTTGAGCAGCACCCCGGCACCGCTTGCACCGGTCGCGCTCGCGCCGATCTGATCGGTGGCGATCAGCCAGGTGAGCCGCTGGCCGTTGCGCCCGTCGAGCGCGGTGCTCCGCGCGGTGAGCGTCGGATAGTTGGGCAACTGCTCGTCATAGTCGGTGTAGTCCGACATGAAACGAAAGGTGGTGTTGAGCAGCTTGAACGCGATCTGCGCATAGTAGCCGCGCAAGGGCCCGCCGAGATCGGCGCGACGCGAACCCGTCGTCTGATCGACGGCGGCCAGTCGCACCGCGAACCGATCCGTGCCGGCGCTGAAATCGATCTGCCCCATCTTGTGGCCGGCGGAGTCGGTTTGAAACATCAGTTCGGTGAATGGTCGCCGCCCAAACCGCGCCTGCTTCGAGAGGATGTTGAGCACGCCGCCACCACCACCGTTGCCGAAGAGCAGCGCCTGCGGGCCGTTGATGATTTCGACGCGCTCGACGTCAAAGCTCGTCGAAAGGCCGGTGCCGAATTCGTTGGCGTCGAGCAGACCGTCGCGCTTCGCCGATGGGGCGCTCAGGCCACGCAGCGAATTGGCGTTGCCCTGGCGATCGAGCGGCTGCGACGAGCCCGCCGTGCCGCCCGCGTCGAATGGCGAAAATCCCGCGCCAGCCGAAAATGTCTGGATCATTTCGTAGACGTCGCGCCCCGCCCCAATGTCCTTCATGAAGGTCTGGTCGAGAATTTCCGCCGTCATCGGCAGTTTCTCCAACGGTACGCGAAACCCGGTGAGCGAATTCGAGTTCAGCGCACCGTAGCTCTTGTCGGCGTCGGCCTGCACCTCGAAGGGCGTCAACTGCACAAGTTCGTCCGTGGCGCTCCCGGCGCCGCGAGAATTTTTCCCGGGTGCAGCGGCGGGCTGGGCCGAAAAGGCGACGGTGCAGGCGAAGAGGCTGAGGATGGCGGCAAGCGCCATGCGGCGGACGGGTTGAAGCGAGGAGGTCATAGGGTGAGGTAACGGACAGCGCTCATTTTAAGTCAGGTTCAAGAGGAGCCAAATAACAGACTTTTGAGGAGCCTGCTTGCGGACGATTCAAAACGTAAAAATCGCTGGCAAGCCGGCGCCTACGCCGAAGCCGGTTAAGCTCATCTTAAAAGCAGCTCAAAATAAGGAAGCGGCGAAGTGGAAAAGGGGTGCAGTCCGCGTGTGGCGGCGATTTCGGTCGTGTCGTCCGGTCTACTCCGGATCGGGAAAAAGATTGAGCGCCAGTCGGCGAAAATCGCGCACGCGGTGAAAGGTTGCGTAATCGGAGTCGTGCTGGTTCGGCGCGTTGACGCTCGTGCGGGAGATGATCGCGAGATCGTGGCCGTCAATCACCGGTCGCGCATACATGAACGATTGGGAAATTTTTCCGGCCTGCGCGACGCAGCCCGCCTGAAACCAATTCAGTCCGTCGATGCTGTAGAGGAGCATCAGGAAACGCCGATCGTTACCGCCAGCACCGCCATGGCCCCAGAAGTTGCCGCGTTTCACGCCCTCCCTCCACCAGTCAAACTGACCCTGACTGTCGGCCACGAGATTGGCCGTGGCCCATAACATCTTCGAAACTTCGTCGCGGATGACGCAGAATTTGAGCTGCCCACCGGGCATGGAGTTATACTGCGCGAATTTCAGTTCCAGTTTAAGTCCGTCGTCCGCGACATCGAAGACAGCGCTGAGGCCGGCGGCAGTCTGGCGCTCGGGTTTAACGGTCGCGAGCACCCGTAATTTCCCCTGCACCTCGATCACATTCGGTTCGAGATACTGGCTGGGGAGGTCCTTGAATTGTGGCGGCATGACCGCGGCCGGAATCCCTGGAAACGGCACCGCCGTTGACCGGCGCCAAGCGCGCGGGCTCATCACATCGGCGGAGAGATCGCCCACAAAGATCAACGGTCCGCGCTTGGAACCGAGCGACAGGTCGTCCGTCGCGGCGTAAATGCGGTCGTCGCGAATGACGATGCCCGTGTGGCAATTCCAGAAATGACCCTCGAACAACGTCACCGGCGCGGACCAAGTCGTCCCGCCGTCGTCACTGCGGAGCAACAGGAGATCGTCGTTGCGAAATTTCGTCCCGCCCTTGTTCGCGAATAAATGGAGCTGGCCCCGATGGAGCCAAGGCACCGCCGAGTAGTACGGCAGCTCCGCGACGGGCCGCCACGTTTTACCGCCATCGTTGCTGCGCACGATATGGGTGCGGCTCTGCGTGGCTCGACGCGCCTCGCTCCATTCCATTCGGGGCACGATGGGAACAACTGCCACGAGGCTACCGTCATCGAGCCGGATCAACCCACAGCCCTCGATGTAGCGCTCGCGATCCGGATTGTGGAAGACGACCGAGTAATGCTGGGCGAGCGGTGCGCTCGATTGCGCCGGAGCGAACGCGGCGAAAGCGAGCGAACCAGCGATGCCGACAAGATGAAGGAAATTCATGGTAAAAAATTCACGGGCGCGCTGGCCGGGTCAAGGTGTGACGACCGGCCGTGCTGGTGACAGCCAAGCCATTCCGAGGAAACGGGATTTATGTTCGGGCGCGGAGTCGGTGCCCCCCGGGCGAGCCCTGCCATAAGCACGAGAGCGCAGGTGCAAAAAAGGCGAAGTCGAAGGAGACGTCTTAGCGACTTCGCCGGGTTTTTCATGGCGGCGAGTGGGCGGTTTAGAAGCGCGTCGAGACCGACCCGTCAAAGTTGCGCGGGACGCCCCAGCCACCGGCGATATACTCTGCGTTGGTCACATTCCTCAGACCGAGGCTGAAGCGGACATCGTGATTCGAGATTTTCGCGCCGTAATTGAACACCACGTCGGCCTTTTTGTAACCGGGATAGCGGTTGTAGGACGTGTCCGGGGTTACTCCCGAGCCTTGGCGGCGGGAACTCACGTAATTTCCCGTCACGATAATTCCGAGGCCCTTCAGCGCGCCGGTCGTAAAGGAGTAGTTGCTCAGGAAGTTCACCCCGTGCGTGGGCGTGTTGGGGGTGCGAAGACCAATGGCGGCCGGCGTGGGGCTGAAGACAATCTTGGACTCGAGGTTGGAATAGCCGACCACCATCCGCCAATTTGGGATCGGACGATAAGAAAGGTCGAATTCCGCGCCCTTGATTTTATTGGATGCGCCGCTGGTTGTGTTGAAGCCGGGATGGTCCGGATCGGCGATGACCGTGTTGGAGATTTCCTGATCAAAGGCGGTGATCGTCCCGGAAAGTTTGCCGCCGAGGAACTCGCTGAACTTCACCCCGACGTCCGTTCCCTTGCCGGTTAACGGATCGAGCAGAGTGCCGTCAAATCTCAACCCGGCGTTCGGCACGAACGACTGCGCCTTGCCGACGAAGACCGCGACATTGGGCGTAATCTTGTAGGAAGCCCCGATATGCGGCGTGTTCACTTTGAATTTGCTGGTAGGCAAGATGTCTTTGCCGGCGGGTTTGTTACTGTAACCGTCGTCGTGGCGGGTGCCGGTATAGAAAAATAGCTTCTCGAAAACCTGGGCCTGGATGCCGCCGGAGAGGGCATCATAGATGCCGTAAAACGGGTTGGGCGTGCCGACCGTCGCGGCTCCCGGGGCACTAATGGTGTAGTCGGGTCGGTCGATATTTAGCGGCGTCAGGGAATTCGCCGGGCTGGTCAGGTTCACGACCATGAATTTGCCATAGACGCGTTCCCAGCCGGCATAGGCTTTGAGCTTCACCAGCTCAAACTCCCAATTTCCCAGCAAGTCGGTGCGGGCGGTGCGGTCCTGATTGGCTTGGTTCAGAAACGTGAGGTTGGAACGGGTGATCGTGCGTGCGCCCGTCGTGGCATTGGTCGCGATAGTCTGGCCGAGGTTGGGGTTGAATCGCGTGTGATGGGTCTCCGACTGAAACAGCGAGGCACGGAGCGAAAGCCAGCGGGCAAAACGATGATCGACGGAAACTCCGGTCAAGGCGGTGCCGATATTGATGAACGCCTTGTCGCCGTAGCCGTTGAAATCTTTCCGCGGGCGATACGGTGTATAGTTGCCCACGCCCGGCCCGAGCGTGAGGAACAGCAGGTTGGTGGATGCATAGTCCATCTCGCGTTTTAGATACTGGAAGTTAGCCGAGATCGTGGTGTCGCGAAACAACGGGTAGCTGAGCGCGATATACGGAGACCATTTTTTCTGATGCTCGAACTCGCGGAAGGATCCGTTCGACTGATACGCGGCGGTGACTCGGTAGGTGATTTTCTTGTTTTGGCCGGCCTCGATGGCCCCGCTGTTTTCTACTTCCGTGCGGTAGGTGTCGTAGGACCCAAAGGACTGGCGCAGCGCCGTGAACTTTTTACCGTTTGGCTGTTTGGTGACGTAGTTGATAAAACCGCCCGGCTGCACCTGACCGCCGAAGAAGGACGAAGGGCCCTTGATGATCTCCACGCGATCAATCGAGACCGGATCAACCGGCGCGAACCCGCGCATGCCGTCGCGGTAAACAAAGGTCCCCGCCACGCCGCGCAGTCGCACCCCCAGATCGGTCGCACCGTTGCCGCTGGGGGTTTCGATCGTGCCGCCGGTCATCGCCGCTATGATCTGCGCCAGATCTGTGGCGCCGATATCCTGGATAAATTCGGCCGTCGCGATGTTGATCGTTTTCGGCAGCGTGAGCAGCTCAGTGCGAAAGCGGACGCCGGAGACGGAATTCGTCACGTCGTAGCCGGTGTCGCTGGTGGAATTTACCACGAATTCGGACAACTGCACGGTGTTGGGGTCTTCCGATTTCTTGATCGTTCCGGGGGCGGGGCTGATTTGCGCAAGCGCGCTGGATGCGAGGAAAAGGCATCCAAGAAAACAGGGGATGCCGGAGCGGAATCGGTGCGCGGGATTCGCGGTTTGTTGAACGGTGATCATAGCGGTTGGTTCAGGCTAAGTTCAGGGCTGGGTTAAGACTAAGTTCAGGGCTGGGTTAAGACTGAGCAGGGGGTTCCGCGCTCGTTATTAGGAAACGGGATTTGCGGGGGGGGAGGGGTTTGCGAGGATCTGTGGAAGGAAGCCGCGGATCGGCATCGCTCAAAACACTCCCTTCACGCCAAACGTCAGGATCGTCCCGAAGGTGACGTTTTCCCGCACATAGGAGGGATCGATTTCGTAGCGGTATTCGCCACCGTTGAAGAGGTCGCGCACTTGGAAGAACACGCCTGTCTTGGCCGTAAGCTGGAAGCTGCCATTCAGATCGTAGAGGGTGCGTTGCCGGCGGTAGTTGATGCGCCCGGTGGTTGTGAACGGCGTGTCGTCGGTGTATTTGGCGCTCACGCCGAAGGCGAGGCGGCGGTGGCGATAGCTGAGCGCCCCGCCCAGCATGTGCGGCACCAAGCCGGCGCGCGGCACCGACGCATAGGTGCGCGTGTAGCTGCCGGAAATATTTAATCCGCTGAGCACGCCCGGCAGAAACGAGAGGGCCTGGCTGTATTCGACGGTGAGATTGCGAAAACGGGTGACGCCCGGGCGATTGCCGGACGAGATGAACCGGTAGGTCGAGTAGGTCGGGTCGTTTTCGTAACCAAACTCGGAGGCGGGATACTCGACCGTCGTCACGCTATCGGTGATTTCGCGCTGCGACGCAGTGATGGCGAGGCTGCCGACCGGCTCGAAGTAGTAGGCGAGGCGCCCGGTGTAGTTTTCCCCGCGCTCGGGCCGGAGATTCGGATTCGGGACATTGACCGTGAGCGCGGTCTCGTTGAACACGTAGATGCCGCCGAGATTCGACAGTGGCGGGCGGTTGATCGTCGTGGAGTAGCCGAGGTGCGCCTGGAGGTTGCGCGTAACGGAATACTTGATACTGGCCGAGGGGAACAGGTTGTCATAACCGCCGGTGCGCTCGATCTTCGGCTGGCTCATGTATTGATACACCAAGCCCGGCACGGTCGTGGCGCGGCCGGTGGCCACCGCCACCGGATAGCCGGCCGCCCGTACTTCCGCCGCTGAGCGGGCTTTGAATGCGCGATCAGTGATCTGGGTATCCTCCCAGCGCAGGCCACCCTGCACCTGCACGGGCCCGAGCCGGGTGTTGGCCATGGCATAGTTGGCCAGAAACCGCTCTTTGAAATAGGCGGCACCCGTGATGTAGGCCGTATAAAAATTATCCGGCGTCGCGGTGCTCACAAAATTTTCCGGGTGCTCGCGAAACTGCTCGCCGAGCGCGACGCGATTCGGAAACACCGGCCCGCGACCGGAGATCGAAGTGAGCTGCACCGCGTCGGTCTCCCACGGGTAGCCCGGAAAGGCGACGCCGGCGAAGCTGCCGGTCGTCCCGCCGCCCGGCCCGACATATTGGTAGGTGTAGGCGGAGTTCGGATTGCGATAGCGCCGATACTCCTCGGTGGCCTTCGTCCCGAGCTTAAACCACGTCGGCACGCGCCACCCCGTCGTGAGGCGGGCGTTGGCCTGCGCGAGATAGATCTCATCCTCGGCGAACACCGCGCCATCGTTCGCGCGCGGGTTGGCAAAATTGCCGAGGTCCGCGAAATCACGTCCGGCGGTCTGGGTGAACCGCCAGTCCTTTTCCGTCGGCGACGTGCGGACGACCGTGAACTCGAGCCCCGTGAGCGCGTTGGTGGGAACATTCACCGGGCCACCCCGGATCATGGCCTCGTATTGATTCGTCGAGATCGAGTAGTGCAGCGCACCGTCGACGACCAAGCCGCCCCGGGAAAATTCAAACTTCGGGGTGAGCGTGCGCGTGCGCGCGATCTTGTGCGAGTGGTTGGTCGAGAAAGCGACGGAGCCGCCGCCGTTCGCGATGCGGAAATTCGTCAGGCCATCGCCGATCACCGCCGCGCGGTTCGCGGCGGAGACGGTCACGCCGCGATTGTCGAAGAACGTGTCATACCAATTATACATCGCGCCCAGCGAGAGCACCAGCGACGGCGTCGCCTTAAAGTCCACGGTGAGCGTCGGCGTGAAGCGCTCGGAGAGTTTGGGCTGCTGCACGAAAACATTGCTGGCAAAAACATACGGCCGCGGGTCCGCCGCGGTGACGGCGGTGTTGTAGTTCGTGGTCACGCGCTGCTGCAGCGCATATTGGTTGGATTCGCTGATATTCAGGACCACGCCGAGGCGGTTGCGGAAAAACACGTCGGAATATTCGAGGATGCCGCCGGGCCGGAACTTGCGGGTTTCGGTGTCGCCCGGTCCGTAGCTCGGGCTGAGGCTGAAGCGGTCGGTGTTGGCCATGAAATTGGCCTGCCAGGTGATGCGCCGGCCCTTCCGCTCGAAGGCCCGCTTGCTCTTGAGGTTGATGGTGCCGGCGGGAGCGTTGGCATCCATCTCCGCGCTGCTGGTGAAGTTCACCTCGATCCGATCGATGCTGTTGATCGACACTTGGTCGAAGCTGAACGAACGCGCCCCGCCCCCGAGGCCCTGCGAGCCGTCGCTGCTCGCCATTTTGAAACCGTCCACGCTCACGCCGACGTATTGCGGGTCCATGCCGCTCAGGCGCGGGCCGCGCGAGTCAGGGCCGACATACTCGAGATCGACGCCGGGGATGTTCTTGAGAAATTCGCCCACGTTGCCCTCGGCGACATCGCCAAAAAATTCGGACGACACGCTGTTGGTGATGTTCATCGACTTGCGCTGCTCCATGATGGCCTTGGCGTGACCCTCGCGCTCGGACGAGACGACAAAAGCGCCGAGCTTCTGGACTTGTTCGGACTGTGCGCTGGTGAGTGTGCTCTTGAGTTCGAAATCGTGAATGAGCGTCTGGCCGGAAGTAATCGTCAGCGCCACGCGCTCCGGCTTCGTCCCGGTGTAGCTGACCGTGACTACCGCCGGGCCGGCGGGCACCGGGGTCAGGCGATACGAGCCGTCGCTCGCCGTGGTCGCGCTCAGGTCCGTGCCCTGCAGGCGCACTTCGGCACTGGAAACATAGTCACGCGTCGTGACGTTGAGCACGCGTCC
>Ga0114966_10005983_pt1 | contig 10195 bp, 17 predicted proteins | sample M_130207_XF_Meta_FD_87029 | JGI IMG/M metagenome (GOLD analysis project Ga0114966, IMG submission 87029) | Freshwater microbial communities from Lake Montjoie, Canada to study carbon cycling - M_130207_XF_MetaG | ecosystem: Environmental > Aquatic > Freshwater > Lake | place: Lake Montjoie...
CAAACACGTAGACAGTTCCGTTATCAATCTGGTAAGGGTATGCAGTTTTCAACAGGGTCAAATCTTTGCCCGTTGTTCCAAGTTGATACTCTAACTGCCTCAGGTGCAACAGTTACTGCCTCTTTTAAATTTCCACATAACTTAGGTGTTGGCGCAACTATTACAGTATCGGCTGCAAATGAATCAGCATACAATGGAACATTTACTGTAGTAAGTATTCCAACGGCTACTACCCTAACTTATACTGCATTAAGTGCGCCAAGTGCAACACCGGCCTCAGGTTGGCCTATTAACATTGGTCCTAAAAACTGGTATGGAGCAGGCGTTCGTGTTGGAATGTTTGATAGTCAAAACGGATTCTTTTTTGAATACGATGGTCAGACTTTATATGCTTGCCAACGAAGAAGCACGGATCAGTTGAGTGGTTATATCAGTGCGTTAACCAGCGGCACACCCACCTGCACAGGTGTTGGCACTAAATGGAGTCAACAATTAATTCCAGGCGATGTAGTTGTTATTAGAGGAATGACCTATTTCATTCAAAGTATCATTAGTGACACATCGATGAATATCTATCCAGAATACAGGGGCACTTCAATCGCAGCTCCAACTCAGTGTTTTATTAGTAAAACTATAACTGTACGCACTCCACAAAGTTCTTGGAATATAGATAAAATGGACGGCACCGGAACAAGCCAATATAACGTTGATATTACCAAAATGCAAATGTGGTATATCGACTATAGTTGGTATGGTGCAGGCGCTATCCGATTTGGTTTTAAAGATCAACGCGGTGAAGTAAAATTTGCCCACAGGATTGCCAACGCGAATGTTGAGACAGAAGCCTACATGCGATCAGGTAACTTGCCAGCTAGATATGAGTCAAACACCTTTGCACCTTATACAGTCTTAAACGCCGCCCTTAATTCTGGCGACACGTCAATGACCGTGGCCAGCACCACAGGGTTCCCTTCAACTGGAACTTTATGTGTTACAGCATCGGCTAACACTGGTGCCGTAATTGAATATATGAATTATACAGGTAAAACAGGAACTACATTCACTGGACTAACACGGGGTATTACCAACCTTACTGGACCTGGCGGGTTAACTGGAATGGGCGGCGCAGCGGCAACTACATTTAGTCTTACTGGGGCCACTGCTCAGTATCCAGCAGGCACCGCTCCTGCCCAAGTAAGTTTGTATTCTCCACAAACTGCTGTAACAATAGGACACTGGGGTTCTAGTGTTATCATGGACGGACAGTTTGACGACGATAAATCATTCTTATTCAACTACGGTATGAATGCGCCAGTGGTGTATGCTAATCTGAGTCAAGCATACCCTGTGTTCAGTATTCGTTTAGCACCTAGTGTTGACGGTGGCACCACTGGATTGTTGGGTGCTCGTGAACTTATAAATCGTATGCAGTTAACACCAGAAGGACTTGGTGTTTATACAACTACGGCAGGTGTGCGTGTTGAACTTCGTTTAAATGCTAGGCTCAGTGCTGGCACATGGGGCGCAGTTGGCGGCTCTAGTCTAGCGCAGTTTGCACTACATACCAACGTTACTACCGTAGCTGGCGGAGAAAGTATCTTTACATTCATTGCGCCAGCTGGCGGTGTTACTTCCGCGGATCTTTCAAGAGTTCGTGATATTGGTAACAGCATTTTAGGCGGTGGCACCACACTCTCAATGACTTCCACAGATCTCGGTAAGTATCCAGATGGCCCAGATACAATAACAGTGGTAGTATACCCACTTGCTGCATCTGCGTCTGTTACTGCACGTATGAGTTGGACTGAAGCACAGGCTTAATTATATCTATGAGAGCAAAAGAATTTAGCCAGCCAAAGAAAAAAGTTGAAGATTTTTCTAAACACAAAAAGATCTTCATAGACATCTTTGCTAAGTTTTTACCTATTGCAATGAAAAATATTGGGCTTGACTCCTTGCCTAAAATGCATTTTGAACCGCATATTAGTGATGTGGATCAACCCACGTTTGGTGTATACGAAAATGGCAGTCACGTGTTACACGTTGCCCTAATGAATCGACATCCTAACGATATATTAAGAACTGTTGCTCACGAATTAGTACACTATAAACAAGATACTAACCACGAACTGGCATCAGATAGTGGAGAGACTGGAAGCCCGCACGAAAATGAAGCTCATGCCATTGCCGGGATTGTTATGAGACACTTTAACAAACAGTATCCAGAATATTTAGATTCAAAACCTATAACAGAATAAGGAAACATTATGTCAAATACATACTCGTGGGTCATTACACAAATAGAATATCACGAAAACGCTGAAGGTCAGACAAAACTTGCCTATAACTTATATTGGACATATTCTGCCACTGATGAAACTGGTAAATTTGTCACTGAAGTAAAAGATACTACGGAAATTGCATACAATCCAAATGTGCCTTATGTAGATTTTGATACTTTAACGCAAGATATCGTTTCTGCCTGGGTAGTAGGTGCATTGGGTAATGATGCTATTGCCACATTACAACAGACTCTTGATTCTCAGTTGGAAAATTTAAAATCAAACATTTAATATAGGAATTATAAATGTCAAATACATACACAGTAATTATTCAATCGATAATGTGTCTACCAACTTATCAAGATCAAACTGAAGTAGTTTATAACTTAAATTGGATTTTAAGTGGTACAGATGGAGTTAATACACACAGTACACAAGGAGCACAACGTATTGAGTTTGATCCTACTAGTCAGTTTACGCCATTTAATTCTTTAACATCTGAACAAGTGTTAGGTTGGTTAAATAATTCTGAACCATTCGCTAGCCAAGTTTCTATTTTTAAGTCAGATATAGACAATCATCTACGAGGTATGGGCGCAGTATCAATGACCCCGCCGTGGAATTCTTAATTTTAAATAGTAATGTTAGTAGTCTACATACATGGCGCAAGTGCCACAATAGACAGTTTTAATTATATCCGAGATCATTTAGCATACAAAGATTATGCTATTAGTTATGATAGCGCTAATGGATTTGAAAATAATCTAAAAGATATGTTGGAACAACTTAAAGATTATGACAAAATATTCTTCGTAGCACATAGTTTGGGTGGAATATATGCTTTGCATATTGCCAATGCTATGCCAGAAAAAGTAATTGGTGCAGTAACATTAAGTACACCTTATGGTGGTAGTGAAACCGCAGACTACGCCAAGTATTTTCTTCCATTTAGTAGATTATTAAGAGATATTGGACCAAGCAGTTGGCCCATTAGACAAGCAGACAATATTACAATACAGCATCCTTGGTGTAATATAGTTACTATTAAAGGCGCGAGTCCTTGGATGACTGAACCTAATGATGGTATTGTAACTATCAGAAGTCAAAAACATCATAGTGAAAATATGGAATTAGTTCAAGTGGATTCCAATCATTATGAAGTAGTCATTAATGATCAAGTAGTCAAATTAATTAAAGAAAGATTACCCCAATAAGAAAGGGCTTTTAGAGCCCTTTCTATTTCTACAATATTATTATTTTGGCTACGCCACTATATTTTATTTAATAATTACTTCTTAACTGACTTAGTAGCTTGAGCTACACCTTGATTAACAAAGCTGTACATCTTTTCAGCAGTCTCCATAATCTTTTCTAGACCTGGAAATTCTGGCATATCTACTTTAGTAACAACTTGTCCAGTCTTTTCATCTTTAGCGACTGACATTTCCCAACCGCGGAACTTAGAGTGATATTCTTCACTAACTAAACCCTTAGCCATGTCTAAGATATCTGTGCGAATCTCGTAGCCGTTCTTGTTGAATTTTACTTCTGGTATATTTGACATAATTTTCTCCTTGTGTGTAATGTCTGTGTATAAACAGTAAACTAATTTTTACTGTCTATGTATTTAGTATACACGGCCTATGCGTGTATAACAATCTTTATGAACGATTTAACTTAAATCTTTCAGGATAATTTAACCGTTCCCACTCCTCATCAGATACTGGCCACCAATAGGTCATTAGATCCACCCTTTAAAATCTTCCAACATAATTCTATTAGCGGCAGCATGATCACCCTGACGTGCAAAGTGTGCAGCAGCACGGATTTGACCAAACTCTTGTAAAAAGTTATAAATTGCTTTTATCATCTGAACCATCCCGTGTTAGATTGTTTTAGATCAAATTGACGAGTAAGACGATCTACATCGCAGCCATCTTGTGGTGCGTGTCTAACAATGTATTCTTCTAATGCTGACCCGTAAGTTTGTGGCTTATCAAAATTCTGAAACATCTTGTGGAAGTATTCAGCTAGTTGGTTTAACATATTTTTCTCCTGTGTGTTATGTTGTATATCAGTAGAAACACTGATATAGTTATTTATTAGTTTACCTGGCAGTGCAGCATAAATCAAGTCTTTATCTTTCCAATTAGATATGCTATAATATACTAAATATCAAAAACAAAGGAAACTGCTTTGAAACGTGCTACTAGAAGTTTATTAGAAGAACTCAACTCCATATCAGAAAAGAAGAACGGCGAAGCTATTGTTGAAGCACGAGCTACTCATGTTATCAACAGTGCAATTAATCTATTGACACTGATCAAAGAAAACTTTCCACCAGACGAAGCATATGAATTAGAACGTAGATTAGTTAATAGTATCCGAGGCGGAGATGCTAGTAAATTTACCCGTAGCATACGTAAACTACGCGATAACAAAGAAACTGCCAAACACCTTAAAATCATCGACGGCGACTTAAAAGACGACGATTAAGTACTGTTTGAAGCAATATTTTCCATTTGGCATAAATAATATTACAGAAACACTCCAGAGTGGAGTGAGACATACGATTAAAGGAGATATATTATGTCAGCAGGAATTACACGAGTTCACGGAACAACTATTGCCCCAAGTCAGCGTGCAAGTACACTAACTTTCTTTCAAATTGACTTTGGTGTTAATTTGACAACCAGCGTTGGTGTTGTTGACGGCGCCTTTGAGAAAGCAGTTCGCGCTTGCTCTAACTTTGCTACAATCGCAATGATTGGAACATTAGATGCAACAGGCGGTACAGGTCAAGGCCTACGTATTGCTATTGAAGATACCGGTGTTACTTCAACCGCCCCAAGTGGTTTAGGTATGGGTAATCCAGACGATTATGGCACTACAGCAACAGCATTAGCTGAAGCTATTCAAGCATTAGGTGCTACAGCTGGTACAGACAGCAAGGACCTAACTGGCGCAGCAGTTACAGTATTCGTACTATAATCTTTAACGAGATTTAAGAGTAAGGGAGTTTTTTAACTCCCTTTTCTTATGACCATAAATACATTATATAGGTAGTTTATGGATATAATTGAAATACAAACTTTGGTCGACATCACTAATACGCGAGTAGTTAGGTCCAATCAAGGAACCTCACTTGCTTACGATCAAAATAGAAATTTTATTACATTAATTCAATGCATTGAAATTCGTAGTATTATTAATTATAATAATCCGCCAGTATGCAACCTTATGGACATAACTGATTTGGAGTTTGGCAGTGAGTATGTTGGTGAGCATATGGTATGGACATTTAATTTTATCCCAGATCGTATAGGTGTGTATGCTATAGATAAAAAGTCTCCATTAGGCGGCCTCGTTGAAAATATCGACGGTGTGCCAATTATTAAAAATCTAACTGAAACTATAAATATAGCAAAGGCTATATTCGATTGTAAGAATGGCGCCTACAAAAACACCATCATCAAGGCACACCTAGGCACAATTTAATGCAATCCCGTACTACATAAACTGAAGGAATAAATGGTATGTCCACTGGACCGATAATTGATATTGAAAAAACAAATTTAGAAGCACACGTTGACCTGTGTGCTCAACGCTACGATAGCTTAGATAAACGTTTAACATCTATTGAAGGCAAATTCGGAGATCTTAAAAAACTAATTGAAGACGGTCATAACAGTATGACCAAAGTTGTTGTTGGCACAGCAGGTACTGTTGTAACTGGAATCATTGGTTTGGTTGTGGTGATATTACAAAGAGGCCATTAATGTGAAGATTTTTGAATTATTCGAAAGTACTCCTCCTCTAGCAGCCGTGGTTCCTGGCGCCAAAGTGGGGGAGATTCCTGCAGGTGGAAAACCCAGTGGTGATAATCCCACGCCAGTGACTCAAGCTGGCCCCACAACTACTAACACTCCAGCAACTACACAGCCAACTGGATTTGTACCAGGACAAAAAGTTATCCCGCCACCACCTGGATCCAGCGCAGTAACTGCCCCAGCAGGTCAACCAAGTCTTGGTCAAACACCTGCTACTAATCCAAGTACCAATGGCAATGGTCAAAATACCATGGCTGATATGACCAGCAAGATTGCAGCATTACAAGCAACAGTGAATATGATGCGGGGGCAATTGACTCCCCCTCCTCCACCACCAAACTAATATGAAAATACATCAGTTACTATCTGGGATCAATACTTACTTAACTAATGAAGAGAATAAGTTTGTTGAGCATCATGATGGTAATATTAAATTATCAAGTTTAGATGAGCATGACCACTGGTTAGCTCAGAATCTTGTACGTAAGGGTGTTTACGCCATAAGTAAAGATAACAACATATTAATATCTAAATTAGATGAACACAATTCCTGAAGAGTTATATACTCGAATAAAAAAAGTCAGTGATGAAGTACGGAAAAAACTACTTGTCAAAGGCGTAGTAGTGCCAATTAAAAATAAAAATGGAACTATATCCATTGGGCATTTTACTATTGTTAAAGAAAATAATGGATCTTTTTCCATATTAGATTACTCAAATGAAATTATGGTAAAGCACATTAACTTACCACAAACTGCAATTTTAGTTTCAAATAAACTAGCATTGGGACTTTATAAAGATACTGAATTGTTGGAGATGGATCGTAGATATGGGTCTGCTGATTTTGAAGAAGAACTATATAAACGTGCTCTAAATCGTAAAAATAGTAATGTTAGTTCACTATATGTTTCTAGATATGACGATGCTAAACTTAAAAAGGCTGAAAACAAGCGTAACATAGTTCGAAGTTTTGAAAAACTTATTAAACTCGTATAAATAGTATTAACCAATTTTCTGGAAAAATATATGAAAACCAAAGATTTTACTACCAAGATGACTAGTGCTCGACTAGCTGAAAACTTAGAAAAGCAATTCTCTTCTAGAGTTAATCTTACCAAGTATAACAGGGAACAGTTGGAAGATATTCGTAATAAGTTGCGTACCAGAATTTTTCAACAAGAAGGTGTGTCTAAGTTTAACGAACTGTTAACTAACGAGACATATCAAAAAGACAAAGCAATGTTAGAATTGCTCAACACAAGGATCAAAGAAATGTTAGGCGAACAAATGCAAAAACTACGTGACAAAATGTCACAACTAAGCGAGTCCAAAAAATCTAGTGGCAAACCAGAATGGTTAGAAAAGGCCGAAGTTAAAGCTGAATTAAAGACTGGTCAAAAAGTTAGTCCATCTGAGAAAAAGAAAGTTGGCATTAAACAAGAAGCCGCAGAAAAAACACCTAGCACATGGACCGACAGTAAAGGCAAAGCACACCCGGCTACTAAAGTCAAAGGTGACAAGTATACAGGCAAAGAAGCCGAGAAAGACCAGAAAGTAAAAGAGGAAACCAAAGCTGGTGAGAAAACAACAACCTCTTCAACAGGCGGAACGACACAAGTCCAATACGATAAAGATGGAAAACGCACTGGTGTTAAGCATACAGCAGGTAAAAACTACAGTGCTATGAAACAACCGTTCGACAGGAACAGCAAAAACTTAGAAGAAGGTAAACCACATCCTAAAGATTGCGATTGTAAAGAATGCATGATGCAAGAAGGTTCTAAGCCAGACTTTTTAGATTTAAATAAAAACGGAAACAAAACAGAACCAATGAAAAAAGCGGCGGCTGATAAAAAAGCAGGACCAAAGAAAGGTGTGGCGGAAGGTAGACTAGACGAACTTGGAAACACCGATGCCGGCAGAAAAGCACTTAGTGCCGTTCAGAAAAGAGGAGGCGACGAGATTACTGCTTGGAATAAAAAGCCAGAGAGCGGTTATTCTCCCATACCAACAAACGCAGCAAAACATTTTGATGCTAGTGTCTCTGCTGGTAACAGACTATACGGGGGCGGGCCTAATACATTGCGAAAAGACACGGTGCTTGCCCGCGATGCAATGCGTAGATATCATAAAGGCGAGCCAATTACTCCGAAAGAAGTAGAGATAATTAGTAAATGGTATCCAGGTTTCAAGGTAGAGGAAGGTATAGCAGGTCAGCAAGGTGTAAATCCTTTTGCTAAGAAAGGTACAGAACCAAAGAAAGGTGTAAATCCTTTTGCTAAAAAGAAAGTTAAAGAAAGCCAATTCAAGCACAATGTTCGATTTGTAAATGAAAGTTTACAGTTCTTGTTGAACGAAGATGAAGAAGGAAAAGCTCAAGCTATTACAGCAGCCGGTGACATTGTTAACGATTTTACAGGTTGGATGCAACGAGTTGGACAATACCAAACTAAGGCCATCATCGAACTAAGCGATCAAATCCGTGCAGAGTTTGGTCAAGCTGAATCAGAAGCATTTAAACAAGCAGTTGGTCCAGCCCTAAGTGCTTCATTAGAAACACTAACTCAACAACGTGAAGCTATCAGCAATGCAGTTGCAGCATTGGCAAGTGGCGCAGCTCCAGAAGAGCCAATGGGTATGGAACCAGATATGGGTGCTCCAATGGAACCAGGTATGGATGCAGCTAGTCCAGATGAAATGAATCCATCAATGGGTGATGAGTTTGGTGCAAGTGATGCTGCTGCTGGCGGAGATATGGCGTCTGGTCGTGAAATGCGTGAAAGCAAGTTTGCCCGCAAACTGGCTGAATCACATAGTATTATGGCAAAACTAGCTAAATGAGATTATTTGAAGTAGATCAAGGTGGGGCCAGAGAAGTCATGGCCGTCCTACAAGGACTTGCGAATAAGCCTGGACAACAACAAGCTAGCAACTTACCTTGGCCCGTAGTCAAAGGCATCTTAGACAAAGCTGCTTTGGGTATTAGCACGCCTGACGGATTTAGGGCACTAACTATTTCAAATTCTGACCCTAAGATAGCACAGTCATTTAAATCTCTAATTACTAATATTGATGATAAAGGTGATGTGACATTGAATACCAATGTACAGGACCCTAATGCCAAACCTGAAATCAAACAAGGCGCAACTGGTGGCGGTGGCGGACCCAGTGTTTCATCCATGGCCAGTCATAACGCCAAAAATGCATTCAAATAGTTGACGGAGTGAGTCATATATGTTATAATTAACTATATGACTACCATTATTCCCAACCCACCTCCATTCGTGGAGCGATTTCAATACAAAAACTGCAAACAAATAACTGACCCAGTTACACGTAAACGAGTCTATCAAACTCCCGATGGCGAGACGCTGCCCAGTGTAACAACTATTCTTGGTGCTACTAAGGATATGACTCATTTGAACGAATGGAAAAAACGTATTGGTGTGGAAAAGGCACAACAGATCACCACTGAGGCCAGTGGAGTTGGAACAGCCATGCATGCCAATTTAGAAAGATTCCTAATTGGTGAAGTTCGACAACCAGGCAACAATCCAGTTCATATCAAAGCCAATGCAATGGCTGATCAAATCATTATCAACGGTTTGAGCAAAATGGACGAAATATGGGCAATGGAACAGTCATTATACTTTCCTGGCTTATACAGCGGCACCACTGATTTGGTGGGTGTTTATCAAGGCATTCCTGCAGTTTGCGATCACAAACAAACTAACAAGCCAAAGAAAGCAGAATGGGTCGAAGACTACTATTTGCAATTAGTGGCTTATATCCTAGCACATAACGAAGTTTACGGCACAGATATGAAACGTGGAGTCATCTTTATGTGCAGCCGCGGTGATGACGGCGTTAAAGTTGGCGGCGAAATATATCAACAGTTTGATTTACTACCACAAGACTTTAACAAGTATCAAGATATGTGGTTGACCAAAGTAGAAGAGTATCATACCACTGGCTTAAAAGGCTACAAGCAGTTGCTCACACAGTAAGCATAAATATCCTATAGAGAGGATATTTTATGCCAATAGTAGAGATTAGCAAGATACAGGTCAGACGCGGCCAAGA
>Ga0114966_10005984_pt1 | contig 10195 bp, 6 predicted proteins | sample M_130207_XF_Meta_FD_87029 | JGI IMG/M metagenome (GOLD analysis project Ga0114966, IMG submission 87029) | Freshwater microbial communities from Lake Montjoie, Canada to study carbon cycling - M_130207_XF_MetaG | ecosystem: Environmental > Aquatic > Freshwater > Lake | place: Lake Montjoie...
CTCGCGGGCCTGTCGCTCAGTGCGTGCCGCCGTGAGGAGAAGAATCTCGTGCCGTTTTCGCGCGGCGTGGAGTGGAGCGTGCCGGGCAAGCCGGTCTTTTACGCGACCTCGCGTCCGCATCGCCGCGGCGCGCAGCCGCTCGTGGTTGCGACGCATGACGGACGCCCGACGAAGGTCGAGGGCAATCCCATTCACCCGGCGTGCGCCGGCAAGACGGACATCCACAGCCAGGCTTCGCTGCTGGACATGTATGATCCGGATCGCTCGCGCCATTTTCGTGAGGATGGAAAGGTCGTCGAGGAAAAGGATTTCACCGCGGCACTCGAGGCGCTGGTGAAGGGCGCAAGCGACGGCAGCGGCATCGCATTTCTCACGGAGCATTTCACGTCCCCGACTTTCCGCCGGCTGCGCGACGAACTCTCGGCGAAGATGCCGAAGTCGCTGTGGGCCGAATACGAGCCGCTAGGCGGCGAAGAGGCACGGGTCGCGAATGAGGCCGCGTTCGGCATGGGAATGCGCGCCATTCCGAATTTGGAAAAAGCGGACGCAATCCTCTCGCTCGACTGCGATTTCCTCGGCTTTGACGAAGGTAGCCTCGAAGGCATCGCCGCATTTTCAAAACGCCGCTCGCCCGAGCAGGAGATGAACCGGCTCTACGTCGTGGAAAACCGCTACACGACGACGGGCGGCATGGCCGATCACCGGCTGCGCGTGAAGGCTGGCATGGTCGCGAATGTTGCGCGCCAACTCGCTGAAATCATCGGGAACAAGACTAGCGACGAGGGACTGAAGTCGGTCGTTGCGAAGTTCCCGCAGACTCCGGCGTTCACCGCGGATCAGGGCAAGTGGATCACGGAGGCGGCGGAGGATCTCATCGCGAAAAAAGGCAAGGTGCTCGTGCTCGTCGGCTATCGCCAGCCTGCGGCGGTGCAGGCGCTCGTGCATTCGATCAATGCGGCGCTCGGCGGGCTCGGCACGACGGTCGTCGGTCGCAAGACTTCCAGCAAGCCGGTGACGACCATCGCGGATCTTGCGAAGGGAATTTCGGCCGGGAACGTCAAGACGGTGGTCATCCTCGGCGGCAACCCGGCGTTCAACGCGCCCGCGGATCTGAAATTTGCGAAGCTGCTGCAAAACGTGACCGTGATCCGGCACGGGCTTCACGAGGACGAAACGAGCGTCTCCCACGAGGGCGAGAAGCAGCGTTGGGCGAAGTGGCATGTGCCCGCCGCGCATTATCTCGAGGCGTGGGGCGACGGTAGCGCGAGCGACGACAGCCTCGTCTCCCAGCAGCCGATGATCCTGCCGCTCCACGGCGGATGGTCGGAAATCCAGTTCCTCAATTTCATCCTCACCGGAAAAAAGAGCGAAGGGCTCGACCTCGTGCAGGCGACCTTCAAGCAGCTCGCGCGGGGCATTGACACCGAGTCCTGGGCAAAATTTTTGCACGACGGTTTCCTTGCTGGCAGCGAGGCGAAGCGCGAGCCGCTCGTGGTGAACCCGGTGTCGGTCGCGGAACTGGCTGCAACTTACAAGTCTTCCGAGGGCATCGAGGTCGTCTTTGTGCCGTGCGCGAAGGTGGACGACGGCCGCCATGCGAACAACGGCTGGCTGCAGGAGCTTCCCGATCCGATCACGAAGCAGACGTGGGACAACGCCGCGCTGGTCAGCCCCGCGACTGCGACGAAGCTCGGTCTGCACGCAAAGCAGGGGAACGGCGAATTTGTTTTCGACAACGGCGCATGGCTCACCGTCGAGGTGAACGGCGCATCGCTCGACATCCCGGCGTTGATCATCCCCGGCCACGCGGACGACAGCATCACGATCGCAGTCGGCTACGGGCGCACGTTTGATGGACGCGTGGGCGGACGCAACGGCAACTACATGTCGCACGGCGGATGGTTCGCGAAGATCGGCGGCGTCGGCTTCAATGCCTACAAGCTGCGCACGATGGCCGCGCACTACATTGCAGGCGGCGCGAAGGTCCGGAAAATTGACGGCAAGCCGTATCCGATCGCGATCACGCAGGAGCACGGCGCACTCGAAGGTCGCGGCGCGGATGTCATCCGTGAGGCCACCACCGAGACGCACAAGCACGAGCCCGGTTTTGCAAAGGATCAGCACTGGCTTCACGAGCACGGCGCGATGGATGCCGAGGCGGAGAAGCGCGACAAGAAGGGCTATCCGATTCCCCAGAGCGCGTATTCGCATCCTGAGTTCACGGACAAGCACCACCAGTGGGGCATGGCGATCGATCTCAGCATTTGCACCGGCTGCTCCGCGTGCATGGTCGCGTGCCAGAGCGAAAACAACATCCCGGTCGTCGGTAAGGAGCAGGTGATCGAGGGCCGCGAGATGCACTGGATCCGGATGGATCGCTATTTCGTGAGCAATATGAATGCGCGCGAGGACAAGACCATCAACATTGATGAGCCGCGCATGGTCATGCAGCCGATGCCCTGCCAGCACTGCGAGAACGCGCCGTGCGAAACGGTGTGCCCGGTGAACGCCACCGTCCACAGCGACGACGGCCTAAACATCATGGCCTACAACCGCTGCATCGGCACGCGGTACTGCGCGAACAACTGCCCTTTCAAGGTCCGCCGCTTCAATTTCTTCGACTTCAACGAGCGCTCGAAGGAAAAATATTTCCGCTGGAATCTGATCAACGAGAAGGGAATGCCCGACACGTTGAAGATGTCGAAGAATCCGAACGTCACCGTCCGCATGCGTGGCGTCATGGAGAAATGCACGTTCTGCGTGCAGCGCATCCAGGAGGCGAAGATCGCCGCAAAGGTGAAGGCCAAGGACACCGCCGATGTGCAGGTGCCGACCGACAGCTTCCAGAGCGCGTGCCAGCAGGCGTGCCCGACCGGCGCGATCGCCTTTGGAAACAAGAACGATCCGAAGAGCGCCGTGAGCAAGATGAAGGACAACCCGCGCGACTACCGCCTGTTCGACTACATTGGCGTGAATGCGCGCGTGAGCTACCTCGCACGAGTGATGAACCCGAACTTGAAAATGCCTGACGCACCGAAGGACGCGATCATGGGTCACGCAAAGGGAGGACACGCGTAATGTCCGACCACGCTGCCAAACTTGTGAGCGAAGACGGAGTGGTGGTGCTGCACTGCCCGCCGGAACTTGAGCGCGAGGCGCTCGTGAACCACGATCGCTCGCTGAACTGGATCACCGAGAAAGTCTCGGTCATCTGCGAGGAAAAGACGCGCCGCTGGTGGTGGATCGCGTTCCTCATTTTCTCGCCCATCGCGCTGCTCGTGCCGCTGCTGCTCGGCTATCAGGTCTCGAACGGCGTCGGCGTGTGGGGTGAAAACCAGCCGTTCGGCTGGGCGTGGGACATCACGAACTTCGTCTTCTGGATCGGCATCGGTCACGCCGGCACGCTCATCTCGGCGATCCTTTTCCTCACGCGGCAAAAGTGGCGCACCTCGATCAACCGCGCGTCCGAAGCGATGACGCTTTTCGCGGTGATGTGCGCCGGTCTCTATCCCGGCTTCCACGTCGGTCGCGTGTGGAAGGCGTGGTATCTTTTCCCGATTCCGAACTGGAACGGCCTGTGGCAAAATTACCGTTCGCCGCTGCTGTGGGACGTGTTCGCAGTCTCGACGTATTTCACGGTGTCGGTGCTCTTCTGGTACGTCGGTCTCATCCCCGATCTCGCGATGCTGCGCGACCGCGCGAAGTCGAAGATCAAGCAGTGGGCCTACGGCATCGCGGCCATCGGCTGGCGCGGTGGCAACCGCCACTGGCAGCACTACGAGATGGCGTATCTGATTCTCGCCGGCCTTTCGACGCCGCTGGTGCTGTCGGTGCATTCCATCGTGTCTTTCGACTTCGCCACGTCCATCGTCCCCGGCTGGCACACGACCATTTTCCCGCCCTACTTCGTTGCAGGCGCCGTCTTCGGCGGCTTCGCGATGGTGCTCACGCTCATGCTTCCTGCGCGGCTCCTGTATCCGCAGCTCGACGACATGATGACGCGGAACCACGTGGACAAGATGGCGAAGATCATCCTGCTGACGGGATCGATCGTCGGCTACGCCTACCTGATGGAGCTGTTCATCGCGATGGTGTATTCGGGACACTTCTACGAATACAACGCGTTCTACAACCGTGCGACCGGCTGGTATGCGTGGCACTACTTCGCGATGATGTTCTGCAACGTCATCACGCCGCAGATTTTCTGGTTCAAGGCGATGCGGCGAAATTACATCGTCGTGTTCATCGCCTGCCAGTTCGTGAACGCGGGCATGTGGTATGAGCGCTTCGTGATCATCGGCACCACGCTCGCGCAGGACTTCCTGCCGTCATCGTGGGGACACTACACTCCGTCGTGGGTCGAGGTGCTCACGTTTGTCGGCACGTTTGGATTCTTCATCACGGCGTTCCTGCTCTTCATGCGGTTCCTGCCGATGGTCTGCGCCTTCGAGGTGAAGGCCGTCACGCCGCAGGCTGACCCGCATCACGATCCAAAGGGCCACGACCACGAACAGCCGAAGGAGGCGGCGCTCAGCGCACACTAGCCATGAGCAAACGACTCCACGCAATCGGCGCTGAATTCGAAAGCGCTGCGGAAATCTACCACGCTGCGGAAAAAGTCCGCGATGCCGGCTACACGGCGTGGGACTGCCACTCGCCGTTCCCGATCCACGGGCTCGACAAGGCGATGGGCATGAAAAAATCCTGGCTGTCCGCATTCGTCTTCGTCTGCGGTCTCACGGGATTCCTCACCGGCCTCGGGCTCGTCACCATCACGAGTTTCGGCATCTATCCGATCATCGTGAACGGCAAGCCGATTGACTGGTCGCACGGCGTCCGCGCGCTCCAGTTCTTCTTCCCGGTCATGTATGAGCTGACGATTCTGTTCAGCGCATTTGGAGCGACCTTTGGCATGATTTTGCGCAACGGCCTGCCGCGCTTTCATCATCCGCTGTTCAACTGGAGCCGCTTTGCAAAAGTGACGGACGACAAATTTTTCATCGTCATCGAGACGCGCGATCCGCTGTTCTCCGACACGAAGGCAAAGGCGCTGCTCGCGGAGATCGGCGGCAAACACGTCACCGAAGTTTTTGACCACGACTAGGCCATGCTTAAAGCATCATTCGGAGCACTCATCATCCTCGCAGTCGTCGGCATCGGCTTCGCCGGTTTCCGTGGCGACAAGATGGGCCACACGCCGGTCGAGTGGTTCAACGACATGGCCCACCAGCCGAAATACGAGCCGCAGCACCGCAGCGATTTCTTCAATGATTCGCGCGCCGCGCGCCTGCCCATCGCGGGCACCGTGCCGGTCGGATTCAATCTCAAGGGCCGCTATTTCCAGACCGAGGGCAACAACCTCGTGGACGGCATGGGCGGCTTTGCAAACCAGCCCGACTACTTCAACACGGGCCGCATCGGCGACGTGTATGGCGACGGCATCCCCGACGCACTCGCATCGCGCGGCGCGGAGCTGCTCGTGCGAGGCCGTCAGCGCTACGACATCTACTGCGGCATCTGCCACGGCGCGGCGGGGCAGGGGAATGGCGTCGTGAAAAGCTTCGGCCTCGTGACGGTGCGTCCTCTCGTGGACGACCTGCTGCGCGCACAGCCCGACGGCCAGATCTACAACACCATCACGCACGGAAAAAACACGATGGGTGCCTACGGCCCGGTCATCGCCGTCGAAGACCGATGGGCGATCGTCGCGTATGTGCGCGCCCTCCAGACCGCCGCCAGCGCGAAGCTCGCCGACCTCCCCGAGGCGGAGCAAAAGAAACTTCAGGAGCAGAAATGAGCCAACACATTGCCGTCCCAAATTCGGAAAAGTTCGACGCGACGAAAGGCACGCTGCTGAGGAACGTCTTCAGCGTCGCCGCCGCAGTCGGACTTCTCGGCGCTGGCGTCGTCTATTTCGCAAACAAGGAACTCTTCGCGCATGTCTGGCTGTTCGCCTTCATGTATTTCTTCACCGTGCTGTGCGGCTGCTTCTTCTGGAACTGCCTGCATCACGCCACGGATTCCGAGTGGTCGGTGGTCATCCGCCGACAGGTGGAAAATCTCGCATCGCTCCTGAAATACATCGCGATCTTCTTCGTCCCGATCGCGCTGTGCGTCGCGATTCTTTACGCGTGGATGAGCGCCGACCCGACGAAGGACGCGGCAATGGCCGGAAGCAAGTCGCTCTACCTGAACAAGCCGTTCTTCTGGTTCCGCGCGGTCGCATTTTTCACCCTGCTCGGGGCAATCTCGCACATCCTCCGCAAGCGCAGCGTGGCGCAGGATCTCGACGGTGCCGCCAAGCACACATTCTCGATGCGCTTCTGGGCCATCCTCGGCATCCCAACGCTCGCGATTTGTCTCACGTTCTCGGGCATTGATTGGATGAAGGCGCTAAACCACCACTGGTTTTCGACCATGTGGGGCGTGTATCTTTTCGCCGGTGCGGCGGGCGCGAGCATGGCCCTCATCGTTCTCGTCGTCTCGTGGCTGCGGAAACTCGGCTACCTCTCGGTCGTGAATGACGAGCACTATCACCTGATGGGCAAGTTCCTTTTGGCCTTCACGGTCTTCTGGGCATACATCGGCTTCTCGCAATACATGCTCATCACGTATGCGAACCTGGACGAGGAGACGATCTACTTCCGCGTGCGCAACACCGGGACGTGGAATTATTTCAGCCACCTGCTCGTTTTTGGGCGCTTCTTCTTCATGTTCGTGCCGCTGCTTTTCCAGGGGCTGAAAAAGTCGAAGCTCATCAATTTCACCGCGGTGTGGATTCTCGCGATGCAGTTCCTCGACATCTTCCTCATCATCATCCCCGAGTTGAAGCCGCACGGCTTTTCGTTCAGCGCGGCGCTCGCGGCCATCTTCCCGTGGCTCGGCATCGGCGGCTGCCTTGGCCTTCTTTTCCTGCGGCATCTCGGCCAGGGCTATCTTTTCCCGACGAAAGATCCGCGCCTCGCTGGATCACTGAAAGCTTCCAACTGACATGTCCTCGAAAGCAAACGTAACCACACCCGGCGGATTCTTTGTCGGCCTCGGCGGCATCGTGTCGTTCTGTGTCGTGGCGGCGGCCGTCTGGTGGTGGGTGAAATCGCCCTCGTCAAATACCGAACTCCGCCCGCAGCAGATCGCGCTCGGCCTCCGCGCGCCGGATGATGCGAAGGGCGACGATGCGAAGAAGAAAGCCGCTGACACAGACGCACTGCTCAAAGCAGCAGCGAAAAAATACAACGGCGGCGCACAGCCCAACCTCGACAAGCTCGACGACCTGCGCGGCGTGATCCGTTTCCGCGAGTCGGACAAATTGAAGACCGAAGCAGAGAAGGCGCTCATCGGTGCAGTCGCATGGAAAGACAAGGCGAAGGGCGACGTGACGATGCCGATCGATCTCGCGATGAAAGTCGTCGCAAACAACCTGAAGGATCGGAAGCCGAAAGCCTCCGCGGTGAAGGTGGATGCGATGCCCGTGCTCGATCCGAACGCCGCACCGATGATGCCGAATGCGATGGGCGGCGGCGCGAAGACAGTGATTTTTGCAGACCCGAATCCTCCGGCGGCACCCGCTCCTGCGGCACCCGTGCCGGCAACTCCGGTTCCTGCTCCCGCAGCACCGGCTGCGCCTGCGCCTGCGCCTGAACCCACAGCACCTGCACCGACAGCGCCCGCTGCAACTCCGGCGGCACCGGCAAATCCGGCTCCCGCGCCCGCACCGGGCGGTGCATCGGCTGCGGCTCCTGCACCGACTATTGCAAGCATCCCCGTCCCCGCGCGTCCCGCACTTTTGAACTGGCCTGAATCCACGAAATGAACGCCACACCCGAGACAACTTCAGCACCAAAGGGCGAGGTCACGCGGCGCGACATCGAGAATGTCGAGCGTGCGCTCATTGATCAGTCGGCGCGCGGGCCGGTGCTCACATTCTTCACCACGGCAATCTTCTGGCTGCTCGTATCGGTCGTGCTCGGATACATCGCATCGAAGAAGCTGCACAACCCCGGCTTCATCCTCGGCCCCGAGTGGCTCTACAAGCTGCTGCACATCCGCAGCATCGTGAACCCGATTTTCGAGCACATGACCTATGGCCGTGTGTGGCCCGCGTACACGACCGCGATGATCTACGGCTGGTGCTCGCTTGCGGGAATGGGCGTCGCGACGTGGCTCATCGGGCGTCTCACACGCGTCTCGATCAAGGCGCCCGCGGTGCTGCAATTTGGCGCATGGTTCTGGAATGCGGGCGTCGCGGTCGCAGTCATCACCATCCTCTGCGGCTACAACAGCGGGCTGGAATATTTCGAAATGCACCGCGCGGCGCGTGCGTGCCTGTTCATCGGCTACCTGTTTATCGGCATCTGGGGCCTGATTCTCTTCCGCTACCGCCGGCAGTCGAAGCCCTTCATCTCGGTCTGGTATTTGGCCGCGGCGTTCTTCCTCTTTCCGTGGTTTTTCGGTACGACCGAAGTCATGAGTGCGATGCCGCTCACGGGCGTGATGAAAAATGTCGTCAATGCCTGGTTCCAGAACGGCCTCTTCAACCTCTGGCTCGGCTGCATCGGCCTCGCAACGGCCTACTATCTGATCCCGAAAGTCATCAACCGCCCGATCTACAGCTACAATCTCGCGAGCATCGGATTCTGGTCGTGGATTTTCCTCGGCGGTCTCACGGCTATGACGCGACTGAGCGGCGGCCCGGTGCCTGCATATCTCGTTACGATCAGCATCGCGGCGAGCATCCTGATGATCATCCCGATCGCCACGCTCACGGTGAATTTTGTCCGCACGATGAAGGGCCACACGGGGCTCATGGCCTCGTCGCCTACGCTCCGGTTCACATTCGTCGGAACGATCTTCTTCAGCATCGCGGCGGGCCTCAGCGTCATATCCGCGCTGCGTTCGGTGGACAGCTACACGCACTTCACGCCGTGGAGCTACGGCCAGATGCACACGGTCACGCTCGGCTTCTTCAGTATGGTGATGTTTGGCGCGATCTACTACATCACGCCGCGCCTCGTCGGCTGCGAATGGCTTTCTCGCACGTTCATGAAGCTGCACTTCTTCGGCACTGCTTACGGTGCGGGAACGATCATCGCGCTGTTCCTCTTCGGCGGACTCGCGACCGGCTTCGTGCTGAATGAGCCGACCGCGGACAAGATGGGCTTTTACAATGTGAGCGGCATCGCGAACGCCTACATGCCCGTGAAGACCTACATCGGCTACGTGCTGTTCGGCGGTGCGCAGGTCATCTTCGCTTTCCACTTCCTGCTCATGCGTCTGCGCATCGGCCAGCCTGCGGGCGAGCCGACGCTGCTCGAAACACCGGGGGAGGGCCACTAAATGCAGAAACCCAGCATACTTTTCACCGGCATCTTCGGCGCGTTTGCGGTCTCGCTCGGCGCGATGGTGCTCATTCCGCACAGCCAGCTTTCGTCGCTCCAGCCGCAGGTGCAGTGGGACGAGGGCGCGAATTCGCCGTCCGACGTTTATCCGCAGAAGCGCACGGTCGTGGGCCGCGACGTGTATGTCGCCGAGGGCTGCTTCTACTGCCACACTCAGCAGGTGCGCGACCCGCAATACGGGCCGGACATGGAGCGCGGATGGGGTTCGCGGCGCACCGTCGCGCGCGATTATCTCTACGACGATGTGCCGCTGCTCGGTAGCCAGCGTCTCGGGCCGGATCTCGCAAATTTCGGCGCGACGATGAAGGTCACGCAAAAGGACGGCACGGAAAAAACCGTGAGCACCTGGCGCAACGAACACGAGGACGACACGAAGAAGCCCGCCGAGCGCAACGCGCAGTGGATCTATAAGCATCTCTTCAATCCGCGCGCGCTTTTCTCCGACTCGAAGTGCCCGCCGTATCCGTTCCTTTTTGAGAAAAAGGAAATCGGCGAGAAGCCGTCGCCGAACGCCGTCCAGTTCGACGGGAAATTTGAATACGTCCCCACGCACGAGGCCGAGCGCCTCGCGCATTACCTACTCTCGCTCGACCGCACCCACGAGCTGAAGGAAGCGCCCACCGTCATCAAGCCCAAGGAGGCGAAAAAATGAGCCAGCCGAACGAAGGACAGGATCGTCTCGACTATCAGGAGACAGCCGACATCACGGAAGTCCACGCCGCCATCGCGCGCGAACACGCCGAGCCCAGTGCGGACGTGACGCCGATTCCGACGTGGCTGAGCATCGTGTGCGCCGC
>Ga0114966_10005985_pt1 | contig 10194 bp, 5 predicted proteins | sample M_130207_XF_Meta_FD_87029 | JGI IMG/M metagenome (GOLD analysis project Ga0114966, IMG submission 87029) | Freshwater microbial communities from Lake Montjoie, Canada to study carbon cycling - M_130207_XF_MetaG | ecosystem: Environmental > Aquatic > Freshwater > Lake | place: Lake Montjoie...
AATGATTCAAAATATTATTCTGATTATTTGATTAATTTTAATAAAACATATATGAATATTACAATAAATAATATTAAATTAAATGACAAATTAATATTTAATCAAAAAATTACAAATAATAATAATGAATTAAAAATTATTTGTGGAACAGAAATAAGAGATATACAATTAGATGAGGATTATTATACATTAAATGATATTATTGAAGGAATTACAGAAAATTTATCAGATATTAATATTAGCATAATATTAAATGATGATGGTTACACTGAAATTATTAATAATGAAGGTGAAAACTTTAATATGATATGTGGAACTAAATCATTTGGTAAACTTCTTGGTTTTACAGAAGAAAAATATGAAGGCTTGTCAAATTATGTTGCTGAAGAGACGCCTGAATTAAATCTAAATGAAATATTTATATTTTTTCCTAATATTGATAAGGTTAATCCAATCTTTTCAATTAATCAAAATCAAGAAATTAAATGTTTAACAAGATTAAAACCGATTGCAAATTTAAAATCATTAATTGTACAATTTAAAAAATCATCAGATCCTACTAAAAAAGATTTTATTACATTGCAAACTAAACCAAAATTAAGTTTGGAACTTATATAAACTTATATAAACTTATATAAATTTACATAATTGGTATAGGAATTACCTTGTCAATTATATATGTATTAGCATCTAATTTTCGTGCGATACCATCTTCATCAGCACTAACTTTACCAATCGGATATAATAAATCTAAATCATATACAACTAAAGTATCTGGATTATACCAATAATTCTTTGGTTCAGAATATTTTTCTTCAGTTTCTATTTTTTCTATTACAATTACAGCTGATATTTTAATTGCTTTAATTCTAACAATATGTGAATTAGGAGCATTTAAACCATTATCAATTCTTAAATCATCATAAATATCTTGTTTAAAAGCTGGACCGATCTGTTCTTCAAATAAAGAAGGTTCATCAAATTTAAAACATTTATAATCATATTGAATTAAATTATGTGCTTTATATAATTCACAATCAATTGAGGCCTCTTTAATTGCATCCTCAAAAGAGTGTAATAATCCTTGTTTACTTCTAGCTAAATTCTCAACAATCTGATCAGCCGTTTCTTTTTTTGTTTTATCACTTTTAACAGATTTATATCTAAATACATCAACATGTCGTTCTTTCATTGGTAAATCTTTATGTGAACAAAGACGAATAGCCCGACCAATCATTTGTTCAATTCTAACTTCGTGCCAATATGGTTCCATTATATGAACTTGTCTTGTATTATATAAAGATAAACCTTCAGCTCCAGCTGGAGATATCATAATAATTTTACAAACTTTTCCATCTTTATTTTCTGAAACATTAAATTGTTTAATATTCTTTCCACGTTGTTCTACATCAATTCCACCATGATATTCAATATATCTAAAATCATCAACACCTGCATTTAGATCTTTAAACGCTGAAAATCCAAAATATTTTAAATATATTTTAAAAATCTGTAAACCCTCCATTAATACATAATTTGAATAAACAAGAACTGGACCAGGTGATCTTAAAATATTTAATATTATTTGAATCATTTTTGATGATGAATTATATAAAGCTGTAAATAATGCTGATTTTGTTGTTTCTTTTTTATTAAATTCTGTTAAATCATAGATATATTTTTCTCTAATTATTTTTAAATCTTCTGCTAGCGTATGACCTTTCTTTTTATCTTGTTGATATTTTTCATTTAAATATGAATCAAAAGTGTTAATAAAATTATCAACTGCTTTTAAATATAGATCAACCGAATAATATTTCTCCTTTTTATCTTTATCTTTATATTTATCTTCATCCATTGTTTTACCTCTATCAATTGTATCATTTAATTTAAAATTTCTTGGTCTTGGTCTTGTTTCACCATTTAATCCTTGAGCCATTAAAGGAAAAACAAAATTACATGATTGTCTAGTATAAGACATATATGTTTGTGATTTACCTTTACTTTTTTTTGTAATTTGATCTTCTAATTCCTCAAAGAATGTATAAATTTCTTCTTGATATTCTGACATAGGTACATCAACATAGTCTATCTTTTTGGTAGCAAAAACATCAGGAGTTGCTCCGACATAATATGATACTAATCCAAGTATTCTTCTTTGAAAATTATTTTTTTTACTTGGATCTAATCTCTCAAAATCACCAGATGTTGTAATATATAATTGATTAAATTGTGCTTCTGATTTTGGAAATATTCCAGGTCTTAACATATTAAATAATAAAGCTAATTCAAAAGGTCTGTTAATTGTTGGAGTAGCCGTTAATAATATTAATCTTACAGAATCATTATCTTTTTTATCCTGAATAATATAATCATATATTGTTTGAGCCCTTTTACCAATACCAGAAGCAATATTAGAATAAACATTACGAATAAAATTATGTGCTTCTTCAATTATATATAAATTCTTTTTTGATGAATCGGCATTCTTTACGGCATCCATAAATGATTTATCAGCATTCGGTGCATCATATGATATAAATTTTATATTATCCATTCTAAATTTTTTATCCTCTGTTTGCAACCATTTATCCAATTCACCTATCCAATTTGGTTTCAATGTTGCTTTTAATAAAATAAATACATTCCAACCAGGTGTTGAATTATATAAAACATTATATAAATTTATAGTTGCTGCTGTTTTACCTGCACCCAACCCATGATAAACTAATAAATCTTTATATGGACCATTATAATCAAGAATTTTAGAAATAAAAATTTGATATTCTCTAAATCCTTCTTTTTGTTTTTCTTTACAAGCATCATAAGTAGGATCTTTTTTAATCTCTGGTAACTTGAATTTTGCAAAATTTGCCAAAACCCATGATGGAAATAATCTACCATTAATTTTAAGATCAACATATTTATTTTTATTTTTATATGACATTGAATATAATAATAAATTAATAAAAAAATAATAAAAAATTAATCTTCAATTAAATAAATATCATCAACTACTTCTACTTCTAATTTTATATTTTGTGTTGTTTTTTTTAATTTATTTAAAGCATTCTTTGCTGCATATTTTGCACCAATTGATTTTGATGATCCAGTACCAACACCAATTAATTTACCGTCCGGACTATAAGCGCCCATTTTAAATTTTCTTTTTTGATTCTCTTCAAATTCATCCAATAATTCATAAGATGGTGTTGATTTAAATCCTAAATCATGATAAAATTGCATCAATGTTTCTTTATAATTGTCATCTGATTGTATTAAATTAGCAAAATCAATATGTTTATTTATTAATTCTTCTAAAAAATTCTTACAATTTTCAAATGATGTCTCTAATGAGAGAGCACCAATAAATGCCTCAAATACATCCTCTAAAATAGCCATATTATTATTTCGACCACCAGCTAATTCAATATTTCTAGCAATAATAATAAATTTATCCAACCCAATAATTCTAGCTAGGTAATTTAATGTTGAACCCTTTTCTAATTTAGTTCTAAGAATAGTTAAAAATCCTTGATCCTTACCTTCATATCTTCTATATAAATAATCTGCAAATATATGATGTATTACAGCATCACCTAAAAATTCAAGTATTTCATAACATTTATCTTGTAATGGAATACATTTATTAATATATTTATTATCAATTGGTTCAACTTCTTTAAATGTCTTAATTAATTTATCATTTATCTGTACTGTTTTAATATATGATTTATGAGTCATTGCAATTTGAAAATTTTCTAAATTATGTATTTCATGTTTAAAATTTAAATGATTAAAAATATTTTGTATGTCTTTTTTTGTAATATATTTATTTTTTTCATTTAAAACATATTTTTGATAGTCAGACTCATTTAAAATATCCATTATTAATTAATAATTATTTATTCTTAACTATTTTTATATTATAATTATCATTTTTTTATTACATCATTTTTACTAAAAATAGAAAAGATCTTATTACTTATTAAATTAAAATATAAATTAAAATATAAATTAAATTCTTTCTGGTTGAGTAGTATCTGGTTGAGTAGTATCTGGTTCCAATGTCTGTTCAGGTTCAGGTTCTGATTCCTCTTCAATAATATGTTCAATAGTTAATTCTTCATTTTTAAGTTTAAGATTTTTTTCATTTTTAATTTCATTACCTGAATAATTTCCAAAAACATATGATATATCAGGTGATCTATTATCTTTTGATGGATCATATTGGAAAAATGATTTTTTATTTTTACTTCGTCTCTCTTCATATCGTAATAAGATTTCTCGATCTGGATGAATACCAGTACCAATACAATCTACAATAAAATCTTGAAAAACTGTATTATCAAAGATAGATTTTCCATTTTTTTTAAGATATTCGTCTTTAACTTTAATTAGGTGAGAGATTAATGTCATATATACTGTTGACATTGCTTTATCATTAATTGTTCTATATTTAATTGTCATTATCTGTAAATATAAAATTGTTAAACTAAAAGTACCAATAATAACTTTGCCATCTAATTTATTTGTTCCTTCTAATGTAAATTCATAAGAATCTACCGATTGAAATGGTAGACATTTACCATTGTGTGAATAAATTATAGCAACAATATCACCATCTAATAAGATTTCAACTGAATAACCTGTAAATTGAAAAAATGGAAAATATTCCTTATGTTCAATATTTGAGCCAGGTAACTCTTTATGTAGAATTTCCATTAAATCATCAAAATCTTTTTTATAATCAGTTGATATAAATTCATAAAATGGTACAGGCAATGTTCTAATATTTTTATTTTTTGTTTCTGATTTCATTACAAAATAATTATATGCATAAAAACCAATATTAATAATTGATTTACGATTAACTAAATATTTTGAAATTAATTGAGATGTTCTATCAAGATCAGGTGTAGTATCAATTACTTGAATTGGTTTATCAATATTTGGTAGTGGATAATGTTTTTGAAGTAAGATCATTCTTTTTAAAGATTTTTCAATTCTCCAATAACTGGCTAATGGATCTGTAATCATACGTAGATAATCAATTACCATAAAATATGGATGAATGTAATTTATTCCCTCAATTTCAACAAATGGCATTCTATTATAAATATTCTTTGGAACATATGTTATATCACAATATAACTGAAAATTAACAAAAATATTATATGTATCTTTATGTTTTCCTTCTCTACCCATCACACGTTTTAATCCAGCATACGATATTTCATTACATAATTGAATTAAATCTTCTATTGGTTGAAATGAATAGAAATCAACATCTGGTGTTTGAAAATCTTTATAAATTGCATTATCTTTATTTTTGTTAATAATTAATTTATTCATAGCAAATCCACCATATATTTTTCTTTTATTTCTTTTAATAAAACTAATAATCAAATTAGTTACCTTAATTCTCTCATCTTTTGTAGGTTCGTACATTTCTAATTGTTTACGTTCGATTCGATCATTAATTTCATTAATATTATCACCTAATAATTTAATATCAGACTGTAAATACAAAGACATTTTTTATTTATAATATATATATATATATAATCTTTTAAATTTATTTTTTCAATTTTTTATTTTTTATTTTTTTATTTTTTTATTGATAAATAAAAAGTTGATTTTTAATCATATTTAAATACAAATATCTATATATTAAATAAATCAATAAAAATGGAAACATTGTCAAAAGAACGTACAAAAGAATTACAATTTGATAATTTCTCTTATAATCGTGAATATGTTCGTAGACAAAAATTTATTATGCTAAATAATTGTTATTTCCAACAAGATGTTGTTAGATTAATTCAAATGGCCAATAAATTATTAGATAGACAGAATACAATTCAAAAAATAGATTTAATTGTTAATTGTTTACCAGTATCGCAATTAATTGAGCTTGGTGTATTTGAATTCTCAATAAATTATGTTAAAACACAAGATCTAAATATATCTGAACTTGAACTTGTATATAATGATAAAGTTAATGAACTATGTCTAAATCTTGATATGTCTGATGTAAATATAAAAAATAAAACATTATTACCATCAATTCTACGTGGAGAAATTAATCCACAAACAATTGCATTTCAAAAATTTCATCATTTACATCCAGAAAATTGGAAATCAATTATTGATAAAAATAATCTAAGAGATGAAATCTTATACAATGTAAATACAACCGATGAATTTAAATGTGGTAAATGTGGTGAAAGAAAACATACCTATTATATTACTCAAGTCAGATCAGCCGATGAACCAGCCACTGTATTTTATACTTGTGTAAATTGCTTTAAAACTTTTACTAAATCAATGTAAAATTAATGTAAAATTAATGTAAAATTAATGTAAAATAATTTATTTAATATAAACCACTCTAAACCACTCTAATTCACTCTAAACCACTCTAAATATTTAACGAATCATAATAGAAATCAAAGAATGATAGTTTTAGCTGATTAATTTTTCCTGATTCATTAATACAATTAAATTTACTTGCATCTACAACTGAATTTAATGTTAAATAGAATTGTTTAATTTCTTCATTTGTCTTAATATAATTATATTGTTTCTTTATCTCAGTTTCAATATTTGCAAAAATTGGATCATACACAGATTTTTGACCAACTTTAAATCTATCGGATGATTCATTAAATTTCTTATATTGTTCTAATTCAATTGTATTTAAGATAATTCCAAATCCTCTTCGATTATATTTATTAAGAATATCAACTGGATCACGAATACCAGCAAAATACTTATATTCAATATTAATACCAGTCATCATAGCAGTTACGCACGATGGTGTCATATAAACATTGTCACCTTGATAATAAGCACGTACAATTGGAAGATGAAAATGTGCTGCTAAACTGAAAAAATCTTTAGAATTTGATTTGAAGAATTCAATTTGACGTCCAATCTTATTATAATAAAATTTAAATCGAATTGAATCACCAATTTTCATTATAATTTTATTATCTTCTTCTTTGATTTGATCATTTACAAAATCAGAACGACGAAGAATAATATCAGTTTCTTTCTTATTATATCTATCATATAATGATTCATCACATAAATAGATTGTAAAGTCATGAATTGAAAAATGTACAAGATATTCTTGAATAAATTTATTATCTATACAATCAGGATATATGCGAAGTAAATGTATATTTTGTTCCTGTTTATATTTAGAATAGAATGAATACAAATAAGTTCTTACACGAAAATCATTAACGTTATCTGTATAATCTTTTAATGTCCAATTAATCTGAAAAGTCTTATTAAAATCTTCTAATGTTAAATCGAAGAAATGTGTTGTAATCGAAATTGACATTGTTTTAATAGTTTCTAATTTAATATCATTATCAGATGATTCAGTATTTTTCTTAATTAATTCATAAGTGTTTTTTGCTTTTCTCATATATTCAATTAGATTCTGTTCATTACACATAATATCAATGTCAGAATTCTTATAGTATTCATCAATAAATTTAAGATATGCCTCATCTTCTGTTATATTATGATTATTAATGATTGCATCTAAAAGTGGAGATCGTTTTTGTAGACAAGCCGGTATAATACTTCCAGATACACCATAGAAATTCCAATCTAATCCTTCAAAAATATCTTTATCTGGATTTTTTGTAATAAACATATTCATTCGACGTTTAAATGTTTTTAAATCAGTTACACCATAACCATCATAATCTTTAATGTAATCTATACCAAGACAATTTTCTTTTAGATTAAGTTGGAAATCATGGACTAGTAGTGTAATATAAGGATTACATTTAATATTTTCAAATGAAAATGGAAAATGAGGTAAATGTTGTGCTGTATTAATATCAAATACATAACGATGATTTTTTGTAGTTTTATTTAAAAAGATACATTCCTCGAAATAAAAAGACAAAAACGCATATCCAATAGCATATTTAAATGCACCTAGATATTTTTGTATTAAATCTTTATTTTCTTTGAGAATTTTTTCATTCATTAATACTAAATGTGAATAATCTTTTGATACAATTGTATTAAGTAAAAATAAATATTTTTCTTTTTCTGTTTCTAATTTTGTATAAATATTATTATATAATTCATTACTAATATCTGGATTTAGCATTGTAGCATAAAATGATCTATTCTGGTCATTTCGTAAAAAAGTTGTAATATCGCTGAATCGGTCATTTATAGTTTTATTACAAGGATAATCAGATGATCCAGTTAGATCTTCTGTATCTTTTAATTTAGTTAAATTTTCTTTTGTAATTTTTACAATTTTATCATTATTACGTGATTGAAAATTTCTTTCAGTAAAAATAGTTGTAACATTTATCTTTGTATTAAAATTCATTGTCCAATAATTTGTTCCTGAAATATTCTTAATTAAATCATATGAAATCTTAATATTATTATTTGAATCCATTATTTTTACAAGTGATAATGTATCATCCAGTTTTTGTAAATCAGTTTTAGCATTATATAAACTTAGATATTGAATTGCTTTATTTTTTGATAACTCAAACATTGGAATAACAATTTCTTGTGCATTAAATTTTTCCTCTGGAAAAAATTGTTTCAACTCTTCATCAGTAACTAATGTTGCTCGAAATAAATATTTTGGATTTGAAATAATTGCTTTTGGAATTCGAATAGTTGTAATTCCAGTTAAATTATATGATTGATTTTTTAATAAAATCTTTTTAGTAAATTTTTTAATATCATCAAATGTTTTATTATTATTTAGCATAATTACAGCAATAATTGAATCAACAATTCCAAGTTTATTGCGTTCTTTATAAACATTGCCGCCAGAAAATGAAACATAAAATGGATTTATAATTTGATTTTCGGTTAATTGAGTATTATCAATATATTTTACTGATTGATCACATAGATTAACACCAATATTATAATATTCTTTAATAAGATCGACAGACATTTTTATAATGATTATTATTATTAATTTTATATAAATAAAAGATAAAAAAATCAATTTTTTATTGTGTTTTATGTTTACTTTATTTTATTCTATTTTCTACAATTATTATATTTTTTATTAACAGTAATATTTCCAGTTGTTTTACCAATCTTAATATATTGATGATTGTTTGATTTATTATCTATTAAATATGATTTATATTTTAAAATATAATTTGAATATTTTTCAGAATTATATGTTTCTAAACTATTAATTAATTCATTCATTTTATCTTTTTTACTATTAATTTCTTTTACACCAAGTTTTTTTGTTGTTAAATCATTATATAATGTTTTAAGTTCTTCAACTCTATATGTCATTTCTTCTTCTAATTTTTCTGATACATCAATATCTTGGACATCAATATTTGGAATAATTTCTTCTTGGACATCAATAATTGGAATAATTTCTTCTTGGACATCAATAATTGGGACATCAATATTTGGAATAATTTCTTCTTGGAAATCAATAATTGGGACATCAATATTTGGAATAATTTCTTCTTGGAAATCAATAATTGGAATAATTTCTTCTTGGACATTAATATTTGGAATAATTTCTTCTTGGACATCAATAATTGGGACATCAACTTCCGGAATAATTTCTTCTTCATCATTTATATCATCTTCTGATTCTGGTTGTTCTAGTTGTTCTTGTTGTTCTGGTTGTTCTGGTTGTTCTGGTTGTTCTGGTTGTTCTTGTTGTTCTGGTTGTTCTAGTTGTTCTTGTTGTTCTGGTTGTTCTTGTTGTTCTGGTTGTTCTGGTTGTTCTTGTTGTTCTTGTTGTTCTTGTTGTTCTTGTTGTTCTGGTTGTTCTGGTTGTTCTTGTTGTTCTGGTTGTTCTGGTTGTTCTTGTTGTTCTTGTTGTTCTTGTTGTTCTTCTATTTCTTCTATTTCTTCTATTTCTTCTATTTCTTCAATATATTCAATAACTTCTTCATATTCAATAATATTTCCATCTTCATCTTCTTCAACTTCAACATATTCAATAACTTCTTCATATTCAACATCATCGTCTTCACAATCTATTCCTTCATTAACTCCTTCATTAACTCCTTCATTAACTCCTTCATTAACTCCTTCGTCAACTCCTTCATCTACTTCTTCATCTACTTCTTCATCTACTTCTTCATCTACTTCTTCATCTACTTCTTCATCTACTTCTTCATCTACTTCTTCATCTACTTCTTCATC
>Ga0114966_10005986_pt1 | contig 10194 bp, 6 predicted proteins | sample M_130207_XF_Meta_FD_87029 | JGI IMG/M metagenome (GOLD analysis project Ga0114966, IMG submission 87029) | Freshwater microbial communities from Lake Montjoie, Canada to study carbon cycling - M_130207_XF_MetaG | ecosystem: Environmental > Aquatic > Freshwater > Lake | place: Lake Montjoie...
AGTATGTGATCAATCACCGGCTTAAGGTCGACAATCCGATCGACCGGCTGATCCGCCGGATCACCGGCCAGCCCGCGCCCGCCGGGTGAGCGAGCCCTTCAGCGCCGAGACGATCGAGACCGTCCGGGTGCTGTTCGCCCGGCCGGTCAGCTTCCTGATGGGCTGCGTGGCCATGGATGGCCTGCCCTCGCCCGACCTGCCGGAGGTGGCCTTCGCCGGCCGCTCGAACGTAGGGAAGTCCAGCCTGATCAACGCCCTGGTCGGCCAGAAGTACCTCGCCCGCGCCTCGAACGAGCCGGGCCGCACCCGCGAGGTCAACTTCTTCGTGCTCGACGAGAAGATCCGGCTGGTCGACCTGCCGGGCTACGGCTTTGCCCGGGCCTCGAAGAAGGCCACTGACAAGTTCCAGAACCTTGGCCGGGCTTATCTGCGGGGCCGGCCGAACCTGAAGCGCGTTTACTTGCTCATCGATGCGCGCCATGGGCTGAAAAGCGTCGACACCGAGGCGCTCGACGCCCTGGATCTGGCCGCCGTTTCCTACCAGATCGTCCTGACCAAGGCCGACAAGATCAAGCCGCACGAAGCCGAAAAGCTGGTGGCCGCGACACTGAAGGCCATAGCCAAACGCCCTGCCGCCTTTCCCCGCGTGCTGGCGACCAGCGCCGAAAAAGGAACCGCCATGCCGGACCTGCGCGCCGAGATCATGGCCGCGTGCGAATTATGATTTTCCCTTCCGCTCGTCGGGAGGGACTGGTCGCGAAGCGACCAGGGTGGGCCACACTTACCGAGGCTTGCCCACCCGTCTCGGCGCTGCGCGCCGATCCACCCTCCCGACAAGCGGGAGGGAAAGATTGCTGCTAAACCCGCCTCATGCCCGCCGTGCACATTGTCGATGAACTGATCGCCGAGCGGGCGCCGCATCTGGCGGCGAGCGCGCTGTGGCCGCTGATCCGGCCCACACTCTATGGAGTGCTGGGCTATGGCCGGGCCAAGTCCATGGCCGATGCCGTAGCGACCTGCAGCGGGGCCGAGGCCCTGCAATTTGTCTCGGACCTGCTGGCCCTCAAACTGGATGTTCATGGGCTTGAGCGCTTGCCGGAGACCGGGCGCGTGGTCATCGTCTCGAACCACCCAACCGGCATCGCCGACGGCATCGCCATGTATGACGCAGTGATGCTCCGACGCCCCGACGCCATCTTCTTCGCCAACGCCGACGCCCTGCGCGTCTCGCAGCGCCTGGGTGAGGTGGTGATCCCGGTCGAATGGGTCGAGGAAAAGCGCACGCGCGAAAAAACCCGCGAAACCCTGACCGCGGCCAGGCAGGCGCTGGAAGCGGAGCGCTGTGTGGTGGTGTTCCCCGCCGGACGCCTTGCCCAGCGGCAGAAGGACGGCGGTCTTTCCGATCCGCCCTGGGCGTCGAGCGCAGTGTCGCTGGCCCGCAAGTACGCGGCGCCGGTCATACCGGTGCATATGACCGGCCCCTGGTCGAGCCTGTTCCATTTCTTCGGCGGCTTTTCCCAGGAACTGCGCGACATCACCCTGTTCCACGAGATGCTCAACAAGACCGGCAAGACCTTTGGTCTCGTCTTCGGCCATCCCGTCGCCCCAGAGGCCCTCGATGCCGACAGCCAGGCCGCAACGCTGGCGATCAAGGCCTATGTCGAGCAGGAGCTTCCCGCCAATCCGGACGGACGGTTCGCATGATCCTTGAAGACGAGGGCGATTTCCGGCTCGACGACGAAGCCGCCACGGCCGCGCTGGGCGCGCGGATCGCTCCGATCCTGAGGCCGGGAGACGCCGTCTGTCTGTTCGGACCCCTGGGTGCGGGCAAGTCCACCCTGGCGCGCGGACTGATCCGGGCCCTGACGTCCGGAGGCGAAGACGTCCCGAGCCCGACCTTCACGCTCGTGCAGTCCTACGAAGGAAGCGGGCTGACGATCGCTCATTTCGACCTCTACCGCCTGAAATCGGCCGCTGAGGCGTTCGAACTCGGTCTCGACGAGGCGCTGGATGTCGGTTGCGCCATCATCGAGTGGCCCGAGCGGCTGGAAGGGACGCTGCCCGAGAGCCGACTCGATATAGAGCTCAGCATCGATGGAAGGGTGCGCCGGGCGCGCCTGACGCCGCATGGCGATTTCGAAGGACGGGCCCTTGAGTTCTGAGCGCGAGGCTCAAAAACTGGCGTTCCTGGCGGCCGCGGGCCTGGCGGACACCGAACGGCGCCCGCTGCCCGGCGATGCCTCCACCCGGTCCTACGAGCGGCTGATCCGTCCCGGCAAACCCAGTCTGATGCTGATGAATTCCCCGCCCGCCGCCGAGGGCGTGACGTTGGGGGCGGATGCGTCTGAGACGGAGCGCACTGACGCCGGCTATGCGGCCATGGCGCGGCTGTGCGCCAGCCGCGTTGACGCTTTCGTGGCCGCCGCCCGGTTCCTGACCTCGCTGGGCCTGTCGGCGCCCGAGATCGTCGCCTTCGACATCGCGGCGGGATTCGCCCTCCTGGAAGATCTGGGCGACGGGGTCTTCGTGCGCCGCATCGAGGCGGGTGACGATGAGGCGGCCCTGTACCAGGGCGCGGTGGAGGCGCTGGCCTTCCTGCAGGAAATCGGGCCGCCCGCCGTACTGGACGCCGGAGGCGCCGCCTGGCCGCTTTTGACCTACGACGACCTGGCGTTGAAAACCGGCGCCGACCTTTTCATTCAGTGGCTGCCGAAGCTTGAGCCGCATGTGACGTTCGATGCGGCGGCCCACGCCGAGTGGGACGACCTCTGGCGCCCAGTCCGTCAGCGCGCGGAGGCGGGCGCCTCGGTTTTCGCCCACCGCGACTATCATGCCGAGAATTTGCTGTGGCTGCCGGAACGATCGGGCGTCGCCCGCGTCGGCATGATCGACTTCCAGGACTGCGTACTCGCCCACCCGTCCTGGGACCTGCACTCCCTGCTCCAGGACGCCCGGCGAGATGTGCCGCCGGCGCTGGAGGCGGCCATGCTGGATCACTATTTCAGCTTGCGCCCCGGGATCGACCGTGAGGCCTTCATGGCTGACTACGCGGCCCTGGCCGCGCTCAACGAGGCGCGCATCATAGGCATTTTCTCGCGACTGATTTCTCGCGACGGCAAGCCCCGCTACCGGGCCTTTCTGCCGCGCATGTGGCGCCACCTGATGACCAGTCTGGCCCATCCGGACCTGGCGGATGTGTGCGCCTTCGTTACCGCGCGCGTGCCTGAGGACATCCGCTCGTGAGCGCGCCCAAAACAGCCATGGTGCTGGCCGCAGGCATCGGCTCACGCATGCGCCCGCTCACTGACACCCTGCCCAAGCCGCTGATCCCGGTAGCGGGCAAGGCGCTGATCGACCACACGCTGGACCGGCTCGCCGAGGCGGGCATCGAGACCGCCGTGGTCAATGTTCATCACTTCGCGGAGCTGATCGAAACTCATCTGAAAGCCCGTCGCTGGCCCCGCATCCTCATCTCCGACGAGCGCGCCGGCCTGCTCGATTCAGCCGGCGGCATCGCCCTGGCCCTGCCGCTGCTGGGCGCCGGGCCAATCCTGGTGGCCAATATCGACAATGTCTGGACCGAGGGGACAAGGCCCGCCCTGGCCTCTCTGATCGACGGCTGGGACGAGGGCGTCATGGACATCCGCATCCTGCTCGCCCCGCGCGCCGCCTGCTATGGCTATGAGCGGCCGGAGGGGTTTGTCATGGACGAGGCGGGGCGCCTGACCCACTCCAATTCACCCGACCCCCTTCCGCCCTACAACAACATCGGCTTTCAGATCATCAAGCCGGAAGTTCTCGGCGGCCAGACCGGGTCATTCTCTATCGTGCCAATCTGGAAAACCCTGTCTACTCAAGGCCGCCTGCACGGCGCGGTCACCGACGCGCGGATCATCCATGTCTCCGACCCGGCCGGGAAAATCTACGCCGACGAGCACCTCAAGTGAGCCTGCCGGGAACGGACAGCGGCTGGTTTTCCATCCCCGCTGACCGGCCCTTCCTCGACGATCTCGCGCAGGGTCTGGCGAGCGCCTTTCCGCAAGGCCTGGCCGACCTCATCGTCCTGTTGCCGAACCGGCGCGGCGCCCGGGCGCTGTCGCAGGCGCTGGTGCGGGCGAGCGGGGCCGGCGCCTTGCTGTTGCCCCAGATCAGGGCGCTCGGCGACCTGGACGAGGGCGAACCGCCGTTCGAGCCCGGCGATCTGGCGCTCGACCTGCCGGCGGCGATTTCGCCCTGGCGGCGCAGGTTCGAACTGGCGCGTCTGGCGGAAGGATTCGCGCCCGGCCTGGGGCGCGAACTGGACGCCGCCGGCGCGCTGGAAATGGGCGATGCTCTGGGCGCGGTGTTCGACAGCCTCGAGATCGAGGAGGTCACGGATCGCGATCGCTTGGCGCGGCTGGTGGAGGGGGACCTCGCCGAACACTGGCGGGTGTCGGCTGAGTTCCTCAGCCTCGCGGTCGAGGCCTGGCCGGCGCGGCTGGCTGAGCTGGGCCTCGCCGATGTCACCGCCCGGCGGGTGATGCTGTTGCGGCGCCTGGCCGACAAGTGGCGGGCTTCCCCGCCGTCCGGACCGGTGATCGCGGCCGGATCGACCGGCAGCGCGCCGGCCACGGCGCGCCTTCTGGGCGTGATCGCAGGAATGCCGAGGGGCTGTGTGGTGCTGCCGGGTCTGGATACGGCGCTCGCCGACCGCGCCTGGGACAGTATCGAGGACCAGCATCCGCAGAGCGCCCTGCGCGGACTACTGGACCTGGCCGGGGTTGACCGGAAGGTGGTCAAGGTCTGGTCGGCGTCCAACGCGGCGCCCGGCCGCTGGCGGCGGCGGCTGGTCAATGAAGCGTTGCGACCCGCCGAAGTCACCGACGACTGGCGCGGCGTAATCGACGAGCTGCGCAAGGAGTCCAGCCAGGTTGATCCCGTCAAGGAAGGCCTGAAGGGATTTTCCACCGTCACCGCGCGCAACGAGGAGGAAGCGGCCGCGGCCTGCGCGGTATTGCTCCGCGAGGTCCTGGAGACGCCCGGCCGGACGGCCGCCCTGATCACACCCGATCAGGCCCTCGCCCGCCGGGTCAGCGCCCGCCTCGCCCGCTGGGATGTCAGCGCCGAGATCACGGCGGGAACCCCGCTGGCCGACTGCCCGGTGGGCGTGTTGATCAGTCTGGTCGCTCGGGCGGCGATCGATCCGGCCCATCCCGTCACCCTGCTCGGATTGCTCAAGCAACCCCTGGTTCGCCTGGGTCGCGCCGCCGACATCCTGGCGGTGGAGCGGCGGACCCTGGAGGCCGTCGCCCTGCGCGGTCCACGCCCGAGGGACTTCGACCACATTGCAGCCAAGCTGGCGGACAGGAAGCAATCGTCCGATGTCCTGCCGGCGCTGAAGGCCGCCATCGAGCCCCTGGCCGAAGCCCTGGCGAGGCCCGTCGATATTCCCACGGCCGCGGCGGCCCTGACGCGTGCGGTCGAGGCCCTGGCGGCTGGCGCCGACGGCGGCCTGGGCGCGCTTTGGTCGGGCGCTGCCGGCGAGGCGGCGAGCGCGCTGATCGCGGCGCTGATCGACGAGGGCGCGGCCTTGCCAGGCGCCGCCGCGGAGCGCTTTTCCCGTCTGATCGAAACCTTGCTCGCCGGCGAGACAGTGCGCCTTGAGGGGCCGGCCCATCCAAGGCTGCAGATCCTCGGCGCGCTGGAAGCCCGGCTGATCCGGGCCGATGTGCTGGTGCTGGCGGGCCTGGAAGAGGGTGTCTGGCCGCCCAACGCGCCGACCGATCCCTTCCTGTCGCGCCCCATGCGCAAGACCCTGGGCCTGCCAAGCCCTGAGCGACGGATCGGGCTCTCGGCCCACGACTTCGCCCAGGCCGCTTGTGCGCCGGAGGTAACACTGGTCCATTCCGAGCGGCGAGGCGGCCAGCCCAGCGTCAAGTCGCGGTGGCTGTGGCGGCTGGAGACCCTGGCGCGCGGCGCGGACCTGGGCCTGCCCGAACGCAGCCAGGTCATCGAATGGGCGCGGATGCTGGATGCCCCGGCAGGGTTCGATCCGGCCCGGCGTCCCGCCCCAAAGCCACCGCTGGAAGCGCGGCCAAGGTCTCTTTACGTCACGCGCATCGAATCCCTGACCCGCGATCCCTACGCCGTGTGGGCGCGCGACATCCTGCGCCTCAAACCCCTTGAGCGGCCCGACGAGCCGGTCGATGTCCGCGCCCGTGGCAGCGCGATCCACGAAGCGTTCGAGCTTTTCGCCAAACAGTGGCCGGACGCCCTCCCCGACGATGCGGCGGCCAAATTCCGCGCGCTCTATCTGCAGGCCCTTCAGGCCGCCGGAATGCCCGGCTCGGCCCTGGCCCGCGAGGAAGCCCTGGCCACCCAGGCGGCCCAGTGGGTGACCGACTGGGAGGCCGCGCGCCGGCCGCTGGTCGATCAGATCGAAGTCGAAAAGACCGGCGAGGCGTCTTTTGAGGCGCCCGGCGGCCGCTTCACGGTGCGCGCCAAGTCCGACCGGCTGGAGCGGACGAAGGACGGCCTTGGCAATGTGCTCGATTACAAAACCGGCGCGGCGCCCTCGGAAAAGCAGGTGACCACCGGGTTCTCCCCGCAGCTGACCCTGACCGCCGCCATCCTGGCCCGGGGCGGCTTCGCTGACCTGGGGCCGCTGGAGCCGCATGAGCTGCTCTATGTTTCGATCACCGGCCGCAATCCGGCCGGCGTCGAGAAAGACCCGGTGAAAAAGACCGGTTCGGCTGCGGCGACGGACGCCGCCTGGGCGGGCCTGCAAAAGTTGATCGTCCGCTATGACGACAAGGATTTCCCCTACCTGTCGCGCACAGCGCCGCAGTTCGTGAAAACCTACGCCAGCGACTACGACCATCTGGCGCGCGTCTTCGAGTGGATGAGCGCCGGAGAGTCCGAATGAGCGGGCCCCAGCGACAGGCCGCTGATCCGCACGCCTCGGCCTTCGTTCGGGCCAACGCCGGTTCGGGCAAGACCAAGACCCTGATCGACCGCACCGCCCGGCTGTTGCTGGCCAAGGCCGACCCGGGAGCCATCCTCTGCGTCACCTACACCAAGGCGGCGGCGGCTGAGATGCAGCGGCGGCTGTATCGCCAGCTCGGCCAGTGGTCGGTGCTGGCCGACGATCCGCTGCGGGCGGAACTGGCCGAATTGACGGGCCGCGAGGCGAGCGGCTTTGAGGACAGCGAACTGCGCGAAGCAAGGAAGCTGTTCGCGCGCGCGCTGGAAACGCCCGGCGGGTTGAAAATCCAGACCATCCACGCCTTTTGCGAGCGCCTGCTGCGCCGCTTTCCGCTGGAGGCCGGGGTGCGGCCAGGCTTCGAAGTCGCCGACGACGCCGCCGCCGCGGCGCTTTCGGCCAGCGCTCGGGCGTCGGTGGCGATGCTCGCCCGCGCCGGGGAGCCGCCCGCCCTGACCGAGGCCTATGGCCGGTTTTCCGTGGCGCTCGATCACGCCGCCTTCGAAGCCATGTTCACCGCCTTCGAGACGGACCGCGGGGCCATCGGCCGGTGGCTCGCCCACATCGGCGGCATGGCCCGCGCGCCCGCCGCCATCGCGAGGCTGTGCGGCCTGGTGATGATCCAGGAGCCGGATGAGGTCGAAGCGAACGGCGTCCTGCCCCCTGAGCTGGACCCCGACGCGTGGCTGAGAGCAGCGCGCGACCTCTCTCGGGGAAATGAAAAGACCGACCAGCCCATGGGCGTTAAGGCCCAGCTCATCGCCGAAGCCGCGCTGCGGGGCGAGGCGATGGTCGAAGCCGTCAGAGGCCTGCTGTTCACCAAAGAGGGAACCCCGCGCGTCGATCCTTCCACCAGGGCGGTGCATCCACGGACCAAGGCCTGGATCGCCGCCGAACAGGAGAGGCTGGGCGCGGTTTTCCAGCAGGCGCGGGCCTGCGCGGTGGCCCTGGATACCAGCTGGGCGCTGTCGCTCGCCGCCGCCTATATCGCCGGCTACCAGACCGCCAAGGCCGACCGGGGCGTGCTCGACTTCGCCGACCTGGTCGAAAGAACCTGCCATCTGCTGCGCGATACGCCCGCCGCAGCCTGGGTGCTCTACAAACTCGACGGCGGCATCGATCACATCCTGCTCGACGAGGCCCAGGATACCGCCCCCGATCAGTGGAAAATTATCAACGGCCTCGCCGGTGAGTTTTTCTCGGGCGCCGGCCGCCCGCTCAGCAACGCCTTGAGCCGCAGCCTGTTTGTCGTCGGCGACCGCAAGCAGTCGATCTATTCCTTCCAGGGCGCCGCGCCCGACGAGCTGGACGCCCAGACCCGGTTTCACCTGACCCACATCAGGGCCGCCGGGCAGACCGCCCACGATGTGGCCCTGACTGACTCCTGGCGCTCGACGATCGAAGTGCTGTCCTTCGTCGATGCGACGTTCACGCCGGCCGATCTGCTGGCGGCCGTGGAAGGGGTGGATGCGAAAGCCCTCTCGCACCTGCCCAGACGCAGCGACGGTCCCGGGTGCGTCGATCTGTGGGAGCCGGAGCAGGAAATTCCCGAAGATAATCGTGACGCTTGGGACGCGCCGCTGGACGCCGGGAGCGCGACCAGCGCCAACCGGCGGCTGGCGTGCAAGATCGCCGCCGAGATCAAGGCCCTGGTGGCGCGCGGCGACGGGGTATTCGACAAGGAGCTGAAGCGCCGCCGCGCGGCCCGCTATGGCGATGTGCTGATCCTGGTCCGCCGCCGCGGCGAGCTTTTCGAGGACATCCTGCGCGAGTTGAAGTCCATCGGGGTTCCGGTTGCCGGCGCCGACCGTCTGGCCTTGTCAGCCCACATCGCGTTCGACGATCTGGCGGCGCTGGCGCGCTTTGCGCTGTTTCCGGATGACGAACTGTCCCTGGCGGCCCTGCTCAAGAGCCCGTTCTGCGGCCTCGACGACGATCAGTTGTTCGATCTGGCCTATGGACGCGGCGAGGAAACCCTGTGGGATGTGCTTGGCCGGCGGGCGGGCGAAGGGGCGGAATGGGGCCAGGCCCACCGCTATCTGACCGGTGTCGTCGAAACAGCGTTCGGCTGCCGGCCTTTCGAATTCTACGCCCGCCTGCTGGCCAGGCTCGATGACCGCGGGCGGTCTGGCCGCCGGCTGATGCTTCAGCGGCTGGGGTCTGATGCGAATGACGCGATCGACGAGTTTCTGGCCCAGGTTCTGGCCGCCGAGCAGCGCGGCGTCCGCGACCTGGAAAGTCTGGTCCACGCGCTGGCCAGCCTGGAGATCATCGTCAAGCGCGAGATGGATGAAGCCCGGGCCGAGGTGCGGGTGATGACCGCCCACGGCGCCAAGGGGCTGGAAGCGCCGATTGTGTTCCTGCCCGAAACGACCTGGAACCAGCAATCGCGGGGCGGGCCCTGGCTGAAGACCACGAACGGCGGTTTTCTGTGGTGTTCGTCCGCCAAGGCCGATTGCGATGCCTCGGCCGCCGCGCGCGAGGCCCGCAAGGCGCGCGACGAGGACGAGCGGATGCGCCTGTTCTATGTGGCGCTCACCCGCGCCCGCGACCGGCTGGTGCTGTGCGGCCGCATCAGCGCCGACACCAAGCGCGAAAAGGTCGGCGGCTGGTATGCCGCGGCCGAAGCGGCGCTGGCGCGCGACGAGATCGCCGGCGGCGTGCGGCAAGTCCTGGAAGGTGGCCAGGAGTTCCGCCGCTACGGGGCCGATCCACAAGCCATGGCGGCCGAACAGGCGGTCTCGGCGCCCACGTCCGGCGCGCCGCGCTGGCTGACCGCACGCCCGCAGGCCGAGCCTGCGTCCCCCACCCTGCTTCGCCCGTCGGGCGATATCGGCGCGGGCTCCGCACCCTCGCCGCTGGCCAGGACCGGCGGCATGGGCCGGTTCCGGCGCGGGACCCTGATCCACCGCCTGCTGCAGGTCCTGCCTGACGTGACCCCGCCCGAGCGGGCAAGCGCCGCCGCCCGCCTGCTGGCCCGCGAGCCGGACCTGACCGACGCCCAGCGCACCGATGTGGCCGGGGCGGCGCTGGGCGTGCTGGAAGATGAGCAGTTCGCCGCTGTGTTTGGCCCAGGCTCCAGAGCCGAGGTCGCCATCGCCGGTCGGGGGGTCAGCGGCCAGATCGACCGGCTGGTGGTGGAAGGCGACCGCGTCCTCGTCATCGACTTCAAAACCAACCGTCCGGCCCCGGCGCGGATCGAGGATGCCGATCAGGCCTATATCCGCCAGATG
>Ga0114966_10005987_pt1 | contig 10192 bp, 4 predicted proteins | sample M_130207_XF_Meta_FD_87029 | JGI IMG/M metagenome (GOLD analysis project Ga0114966, IMG submission 87029) | Freshwater microbial communities from Lake Montjoie, Canada to study carbon cycling - M_130207_XF_MetaG | ecosystem: Environmental > Aquatic > Freshwater > Lake | place: Lake Montjoie...
CGTAAAAATGTAGTGTGGTCGATAAATTGATATGCGTTTTTTCTGAAAGAATTGATTATATTGGTGACATTATCACGGGACGACACAGGAATATTTTGATAATTTCTTAATGCACATGGATTATTTCCATCTGAAAACTGTATTCCATTGCCATCCGGTATATATTGATAAGTACGATTCAATATATTAATTCCACAACTGATGCTTGTAATTACTTGAATATCATTGTGTCCAACCGCATTATTTCGCAATGATATTTTTGAGCCACCATTAGCATTATAACCATTTACATATCCATGTGTTATATGAAATCCAATACTTTCAGAATTATATAATAATTGAGCAACTGTATTAATTTCATCATTTGCTTCCTGTCCTGCTTGAACCAACCACGAATTTACTCCATCAGGTCCTCTATCTGTTCCATTCCCAAAATTATTGCTATACGCTCCTGAAAAATCAAAATCTTCTAATACTGGGGGTATTCTAAAACGTTGAGCAAATGCTAATGCTCGAACACGTGCTCTTTTTGGAATTGATGACCTATGAAATAAACAGCATAATTTTTTGTCTTCATTTGTTAAAATTAGAGAATCAATAACACGAGTAATATTATATAATCCAGTTAATCGACTTCTTATAATAGTATTTGGTGCATCAGCTGTTAGAACTTCTACATTATTAACCGCATCTTCCCATAGAATGCGTCCTGTCACATAATTTGCTCTGTCCCGTGGGTCTGGATTACCAACAGCATTTTCAACATGATAAGTATCCCACACTCGAATCGGTTGTTTAACTTTGAAAAAATTACCATATGAATCAAAATCTGATGATGGGTCGGCGTGTTTGAATGTCCCATCAGCGTCCTTATTATGAAACCACAAGTCCGGATTGAAATTATAAAAACCTTCAATCTTCCTCTTAAAATCAGTTGGTTCTGTGGTATCTTTAGATAAAAACCCCTTCAAACAATGTCGGAAAAAGAAACCGTTTATAAAATCATTGTAAAATTCAGTTCCTTGAATGTCCAATTCATCGCCACCCGCGTATTTACGCGCGCCAGTATCTTTTTCTTTAACAGGATTTTTCTCATCATCGACCTCCCCAATATAATATTTTTGAAAAAGGTCAGAAATATGTTCAATGTTTCCTAAACCGACAGACTTTGGATCGATTGAAGGCCAGTCGAACATTGAGCCCATCCCGCTATGAAATATATTATTCAGACATTGTTGTTCAACCTCAGTTTCCCTTATAGAAGTATTCCCATAACCTTCGAATATTTCATCTTTGATGTCTTTATATGTATCAGGAAACATTTTATGAAATATCCGAGTATATGTTTGATGAACTTGATTAGTTAGTGTAGGGTCTAAATCTTCTAAACCTGCGTTTATATCTTGTCTTGCGAGTGTGTTCCGGTTTGGATTTTGGTCTTCTTTACTTAATCCGTATGGTAATACATTTTTAAATGCTAGTAGTTTTGCTGGGTCCGGTTTATCTTTAAGTGCTTCTGAACACGAATTTACAAAACTTTGTCTCATCGTTTGAATTCCTTTCTTTAATGAATCGTGTTGCGCCTTAATTGAAGTCGATAATTGATAAGCTTGTTGAGGATTCATTGATATCAATTTTTCAAGTTCATTCGCGTCGCGCTGTTTTTCACTAAATAAGTCGTTTACTGAACCATCCGGCTTTGTTATTATATTTTCAAATTGTTCTATTCTTTTATTCATTAAATTATTTAATATTTTATTTTTGATAAAAATAAAATATAGGATTTGTCTAATATATTAACATTAGTTTAATAAGGTCAGACCTTGATATAAATCTTCCAAATTTTACTGCGCCCATATCAATTGTATATTTCATTGTTTCTCTTTGCATCGGTTCTTCTAATAATGGTTGTGGAATAGGAGCAGTTATATCTACTGGCGATTTCATAATAGCATAATCGTAAATATTTAATACACGGGCGCATTTTCCTGTAAGATCTGTTGTTGTAGCAAGAAATTTTCCTTTAAATATTTTTGTAGCATTTGTTTTTATATTTGCATCATAAATGGTTGCGTTATTAGATTTTAAACTTAATTTCATTTGTTCTTCGAACAATATTTGATATAACCATTTTCGATATTCTTTGATATCTTTAATTTGCCTATCTTGTAAATTATATAATTTATAGCTTTTTGATTCATCCTCAATTTTTGTTTTATAATTTATAAATGGATATTGTTTTTGATATAAAAGAATACTTCTGAGGTCAGCCGTTGTATCTGCTTGTAAAAATATAGGAATTAATTTTTTATATGACATTGTTATTGGGTCGTAATATAAATACGCACCTTCTATCAATTTGCGAATATCTTCTTCTATTGCACCAGCAATAAGTTTTTGTTTGTTGTTAGGAGTTGTTGCTTGACTATATTCTTTAGATATATTATTGTATCGTATTCCTCCTTTATTAACACCGGTCAGTTTAATTATAGTATTTGTGCTATTATATATTTCTTGGGACCCATTTGTTGTTTTATAAGTTTTAATTTTACCATGTGTTCTATATCCGGTAGTTCCTGATATGTCTTCATAACTTCTTGAATCATTTGATGAAGCAAGGGCGAAAGCATCAACAAGATATAAATCTCTCATTTGAGAAAGTCCCATCCGCGTAGTTATAATAAAAAGACGGTAAATATTATTTGAACTACTCATTCCAGTTTGATGGATTTTCATGAAATTATATTCAATCTTCGACCACCATATTGGGTCTGTATATTGAGGATTTATTAATGTATTTGTTAGCAATTTATTAAATGTCTCTTTCATTGCTTCCACATTCATTTTATTATTTACCATCGGTGGCTTGAATCCAACATATTGTTTCAATTTATTTTTGGTTTCTTGTGGAATATTATCATCTTCAATCGTTAATAAATAAGTGTCCAAGTAAATTTTAAAATTACGGATATGTGTATCTACGTAATAAAACGCAACATTTTTAATGTCTTGGCTACGAACAGTATTTTTTAATGTAATTCTGATATATTCAGTTAGTTTTTCAACCAAAAAATCAAATTCTGCTTCAACTTGGTATTTTTCTTTTATAAATTCAATTGTTTGTTTAATTTCATTGTTTTTTATACTATTATTACTGCGAATACCATATAATGAAAATGGCTTCGGTTCTCCACCATTTCCATTATAATTTAATATAGATTTCTTTTTAGTTTTATTCGTAATGAGTTGAGACTTTACATATTCGACATGTTTTTTATCAATTCTGTTAATCAGTTTATTTAATTGCTTATACACATAACGAAATACGATTGTATATTTGTCAATCGCAGTTTTTATATTTCCTTGACCTAAGTTTATGGCTAATGTTTTCATAAAATTATCTGGAAGTGTTTTAACTATATCATCGCGTATTTCTTTCATTTTAGCCGGTTCTAATTCTGAAAATGCGAGTTCCTCTTTTATTAAAATACCTTTTTTCAATTGGTTTCCTACATCTATGCGAAATTCCAACAAGAAGAAGAATGAACGCATTAATAGCGAAATGTTATTTCTATCAAAAAATACGACAGGGACTCCTCCAAGGCAAACATTGGGTCGCGGTTGTATATATTCACCAAATTCTTTTATATAATCACTTTTTTGTGCTACTGCTAATAATCGAGCAACTATTGTATGTATCGCATTTAATCCGATAAATTCGGAACTTGGTTGATTCCTATCTGTTAAAAATTTTAGAGCATTACTGAACATCATATAATCAAAATTACCGTATTTATTTATAAATAACAACTTATTCAAAAAAGTGAACATTGATTGATTTTGGCAAAAATAATTTTGTATGTGGTTTTCTGTGCTACTTTGAGTTTGCGCAACAAATGTAGCAGAACCAATGAACAAGTTTTTAATATAATAACTATTTTTTGGAATTATAAAAGTGGCGGTCTGTCCATCATCCAAAACTGGCGTTCTATCCTGTAAATTAATCCCATTGTATTTTAAAAATTTTATTAGTTTAATTATTTCATTATTAAGTGTTTTCAAATTTAATAGGACTTTGTCTTGCTGTGAATCTAATGATTTCGCCTTTTCTGAAATAGGAATCAATTCTGTTTTTATAAAATGCTCCAAACATGCGTTGATATTACTAAAAAAATGGATGAGTAAATTTGTTGAATTTGTGATTACGGAATTGTATAAAAATAATTGCGCAATATCTTTGAATGAAACTGTTTCTGTCTGTCCGGCAGGTCTTACTGTATTTGTTCCACCACGATTATCTGTTGAAGGAATTGTTAAACTATCATTATATCCATCATAAAACAATGGCAAAAAGTCAATGTGCGCGAATTTATCAAATAATCCTATCACTTTTTGATGGTCTGTGTCTAATTTTTCTGACATGAATTTTTTTATTGCGTCTTTAAATTGAGAAGGGTTAAAATCTTCTTCGACTCTATTTGCAAAAAGTTTGGGGTATGTTCCAGCAACATCGGTTGTTTGAAATATTTGTGTGCTTGTTCCACCTTTTTGTTTTCTTAATGACGGTTTTTTACCTCCAATCGCTGGAAGAGGTTTTTTAATTGTCTTGCTTTTTACGCCTCCTACTTGTGTTATAGTTGTAGGAGCAATTGACTGAATAACTGTTGATAAGTCGGCACAAGCTCCGAGAAATTTTGCGGTTGTGAAATTGTTCGCGTTAGTGTTTTCGTATAAATTGTTTTGACTATTTGTACCTAATGGGTCTGGGTTTACGGTTTTATAATATGTGAAAATCCTTACCATAAGAAATCGATACATTAATACAGGGTAAATAGAAAATTGAGGATCTATATTATTATCATCGAATATTGTATTAACATTCCTTGTATCAATTAAAGATGGATGATTATCCATTATATAATTTAACGTTACAGATATATTACTATCAATACAATCATTTGTTCTAAAACTAAAACATAACTTATTCTGATTAATGTCACGTGTTATTCCGGTTAAGGGGTCTGTATCATTATTTTCAGCATTAGTAATTATTTCAATTAATTTTATAAATCCAAGTGGATCAATTTTATTAAATATACTATCGTATTCATTGAATTTTGTTTTTAATTCATTTTTACATGCATCAAATGTTAATAATGCTGTAGATATACTTCCACCATTTGCTTGTTGCGTTATATTAGTCATATTGGAGGATCTTCCAAATATATTAATATTTGACCCGTAATTAGTACCTGATCTATCTTGTGTACCAATTGGATACAATTTACTAAAAATTAATCGAATGAATAATAAAAAGAACGCACCTCTATGTCTTTGAGAATATAAAATATCATCTTGACACCATCTTTTTAAATCATCAGTTTGAAAAACATATGGAGATACACAAAATGATTTTGAGTTAAATAAATATTCTTTTGGGTCAGTTATTTCTTCTTGTTTAGTTAAATCAAGTTGTCCTTTTTTTAATTCTTTGCGATATAACATACAAAACTTTTTATCAATATGACCTAAATTTGGTACATTTAGAACTTTAACATTTTTTACAACTACAATATTTTTATTTGATAAAAAATTGGCATAGTCTCTTGTAAGTGTTTTATAACTTCCTACACATGCATTTTTACCTTCATTATTTGTCGCTCCTGCTGCATTATAATAATCATACAATGTTTTTATTGTTATATATTCGTTCTCTGTTATTTCTCTAAGTCTTGGTTCTTCATGTAATATTGTTCTTGCTGTAGCATTGATTGATATATAATCTCTCAAACTTACAGGCAATCCCCCACAAGAAAATATTTGTCCATATGAATCTTTTTTATCATCTAAAAATCCATTATATTTGTATTGATTTTTTTGGTCATCATCCGGTTCATCTAATTCAAACCACATTGATGTATCAAGATTATACGCCATTATTTTTTCATTAAATTTATTAATTTTTCCTACTTTATATGTAGATTTATTAATCATCGCTTTGAATGTTGAATGGATATGGCTTGTATGTAAGCTTCCAATAAAATCTTCATAAAATTTTTCTTGATTTATTCCACTTGATTGATAGTTAATATAGTATTGATTAAACAATGCGAATAGCGTATTACAGCTTCCAATCCCTCCTGATAATGGATTTATCTGAGGCCATTCACTAACTGAACCGCTAAAACTTTTTAAAAATGCTTTAATTGTATTTACATTCTGAGATTTATTTTGTTCTATAATCTGAATCTGTGTTTTTCCAATTGAAGTGAATATTTTTTGGAATCGACTGTGAAAATCATCCCATTTTTTCTCATTGATATCATATAATTCTGTATTTACATCAGTCGTAGTTTGGACTCCATATGGAAGATTATTATTATACGGTTGTAATTCAGCTGGAGTTGGTGTTTGTTCCAATTGCGAAACACTTTCAAGAAGAATCTTTTTTTCTGCGTCAATAAACTTCTTTTTCATACTGGCGACTGTTCCATCCTTTGGATTTGGAGTCTTATTATCACCAACAAATTCATATTTTTTTTTTAATGTAGAACCTGTACCTTTTAAATCATTAACAATTGCTTGTGTTGAATTCATTTCAGTAAATGTATCTTGAATTCCTTTATAACCTTCAAAAAGAGATTTTGCCTCCATTCTTTGTTCATTTAATGTTGTCATATAATTAATGATTATATTTTTTTATTCACAAAAAATATAATTTGTTTTATTTCGTAAAATTGACAGGGTTTCCTAAAAGCCATTTATCATTGAAAATGAGTAATACTAAAAAGGCCAAGATGACTAGAATTATAATAACTACCATATTCATATTTCCAAAATTGTCCTTCTTAACAAATATAATCATCATAATTATGAAAAGCAACCCAACTAAATACCATTTCGTTTTCATCCAGAAATTCCATAATTTAGATAATCTCTCAATTGATTTATCATCAGTTGTCATTTATTATAACGGTATAAAATATATTTCTAAACTTAGTTATGTTTCATATAAAAATAATAAATGATAAGTATTCAAATCCTCACTTCGCCCTTTTACAAATTGTCGTTTTTGCAGGTTCAATCTTCGAATCGGCCCACGAAAAAGGAATAACCCATTTTATTGAACACCTAATTTTTAAAGGTTCTAAATACACAGAAGCTATGAAAAATTTGACTGACCGTCTAAATTCTAACGGGATGTCAATCAATGCGTATACAAATAATTATAATACGGTATTTCACATAACAACACCAATCAAGTTCATTGAAAAAGGAATTGACAATCTTATTCAAATGGTATTCAATCCCCTTTTTCGGGAAATTGATATTGACACTGAGCGGAAAGTCGTCATAAATGAGCTATTACAGCGCAAGAATACTCCCGCAAAATATGCGTATATTTTAGAAAATCAAAAAATATTTTCAGAGAAGAACCCCCTACATCATCCTGTAATCGGATACATCGAAACGCTTAATAAAATGACGGCGTCAGATGTCCAGAACTACTACGATAAATATTACAACCCGACGAATATGTTATTTCTTACAATAGTTAATACGAAGAACCAAGAAAGAATCCGGAATATCTGGGAAAAATCGTTCGCAAAATATGGAGAAAAAAGTGCGAGCACCTGTTCAACGAAGGGGCTATATGATAAGTTAAAGGAGAATTTGTGTTTAGTTAATGCGCCAAAAACATATATAATGAACAAGCTTTTCCCGAATAATACATCGTCTTATGTTAAAATAACTTTCTTATTGCCCACGCTAACAAATAAGGAATTTTGCGCGTTTCAAATATTCTGTTATTACCTCGCAGGCTCAATGTCATCTGTTCTCTTTAACGAATTGCGCGAAAAGAGTCAGTTGATTTATTCAATTAGCGCGCAAATAACAAATTATTCGAATAACTTTTTGCTATCAATCGATTTTAATTGTAAGAAGGCAACACAAACAGTTAATAAATGCATCAAAAAAATAATGAATGTTCTTCGTCTATTTTCTAAAAATGGAATGACATCGCACGAGTTTGATAAATTCAAAACAAAAGTTATAACGGATTACATGTATAATGAAGATAAAACTGAAATAGAAATTGATAAATATATCCGGAAATATTATATGAATTTACCGGATATCAATTACATGAAAAATTATAAAAATATAACGAACTCATTTTTGAAAAAAGCGGTTTCCAAAAACATGAAAAAATCCAAAAAATACATGATTGTTTTGTGAGTGGAATATTATTCCAAATCATTCCAAATTTTGGAATAATATTCCAATTTTTGGAATGATTTGGAATATTATTCCACTCATAAAACAATCATGTATTTTTTGGATTTTTATAATATTACATATTTTTTTTTAAAGTTGGGAATAAAAATGTAAGTTTTTTGAGTATTTCTGACTTTCATTAAACTATTTTTGGTTCGGACTTTTCTTCGGTTCATGAATTTATTCATTAAAAAATTGATTTAAAATAATTTAGATTATTATAAATTATATAATTATAATGACACGAAAACTATGTAATGAACCTGATTGTAAATCAGGCGCAATAGGTAAAACTGAAAAATGTAGAGCACATGGAGGTGGTAAGCGATGTAATGAACCCGATTGTAAATCGAGTGCACAAGGTAAATCTGATAAATGTAAGCGTCATGGAGGAGGAACAAGATGTAATGAACCTGATTGTAAAGCAAGCGCCAGAGATAACTCCAATAAATGTGCAGTACATGGAGGAGGAAAACGTTGTAATGAATCGGATTGTAAATCAGGCGCAATAGGCAAAACCGATAAATGTATCGCACATGGAGGAGGAAAAAAATGTAATGAACCTGATTGTAAATCAGGCGCAATCGGCAAATCCGATAAATGTTTCGCTCATGGAGGTGGAACCCGATGCAATGAACCCGATTGTAAATCAAGCGCAATCGGTAAAACCAAAAAATGTATCGCACATGGAGGTGGAAAACGTTGTAGCGAACCAGATTGTAAAAAAGGTGCAGAAGGCAAATCAGATAAATGTGTTTCACATGGAGGAGGAATCAGATGTATTGAACCAAATTGTAAATCAAGCGCAATTGGTAAAACCGATAAATGTATCGCACATGGAGGAGGTAAGAGATGTAATGAACCTGATTGTAAATCAGGCACAGTAGGCAAAACCGATAAATGTAGAGCACATGGAGAAGGAAAACGATGCAATGAACCCGATTGTAAATCAATGGCTGTATGTAAAACCAATAAATGTATCGCACATGGAGGAGGAAAAAAATGTAATGAACCTGATTGTAAATCGAGCGCACAAGATAATTCTGATAAATGTAAGCGCCATGGAGGAGGAAAACGATGTAATGAACCTGATTGTAAATCAATGGCTGTAGGTAAATCTGATAAATGTATCGCACATGGAGGTGGTAAGCGATGTAATGAACCCGATTGTAAATCGAGCGCACAAGGTAAATCTGATAAATGTATCGCACATGGAGGTGGTAAGCGATGTAATGAACCTAATTGTAAAAAAGGTGCAGAAGGCAAATCAGATAAATGTGTTGCACATGGAGGAGGAATCAGATGTATTGAACCAAATTGTAAATCAAGCGCAATTGGTAAAACCGATAAATGTATCGCACATGGAGGCGGAAAACGATGTCCAAATTGTATTGATTGGATAGATTCAAGATCTGGACTTCTAAAATATGATGGATATTGCGTTACTTGTTTCAAGCGTATATTTCCAAATGACCAACGTAGCAAAATTATACATAGTCATACAAAAGAAATAATGGTTAGAAATGCGATAAATACAAATTTTGAAGGATTTATCCATGATAGACCATTATATACGGGTAATTGTGATTGCTCACATCGTCGTCGTATTGAACATTTTTTAATTTCGCAAAGCGAAATTAAAAAACGTATTCATTATAAATTCGCAAAGCGAAATTAAAAAACGTATTCATTATAAATTCGCAAAGCGAATTTATATGAACCATCGAAAATTAATAGGTAATACGATTTTAGCAGTTGAAACAGATGAGTTTGGACATCGAGGATACAACCAATACGATGAAGAAATTCGTTATCATGATTTGTTTATGATTCATAGTGGTAAATGGATATTTATCCGTTTTAATCCAGATAATAATATTAGTAAAGTAGATATTGATGATAAATTAGATAA
>Ga0114966_10005988_pt1 | contig 10192 bp, 9 predicted proteins | sample M_130207_XF_Meta_FD_87029 | JGI IMG/M metagenome (GOLD analysis project Ga0114966, IMG submission 87029) | Freshwater microbial communities from Lake Montjoie, Canada to study carbon cycling - M_130207_XF_MetaG | ecosystem: Environmental > Aquatic > Freshwater > Lake | place: Lake Montjoie...
ATTTTTATTCCAATCTCTTTCTCGATTATCTACTGGTGGAGTCCGTGCTTATTTTTCTGGGCGTATAACTTTGGTGCGCAGAATCGCTTCATTCAAATTGAGTTGACGATCCAACTCTTTGATTGCAGCTGGTTCGCAGTTCATATCGATAACTGCGTAGATACCTTCACCTTTTTTTAAGATTTCAAATGACATACGGCGACGGCCCCACAAGTCGAGCTTGTTGACGGTTCCGCCGGAGTCTTTAATAATCTTTAAATATGTTTCTAGGCTTGGTGTGACTGTACGTTCTTCAAGTTCTGGATCAAGAATGACCATAAGTTCGTAGTGACGCATGCGTTAACCCGACCTCCTCTGGACTAAGACGGCCACGGTATTTCCGTGACAGGAGGGTTAGTGCTTTCTCAAGCTGACATCAAATGCCATCTCAAGAAGGTTAAGGGTAAGCCTTAGAGGCCTCAAAGAGAAAATCGAAGGCTGAACCCTGTGGATTTCGGGCCTCCAGGGCACGTTTTATGAGTGTCCAGATTAGATAAAGGCTAGTTGCGATTCGAAGCAGTGTTAGTCCTGCGTAGCCGCCTTGAGGCAGACCGAAGTGTGCGCCAGTAACGAGAGCTATGTGTTGCCAGATTGCGATGTGATAAATAACTTCGCCACCTTGCCAGATCCAAAAAGCCGGCAAATCCTTCGTACTTGTTATAGCAATTATGGCAAGAGGTGTTAGCCATAAAACATACTGCGGTGAATACACCTTGCTAACAACCATGACGGTTGCAAGAACTATGAACGCTACTGAGGCGAGCGTTGGAGTAGATTTTAACTCAAATAGAAAAACTGCGATGGATGTCATGCCGATAAGCAAAAGTAATAACGACAGGTAATTCAGGTTAGTGAACTTTATGCCTAATTGATTAAGTGCCAACCACAATGAACCCCAATCGGCGCTTCGTTCTATGTTTAGTTTATAAAAACGCCACCATCCAATTGGGGTCGTTGCAATAAATGGCAGATTAATTAGTACCCAGATACCTATCGTAGTTGCAAAATATTTGAATAACTCTTTAACTCGATTCTGGCGCCACATAATAAAAGCAATTGGAAGTAAGAGAAAAATAGGCAAAAACTTAGTTGAGATAGAGATACCAATTGCTAATGAGCTATATAAATCTGCTTTCCGATCAAACCAGTAAATAGCGAGCATCATTGTAATAATCGCCCACAAATCCCAATTGATAAAGAGGGATGCGAGCATTGCGGGTGCAACTGCGAGCAAATACCCAAACTCAGGTTTTATTTTCCTGACAAGCAAAACTAAGGCAATAAAGAGGAGTGCTAAGAAAAATGCGTTGAGGTTAAAATATGCGATTGGCGAATCAACAAGGGCCGCAGTAGTAAACATCACCATTCCTGTTAGTACTGGATATTCAACAGCGTTTGTATCGCTTGAATATGGCCATTGATTTTTATCTAGTGCGCGAGCGCTAAATAGTGAGGGTAGGTCGCTGTAACAAGTGTGAATGTATTGATCCGGAGTAGCCCATGTTGTGCTTTCACAGTGGGAGAATTTTGCAAACGATATAGCTGAGGCGAAGATAGCGAGTGCCAGTACCGCTTTGAAACGCAACGCCATTATGGTCTGCGACTTTGTGTTCCGCCCGATGTCATTACGATCGGATCAAGGCCCCCGATGTTTGAAGGGGCTGGGAAGTCCATAACCTCCTGGCCTTTGAGTGCACCTTTCATAAATGCCGTCCAAATCTTTGCCGGAAAGGTTCCACCAGTGACAGAAGTAAGTCCGCCTATTCCATTCAGGGATTCGGATGCGCTGTCTCTAAATAGTGCGACGGAGGCGGCTAGTTGTGGCGTGTAAGCGCTAAACCAAGCAGAGGCATTTGACTGTGATGTTCCAGTTTTACCTGCAGCTGGACGTCCCAATGCGAGTGCGGCAGCTCCTGTTCCACCTGTCACAACACTTTTGAGTGCATATGTTAAATCAGCCATAACCTCTTTTGAAAAGACTTCTTGAGTCTCAGGTTTAGCTTGATATAAGACACCTTTATTAGATCCTAAAACCTGTGTTACTAAATATGGTTTGGACTTAACACCTTGTGCTGCAAATGTTGCATATGCATTTGCAACATCGATGACATGCGGACTGGCTACACCTAAGACAACCGAAGGGGTTGGCATCATTGCAACAGACTCTGGAATACCAGCGCGTCTTGCAACATCTACAACTGCATTTGGACCGACTTTAATCCCGAGCGGAACAAAAACTGTATTGATTGAGTGTTTGGTTGCATATAACAAGTCAATCTGGCCCCAACCCTCGTTGCCATAGTTTGAAACTTCATATGGTTTGCCGGCATCATCGAACACCTGTGGGGAATCACCGTTCCACATCGATGTCAACGGAATTCCTTGCTCTAGCGCTGCAACGAGTGCAAAGGGCTTAAAGGTTGAACCAGCGAGCGCAATCGACTGTGTTGCATCACTTAATTGTCGAGCTAAATAATCGCGACCACCAAATAAAGCGACAATTTCTCCAGTACCGGGCCGGATAGCAACTAAACCGATGTGCAGATTATCTGGCGCTTTGGATGGATAAAACTTATTAACGGCATCAACGGCAGATTGTTGTGCTTGCTGATCTAAAGTGGTTTTGATAACTAAGCCGCCAACTAATAACTGCTCTTGGTTAAATCCGAGTTTTGCTAACTCTTTTTGGACCGCTTCAATGATGTGGCCTTTGGGCCCACTCAACTGTCCAGATGTAGAGCGAGGAGCAATCGATGGAAACTTCATGTTTGCTGCGGATTTTGCATCCAACCACCCAGCATCGATCATTCCTTTTTTCACATATTCAAAACGCGCCTTAAGCCGTGCTTCATTTCCCTCTTTAAATGCAGGGTCGTATAAACCAGGTGAACGTAAAATCGCCGCAATAACAGCGGCTTGAGAGTTTGTTAATTGATCTACGTTTCGGTTGAAATACTGTTGTGAGGCGGTCATAACTCCGTATGAGCCTCGGCCGAAGTAAATAGTGTTTAAGTAACTTTCAAAGATTTGATCTTTGGATTGTTGATTTTCTAGTTTGATTGAGATGACCAGCTCTTTGATTTTGCGTTGAATCGTTCGGCTAGGTGTCAAGAAGGCTGTCTTGGCATACTGTTGTGTAATCGTGGACCCACCCTGCAGTGAGCCGCCCTTGAGATTATTAAATACTGCACGGGCAATACCTGTGATACTAAAAGCTCGGTTTGAATAAAAGCCACGGTCCTCTGCGGCAAGGACGGCATGGCGCACGTTGAGAGGAATCTTCGCAAGAGGGACAATCTGTCGATTCTGTGTCCCTACTCGGCCAATTTCTGCACCATTTGAATATTGGATAATCGTTGATTGACTATTTACATACGCGTTTGGATCAGGGATCTGGACCGTAAAATATGCCAACGCGAATAGGACTGCGGCGGCAATAAAACCAAAGCCACCGATAAAGATAGCGGCTCTCAGAAGGAATCTGCGAAACATGTGTTAAGGCTACCGTGCTGCGTAATCTTCGTCCTCTAAGGTGCGTACCTTGCGAGGCGCTTTGCGTTCCTGCCCATCACCTAAGATAAAAGATGCGCACAGGTGGTTCCATAAACACTCGCGGCAGACTTCGACGATATAAACGCGAAACTCACCAAACTCTTTCTCCATTTCAATTAACTCTTGTGGAGACTTAATGCGCCCTGAGTACTGACCGAGCTGCTCACCAAATGTGTAGCGCAGCTCTACGAGTGAGTTTTTCTTACAGACTGGGCAGTTTCGACTGATTTTTTCTCCATGCCACTTTGCAGCGCGCACCAAGTAAGGGTCGGCGTCGCAGGCATCAACTGTCCCGCGGAAAAGCGCCAACAACGTAGCCCTTTTATCAAGTGAATAATCGATGTACGAACGTTGCGACTTCATAGTCGTACAAGAATAAACCACCTTCTGCGACTACGCTCTTTCTTATGGGTTTTATTGATTTGCTCAAACACCCCAGATTTTCTCGGCTATTGGCGGTCCGTTGGTCTGGGCAAGCCACTGATGGCATCTTCCAAAGTGCCCTTGCATCTTTTATCCTATTTTCACCTGATCGCCAAAGTAATGCCTTAAACGCCGCTCTTGGCTTCGCCGTTGTTTTATTGCCGTACTCAATAGTTGGTCCATTTGTTGGCACTATATTGGACCGAATCTCTAGGCAGCGCGCATTGTTTTTCTCCAATTTATTGCGCAGCGCTAACTTATTGCTAGTTGCGCTTTTAGTCTTTACTGGAACCACCGGTGTTGCACTCACGGTGGCGGTCTTAATCGCATTTGGAATCAATCGCTTAATTCTCGCTGCCTTATCGGCTGGGCTTCCTTTGTTGGTGGACTCTCAGTCTTTGGTCACAGCAAATGCTACGGCGGTGACGGGTGGTTCTGTTCTTGTTGTTATCGGTGGCGGCGCTGGTGTTGGAGTGCGCGCACTCGTTGATTCGCTGGCGATTGCAGATCACGCCGATGCGCTACTGATATTACTGGCCAGTGTTGGCTATTTAATGAGCGCTTTACTGACAACCAGAATAAGAAAATTTGAAATTGGTCCTCAGGCGCATGAGATTGAAGCGGCAAGTTTCACTCAAGGCTTCAAAGATATGCGTGAGGGTTTTGGTTTTCTTGCGGTTCACTCAGATGCTGCGCGAGGAATTGTGGCTACCGCAGTACATCGAGGTGGATTAACTGCGCTCACCTTAACCGCTCTTTTATTAGAGCGAAATACTTTTAATGACCCCGCTCTTCCAGAAAATGGATTGAAGGGATTTGGTTTTGCACTGTCTTTCGCTGGATTAGGTGTATTTATTGGCGCGTTCATTGCACCATACGGGGTGCGTAAAGTTGGTCGGCATCGTTGGATGAGAATCACATTATTTCTCAGTGCACTATCTCCATTGATTTTGGCAGCTGAACAAACGCAAACTACTTTAATCATCACAGCGTTTTTAACCTCTCTTTTTGGACAAAATTTGAAAGTTACGAATGATGCGTTGGTTCAATCAAAGATTGATGATTATTTCCGCGGGAGAGTGTTTGCCGTCTATGATGTCTTAGTTAATACTGCAATTGTTTCGGGTGGATTAATTGCGGCGCTTTTACTCCCACCTTCTGGTTTGTCATCAGTTGTTCCCTTATGTGTGAGCGCTGCATACCTACTTGTTGTTGTGCGCTTGCTCCGAAGCTCTGTTTTCCCACCAGTTAAGTAGTTCAACTGTCGCCTTTTCCTCACCAATTTGTCCTCGATCTAACCGTAGCTCCATCAAGAAATCCATGGCAGCACCAACCTCACGTGAAGGTTTTAAATTAAGTAGAGCCATCACTTGCTCCCCATCTAAATCCGGCCGAATTTTTGACAACTCTTCTTGCTCCATCAAGATATCGATTCGAGCCTCCAAAGAGTCATAAACCTTTGACAGGTGGGTTGCTTTAGCTTTATTTCGAGTCGTGCAGTCCGCACGAGTTAGTACATGTAAGTGTGTTAAGAGTTCACCAGCATCACGGACATATCGACGCACAGCGGAGTCACTCCACTCTCCATCCCCGTATCCATGAAAACGTAAGTGGAGTGCAGTTAAAATCTCTACCGCTTCAATTGTATTGCTATCAAAACGCATCTCGTGCAGCCTTTTCTTGGCTAAACGTGCACCAACAACTTCATGATGATGAAAAGATACTCCTCCACCATCGATGAAACTGCGAGTCTTTGGCTTTCCGATATCGTGCAGTAAGGCAGCTAAACGAATAATTAAATTTGGCCCGCCAACTCTATCCTCCTGCATTATCGCTTGCTCTAAAACTGTAATCGAGTGTTCGTAGACATCTTTATGATGATGGTGTTCATCTACTTCAAGACGAAGTTTTGGAATCTCAGGAATCACAATGTCGGCTAATCCAGTATCAACCAGAATAGTAATTCCTCTCCGTGGGTTGGGTGACATAAGAATCTTTGTAAACTCATCACGGACACGTTCAGCAGAAATTATTGCGATACGTTGTGATAAATCTTTTATCGATGTTAGAACTTCACTATCAATCTCAAAATCTAATTGACTTGCAAATCGGGCAGCTCGCATCATTCGTAGTGGATCATCGGTAAATGAATCACCTGGCCGTCCTGGCGTACGAAGTATTTTCTTCGCTAAATCTTGTAGACCATTAAAGGGATCGATGAACTCTGGTTTATCTCCAGTGAGTTCAAGCGCCATTGAATTTACAGTGAAATCGCGTCGTGATAAATCACCGAGAATATCCTTACCGTATTCAACATCTGGGTTCCGTGAATCTGGGTTGTACTGTTCACTTCGATATGTCGTTACCTCGACCGTTGTATCTCCCCGTTTTCCCGCGACGGTTCCAAATGCAATCCCCGTCTCCCAAATATTTTCTGCCCATTCTTGCAAAATCATTTTTGTATCCTGTGGAAGTGCATTGGTTGTGAAATCTAAATCATTTCCAAGGCGCCCTAAAATCGCATCGCGGACAGGGCCCCCTACTAGGGCCAAAGTAAATCCTTTCGCCTTAAATACCTGCGCGAGGGAGCTGGCTAGCGGCGCCCTCTCAATGAGGGAACGGATGGCTAACTCGCCTGCGGCTCCCAATGGACTCGTCACAATAAGCAAGGTTAGAGCAGTACCCTTACTTCATGATCCCGGCACCTAGTGCGGGCAGCGAAGGCGTTAAGAAGAAGCGGAAGCGAAAGCGCCCCGCCAACCGCGGCCCCCAAACACAGTCTTCACCAACACAGTCTTCACCAACACAATCTTCACCAACACAGCGGCCAAAGCCAGCCAATAAACGGATTCACGCTAAACGCGTTGATGAAGTCAGTGCTGGTGGTTTAGTTATCGATTCAACTGGCACCCAAGGCCTGTTGATTGGCAGAGTTGACCATAAGGATGCCAGTGGTACTCGCTTGCTCTGGTCGCTACCCAAGGGGCATATTGAAGCAGGGGAAACTCCCGAACAGGCAGCTATTCGCGAAGTCGCCGAAGAGACCGGGATTACCTCTGCCATTGCCCGATCACTGGGTGTTATTGATTTTTGGTTTATGGCTGGCGGAAAGAGAATTCATAAGACGGTTCATCATTTTCTATTTTCTGAAGTTAGTGGTGAGTTAATGGCTCAAATTAGTGAAGTGGATGAGGTCTCTTGGTTTCCGTTGGAAGAGATTATTGAGCGACTTGCATACCCCGATGAAAAGAAATTAATTGCACGAAGCGGCGAGTTAAAGATATGAGAAAACTCTTAAACGCCTTCTTGGTATTTTTCTTCGTAGTTATTCAAGTGCCAGTAGCCAGCGCTGCAACAACGGTTGTCCTGATTACAAGTCCGGTGCACCAAAATTTCACAGGTGAGTTTAGAAATGATGAATTGGCTCAAGATTTAACACCTCTAGGAAAACTAGGTCGATTAATTTTTGTGCCGTTCAGTAAATCACGAACTTGGGTCATAGATCCAGCGCTGATTGATGAAGTTATCGCAATGACAGAGCCTTACACCTTGGCCAATGGCGCAGAACCAACTGGGTCAGCGGTTGCGATTGATTGGATGACTCAACTCAAAGAGGTGACGATCTTTAATGAAGTGGTGGCGCTTGCTTATGGAAATCCAGATACTTCTTTAGCTAAGCGGCTGGCACCGAGTGAGTTAAGAATGTATTACGCCTTTGGCAAAGTTCAACTGCAAAACGCTCTCGGACGCGAAGTTAAGAGCGATCTGAAGGGCACATGGAGTAAGGGAAAATCACGCTTATCGCCAATTTTGCAGAGAAACTATAGCGAGAACCGGAGAGCAATTACTTATCTATCTCACTCTGCTCCGCTTCCTGAGATTTACAAGCTGCGTGCTCGTTTAGGACAACTTCTTTCATCGCGACTCAACAATGAAGAGCGTCTGTATTTTTCTACCAACGCCCGTACCTCGGTAGATGCAGAGATTCATCATTTGAGGATAAATGCAAGTAGGTATCAGATTACGACCGAGCGCTCTGATCTTCCTTTAACGGTCATTAATGAGTTCCCTGTCGCAATTACCGTAGATATAGAGATGACCGCGCAAAACTCTAGAATTTCAGTTGAGGGTTTCGAGAGAATAAACCTACCGGCAAACTCTAAAACTCAACTTAATCTCAAGGTTGCAGTTCGTGCGCCTGGACAGACTCTTGTTTTTGCCAGTATTAAAGATGATCGTGGCATTGCACTTGTGCCATCTGTACCACTGCAGTTAAATGCAACAGTAATTGACCCAAAACTGACCTGGCTTACAACAGGAGCGGCGATACTTCTCCTGCTTGCAGCAATTGGCCAAAGTGTCCGTCGAGCTCGCAGGGGGCGTCAAGATGAAATCTAACGAACTGTTTAGAGCTTCTGGAATTATGGCTCTCGGAACTATCATTTCACGTATCACGGGATTTATTCGCGGCATATTAATTGTCTCAGTTCTAGGCACCGCCCTACTCGCCGATACGTTCAATGTTGCAAATACCATGCCTAATATTCTTTATAACTTATTAGTTGGTGGAGCTCTTACCGCGATATTTATTCCTCAATTAGTCCGCTCATTTGACCATGAAGATGGTGGTGATGGATTTGCTTCCCGCTTAGTAACTACCATCTCACTAATTTTATTTATTCTCGTTGCGATCGGTGTTTACTTCGCGCCAGCTTTGGTACGCCTATACGCCCCGGAGTTTTTCACTCCGGGCTTTGAAGTTGAAAAAGAGATCGCAATTGCATTTACGCGCTACTGCCTGCCCCAAATTTTCTTCCTTGGACTCTTCACGATGCTTGGACAAGTTGCTAATGCGCGTGGCTCTTTTGGGCCGTTGATGTGGGCCCCTATAGCTAATAACATCGTTGGGATTGCACTCTTTGGAGGCTTCTTACTCTTTTCTCCCGGTGTTTCGTTAAATAGTATTACCTCTCAACAGATTCAGATTCTTGGTTGGGGGACAACCATGAGTGTGGTTGTGCAAGCTCTCGTATTAATCCCTGTTGTAAAACGACTTGGGGTGAAACTACGCCCCCAGTGGGGATTGGCTGGCCTTGGTAAATCCTTTGGTTTGGCGGGCTGGACCCTGCTTTATGTATTAATTTCACAGCTCGGCTATTTAGTCACTGTAAATGTTGCTACTAGCGCTGCAGTGAGAAGCGCGAAAGAAGGAATAGTTCGTGGTGTTGGATTCACGCCATATACATATGCTTATTTCGTTATGTTACTGCCGTACTCAATTATTACGATCTCGATCATTACTGCAATATTGCCACATCTTTCTCGTTTGGCTCTCGCAGATAATCGTACAGAGGTTCGCCAACAGTTAATCCGCGCAATTAAATTAGTCGGTGTTATTACGATTCCAAGCTCGGTCGCATTTCTATTATTCGGTCCACTTATCACGCAGGTGATTTTTGTGGGGATTCCCCTTGAAGATTCACGTTATATAGGTTTCGTATTATCGGCGCTGAGTTTTGGATTGGTCGCATTTTCAATTAACTTAATTTTAATCCGGGGTTTTAACGCTTTCGAAGACACTCGTACTCAAGTGATCTCAATCTTTATAATCAATATCATCTCCGTCGTTTTATCTTATTTATTCCTCAACTTGCTCCAAAATCAGTGGGTCACGGTTGGACTCGGTGTGGCGTTCTCGATTAGTTATCTTGTTGGTCTTTTAATTACTCTCGCTTTGCTGAAAAAACATATGAGCGTTATCAAGGTTAAAGATTTCTTGGGTCAACATCTGCGGCTTTATGGCGCGGCTATTGGTGTTATGGCGCCCTTGTTTCTACTTACTCAATATATTTCGTGGGTGGGTGTTGAGTTATCTCCCATGGCCCGCGCTGGCGAGTTGCTCGTTGTCATGGTTACCGCCTTTTTTGGATACTTAGTTGCCGCTAGAGCGGCAGGGGTTGAGGAGGTCTCCATGATCAGCCACTTGCGAGACTCTCTCACCCGTCGTTCATCTGATAACAGTTAAGATAGGTTCAATAATAGTTTTAAGGGGTGCGCAGTGAGTGAAGTTAGAGAGCTTGCCATAGTAGGTTCCGGGCCAGCTGGATATACCGCGGCGATTTACGCTTCTCGTGCGCAGTTAAATCCAATAGTTTATGAGGGCTCAGTGACTGCTGGC
>Ga0114966_10005989_pt1 | contig 10190 bp, 6 predicted proteins | sample M_130207_XF_Meta_FD_87029 | JGI IMG/M metagenome (GOLD analysis project Ga0114966, IMG submission 87029) | Freshwater microbial communities from Lake Montjoie, Canada to study carbon cycling - M_130207_XF_MetaG | ecosystem: Environmental > Aquatic > Freshwater > Lake | place: Lake Montjoie...
ACTTCGTCGATCGAGCCGGTGAAATTATCCTCCCAACCGATGCCACTGGATCCGATAGCCCAACCTGCACCGTCCACGTGCACTGCGCCGAAGGTACTTTGGGCTGTAGCGACCTTAATACCATTGCGGTAAAGATTCCAATTGGCACCGTCGTACGTGCCGACGAGGTGAAGCCAGCCTGTTCCAGCCAAGTCACCGGCAGGTATGGGGAAACTCGCCATCCCCGAAAGCTCGGTTCCGCCGTCGTCGGACCCGATCACGTAGTCGGTTCCATCCTTGATGCCCAAAAAGACTTCAGAGCTACGCAGGATTGACCCGTTCTCGCTGACGTTGTCAGCAGTGTAGGAGCTGAGTGTTTGGGGTCCATGAGAAACGATGCGAGCTTTGGCTCCCAAGGTTGCGCCCGGTTTAATCCAAGCTTCGAGAGTGATCTGCCCTAGGAAGTTTAATCCAGGTGGATTATTGAGGCTCACGAATCCTGGATCCGTGGCGACAGCGGAATTGGGAGCTGAGAAACCAGAATAATCTGGGGAGGCAGGACCCGCCGAGTTGTTCACGGTAGCTACCAAAGCCCCATTCGCCGCACTACCGAGGGTTCCAGCATTGACTACTGGATTGGCCGCCGCATCGTTAAACCGAAGGTAAGTGGCAGGCATACTCCGTTGAGTGCCAGCACCATCGTAGGCGGATGTTAAAACCAACGTCGAATAGTTCACTGTGGGTTGAGTATTGGTCGCAGCTTGAAAATGGCCTGTAACCTGCTCGGGAGTTAGCGCGTAATTGTTATACAATGCAAATTCACTAACTTGACCTTCGAATGGATTATTTCCGAGTCCAGAAGCCTTGTTGTAGGCACCGATCGCAAGATCAGTGGGAGCGGAAGCATCTTCGTTGGGTTCTTGGTTCGCCTTGTAAAGTGCGCTGGGGTTCGTTCCTGCTAGTTCGCCGTTGACAAACGCGCTTAACGTCCCCGTCCAGTTACCGTTCCCGGTGTCAGCCTCAGGTACCCATGTGAAAACAAGGTGTTGCCATTCGCCGACTGTATAAGGAAGCGAGGTGATGACGTCCTGTCCGCTGCCGCCGGCACCGGTGAACATTCTAAAAGTCCAGCCGACTCCGCTATAACCGGAGACCCCTGAATAAGTATCGTTCGGCGCCCGCTGGAAAATGACCCAACCGGTGCGGTTACCCGAAGCGACATAGCGGTTGTTGATCAAACTGGCTCCAGGATTCTGACGGTCGCTTGTAGGTTTAACCCACACCTCCACCGTGAATGGAAGACCTTCGGTCGGGTTGTTTTGAGCCGCCCAAGGAATGTCTGTGACCGACTTGCCTGCGTTGCGGAAATGGTATCCAAAAGCCCCATCATCAACTCCTCCGGCAACTACACCTGGGATTTGTTGCTGCACTTGGACTGTATTGATGGCTGTTCCAGCATTGCGCAAATCGCCTAAATTTTGAACATTACCGACGGTTGCGGGTAGCTCATCCAAGCGGTGATAAACCGAGGGGTTCGATGCTTGAACCAACGACGAATAGGAAACTGTGCGGGATGCATTCGTTCCGTTTTGGTAATGTGCGAGGATCTGCGCCGAAGTCAGGCGGGTGTCATAAAACGCGAATTCATCTACTCCACCAAAATACGGATTAGAGCCGGGTGCCGTATTGTTGTACGAGCCAAAAGCCAAACCGGCCGCGCCACGCACTGCTTCGTCCGTAGGGTGGTCGTCCGTATTCGCCACATATCCAGGACCGTCTCCGACCCAGGTATTGGAAGCGGCCTCTACCCCGTCGATAAACATGGTGACGGTTGCGCCGTCGGCAGCGGCTGGATCATAGACCACCACGACGTGTGTCCATTTTCCAATCGCAAAAGGAACTTGGGAGGTGACATCTAAGCCGGCGCTGCCTCCACTGCCTCGATACATGCGAAAATTCCAACCTACTCCTTCATAACCGCCTTTGCCCGCGTAGGTGTCGTCTTGCGCTCGCTGAAAAATAACCCAGCCCTGCCGATTGACACCGGAGTAGGCATAACGATTGGCCACAACGGCTTGCCCCGCGTTAATCTGGTCGCTGGCGGGATAAAACCATCCCTCCATCGTAAATGGTTTGGACTCGTGGGGGTTCAGAGCGGCGTTCCAAGGGGTAATTGCCCGTGCGCTCGAATCATAAAACTGGCCTCGGTTTTTGTCGCCGGCAATCGCTCCAGCAAAAGCGGAACTGTTCAAGTTAGTCGCGTTGCCTGCAGAACCAGCACTCCCTGAATTCAGATTCACGTTGGAGCGCTCCGTGCTATCGTTGAGTCTGTAGTAACCGAGCGGACCGTCTTTGAGTACCGTTGAAGAATAATCTTCAGCAGTCGCGATGTTGATCGAAGGCAAAATTAGTGCTGCGGTGAGCAATGATTTTGCCATGAGCCAAGGATGGCATTTGGTTAGAGATGCAGGGTTCATAGTCGTCGTTTGCCGAGTTAAGTTTGATCTAAAACTGAGCCGGCCACGAATAAGCTTTCATTCGTGGAATTTTGTATTTGACTCACTTTTCATACGACGTTCGTCCACGAATGTCCAATTAAATCTCGACTTATTTTTCTTGAATTCTGCTACCAGTCAGGCGCGCTGTCTGGTTAAAGTGTGGACATGCCAAGTCATGAGAGAATTCCAACCTCGATACATAGCGAAGCCTTCCTTGCGCGTTTGATGCGGGAACAATTCCGGCTTTCGATATTCTGCGCGGGTGCCTTTGTCATCGCGCTGTTTGGGTTGCCTTTGTGCAATTATTTTTTCCCCGAAGTCATGGCTCGTAGGGTGGGCGGTTTTACGATCAGTTGGCTCATTCTTGGGGTGTTATTTTTTCCCTATGTCTGGATCATTGCTTACGTGTTTATCAAAAAGTCGATTGCGCTGGAAAACGCCGAGGCTCGAGCGGTTTTGGAATCGGTTCCAAGCGAAAAAACAACCACTGAACCTTCGGTAGTTCCAGAGAAATAACCATGAATGTCGATCCTCACATTTTATTGTTTTCGCTTATCACGGTCGTTGCGACGGTGATAATGGGGTTCTGGTCGGCCAAAAAATCGCGTGGGGCAGAAGATTTTTTTGTGGCCGGCAGGTCGGTGTCAGTGGGATGGAACGCGTCGGCGATTTCGGGTGAATACCTTTCGGCAGCATCCTTCATGGGTGTGGCCGGTATGGTGATGAGTTCTGGGTATGACGCACTCTGGTATCCGGTCTGTTATGCTTGTGGCTACTTATTCCTTCTTCTCTTTATCGCGGGGCCCTTACGCCGTTTTGGAGCTTACACAATTCCAGATTTCGCCGAAGGCCGATTTGATTCTCCGATGTTCCGTAAAATCGCGGTCGTATTTGTGCTCTGCATTGGGTTCTTTTATACGATGCCCCAGATGAAGGGTGCAGGAACGACTTTGTCTTACATTTTTCAAGGTGTGGATTTGCGTGGAGTGTTGCCGGATTTATTTCTTACCCATGATGCATTAGGAGTGGCGCAGAAGGGGCTTCCGTATTGGGCCGGCGTTGTGTTGGTTGGGGCGGTGATCACCCTCAACGTGGCTCTTGGAGGTATGAAGGGCATTACCTTGGTACAAGCGGTGCAGTATTGGGCAAAAATGTTCGCAATCTCAGTTCCTGTCTTCGTTTTGCTCAGTGTGTATGGCGGTTACGGGAAGCAACTAGAGGCGAATGACGGACGCACAGGTTTCTCACCAGTCGGCATCGCGGCGGAAGCGGGTGCGTTTCCTGATGCCCATTCCACCATCCGAAAAGCTCTCCCCGAGAAAGCACCGAAGGATGAGACTTGGCTCCAACCCTTCGGTCCACTCACCACAAAAGCGGCAAAAGCAGCCCAGCTTTCACCGGAGCAAGCCCGACCCTACTCCTTGCTTTATACGTATTCGTTGATCATCGCTCTGGTTTGTGGAACCGCAGGGTTGCCGCATATTCTCGTGCGTTTTTATACTAATCCGGATGGGGTTGCCGCCAAACGCACGACGATGTGGGTGATGATTCTTATCGGGGTCTTTTATGTGTTTCCCCCAGTGTTTGGTGTGCTCGGTCGAAATTTGTTGCCCGAGCTTTACGCATCCACAGGATCAAAAGGTACGGATAAAATCGTGTTGGAATTGCCGCATCTACTCAACGCTCGCTACGCGATTCTAGGTTCGGTTTTGAGCGGAATCACCTGCGCCGGAGCGTTCGCAGCGTTTATGAGCACCTTTAGTGGGCTTCTCGTCTCGATGACTGGGGCGTTGGCTCATGATGTGTATGGGCGGATGCTGCGACCCAAATCGACTCCAGAACAGCGGATGAAAGCTTTCAAATACTGTTCGATCATCGTGGGGATTGTATCGGTCGGGTTGGGGATGCAGGTGGAACAATTGCAAATCAACTTCATGGTTGGGCAAGCGTTCGCGATTGCTGCTGCCAGCTATTTTCCTCTCTTGTTCATGAGTGCCTGGTGGCGAGGGATGACGATGAAAGGCGCGGCGACTGGAATGTTAAGCGGGGGTCTTCTGGCGTTGCTCGGGATTAGCCTCACCAGCTTTAGCGATTTGAAATGGATCGATCTCACCGCGTTTTGGTCGGCTCACCCGCTTTTGAGGATTCTGTGCGAGCAACCCGCGATCTGGACGGTGCCTTTATCGATTTTTCTGATGTATACTGTGTCCAAACTGACATCGAAGGATGTGCCTAAGGACATCCGCATGAAAATGCTAGTGCTTCATGCACCGGAGCAGCTCGGGCTCAAACAGGAATACATCCAAGAGCATAGGGGGCATTGATGAAGCCCGGCATCCGTCAAAACTAGCTCTGCTCATCGTCTGCAGAAGGGATGGTTATTTCAGGAAATGATGGAATAACCAAACTAGACGGCTGCGAAAGAGGCGCGTATTTACGGAGGAATTTGAGTGCTACTGCGAGATCATGTGGAATTGGAGCACTTATCGTCATGGTTTGTCCTGAGACGGGATGAGCCACGGTTAACTCGGACAAATGAAGAGCTACACGGCTGATCAGGGGATGCTCCACTTGGCCATGTTTTAAACGGAAATCTCGTTTAAGTTTTGAAAGCAATAGCTGATGGCCACCGTAAAGTGAATCACCCGCCAATGGCACTGCGGCGTGCTGCAAATGGAAGCGGATTTGATGGGTTCGATCTGTGGTAGGACGGCATTCAATCCATGTGTGGCGTTGGAATCGCTCAAGCACTCGGACATGAGTTGTGGCCCGCTTGCCGTGCTTCACATCGAGCTGCATCTGACCGACTCGCAATGGGTGCGGAGATAGCTTTTGATCCATCGTAAATTCATCCTGCGACGGCGTGCCCTCCACCAAAGCCCAAAAGGTTTTGTGCTGATGCTCAACTCCAAATTGGTTGGCAATATTCACCAAGGCCGATTTTGTTTTCGCGAGTAGGAGTACGCCACTCGTTTCAAAATCGAGTCGATGCGTAGTTGCCAAGTAGGTCACCCCTCGAGTGATCGACCAAGGGGCTGCGCGTTTGATGTCTCGATGAAGCATGGCCATCAAGTTAGGACGTTCAGTCCGATCACGGTCGGGTGAGGTCAGCACCAAGGCTGGTTTATCGACCGCGAGGAGAACGTCGTCTTCGAAGAGCACAGGAATCTTCCAAAACTCTTGGGTCTCCGGGGATGAGAGCTTGATGATATTTACCGCCATAATTTTGGATCCTTAGTTTGGTCCCAACAAAACTAACAAAAAAGGCCCCTCCACGGGGCCTTTTGTGAAAATCAGATTGACCTCCGACTTACTGTTCTTTGCTATCACCTGCCAGTTGCACCTTGGCTAGGGCCGTCTCTTTTTGCAACCAATCATAAAATGCTTCCTGCTGGCGACTCTTGCGCAGGTTCGTCAGGTAAGCCGGCAACTCCGCTTTGAGGAGACTTTCGGATGCGGGCACCTGTTTCACTAGATGCACTACGAAACCACCATCGCGTGACGCGTTAAAGCCACTGGCTTCGTTCGTATTGAGTGAAAAAGCGACATTTTTGATCGAGGACAAATCCTGCCGAAAATCCAACTCAGGCACAGACTGAGTTGTCTGGCTGAAGGGGCTCAATTTGAATGCGGTTGCGCCGAGTTGCGTGCAAAGTGCTTGGAATGTCTTGCCTTGTGCGAGACCGTTTGTCGCGGCAGCCGCGAAGGCCATGCCTGCACTGCGAGCCGAGCTTTGTGCTAGCGACCGGCGAAAATCCTCAGTTACACGAGCTTTGATCCCCTCCAACGCGGGTAGTTCGCTCAAAAACCGTGCTTTCAACCCCACAACATAAACGGCGTCCTCACCCACGACCGGCTCCTCAATAAAGGGCTCGTCTGTCGTCAATTGGAACACTGTCGTCCCAAACCTCGCTGGTACTTTCAGGCTCCGTGGCCCGCTTTCTTGAGGGAACGCCTCGGAGTTCAAAAGAAGCAAACCGTTCTCGGTCGCGAGTTTTTGAAGGTTGGCGACGGCTTTCTTCTCGGGCATATCGAGAAGTTTTGTTGCGAAATCGGTGGCCACGCGGCGTGCTTCGATTAAGGCGAAACTCGTACGAACTTCCATCTTGATCTTCGCCTTAGCGGCTTCTGCAGCCAAAGGTAGACCGTTCGTGCCAGTGTAATAGTTGGTCCCTCGTTGGAGATAAATCTGATCAATCCGTTGATTGACGTTCGTTTCTTGGGCGATTCTTTGATCGGCTTGAGCAAAATAATTGCTCGCTCCGAAGGTCACATACGAAACCTGAGCACGCTCTGGCACGCGGTAATTTGCGGCTTGATTGGTGTAGAAACCAGCGAGTGCCGTCGCATCAATCTTTACTTTGGCGAGGTAATTGGACACCGAAAATAGGACAACTTGAGTTTCGAGTTGTTCATTCTCAGCACGATAGGAGACCTCGGCTTCTTGGGGTGTGACCAAACGACCAGCCAAGCCAGCTACATTGATGAGATGTTGAATGCCGACTTCATGGCGGGCGAACCGATAAAAGTCCTCAACTTGTAATCCACGGGGAGTCAGATTGTTCTGTACGAACAGATTCAAATCCTCTTTCCGAAAAACTTTGTTATCCTTGCCGGCAAAAGCCTCCGCGATCCAAGCGGCTGCTGATGAATCCGGCACTTGAATATTGTAATCGGTCAACTTGCGAACCAACACCAAGCGATTTCGGGTTTCACGTTCGACGGGGCGCATCTGGCGTGAGACCTGGTCGCGACCAGGCCATTCGCCGTAGCTAAACAAATAGCGCAGCTCCGCCTCTTGGTATGCCGCAACATACTCGGTGCGCTCCAACGGAGCCCCATAAATCGTGCCGACGGCAGTCGAGCCGCCTGCGTCGCGGCTGCGGTATTTTTGGTTCGGGTTAAAATAAACCACAAAGCTGATGATCACTGCGCTGCTGATCACAACCCAAAGCCATTTCTGATGGCGCCGGATATCTTGAAACATAGTCGTTTTTTCGATTTGTAAGTCAGGAACCTTACCTACTACCGAGAGTTGGTCAAATGAAAATCAGTTGAAGTTGGAGTTCGCGGGAACGATTCAACGGGAATGGTATTTTGGTGAGGAGCTGTTTTTTAGAGCTTCCGAACCCAGATGTTGCGGTAGCGAACTGGATTGCCGTGGTCTTGGAGCACCAGAGGACCTTTGGGTGCAAGGCCGGAGAATTTGGCGGCGGTGGTCGCCTCGCCCTTCACCGAAATATGGTCCTGAACCAGGATTCCGTTATGGAGAACCGTGAAGGATCCTGGGAGGACGGATTTTCCGTCGGCAGATTGCTTGGGTGCGTGGAAGATGATGTCGTAGGTTTGCCATTCACCCGGCTTGCGAGAGGCGTTCACCAAGGGGGCTGCGTGGTTATAGAAGGAACCCGCTTGGCCGTTGAAGTAGGTCTTGTTGTTGTAGGAGTCGAGAACCTGGATTTCGTAGCGGCCTTGGAGGTAAACTCCACTGTTGCCCCGGCCTTGGCTGTCGCCTTTGACTTCAGCGGGAGTGGCCCATTCGACATGAAGTTGGCAATCACCGAATTCCTCGCGAGTGACAATGCTGCCAGTCGCATTCACTTCCATCGCGCCATCCCCTAAAACTTTCCACTGTGCTGCCTCGTTTTTATCATTCCGCCATTGGGATAGGTCTTTACCGTTGAACAATACAATCGCATCCGAGGGAGGCGGGCCGGGGTTGATCACAGCGGGCTCCTTGTCAGAAGGGACATCCGCAGCGAAGGCGAGATTGGCAGAGATAATCAAGGTGAGAAAAATGGATTTAGTCATATGCATGTGGCGCTTTAGATAAGACAAACTGTCCAGAAATTCAATGTAGATTCTGGATCGTTCAAAAAATCGGGGAATTTTGGGTTGTGGTTTGCTGCGAGGATGGGCAGTTTAAACTCACTTATTTTTGCGATGGAAAATCATTGTACTCTATTTTTGGCGGTTGCGTTGAGCTTGGTGCAGACCTTTTCGGCTGATTGGCCTGAGTTTCGTGGTCCGACGGGGCAGGGCCATGCTTCTGAAACCCGCCTACCGTTGCACTGGTCAAAAACCAACAATGTGGCGTGGAAACAGGCGGTGCCGGGGTTGGGTTGGTCGTCGCCGGTAGTCGTTGAGGGAAAGGTGTTTCTCACCACTGCCGTGGCCGAAGGGAAGGAGAACCCTTCGTTGAGGACTCTCTGTCTCGATGCTCGAACGGGAAAGATTTTGTGGAATACGGAAGTTTTTTCTCCCTCAGAAACTAAATCCGGCTCGATACATAACAAAAACAGCTATGCAAGCCCGACGCCGCTAATCCACGGAGGGCGGATTTATGTCCACTATGGGCATCATGGAACTGCCTGTGTTGACTTAAAGGGGAAGGTTCTCTGGCGTAATAACACTCTGAAATATTCGCCGGTCCACGGCAGCGGAGCTTCTCCAGCGTGGTGCGAGGGGAAGATCGTCTTTAGTGTGGATGGAGCGAGCGATCCATTTATCGTCGCTTTGGATGCAAAAACTGGCACTGTCGCTTGGAAGGTTCCTCGAGAGAGTTCTGCCAAGAGAAAATTCTCATTCGTTACCCCTTTGGTGATCGAGGTCAAAGGGAAGAAACAGATCATTACGCCGGGTAGCGGAGTGGTTTCTGCGCTCGATCCAAAGGACGGTCGAGAGATTTGGCGAGCGACCTATGGTGAAGGATATTCGGTGGTGCCGCGTCCTGTTTTTGGGCATGGGCTACTTTTTATTGCCACAGGGTTCGACCGTCCGACGGTGATCGCCATCCGACCTGATGGCCAAGGTGACGTGACCCAAACGCATGTGGCTTGGACTCTTACGAAAGGGGCACCCAACACGCCGTCGCTGTTGCTGTCGGGCAAGGAGCTTTACATGGTTTCAGATGGAGGTATTGCCAGTTGCGTCGATGCGTTGAGCGGACAACCCCATTGGCAGGAGCGGGTGGGAGGGAATTATTCGGCTTCGCCCCTCTTGGCCGGTGATCGGATTTACCTGCAAAGCGAGGAAGGCGTAGGCACGGTCATTAAAGCAGCTAAATCGTTTGAAGTATTAGCCACCAATAACTTGGAGGAACGCTCCCTTGCTTCGTGTGCAGCCGCTGATGGTGGGTTGTTTATTCGTACATTGGAAAATATCTATCGTCTCAGTCAGGCTACGCCGTAAGGAATCAATGATGTTGGTTTCACCATTCGCCGTGGAAAAACATCTTACTCGCGCCGTGGGTCAACTTGGGGGATTTTGAAAAAAGTTGACCGCGGATCCAATTCATATTGCTCTCACTGAAACCATGGTTCGCTCCACCTAGCGAATTTCCTGCTAGGTAAAAATAACCGCTCATCGCTTCATTCGAGCCGGACCAATTCATTTCTCAAAAAAAGTCTATCTCCGTGGAACTCGCCTCGACACCTCCTTGAAACCAGAGGAGGGTTGTATTGAGTAGTTTTTCTATTTCTGACCGGAGGAAAGGTTGGATAAGAAACTTTGTGCCGAAGCGGGCGATACCTCCATCCCAAAATTATCTCAAAGTATGAATATCTTTCGTTTGACGATCCTTCCGTTTGGGATTAGAAATGGAACGTTGAAATGGTAAACAAATCGCTAAAAACGTTGGCGTCTGGGCTTGTTCCTCAGGTCTGCGGCTTCGTGTTGTTTAGCACCACCTTGTGGGTAGGAGCTGGAGAAAAA
>Ga0114966_10005990_pt1 | contig 10190 bp, 6 predicted proteins | sample M_130207_XF_Meta_FD_87029 | JGI IMG/M metagenome (GOLD analysis project Ga0114966, IMG submission 87029) | Freshwater microbial communities from Lake Montjoie, Canada to study carbon cycling - M_130207_XF_MetaG | ecosystem: Environmental > Aquatic > Freshwater > Lake | place: Lake Montjoie...
GCAGGTTCGGGCGCGGCGGGCAGCCGGGTACATACACGTCAACCGGCAGATGTTCGCCGATTCCGGGTACCACCGAGTACGAGTCCCAATACGGGCCGCCGCTGGTGGAGCAGGCGCCGAAAGCGATGACATGGCGGGGTTCGGGCAGGGCCTGGTAGCGGGCCAGAACCGTAGGCAGGGCCGCGAGAGTTACAGTTCCGGCCACCACCAAAACGTATCCGTCGACCGGCACCTCAGCCCGCTCGGGAAGGGCTACCGCAAGTTCGACCGCACAGCAGGCCAGCGCCACTTCCTCGACCGCGAAACTGCGGCCGCCACCACTCCAGACGCGTACGGTCATGTTGCCATCCTGCCCCCTGCCCGCGTGCAAGACTGTGCCGCCACCCGGCACGCCCAGCCAATGCCGTGAACCCTTGGGCGTAGACTCGCAGGACTTCCACGTCGGAGGAGGGACCTCACAGATGTCCAAGGAGCTCATCGAGCTCGACCAGGTGATCATCCGCTTCGCTGGCGACTCCGGCGACGGCATGCAACTTACCGGCGATCGCTTCACGTCGACTACCGCGTCCTTCGGCAACGACCTGTCCACTCAGCCCGACTTCCCTGCTGAGATCCGCGCCCCCGCCGGCACCCTCGCGGGGGTCAGCGCCTTCCAGCTGCACTTCGCCAACCACGACATCATGACGCCCGGCGACTCAGCCCACGTGCTGGTGGCGATGAACCCGGCGGCACTCAAGGCGAACATCAGCGAGTTGCGGCGTGGCGGCGACATCATTGCCAACACCGACGAGTTCACCAAGCGCAACCTCGATCGCGTCGGCTACGTGTCGAACCCTCTCGACGATGGCTCGCTCGACTCGTACAAGGTGCATCCCATCCCGCTTACGTCGCTGACCATCGAGGCCCTCAAGGAGTCCGGGCTTGGCAAGAAGGACGCCGAGCGCGCCAAGAACATGTTCGCCCTCGGAATGCTGACGTGGCTCTACAACCGTCCCTCCGGGGGCACGATCGCTTGGCTCGAGGGCAAGTTCGGCAAGAAGCCCGACATCCTGCGCGCCAACATCACCGCCTTCGAGGCTGGCTGGTCGTTCGGCGAAACCACCGAGGAGTTCTCGGTGCAGTACGAGGTTCGGCCCGCGGAGCTACCCCACGGCACCTACCGCAACATCAGCGGCAACATCGCCCTGTCGTACGGGCTCATCGCGGCAAGCCAGCAAACTGGACTGCCGCTCTACCTCGGCTCGTACCCCATCACACCGGCGTCTGACATTCTGCACGAACTGAGCAAGCACAAGCACTTCGGCGTGACCACCTTCCAGGCCGAGGACGAGATCGCGGGCGTCGGCGCGGCCATCGGAGCGGCGTATGGTGGCGCGCTGGCTATCACCACCACGTCAGGCCCTGGCGTCGCGCTTAAGTCCGAGGCCATCGGTCTGGCGGTGTCGCTCGAACTGCCCCTGATCGTGATCGACGTTCAGCGCGGTGGCCCCTCCACCGGGTTGCCCACCAAAACCGAGCAGAGCGACCTGCTGCAGGTGATGTTCGGGCGCAACGGCGAGGCGCCGGTGCCCATCGTCGCCCCCCGCTCACCCAGCGACTGTTTCGAAGCCGCCCTCGAGGTGGCCCGAATCGCCACCACCTACCGCACCCCGGTGTTCCTGCTCAGCGACGGCTATATCGCCAACGGCTCCGAGCCCTGGCTGGTGCCCACGGTTGAGGACCTGCCCGACCTCACGGTGACCTTCGCCACCGAGCCCAACCACACGACTGCCGACGGCACCGCCGAGTACTGGCCCTACCTGCGTGACCCGCACACCCTCGCCCGCCCCTGGGCCGTACCCGGCACTCCGGGCCTCGAGCACCGCATTGGTGGCCTCGAAAAGGCCGATGGCACCGGACACATCTCGTACGACCCCACCAACCACGACCTCATGGTGCGCGCCCGCGCGGCCAAGATCGCCGGAATTGACGTACCCGACCTCGAGGTTGACGATCCCGATGCCGACGCGACCGTGCTGATGCTGGGCTGGGGCTCGACATACGGACCCATCGGTGTCGCGTGCAAGCACGCGCGTCGGGCCGGCATCAAGGTGGCACAGGCGCACCTGCGGCACCTCAACCCCTTCCCTGCCAACACGGGCGAGGTTCTCAAGCGCTACCAGCATGTAGTTGTGCCTGAGATGAACCTCGGCCAGCTCGCCATGCTGCTGCGAGCCCGCTACCTGGTCGACGTCATCAGCTACAACCAGGTGCGCGGTATGCCCTTCAAGTCAGATGAGTTGCTCCAAGTCATCGAAGACGTCAATGCGAACGGAGCCATCCAGTGAGCACCGAGGCCATTCCCGCACTGTCGCTCGTGCCCAAGGACTCCGCGGGCCAGAGCGCCAAGGACTTTAAGACCGACCAGGAGGTGCGCTGGTGTCCGGGGTGTGGTGACTACGCCATCCTTGCGGCCGTGCAGAGCTTCCTGCCCGAACTCGGCCTCGCGCGCGAAAACATTGTGTTCGTCTCCGGTATCGGGTGCTCATCGCGCTTCCCCTACTACATGAACACCTACGGCATGCACTCGATTCATGGCCGTGCGCCAGCGATCGCGTCCGGACTCGCGATGTCGCGGCCCGACCTCTCGGTGTGGGTTATCACCGGCGACGGCGACGCCCTCTCCATCGGCGGCAACCATCTCATCCACGCGCTACGCCGCAATGTGAACCTCAAGATTCTGCTGTTCAATAACCGCATCTACGGACTCACCAAGGGGCAGTACTCCCCCACCTCTGAGATCGGCAAGATCACCAAGTCGACGCCCATGGGCTCGCTTGACTACCCCTTCAACCCCGTGTCGCTCGCCCTCGGCGCAGAGGCCACCTTCGTGGCCCGCACCCTCGACTCTGACCGCAAGCACCTCACCGAGGTACTACGCGCCGCCGCGGCCCACGAGGGCACCGCCCTGGTTGAAATCTACCAGAACTGCAATATCTTCAACGACGGCGCGTTCGAGCCACTCAAGGACAGTGACGTGCGCGACGACGTCACCATTCGCCTGCAGCACGGTGAGCCAATCAGGTTCGGCGCCGACAATTCGCGCGCAGTAGCCCGCATGCCCGACGGCACCGTGCAAGTGGTGTCGGTCGACGAGGTAGGACTCGACAGCGTGCTGGTGCACGATTCTCACGCCACCGACCCCGGTGTCGCGTTCGCCCTGTCGAGGCTGTCTGACCCGGTGACCCTGCAGGACACTCCCATCGGAATCTTCCGCGATGTGCACCGCCCCTCATACGACCGCCTCCTGCGCGAACAGTTGGCAACGGCGCGTGAGGCACGCGGCACCGGCGACCTCGGAGCCCTGCTGCTCGGCAACGACACGTGGACCGTGTGACCCCTCACCGCGCGACCTCCTAGCCGTGGCACGGCGCACCCGAAGCGACTACGCCACCGGCCTGTTGCTGGCCACCTTCGCCTACGCGACGTGGGGCCTGTTTCCGCTGTTCTTCCCCCTGCTCAAGCCCGCCAGCGCGCTCGAGATTCTCGCGCACCGAATCTTCTGGACCCTGCTGTTCTTACTGCTGCTACTGAGTGTCCGACACCTCTGGGGCTCGGTGCGCCAGCAGCTCGCTCGACGACAGGCCATGGGCCTTCTGGCCATCGCAGCGGTGGCGGTCAGCAGCAACTGGGCTCTCTACATCTGGGCGGTCAACAGCGGTCATGTGGTCGAAGGCTCGTTCGGCTACTTCATCAACCCGCTGGTGGCCGTGCTGTTCGGCGTGAGCCTCTTGGGCGAGCGGCTGCGCCGCCTGCAGTGGGCGTCGGTCGCCCTCGGCGCGCTGGCGGTGCTCGAACTCACCTACGCCTACGGCCGCCCACCGTGGATCGCGCTCGGACTCGCCCTCACGTTCGCCCTGTACGGGCTGGTGAAGAAGGTTGCGAAGGTTCCCGCCATCGAGGCGCTCGCCATCGAGACCACGTACCTCATCCCGTTCTCGCTGGCCTACCTGCTCTATCTGAGCGTGTCTGCGCAGTCGACCTTCGGCCACTCCTCAGTGGGCAACACCGCGCTACTAGCCCTCACCGGAGTGGTCACCGCGCTTCCGCTGCTGGCCTTCGGAGGCTCGGTCAACCGCATTCCCCTCTCGACCGTGGGGCTGCTGCAATACATCACACCGGTGCTGCAGTTCCTGTGCGGCGTGCTCATTTACCGCGAGGTGATGACAGGCGCCGGCTGGATCGGGTTCGCCATCGTGTGGGTGGCCGTCATGGTCATGTCGTTCGATGCGATTCGCACGGCGCGCGACCCCGAGTGGGTGGGCGGGCTGCAGCGCGTACCGGCAGCGAGCAGCCACGGGTCGAACCTTCCCGACTGAGAGCACTCACCGACCCCTAGGCCGTGCGGCTGACCACCGAGTCGCACAGCAACTCGAGCGCGCTTCTTACTGACGACGCAGGCAGCGCCCCGAGAGCGGCCCGAGCCTCGTCGGCCCAGCGGCAGGCCTCAACCCGAGCCTGCTCCATCGCCGGGTGCGCGCGCAGCAGCGCGAGAGCCTCGGCATGCTCGGAGTCGTCGGGAATCGGCCGCGAGAGCAGTTCGTGCAGCCGAGCGTCTGCGGGGTCGCCACTGGCCAGAGCAAGCAGGGCCGGCAGTGTGCGCACCCCCTCGCGCAGGTCGGTGCCTACAGTTTTGCCCGACACCTGCGAGTCGGAGCCGATGTCGAGCAGATCGTCGGCGAGTTGGAAGGCGACTCCAATGCGCTCGCCGAAGCGGGTCATGACATCGACGACGAGTTCGTCAGCGCCGGCTGTCATGGCCCCGAAGCGACCCGAGGTCGCAATCAGCGAGCCGGTCTTGTCGGCCAGCACGCGCAGGTGGTGCTCGACAGGGTCTTCACCCTCACTCGGGCCGACCGTCTCGCGGATCTGTCCGGTGCACAGCCGCTCGAAGGTCAGCGCCTGGATGCGCACGGCGTCGGGTCCGAGGTCGGCGAGTATCTGAGACGCCTTGGCGAACAGGAAGTCGCCGGTGAGGATGGCCACCGTATTGTCCCAGCGTGCGTTGGCAGACTCGGTGCCACGGCGCCGCGGGGCCTCGTCCATGACGTCGTCGTGATAGAGCGTGGCGAGGTGGGTGAGCTCCACCACCACCGCAGCGGCGATGACCTCAGGAGCGGTGGCATCTCCGAGGTGGGCCGCCAGCAGCACCAGCAGAGGCCGAAATCGCTTGCCGCCGGCATCGACCAGATGTCGCGATGCCTCAGTGACAAAGGGGTAGTCGCTCTTGACCGTCTCGCGAAGATGGGCCTCGACGGCGTCGAGCCCGAGCTCAAGCGCGGCCGCGAGGACCGGATCGAGGTCGGTGGCCCCGAAGGGCAGCGAGGGTACCGTCACAGGGGTCACCACACCATTGTCCTACCTGAGGAAGATGCCGGCCTGCTGGGCGAGGTTGAGCACCGGCTGGGGAAGCACCCCCAGGACGACCGTCACCGCGACACCGATGGCGAGCGCGAGTGAGGTAAACGCGCTCGGCAGCACCACCCGAGGGCCATCCTCGGCCGGCTCGGCGAAAAACATCAGCACGATGATGCGGGCGTAGAAGAACGCGGAGATTACGCTGGCGAAGACCGCGACGATGACCACCGGTGTAGCACCACCGGCGACGGCCGCCGTGAACACCGCGAACTTGCCCGCGAATCCGCTCGTGAGGGGAATGCCCGCAAAGGCCAGAAGGAACAGCGCGAAGATTCCCGCCACCACGGGAGACCTCTTACCGAGGCCGGCCCACTGCGATAGGTGGGTTGCCTCGCCCGATGAGTCGCGTACCAGCGACACGATCGCGAAGGCGCCCAAGGTGGCGAACCCGTAGGCCACGAGGTAGAAGAGGGTGGCGGCGATGCCAGCCTCGCTCACGGCGATGACGCCTAGCAGAACGAAGCCTGCGTGTGCGATCGACGAGTAGGCGATCATGCGCTTGATGTCGGTCTGCGCGATGGCCACGAGAACGCCCACGAGCATGGTGATGATGGCGATGAGCCACAGCAGCGGTTCCCAGTCCCAGCGCACCCCGCCGAGGGCCACGTACATTACTCTCAGGAGGGCGCCGAACGCGGCCACCTTGACGCAGGTCGCCATGAACGCAGTGATGGGCGTGGGAGCGCCCTGGTAGACGTCGGGGGTCCACTGGTGGAAGGGCACCGCCGCGACCTTGAACAGCAACCCCACCGCGAGCAGTGCCACACCAATAACGACGAGTCCGTCGTCGGCCGCGTTAGCACTCAAAGCGTCAGCGATGCCGCCGAGTGAGAAGGTGCCGCTGAAGCCGTAGAGGAGGGCTGTTCCGAACAGGAAGAACGCCGACGAGAAGGCTCCGAGGATGAAGTACTTCATCGACGCCTCCTGCGACAGCAGGCGTCGGCGTCGGGACAGGCCAGCCAGCAGATACAGCGGGAGCGAGAGCACCTCGAGAGCGACAAACATGGTGAGCAGGTCGTTGGCCGCTGGGAATAGCAGCATTCCTCCGACACTGAAGAGGAAGAGCGGCCAGACCTCAGTCTGCAGCCAGCCTCCCGCCGTAAAGTCGCGCTCCTCGCGACTGCCCGGCAGCGCCGAGGCCCGAGGGGCGAAGGCATCGCCAGCTGGATCAATCTCTCGTTCGGCGATCATGAGTGCGCCCACCAGGGCCAGCAGCAGCACCGAGCCCTGCAGGAAGATCGCCGGGCCGTCGAGTGCAACGGCACCTTCGGCGGTGATGGCACGGGTTCCGACGAGTCCGACCAGCGACACGAAGGCAGCGGCGAGTGAGGCGAACACGAGCACGAGCTGCACGCGCCGACGACCCGCGCGAGGCACCACCGCCTCGACCAGCACGCTGAGAACGCCTCCCCCGAAGACGATCAGCATGGGCGCGAGTTGCGCGTAGTTGAGGCTCGGCGCGGTGATGGGCGTAAGAGCGGAGAGGAGGGTCACTTCGTGGCTCCCTGCACTGGCGCAGCCACGACCTGAGGCTGGGGATCGGTGGCACCTATCGACTGCATCGTGCGGCCGACAGCCGGGTTGACGACGTTGAGCACCACCTGCGGAACAAACCCGAGCGCCACGATGATCGCAAGTACCGGGATAATCGCCACGACCTCACGGCCCTTGATTTCGGTGACGCTGGCGCGCACCTCGTCGCCGGGCTCGCCGGTCATGGTGCGCTGGTAGAGCCACAGCACATACACCGCGGCGAGGATGATGCCCACCGTAGCCACCGCCGCGGCCGCTGGGTAGCGAGTGAAGGTGCCCACCAGCACGAGGAACTCACTCACGAACGTCGACAGCCCCGGCAGTGCAAGCGACGAGAGTCCGGCCACGAGGAACAAGCCGGCCATGAGCGGCGCCACCTTGGCCACTCCCCCGAAGTCTGCGATCAGCTGGGAGCCGCGACGGCTGATCAGGAATCCGGCAAGCAGGAACAGCGCCGCGGTGGAGAACCCATGGTTCACCATGTACAGCGCGGAACCACTCTGGCCCAGAGTGGTGAAAGCAAAGATGCCCAGCACGATGAACCCGAAGTGCGAGATGGAGGTGTAGGCGATGAGCCTCTTGATGTCGGACTGACCGATGGCGAGCAGCGCGCCATAGATGATTCCGACCACCGCGATGATGATGATGACCGGGGCGTAGTAGGACGAGGCGTCGGGGAAGATCGGCAGGCAGTAGCGCAGCATTCCGAAGGTGCCCACCTTGTCGAGCACCCCCACGAGCAGCACCGCCGACCCCGGGGTGGCCTCACCCGCGGCATCGGGCAGCCACGTATGCACCGGCACCATCGGCGCCTTCACCGCAAAGGCGAAGAACACTCCGAGGAAGAGCAACTTCTGGGTGTCGGGGTCGATGTTGAGGGCCACCAGCGTCGTGTAGTCGAATGACCCGGTTCCGGTCATCTGCACCGACACCACGTAGAGGCCAATAATGGCCGCCAGCATCAGAAGCCCGCCGAGGAGGCTGTACAGCAGGAACTTGACGGCCGCGTACTGCCGGCGCGGGCCGCCGTAGCGGCCGATGAGGAAGTACATCGGAATCAGCATGACCTCGAAGAACACGTAGAACAGGAACACGTCGGTGGCCGAGAAGACCCAGATCATGCACGCCTCGAGGGCCAGCAGCAGGGCGAAGTAACCCTTGACCGAGCCCATGGCCTTGTCGGCCTCGTGCCACCCGGCAATCATGACGATCGGCACCAGCACCGCCGACAGGGCGATCAGCACCAGGGCAATGCCGTCGACGCCCACCGAGTAGGAGGCTCCGAAGGCAGGGATCCAGTCATGCTTCTCGGTGAATTGGAACTGCGACGTGGAGTTGGCCTCGAACTGCAGCGCGAGGTACACCGTGCCGACCAGCACCGCCAGCGAAAACACAACGGCCAGACGCTTGGCGAGTAGGTCTGCGCCCTTGGGAAGAAGCGCCAGAATCAGTGCGCCGACAAGGGGGGTCAGCGCAAGCGCGGTGAGCCACGGGAAGTTGTTCATCAGATCCTCACCAGCACCAGCAGTGCAACGAGCAGGACGGCGCCCACCAGCATGGTCAGCGCGTACGAGCGGGCGAAGCCGGTCTGCACCGTACGCAGGGCTCCCGAAACGGCGCCGACCACGGCTGCCGAGCCGTTGACGAAGCCGTCGACGACCCGCTGGTCGAAGAAGACCAGGCTTCGAGTGAGCACCTGACCTGGAATCATGGTGAGCGTCTCGTTGATCTGGTTGCCGTAGAGCTCGTCGCGACCAGCGCGGGTCAGCACCGAACCCTTGGGGGGCACGACAGGCACCTCGCGGCGGTAGAGCGCAACGGCCCACAGGATTCCGACGGCCGCTGTACCCACCGTGATGATGACCCACAACCACTCGGGCAGAGTTTGCGCGTGCTCCTGGAATGGAACGGCCGGCTCAAGCCACGTCTCGAGCCAGTGGCTCGGCCACATCAGCACGCCACCGATCGTGGCCCCGATGGCCAGAACCACCATCGGCACCCACATGACCGGTGAACTTTCGTGGGGGTGCTGGTCGTCGTCCCAGCGGGCCTTGCCCAGGAACGTCATGAGGAACATGCGGGTCATGTAGAAGCCCGTGATGCCCGCGCCGATGAGGGTCACCGCGCCGGCCACCGGGCTCTGCGAGAACGCAGCCTTGATGATGTCGTCCTTGGAGAAGAACCCAGCGAAGGGCGGGATGCCCATGATCGCCAACGTGCAGAGTCCGAAGGTTGCGAACGTGATGACCATGACGGCTCGCAGGGCGCCGAGCTTGCGCATGTTGATGGTGTCGTTATTGGCGTGCATCACCGAGCCTGCCCCGAGGAAGAGCCCGGCCTTGAAGAAGCCGTGGGTCAGCAGGTGGAAGATAGCGAAGACATAGCCCACCGGGCCCAGCCCAGCCGCCACCACCATGTAGCCAATTTGCGACATGGTTGAGCCAGCGAGCGCCTTCTTGAGGTCGTCCTTGGCGCACCCGATGATGGCACCCCAGATCAGCGAGATACAGCCAACGATGAGCACTAGCGTGCGGGCCATGGGTGCTGCGTCGAAGATCGCGTTGGAGCGCACGATGAGGTACACGCCCGCGGTGACCATGGTGGCAGCGTGGATGAGGGCCGACACCGGGGTGGGGCCTTCCATCGCGTCGAAGAGCCACGCCTGCAGCGGGAACTGCGCGCTCTTACCGCAGGCCGCTAGCAGCAGCAGCAGGCCGATCCAGGTGGTGGTGCTGGTCGGCGCCGAGCCAACACCGGCGTTGACGGTCTCGAAGGTCACGCCACCAAACACCGCGAACATGGCCATGATGGCCACCGAGAGGCCGAAGTCACCCACGCGGTTGATGATGAAGGCCTTTTTGGCAGCGACTGCGGCGACGTCCTTGTACTGGTACCAACCGATGAGCAGGAACGACGCGAGACCGACACCCTCCCAGCCGACATACAGCAGCAGGTAGTTGTCGGCGAGCACCAGCAGCAGCATCGCCGCAATGAAGAGGTTGAGGTAGCCGAAGAACTTCCGGCGATCATGGTCGTGCTGCATGTAGCCGATCGCATAGATGTGGATCAGCGTGCCCACGAAGGTGATGAGTAGAACAAAGACCATCGAGAGCGGGTCGAGCTGAAGGGCGACCGGCACCTTGAAGCTGCCTACCAACTGCCAGTCCCAGAGCTTCTGGATGACGCCTCGCTCGGCGGCC
>Ga0114966_10005991_pt1 | contig 10190 bp, 11 predicted proteins | sample M_130207_XF_Meta_FD_87029 | JGI IMG/M metagenome (GOLD analysis project Ga0114966, IMG submission 87029) | Freshwater microbial communities from Lake Montjoie, Canada to study carbon cycling - M_130207_XF_MetaG | ecosystem: Environmental > Aquatic > Freshwater > Lake | place: Lake Montjoie...
GAACAGTGGATGAATGTTGTGAATTCAAATCTCTGCGGCGCCTTCTTGTGCTCCCAAGAAGCAATTCGCATGATGAAAGCGCAATCTCCACAAGGCGGCAGAATTATTAATAATGGTTCTATCTCTGCGCATGCTCCAAGACCCATGTCAGCTCCGTACACTGCCACTAAACATGGAATTAGCGGCCTGACAAAAACGATTGCGCTAGATGGCCGTCCATTTAATATTGCTTGTGGTCAAATTGATATCGGCAATGCCGCAACAGAAATGACGGAACGCATGGCTGCTGGCATCATGCAGGCTGACCAATCCATCAAGGTTGAACCGCGCATGGATGTAGAGCACGTTGGAGAGGCGGTATTGCATATGGCTCAACTGCCGCTAGAAAGTAATATTCTTTCGATGACCATCATGGCGACCAAGATGCCTTTTGTTGGCAGAGGGTAGTTTTAATCGATTTGGGTATGGATGTTCGCTCTAAACCGGTGAGCATCCAATAAACTATTCAGAGATCTTTTTCAGCGTTTTAATATAACGCTGTGCATTCTTAATGTAGCGTCCAGCAATATCAAGAATGCCAGCAATCTGCTCTGGACTTAATGTCTTTACTACTTTGGCGGGTGAGCCAATAATCATTGAGCCATCCGGAAACTCTTTGCCCTCAGTAACCAGAGCTCCGGCACCAACTAAACAGTTCTTGCCAATCTTTGCACCGTTCAAAATCACGGCACCGATGCCAATCAAGCTTCCATCTCCAATATGGCAACCGTGCAGCATGACTTGATGTCCGACTGTAGCGTTCTTACCAATAATGAGTGGGTAGCCAGGATCAGCGTGCAGGACTGATGCGTCCTGGACATTACTACCTTCACCGATTTGAATAAGATCATTATCAGCGCGGATCACAACTTTAGGCCAGATGCTCACATTTTTATGGAGCTCTACCCTCCCAATGACCTCCGCACTCTGAGCAACCCAAGCGCCCTCGGATAGTTGAGGGGTAATTCCGTCTAGTTCAAATATAGCCATGACTCATTATAGGTATGAATCAGGCCATAGATAAAGACTGTAAAACTACCAATTAGGCTCGCGATCTGGAGTAGACGAAATGCGGTGGATACTTAAATCAGCGCCTTCGTATTCCTCCTCTTGGGACATCCGAATACCGAGCACCACCTTCAGCGTTCCGTAGACTATAAATCCGCCAATTAAAGCAATACCTACACCAAGTGCGCTACCAATCAGTTGAGCTGTAAAGGTGACGCCACCAATACCGCCTAGCGCTTTCGCTCCAAAAATACCAGCAGCTAATCCACCCCAGAGTCCACAAAGGCCATGTAAAGGCCAAACACCTAGAACATCATCAATCTTCCAGCGGTTTTGTACCAAGGTAAACATGTAAACAAATAATGTGCCTGCAACTAAGCCAACGAATAATGCGCCAACCGGATGCATTAAATCAGATCCAGCACAAACAGCTACTAAGCCTGCGAGAGGGCCGTTATATACGAAGCCTGGATCATTACGACCAACAATCCAGGCAGCGATTGTGCCGCCGGCCATTGCCATTAGTGAATTCATGGCAACCAAGCCGCTTATCTTGTCGATCGTTTGCGCACTCATCACATTAAAACCAAACCAGCCTACTGCCAGAATCCATGCACCTAAAGCTAAGAATGGAATACTTGAAGGTGGATGAGCCGAAATTTGACCCTCTTTGGTATAGCGCCCACGCCGAGCTCCCAAGAGAATCACTGCTGGCAAAGCAATCCAACCGCCCACTGCATGAACCACGATTGAGCCAGCAAAGTCATGAAACTCTTCGCCAGTTAGACCTTTAATCCACGCCTGAATACCATAGTGCTGATTCCATGCAATCCCTTCAAAGAAAGGATAAACAAAGCCTACCAACACAAATGTGGCGATTAACTGTGGATTAAATTTAGCGCGCTCTGCTATACCGCCAGAAACAATTGCAGGGATAGCAGCAGCAAAAGTGAGTAAGAAGAAAAACTTTACTAGCTCATAACCGTTTTTCTCGGCAAGTATTTCAGCGCCAGAGAAAAAACTCACGCCATAAGCAATGCTGTATCCAATAAAGAAATACGCAATGGTTGAAACTGCAAAGTCGACCAAGATTTTGACCAACGCATTCACTTGATTCTTTTTCCGAACCGTTCCCAATTCTAGGAATGCAAAACCTGCATGCATCGCAAGAACCATGATGGCGCCGAGCAATATAAATAAAGTATCGCTACCTGTTTTCAAGATTTCCATTAAATTACCCCTCTTGTTTTTTGCATCATTATGGGGAAAAAATAATCCTAAATAAGTGCGGATTGCACCTATTTAGTGCAATAAATAGCCTAATTTATGGTTTATGATGAATTTTCGTATACCTAAGGGAAAACTCATGAAGAAAGTCCTCATTGTTTTAGCTGCTTTGGCAGCATTTTCTGGCCTAGCTCAGGCCCAAGAAAATATCAAAGTACTCAGTACCCAAGAATTAGTGAACGACTGCAAGCTTCCTGCAACTCCAGAATCCCGAAGTTTTTGTATCGGTTTTACTACTGCTATTTATGAAACCTATTTAGCTACCCGCCAACCCCAAAGCGCCAAACCTTTTATTTGCGTTAAACAACCCGCCCCAGCACGTGATGAAGTGATCGGTGATTTTGTAAAGTTCGCACAATCAAATCAACAAGTGGCTGATAAGCCAGCTGCAGGTGTGTTCTTAGGATTCATGTCCGTACGCTTTCCTTGTGCCAGAAAATAATTCACAGAACTTATCAAACTTAAAATACATTCAAAGGATCATTTGATATGAAAAAAATTGTCGCAATTACCTTCGCAACTCTAGCTATCTCTGGCTGCTCAAATATGAGCAATACGGAACAACGCACACTTTCAGGCGCAAGCATTGGAGCTGCTGCTGGTGCAGTCGGTACAGCCATTTTTCACGGTAACCCTATTTGGGGTGCGGTTGGTGGTGCAGCTGTTGGCGCAGCTTCTGGCTATGTATACGATGCCTATAAGAAAGAGCAAGCATCAGAATATAAGTCTGGCTATAACGCTGGTAAAAATAATCAGCCAGCTAAAGCGCCTAACTAAAACTGGCTTAGCTGCAAAAAATAACCCAGCTTGTATTAATTGATAAGCTGGGTTTTTATTTGGATCTGCCCTACCAAAGCCTTATGAATAGGGCACTTGTTTGCAATATCGAGTAAGCGCTCTTTTTCTTCTGCACTCAGATTACCAATTAACTGAATATCCCGCATAAACTTCTCAACATCCTCTACCCGCTCAATATCAACGGTCACAATGGCGTTCTCTAAACTCATTGCTTTACGGTTGGCATACATTTTTAAGGTCATGCTTGTGCAGGCCGCTAAGGCAGCACCTAAGTATTCAGATGGACTTGGCCCAGTGCTACCTCCACCCTTGCTTACCTCTGTATCAGATAAAAAATGCAAATCACCTACGCTCAATTTTTGCTGAAGCGGACCTTCGCCAAACTGCGACTCTACTTTTCTCATGGTGACCTCAAATGAATTAAACCGTTGTGATTATTTACTTAAACTCCAATTTATGCTGAATGGGGTTTACTCAATTTAGCGACGGTAGGTAACTGAGCTTTTTTCCATGCACTAAATCCACCCTCTAGATGCGCCACTTTGGGGACTCCCATTCTTTGTAGCGTCTCAGTGGCTAAGGCAGAGCGCCAAGCAGAAGCGCAATAAAGAACTAGACGTTTGCCTTCACCAAAAATTGGCTTGTAATAAGGGCTGTCTGGATCGACCCAAAATTCCAACATCCCTCTTGGAGCATGTATCGCATTTGGAATCATGCCTTCGCGCTCTAATTCTCGAATGTCACGAATGTCTATAAAAATGGTATCGGGATCTGCTAGTAGGTCTTGGCCCTTTTCTAATGGAACCGTTTCAATTTGGGACATTGCATCAGCAATAAGCTCTTCATAACCAATCTTTAATTTCACCAAAATCTCCTAAAGTGATAATTTCTTAAAGCAGTAAGTCACCTGCTACCATTCTGTAATGAACTTTACCTCTACAGAGCATGTCGCCAGCATTATTTTTGCTATTGCAGTTTTACATACTTTTTGTACTGGTTATTTTGAATCGATAGCTAAAAATTCTAAGGACCATTCAGGCCTTTGGCACCTTCTAGGTGAGGTCGAGATTGTTTTTGGCTTTTGGGCTGCAGTTCTGATCATTTTCATGTGCTTTATGAATGATTTAGATACCGCAAGAACTTTTTTAGAAAAGCGTAACTTTACGGAGCCTTTATTCGTATTTTCCATCATGATTGTGGCAGGCAGCAAACCAATTTTGTTTGTCTCTACTGAAATTTTACATATCCTTGCAAAAGGCCTGCAATTTATTTTACGCATTAGAAGTGCCCCGACTCTATATTTCTTAGCGCTAGCAATTACACCATTGCTAGGCTCACTCATTACCGAGCCCGCTGCCATGACCTTAGCTGCGTTTTTGTTACGTGACCTAGTGTATCGACACCAATGCTCAAAGGGCTTACTGTTTGGAACACTGGGGGTACTTTTTGTCAACATCTCCATTGGTGGCACATTAACTAACTTTGCGGCACCACCGGTCCTGATGGTCGCCTCAACTTGGGAGTGGAGCTCAGCATTCATGTTCGCTAACTTCGGTATTGAATCTTGTATTGCCATTTTTATTAATGCCCTTGGGGGAACATTACTCTTTCATCGTCAGCTCATCGAGCCGAGTAGCACTACAAAGAAAGTTAAAATTCCACTCGTAGTGGTCTTGATGCATTTACTATTTTTACTCGGCGTTGTGGTATTTGCTCATGACCCCATTATCTTTATGTGGATATTGTTGTTCTTTATTGGCTACACGACTGCTTACCCTAAACATCAAAGCCCACTTATCCTAAAAGAAGCTTTGTTAGTGGGATTTTTCTTAGGCGGATTGGTAGTCTTAGGCGCACTTCAAGGATGGTGGTTACAGCCTATTTTGGAAATGATGAGTCCAACTGCAGTCTTTTATGGCAGCCTTGCACTAACAGCAATTACGGATAATGCAGCGCTTACCTATTTAGGATCCTTGGTCACAGGCACTTCCTTAGAGTTCAAGCTAGCCTTAGTGGGCGGTGCGGTTGCTGGTGGCGGATTAACCGTCATCGCCAATGCACCCAACCCAGCGGGAATTGCCATCTTGAGGCATCACTTTCCAAATGGATCTGTCTCGGCCCTATACCTACTAATAGCGGCTCTTCCACCCACCATAGTGGCAATTCTGGCTTATCGACTCCTATAAACAGTAAAATCTGAGCTTCGCCCCCAGTTATAAACCTGAGAACGGCATATGAAAAAGCTCTATATCAAAACTTTTGGTTGTCAAATGAACGAGTACGACTCGGGCAAGATGGCCGACCTCCTACATGCCAATGAAGGCATGGTCATGACTGATACACCTGAAGATGCAGATGTCGTTCTTCTGAATACTTGTTCTATTCGAGAAAAAGCAGAAGATAAGGTCTACTCCGACTTAGGACGCTTACGTGAACTTAAGAAAACTAAACCCAATTTATTAATCGGTGTTGGCGGTTGCGTAGCTAGCCAAGAGGGCCAGCAGATTGTGAGTCGAGCACCCTATGTTGATGTTGTCTTCGGCCCACAAACATTACACCGCCTATCAGACCTGCTTGCACAACGTCGCAAGACTGGCATCCCTCAAGTAGACATCTCTTTTCCTGAAATTGAAAAGTTTGATCATCTTCCCGCATCCCGCCAAACACGCGGGTCTGCCTATGTATCAATTATGGAAGGCTGCTCCAAATACTGTAGCTATTGTGTAGTTCCCTATACGCGAGGTGAAGAAGTATCAAGGCCCTTTGATGATGTCCTTACTGAGGTTGCAGGACTTGCTAGTAAAGGCGTTAAGGAAATTGTCTTGCTTGGTCAAAACGTCAATGCCTATCTTGGGAAAATGGGGGGTACTGAAGAGATTGCTGACTTTGCTTTACTCATTGAATACATTTCAGATATTCCGGGAGTCGAACGTATTCGTTTCACAACAAGCCACCCTAAAGAATTCACCCAGCGCCTCATCGATGTGTATGCCAAAGTTCCTAAGTTAGTAAGTCATTTGCATCTGCCTGTTCAACACGGGTCTGATTCTGTACTGTCTGCCATGAAACGAGGCTATACAGCGCTGGAATACAAAAGCATCATTCGAAAGATGCGAGCTGTAAGACCTGATTTAACCTTATCGAGCGATTTTATTGTGGGCTTTCCGGGGGAGACTGAAGCGGACTTTGAAAAACTCTTGAAGATGGTTCGCGAGCTCGAGTTTGATAACAGTTTCTGCTTTATCTTTAGTCCTCGACCAGGTACTCCTGCAGCCAACCTCAGTGATAACACTCCATACGAAACAAAACTCAAGCGCTTGCAAACTCTCTTAAGTCTTGTTGAAGAGCAGGCCAATCAGATCAGCCAGAAAATGCTGGGCAATATCGAGAAGGTATTGATTGAAGGCTTAGCTAAAGATGGTGTCAACCTGCAAGGTCGCGCTGAAAATAATCGTGTTGTACATTTCATGGCACCTGATCAAGAAATTGAATCTTTTATTGGACAGATGGTTGATATTCGCATAACCGAAGTGCTTAATTACACCTTAAGAGGCGAATTACTTGAAGCCCATGCTCACTAAGCTCACTATTGATATTCAATATGCAAGTCCAGCCATTGAGACTGCTGTAGCTAAAGCTGCCTCAATCACCTTAATCAAAAAATGGGTGAGAGCCGCTACAGGCTATGGTGGTTTATTAACGCTGCGTTTTGTGAATGCTACAGAGGGCAAGAAACTGAACTTTTCTTTTCGAAAAAAAAATTACGCCACCAATGTCTTAACATTCCCATACGAGCTTTCAAAAACTGCTTTGGCTGCAGATATTATTTTTTGTCTACCCATTATCCAAAAAGAAGCAAAAGAGCAAAACAAGTCTCTAAAAGCCCATTTAGCCCACCTCATTGTGCACGGCTGCCTGCATGCTCAATCTTATGATCATGAGACAAAAAAGGATGCCGGAAAAATGGAGGCGCTGGAGGTCAAAATTTTGCATCAACTAGGCTTTGTAAACCCCTATCTAGCCCAGTAATTCACGATCTGATATGTATTCGTCGATTTAACTTATTTCTACGCTATTCTTAGAACATGCCTGACCCCAATAAATCCCTTTTAAATCGCTTAGCTGATTTTTTAACACCGCTACCAACAAAGCCTAGTGAGCGCCGTCAAGAGTTAATTGCCACACTGCGTGAAGCACAGGCTGAAGGTTTAATTGATGCTGATGCTCTCTCCATGATTGAAGGTGTATTTCAAGTTGGTCAACTTTGTGCACGAGACATCTTGGTGCCGCGCGCCCAAATCGACTGGATCGATATCAACTTACCTCTTTCTGAGTTGATCAAGACTGTGATTGAAGCGGCGCACTCTCGCTTTCCTGTATTTGAAGGTAGTCGGGATAACGTGATTGGCATCTTATTAGCCAAAGATTTGCTACGTCACGTAACAGAAAAAGATTTCCAAGTTCGTGACTGGCTTCGTCCAGCAGTTTTCATTCCTGAATCAAAGCGCTTAAGCGTACTCTTGCGTGATTTCAAAGATAATCGTAATCATTTAGCTGTTGTAGTTGATGAATATAGCGGCATCGCAGGGATCATTACTATCGAAGATGTACTTGAACAAATTGTTGGTGATATTGAGGATGAGCACGATATCGATGAAGAAGCTGACAACATCATCTCTCTGGACAATGGCGATATCAGAGTAAAAGGCATTACCGAGCTTGAACAATTGAATGAAGCGCTTGGCACTAAATTTGCAGTGGAAGACATTGAAACTGTAGCTGGCCTTGTCGTCCAGCACCTAGGCCGCGTTCCAAAAATTGGCGAACTTATCACAATCGATGGCGTTGAGTTTGAAGTACAGCGCGCCGACCCAAGGCAAGTTCATATTCTGCTGGCACGCCAAATAGCCAAAACCGTTGACTGAGAAATATCTTGGTTGATCTGCATTCTAGTAAGATCCATCGGAGTGTTAATGCCTTAGCGCCAATCACGCTAGTAGTTTTAGGTGCATTACTCGCTCTAGTCGCTGAACTTCCTTATGGCGGCTGGGCCCAAATCCCCCTGCTGAGCATCGTTTGGTGGCGACTAGGCCTACTAAAAGATTGCTCACCGAAGCAGTATTTTTTCTCGAGCCTGGCATTTGGAATTGGTTATTTTGTTGTGGGTATTTGGTGGCTCTATATCAGCCTACATAATGTAGGTGGCATGAATGCCTTGCTTGCATGCATTGCAGTTTTTTTACTTTCTACATATGTTGCTTTTTATTTCGCAATCGCATGTATATCCATTCGATTCTTTAAAACCTCTTACCTATCAGGCCTCTTTTTAGCCTCGAGTTGGGTCCTTAGCGAATATCTGCGTGGAGAATTATTCACAGGATTTCCATGGATGGGTTTCGCCGAAACACAAATTAATGGGCCATTTGCACCCATAGCACCATTTCTGGGTGGGCCTGCTTGTACTTTTTTAGTAATCTGGACTTCTTGGGAAATTTTTCAACTCAAGAATCACTTCAAATTTAGTATTGTTAGCATTGCAGCTGTCATCACAATTTCCCAGTTGGCAGGATTAACTTCTTTTACAAAACCTTTTGGCGAACCTATAAGCATTCGCCTGATACAAGGAAATTTTGAACAAAGCCTTAAATTCAATCCGCTAGAGATCAATAGGCAAATCAATTTTTATGTAGGCGAAATTCAGAAAGAGGCTGCAGATCTTGTCATCATTCCTGAAACTGCATTTCCATGGCCTCAAAATAATCTTCCAGATGGCTTAATCAATTACCTGCAAGGTTTTTCAAATGCCAGCTCGAGCAATCTTCTCCTAGGTTTAGTTGGTGAAGTCACTACCGATAAAGGCTTGCAATATACAAACCGGGCAACGGGCTTATCCCCAAATGTTCCTCCATACCAATATGACAAATCTCACTTAGTGCCATTTGGTGAATTTATCCCCCCAGGCTTTCAATGGTTTGTCCAAGCCCTTCATGTACCCATGAGTGACTTTGCTAGAGGAAGCCTTAAGCAGGCGCCTTTTAATATTGCGCGCAAGGATCAGCCTGCAATTTATGCCGCCATAACGATATGTTATGAAGATGTATTTGGTGGTGAGTTAGCCTCACGTATTCAGAATAGTGAGGCGCCAGTGAACCTGCTGATTAATATGACTAACCTTGCCTGGTTTGGGCAATCACAAGCGCCAACTCAACAGTTGCGCCTATCCCAAATGCGTTCTCTTGAAACAGGTTTGCCAGCTTTGCGCGCTACTAATACTGGTATCACCACAGTCTTAGGCGCCGATGGGAAGATACTTGCAGCCCTCCCTGAATTTACCGAAGCAAGCTTAAGTGCTCAGGTTCAACCTTACTCAGGCAAAACTCCCTATGTCATTTGGGGCAATTTCCCAATTTTGAGCCTTTCTTGCCTTCTGCTGATCTGGGGTCTGATTCGTCATCGACATTTTTAGTCATTTTTTGACTACATCCCCTGCTAGCCATGTAAAATCAACGGCTTAGCCAGGTTAATCATGCTTACTTTTCAGCAAATCATTCTCAAACTTCAGGATTATTGGGGCCAACAAGGTTGTGCCCTACTGCAGCCCATCGACCTTGAGGTTGGTGCAGGCACCTCTCATACCGCAACCTTCTTACGCGCTATCGGACCAGAGCCTTGGAAGGCGGCTTATGTGCAACCATCTCGTCGACCTAAGGATGGTCGCTATGGTGAAAATCCAAATCGACTACAACACTACTACCAGTATCAAGTAGTTCTAAAGCCAGCTCCAGAAAATATTCTTGAGCTTTACCTTGGATCACTAGCAGCGCTAGGTCTTGATCTCAAAGAAAACGATGTGCGCTTTGTAGAAGACGACTGGGAGAACCCTACGCTTGGCGCTTGGGGGCTTGGCTGGGAGGTTTGGTTAAATGGCATGGAAGTGACTCAGTTCACCTATTTTCAACAAGTGGGTGGCCTAGATTGCAAGCCTGTTCTTGGCGAAATTACTTATGGTATTGAGCGCTTGGCAATGTACATCCAAAATTGCTCTAACGTTTATGACC
>Ga0114966_10005995_pt1 | contig 10185 bp, 10 predicted proteins | sample M_130207_XF_Meta_FD_87029 | JGI IMG/M metagenome (GOLD analysis project Ga0114966, IMG submission 87029) | Freshwater microbial communities from Lake Montjoie, Canada to study carbon cycling - M_130207_XF_MetaG | ecosystem: Environmental > Aquatic > Freshwater > Lake | place: Lake Montjoie...
CCCCTAATGCAAAATCTAGTTGTGCGGAAGGCAAACAGATTGTCTTTCACCGGCTTAGCTGGAAACCCAACGAAAACCTGCTCGCACGGCGTGGTCGTGTTGACGCCCGAGTTGCTGGCCCGATAAGTTCATCGTTTCGGCACAAATCGAGGGCGGTGCGGCGATGTCGATCGGCAAATGCGCTGCCCAACTGGGTGCCGCCGCCATCGCGGTCGGCTTGTCGCTGGCGGTCCCCCAGGGTGTCGCAATGGCGGACGACACCGCGACCGGGTCCCCCGCACCAGCGGTCACCGAAAGTGCCGCCCCCGCGCCATCGATGAGTTCGACACCGCGCCGGGCGGTGCGCGGCGCCGACACCGCGGGCAGGGTGGCCGCAGACCTTCGCTCCCCGGTTGCGGCGAGCAGGCCGGCAGCCGCCCGAGCGGTCGCGGCACCGGCAGCGGTCCGGCCGACGGCCCGGCCGACGGTCAAGCCCAACCGCACCCGCGCGGCACTGCCCGACACCGCTTCACCCACACCGCCCACCAATGACATCCGTGTTCCGACGCCGGTCGCCTCGGCAGTGCTAGATCACACCGGGTCCGCTGAATCGATCAGCGCTCCAACGGCTGCACCATCGCCGAGTTCGATGACCATAACTGCCACCCAAATCCCCTCGGCGCCAACCGTTTTCCACCGCGCACCTCGTGCGGCCGCAGCCGTCAGCGCCTTGGCCACACCGTTCACCGGTGCTGCCACCACGTCGGCGAACGACCTCCTTTCGGAACTGCTGTCCCCGTTCCAGGGTTTCGTCGAGGGAATCGCGCTACTGGTGCGGCGCACCTTCTTCAACCAGGCACCGTCGATGAGTCCGGTTCAGATCACCGGACAGAGCCAGGGCCTGATCACCGGCGACTTGGGCGCGGTCGACCCCGAAGCGGATCCGATCCTCTTCAGCATCACCAGCAATCCCCAGCACGGCAGCGTGGTGATCGGTTCAGGCGGCAGCTACACCTTCACGCCCGGGCAGGACTTCACCGGCACCGACACCTTCACGGTCGCCGCCGCGGACACCGGCTTTCATATCAACCTGCTCGACCTCTTCCGCGCCCCGAGCACGTCGGCGAATGTCACGGTCAGGCAGGGTGCCGCGGCCGCGGCGTCGCTGCTGCAGTTCCAGTTCCGCTACGGCAGCGGACCGCAGTATTGGTCGCCCGCGGCGCGCAGTTCGCTGGAGGCAGCCGCAGGCGCGATCGCGTCACATATCGTGTTGAGCGCTCCGGTTGTCATCACCTTCGACGTCACCGGGGAGTACAACCTGCTGTCTGCGACGCTGGCTACGGCCGGTAGCGATTTCATCAGCGCCGACCCCGGCTTCCTGCCTACGGTGGTCCAGAACAAGATCCTCACCGGCGTCGACTCAAACGGTTCGGACGCCGACGGCGAGATCACCTGGAACTTCGCCCAGCCCTGGGTCTCCGGCGATTCAATCGCCTACGGCCAGTACGACATTCAGTCCGTGGCGATGCACGAGTTGCTGCACACCCTGGGATTCCTGTCCTATGTGGACGCGCCCGGGGCGAACGGCGGAACGAGTTGGACGGTGTTCGACAGCTTCCTGGTCAACTCGTCCGGTACCAAGCTGATCGGCAGCGACTACATCTGGAACAGCACCTACGACGGGAATCTGACGGGCGGCAGTGGCGGCGTCTTCTTCGGCGGGCCCAACGCCGTTGCCGCCTACGGGGGCCGGGTTCCGCTGTACACGCCGAGCCCCTGGGCATCCGGGAGTTCACTGTCGCACCTCAACGACCGCGTCTTCGCCGGCGGTAACCGGAAGCTGATGAACGCGCAGGTCGGTTCAGGCCTGGGCATCCGGGTGATCAGTGCGACCGAACTCGGTGTCCTTGCCGACCTCGGCTACACCGTCACGCCGTAACCCGAGCCCCCGCGAACCGGCGACGGCTACACGCCCGGATAGCACATGTGCTACCTTAGCGTCATGAAGGCGGGGACTCTATGAAAGCGGTGGGCTTGCGCGAGTTGCGCCAAGATGCATCCGGATTGATCCGCCGTATCGAGGATGGCGAAGAAATCACGATCACCGTCGCCGGTCGTGTCGCCGCGAGGCTGGTTCCGGCGGCACCGCACGCCTGGCGGCGATGGGCTGAGGTAGCCGAACTCTTCACCGGGCCGGCCGACCCCGCGTGGGCACAGGATCGCGAAGCCGTCGATCACGAGATACGCGAGCCGTGGACTCGCGAGTGAGAGCCATCCTAGACACCAGCGTGGTGCTGGCCAACGACATCGGTGCCCTCGATGGTGAGCTTGCCATCAGCTCAATCACATTGGCGGAGATACATTTCGGTGTCTTGGTGGCGGAAGAGCACAGCATCCGTGCCGAGCGATTGCGCCGACTGCTTGTACTCCAACGCGCATTCGACGCCCTACCCCTGGATAACGCTGTTGCAGCTAGTTATGGCCAGATTGCTGCTGCCGTCGTCAATGCCGGGCGTCAACCACGCGCACGATCTTTGGACCTGCTGATTGCCGCAACCGCGCACGCTCACTCGGCCCTGCTGTACACCCGCAACCTCACCGACTTCCAGGGTCTCGAAGGACTCGTGGAGGTTGTTGCGGTCTGACCGTGATACCCCTGGCGCAGACCGCTTCGATACCTGTCAATATAGACAGATGTCGAATCGAGAAACCCGTGACGGACCGGCCCGCTGCCCGGTGGCGCCCCTGGTGGCCGAACCGCTGACCATGGCGGCGGCCACGGAGATGGCCGCGAAGTTCAAAGCGCTATCCGACCCCGTGCGCCTGCATCTCCTGAGTCTGGTGGCCAGCCATGCGGGCGGTGAGGCCTGCGTCTGCGATATCGCTTCGGGCGTGGGGGTCTCCCAGCCGACGGTCTCGCATCACCTCAAAGTGCTCCGCGACGCCGGATTGCTGACGTCGCAACGCCGGGCGTCGTGGGTGTACTACGCGGTCGTGCCCGAAACACTCACCGCGTTGTCAGCACTGTTGCGTACCGGAGTCGACGCGGCGACACCCGCCGGGGCGTCCGCATGACCAAGACGGCCGTGCACGACGACACCTCGGGAACCCTCGCCCGACTCTCCACCCTCGACCGCTTCCTGCCGATCTGGATCGGCATCGCGATGGCGGCCGGCCTGCTGCTCGGCCGAATGATCCCGGGGCTGTCCGGTGTCGTGTCAGCGGTACAGATCGACGGGGTTTCGCTACCGATCGCACTGGGCCTACTGGTGATGATGTACCCGGTGCTGGCCAAGGTGCGCTACGACCGACTGGACTCCGTCACCGGTGATCGCAAACTCCTGATGAGCGCACTGGTCCTGGTCTGGCTCGTCGGCCCGGCATTGATGTTCACCCTCGCGTGGGCTTTCCTGCCTGATCTGCCGGAGTACCGCACCGGCATCATCATCGTCGGCCTGGCGCCGTGTATCGCCATGGTGATCATCTGGAATGACCTCGCCCTGGGCGACCGCGAGGCCGCCGCCGTTCTGGTGGCGATCAACTCGGTCATTCAGGTGCTGTTCTTCGCCGCACTGGCCTGGTTCTATCTCACTGTGCTGCCGGGCTGGCTGGGGTTGAAGCAGACGACGATCGCCTTCTCGACGTGGCAGATCGCCAAGTCGGTACTGATCTTCCTCGGCATACCTCTGGTCGCAGGCTTCCTGTCCCGTCGCTATGGCGAAAAGCTCAGGGGCCGTGTGTGGTACGAGTCGACGTTCCTGCCCAGGATCGGTCCGTGGGCGTTGTACGGTCTGCTGTTCACCATCGTGATCCTGTTTGCGCTACAGGGCCGCCAAGTCACCTCACACCCGTGGGATGTGGCACGGATCGCCCTGCCACTGCTGGCGTACTTCGCGGTCATGTGGGGCAGCGGCTACGCATTGGGCGCCGCCATCGGCCTCGGCTATGCGCGCACCACCACCCTCGCGTTCACCTCCGCGGGCAATAACTTCGAGCTCGCCATCGCCGTCGCCATCACCACCTTCGGCGCCACCTCCGGTCAGGCGCTCGCCGGTGTCGTCGGTCCGCTGATCGAGGTGCCGGTTCTGGTCGCGCTGGTGTACGTCTCGCTGGCATTGCGCAAGCGTTTCGCTTCGAAACTAGCACTGGCACAGCGGGATTCATAATGCGGCCCAGTGTGCTGTTCGTCTGCGTTCACAATGCCGGCCGCTCACAGATGGCCGCCGGGTTTCTCACCCACCTGGCCGGTGATGCGATCGAGGTCCGTTCGGCCGGCAGCGCCCCGGCGGCGAGTATCAACCCGGCAGCCGTGGCGGCAATGGCCGAAGTCGGTGTCGATATCTCGGCCCAGTCGCCGAAGATCCTCACCCCTGATGCGGTCGAGACCTCCGATGTGGTCATCACGATGGGCTGCGGAGACACCTGCCCGGTGTTCCCGGGCGTGCGCTACCGCGACTGGGAGTTACCCGACCCGGCCGGCAAAGGCATCGACGCGGTCCGGCCGATCCGCGACGAGATCAAGGTGCGCGTCCAAGCCCTCATCGAGGAACTGACAGCGTCCTCTTACTGACAGCGCCCTAACCCGTCACCAACCACCCGTCACCAACCACCCGTCACCAACCAGAGCGCGCCCAGTGGCGCGAGGTTCAGCAGCGTCCCGATCTTGGGGCCACCGATGATCGCCGGCCAAAGAACTCCCGCGAGTAGCGAGACCAGATTCGTCGAACCCGCCCTGACATGGGCGGATGCGGTTTAGTATCGATCGCTATGACCGAGCGTGAGGCCCTGCCGTATGAGGATCTCGGCGCATGGTTCACCGATGATCTCCGCCCGGGGTGGGCCCGCTACTGGAATGAGGCGCCCACTGCGCCGCCCAAACCGCCGTGGTTCCGGAATCCCCGGGTGCTGCTCACCGTGATCACGGTGGCCGCAGCCGCCCTGGTGGTGGCCGCCGTATTGCTCGTGACCCTCAGCAAGGCGGACTTCAACCAAACCAGACAACTCAGAAGCATCGACCCGGTGCCCACGGCGACGGCAACCCGCCAGGCCGAGATCGCCAGCGCGGCACCGGCACCGACGGCGGCTCCGGCACAAGAGTCTGAAGTGACACCCGCAGAGAGCCCGGTGCCATCGGCGGATGCACCCCCACCACCGGCGGTGCCGCGTTCTGTCGTTCCCAGTCACTCCGACGGCCCACGTATCAACGTCACGCGAACGCCGATGAGCTTCACCCCCGGACAAATTCCTGCGAACTGAAGCCGTAGGCTTCACCCCACTACTCGCACTGCGGTCCTTTTCGAATTGCGGCGCAGAGGATTTCACTGATTCGGGAATTGCCGGGGGCGAGGATATTCCGATGACTGCTCCGTGACCACCCATGAGGCGATGGACGCCAGGGCGAGATTCCTGGCTGCCGTCGAACGAGTACCCGATCAAGCCAACGGCGCGCAACGACTATGTGCTGCATGCGTGCTAGCCCTGCCGATACGACGGGCGGCCATCGCGATCTCCGTGCACGGCCACGGCCTGGAAGTGCTTTCGGCTACCGACCAGGTCGCTGAGCAAGTGGAGTGGACGCAGGTCACGCTAGGCGAGGGGCCCGGATTCGACGCGGTGGCCAGTGGCGGTCCAGTCTCGCTGGTCAGCCTCGTGCAGGCTGATGCGCGCTGGCCGATGTTCGTCTCGGAGGTCGCCGGCACCGGTATCGGAGCCATGTATGCACTTCCACTCCAGATCGGTGCCATCAACGTCGGAGTGTTGGATCTCTACTGCGACCCGGGGGAGTTTCTTGAAGGACCCGATTTCACCGCTGCCGTGGCGGTCTCCGAACTACTCACCTCGGTCCTTCTCGCGGTCGGCCCGGGCGGCCGAATTCCGGAATCCCTGGGCCCGTGGTGGAATCAGCCACTGGGCACCCGTGAAGTCCATCAGGCCACCGGGATTTTGATGGAGCAGCTCGGCATCGACGCCAGGTCTGCCTACGTTCGGCTTCAGGCCTTCGCATTCGGAAATCGTCAATCCCTCAAAGACATTGCGCGTGATGTGGACAGCAGGCGGCTACGGTCCGACCCCGAGTCGGGCGAGACGACCACCCCCCATCCCACGGCACAGCCATGACGTACCACCCAACAGCCCTACCGCCGCTTCGGGTGTGGGACGATTCACAGGAGGGGGATTATCGTGGATGACTACGGGCGGCTAGCACAGGCATTCGTCGGCTTGGCTGACACGCTGGTGGCCGACTACGACGCCGTAGAAGTCTCCCAGCAACTCATCGAGAGCTCGATGGCCCTGCTCCCCATCGCCGCAGCCGGGCTCCTGATCGGCGACGTTCACGGCGAACTTCATGTTCTCGCATCAAGCAGCGAAGAGATTAGGCTGCTCGAGCTGCTCCAAGTGCAAGCCGACGCCGGACCATGCCTGGTCGCCTACCGCACCGGACAACCGGTCCTGGTCGAGGATCTGAATCTCGAGCCGGAGCGCTGGCCGGCCTTCGCACAGCAGGCCGCGGAGTACCAATACCGGTCGGTGTCGGCGCTGCCGTTGCGGCTGCGCGACGATCGTGTGGGCGCCTTGAACCTATTCCGGACCGAAGTTGGTGCCATGTCCCCCACCGATGTTTCCGTCGGCCAAGCGCTTGCCGACGTCGCCACCGTCGGGATACTGCATCAGCGGACCCTGACCCACTCGCATCTGATCAGCCAACAACTCCAAGGCGCTCTGAATAGCAGGGTGATCATCGAACAGGCCAAGGGCGTCCTCGCCGAGCGCGGTTCCATCGATATGGACCGAGCGTTCATGTTGCTTCGAGCCCACGCGCGCAAGACGCAGCAACGCCTCGCCGATGTCGCGCTCGCGGTGGTCAACAACGCCGATACCTCTGCGATCCTCGCACCGGAGCAGATTTAGCCTTTTCGGGTACGCCCGATCGATGAAGTTGGCCCCCGTGCTCACACCGCGGTTGTAGACTCAGCCACGCAAGGCTTTCCCCAGTCCCCGGTGAGCACTCTCGTTTCGGCTCATTCCTAGGGGTATTTCATGCCATTGCATCCCGCCGGATTCAATCTCCTGAAACGCCGCGCTGTGCCCACAGCGGAGACTTCGCGTTCGCCCGGCTAGGGCGGGACTGTGCGATTCGGGGGTGGCCTTGCCGGTGATGAGGGGTCCGGCAAGTCCACCCCCCAAACGCACAGTCATCAATCCGTCGCGAAGTCGGCTTCCGCGTCCCGTTGCAGGTTGACATAGGCGTCCTCGCTGACATCGAAGGCGACGGTCTGGATTGTGCCGCCGGTGAACGTGCCCGGATTCTTGTACTGCGCGGAGACGTTATCGCCACTGTCGTAGCCCACGCACAGGCCATCACCGGCCAACGTGAACTTGCCGATCTGGGCCCGCATGGGTCCACTCGTCACCGCCTTGCCGTCAACGTACAGCGTTGTGGTGCCGAGGGATTCGCCGTGTTCACCGGCCTTCTCGCGCGTGAACTCCACACCCAGCGCATGCTTGCCGGGTGTCAGCGGCGGTGAGACGAAGTCCTGCTCCGGCTTGATGCCGAGGAAGTTGTAGACGTAGTGCAGCCGGCCGCCGGAGATGAACATGGTGTGCCCACCGAACCGCGATCCGTGCGCAAAGATCACGCCCTGCGCATCCGGTGCCAGGTCCACGTTACCGATGATCTTGTAGGACTTGCCCCGGATGCTGACCGCCACGCCCTCAGGCACCGGCGCAGTGTCCGGATAGTAAAGATAGCGGTTGCGCGGAGGTTCGGCTTGGGGCCGTGGCGTGCTGGCCTGCTCGAGGGCCGAGCGGTCATCCAGTGGCAACACGAAGTTGTCCCTGGCTTCCTCATCCCATGCCTTGATCAGTTCGGCGAGCTTGTCCGGATACTGATCGGCGACGTTCGTCGATTCCGATCGGTCTTCGGCAACGTGATACAGCTCCCAGCGATCCTGGTCGAAGTTGCCCTTATTGCTCAGTGGCGCGTGCAATGCGGCGGCCTTCCAGCCGTCCTGCCAGATGCCGCGGGTGCCGAGCATGGCGAAGTACTGCCGCTTGCGGGTGGTGGCGACATTCGGATCGTCGAAGCTGTAGCGCATCGACACGCCGTTGAGCGGGTACTGCTTGATGCCCTTGTATTCCTTGGGCATCTCGAGTCCGGCGACGTCCAGAACGGTGGCAGCAACGTCGGTCGCGTGGTGATACTGATCGCGAACCTGGCCTTTGGCCTTCATGCCCTTCGGCCAGGAGATGATCATCGGATCGCAGGTGCCGCCGGCAAACTGCGCATACCGCTTGAACATCTGGAACGGTGTCGAGAAGGCCGTCGCCCATCCGGTCGGATAGTGCTCGTAGGTGTCGGGGCTGCCGAGTTTATCGATGTACTGCATGTTCTCACTCAGCTCGTCGGGATAGCCGTTGAAGAACTTGTTCTCGTTGACCGACCCGTTGGGTGAGCCCTCACCGGAGGCGCCGTTATCGGCGCAGTAGAAGACGATGGTGTTCTCCAACTGACCGGTCTGCTCCAGGTAGTCGATGATCCGACCGACCTGGGCGTCGGTGTACTCCGAGAATCCCGCGTACACCTCCGCCAGGCGGGAGAACAACTTCTTCTCATCGGCATTGAGCGAATCCCACGGCCGCACAGCGTCATTGGCCGCCGCGACATCGGCGGGCAGCGGGTTGATCGGCGTCATCTTGGTACCTGCGGGCAGCACGCCCTTCTCGATCATCCGTGGCAGAACCCAGTCCCGGTAGGCCTCGTAGCCGTCGTCGAACTTGCCCTTGTACTTGTCGATATACTCCTGCGGGGCCTGGTGCGGGGCATGGTTGGCGCCCGGGCAGAACCACATGTACCAGGGCTTGGACGGGTTGGACGACTTCTGGTCGCGCAGCATCCGGATCGCGTTGTCGGTGAGGTCCTTGGAGAGGTGGTAACCCTCTTCGGGGCTGTACGGCTGCTCGACGAACCGGTTGTCCTCGACGAGATCGGGATACCACTGATTGGTCTCACCGCCGAGGAACCCGTAGAAGCGATCGAAACCCTTCTGCAGCGGCCACTCCGACTTACTGCCACCACTGGAGACGTCTTCTTCGGGAACGTTGTGGTTCTTGCCGATCCAGAATGTGCTGTAGCCGTTGTCCTGCAGCACCTGACCGATGGTGGCGCACTGCGCCGGCAGCCGGGCGGCCATGCCCGGAAAACCGTTGGACCCCTCGGTGATCGACCCGGAGCGGTTGACGTGTTGACTGCGGCCGGTGAGGAAGCACGACCGGGTGGGTGAACACAGCGCGGTGGTATGCCACTGCGAGTACATCAACCCGTTGTCGGCCAGACGTTGCATGACCGGCATCTCGATCCGCCCGCCATACGGCGACCAGGCCGCGAGACCGGTGTCGTCGTAGAGCACCACCAGAATGTTCGGCGCACCGTCGGGCGCCTTCTTCAGTTCGAACGGTTTCCAGTCCGGCGTCGAGTCCCGGACGTCGAGTTCGATCGTGCCGTCGAAGCCCTCGTTGATGCCGGTGCCGTACCCCGGTGGGCCGTCACCGCCGGCGCTATTGCCACCCTTCGAATCGCATCCGGCAGCCAGGCCGCCTGCAGCCGCGACGCCCATGCCGGCGGCCAGGCCGCCGAGGATCTTGCGCCGAGAGACCCCCTGACGTTCAGAGGGCGTGGGATCTCCTGCTGCGTCGGTATCAGTCATGGGTCGCTTTCCTGTTGGAGGTCGGGTTAGTTCGCCTCGAACGCGGCTGCGGCGTCTAGCTGCAGGTCGAGGTAGGCCTTCTCACTGACATCGATGGCCACGCCCTGGATCTCCCCGCCGGTAAACGTGCCCGGGTTCTTGTATTGCTGGGAGACGTTGTCGCCGCTGTCATAGCCCACGCACAGCCCGTCGCCGGACAACGTGAACTTTCCGATCTGAGCTTTCATCGGTCCTTCGGCGACTGGCTTGCCGTCGACGTAGAGAACCGTCCTACCCAACGACTCGCCGTGCTCGCCGGCCTTCTCCCGCTTGAACTCCATACCCAACGAGTGCTTGCCCGGCGACAGCGGCGGGGAGACGAAGTCCTGCTCGGGCTTGATGCCCAAAAAGTTGTAGACGTAGTGCAGCCGACCGTCTTTGACGAACAGGGTGTGCCCGCCGAACCGCGATCCGTGCGCAAAGAGCACGCCCTCGGCCTCCGGTTTCATGTCGACGTTGGCGA
>Ga0114966_10005997_pt1 | contig 10183 bp, 8 predicted proteins | sample M_130207_XF_Meta_FD_87029 | JGI IMG/M metagenome (GOLD analysis project Ga0114966, IMG submission 87029) | Freshwater microbial communities from Lake Montjoie, Canada to study carbon cycling - M_130207_XF_MetaG | ecosystem: Environmental > Aquatic > Freshwater > Lake | place: Lake Montjoie...
CGTCGATTGCCATCATTATGAAACAGATAATTTTGCCGAAATCTTAGAATATATTGAGGATCCTGTTATCAAACAGGTTGCTATCAATACCTTTGCTTATAAAGGTGCTTCAGCTGTATTGTTTGATCAGCCAGGGTATCAGGATGTCGGTGGCCGGGTACCTCGATATCAGCAGCGTAAAAAAGAAGTAATCAATGAAACTCGGTATCCACGTGAAGTTGAGCAAACTTTACGTTGGATGAATGCGATGAGCGTTGATTACGCCTGTATTTTTCCCACCCCAATGCTTTTTATGGGGCTACATCCACAGCATGATGTAGAGGTCGCTCTGGCCCGCGCATATAACCGTTGGCTTACTGAAAAAGTTTTGCCCTCCAATCCCAGAATTAGATCAATGCTATATCTGCCTTTCAATGATCCTGAGGCCACATATCAGATGGTCAAGGAATATGCAGGTAAACCAGGGATCATTGGTTTTATGGTTGTTTCAACGCGATATAAGCCAGTCTATGACAATGCGTTCATGAAAACATATGCATTGTTAGAAGAAACGAATATGCCGCTTTCATTTCATGCGTCTTATCACTGGAATGATCAGTTGGTTTCGATGACAAACCGCTTCATCACGGCCCATGCTCTCGGCTTTACTTTCTTTAATGCGGTGCATTGCGCCAATTGGGTCGTAAATGGACTCCCAGAGCGATTTCCTAAGCTCAAGGTGATTTGGATTGAGTCTGGTTTGGCCTGGGTTCCTTGGTTGATGCAACGTCTAGATAATGATTATCGTATGCGTACTTCTGAGGCTCCAGCACTGAAGAAGTTGCCTAGCGAATATATGCGTGAAATGTATTACACCACCCAACCAATGGAGATGGTGAACAACCGTGAGGCTCTTGAGCTTACTTTTAAGATGATTAATGCAGATACCCAACTTCTGTATTCTTCAGATTATCCTCACTGGGATATGGACCTACCAAGCACCATTTGGGATTTACCGTTTTTATCAGAACAGTCAAAAAAGAATATCTTAGGTTTAAATGCTAAGCGAATATTCAATCTTGATGTGACAACAACGTTGTCAAAGAAAAACTAATAGTTAACATCTAAGGTCTCATACTATGTCATCAGTTCAACAGTTTCAGATGTATATTGACGGTCAATTTGTTCCTTCAGTGACTGGTGCTCAGTTTGAGAGTCTCAATCCAGCTACTGGCAAGCCATGGGCTTTGGTTCCTGATGCGGGGATTGATGATGTAAATGCAGCAGTAAATTCTGCACGATACGCATTTGATAAAGGACCTTGGGGAAAGCTGACTGGCACAGAAAGAGCGCGCTTATTAAGAAAGCTTGGCGATATTATCGCCAGGGATGCTGAATTATTAGCCAGTTGCGAATCTAAAGATAACGGTAAGCTATATCGCGAAATGCTTGGGCAGTGGAAATACATACCTGAATGGTTTTACTACTATGCTGGTATGGCTGATAAGTTGCAAGGTGACACCATCCCATCAGACCGCAACAATTTTTTTATTTATACTCGTCGTGAACCTATAGGCGTGGTAGCCGCAATTACCGCCTGGAATTCTCCTGGTCTGTTGCTCACTTTTAAATTAGCACCCGGCTTGGCAGCAGGATGCACTTTTGTTGTTAAGCCTTCGGAGCATGCTCCTGTTTCTACGATTGAGCTTGCCAAAAGATTTGATGAGGCGGGATTTCCTCCTGGAGTATTTAATGTTATTACTGGAGCAGGTATCCCCGGGGCAGCACTTGTAGATCATCCTGGAGTAGATAAGGTTGCCTTTACTGGTGCCACTCAAACCGGTAAAAAAATAGCAGCCTCTGCAGCCAAAAATTTAACGAGGGTATCGCTAGAGTTAGGTGGTAAATCACCGAATATTGTTTTCGACGATGCCGATCTAGATGTTGCTGCTAATGGGGCAATTGCAGGCATCTTTGGCGCAACAGGTCAAACATGTATGGCTGGATCTCGTTTATTGGTACATGAAAAAATTCACGATGCCTTAATGGAGCGGATTCTTGCAAGAACTGCTCAGATTAAGATGGGCAATCCATTAGATGCTGATACTGAAATGGGTCCCGTTGCTAATGCTCCTCAGTTGGATAAAGTGCTCGAATATATTGCAGTGGGTCTGAAAGACGGTGCTAAGTTGGCCGCAGGGGGTAAACAAGATGAAAAGTTAGGCCCTATGTTTGTGATGCCAACGATATTTACTGGGGTAACGAATCAAATGCGTATCGCACAAGAAGAGGTGTTTGGTCCGATATTAAGCGTTATCAAGTTTAAAGATGAAGAAGAGGCTATTGCGATAGCAAATGACACTCGATTTGGATTGGCAGCAGCGGTTTGGACGCAAAACATTCATCGTGCACACCGGGTAGCGCATCAACTGAGGGCTGGCACTGTTTGGATTAATGCCTATCGTGTCGTATCTTTCCTCACGCCCTTCGGAGGCTTTAAGGAAAGCGGCCTTGGTCGTGAGAATGGCATGGATAGCATTCGTGAATACACTGAAACCAAGTCAGTCTATGTTGAGTTAACCGGCAAGCCTAGGGACCCATTTACTTTAGGTTAATAACAGATGAGCATCGAGTTCAATCCTTCTCGAATCCGAAGCGCACCATTTACTGTGGGCGCTTATTCATCTCTGCTGATAGCATCCCTCATCATTTTTGTACTTGTGGGTTGGTATGCTTATCAGCAACCGATACCCACCATCGATGAAAAGATTTATGGCGCCTTTTATGGTGGAATGATAGCTGCTTTGGCTACTGCTTTAGGGGCTATCCCGGTTCTTTTTTCTCAAAAATATACACAAAAGACTTACACCATTCTTCTTGGATTTGGTTCTGGGGTGATGCTAGCGGCATGCTCTTTTTCTTTGATTATCCCTGGATTAGAAGTTGCAAGAGCAGGTGGATTAGGTACATTAAATTCTGCTGCAGTGGTTGGCGGCGGCATCCTGCTAGGTGCGCTGTTGATGCTCTTAATGGATCGATACATACCCCACGAACATTTTGACAAAGGTCGTGAAGGCCCAGATTCCGCAGCCCTTAAGAGAGTCTGGTTATTCGTAATAGCGATCACCTTACATAATCTGCCGGAGGGCCTATCCATTGGGATGGCTTTCGCCGGCACTAATTTCTTATCTGCCCAAGCATTGGCGATGGGTATTTCAATTCAGGACATTCCTGAGGGTATGGTGGTCGCGCTGGCATTAAGAGGTATTGGTTATAGCCGCATTGGCTCATTTAGCTTGAGTCTACTATCGGGACTAGTCGAGCCAGTGGCAGCACTGATAGGCTTATCGCTCGTTAGTTTCAATCCTGCATTATTACCATTAGGGCTTGGATTTGCTGCAGGGGCAATGCTATTTGTGATTAGCCATGAGATTATTCCAGAGTCTCATAGAGAGGGCCGTGAACGCTATGCAACAGTTGGGCTTGTATTCGGTTTCGTGCTAATGATGTTTCTTGATACAACAGTTTGAGGAGTCAAAATGACCATTCCAAAAATATCTAGGAAGACTTGTAGAATTTCTGTCGGTTTACTGATTAACATTACAGCGGTAGCGATTATGATTCAGATGGCCTTTCATTAAAAAGATGCTACACCAACTCCTGTAGAAGCAGCAGCGCTAAGCCCAACACTCTCTTTAAGCCATGTTTTGAAGGCCTGTGTTTTTTTAGTTTCTGCGGCTCCTTTTGGGGTAACCATATAGTAGTTATTTAAGGATGGCGCCCTGATTGAAAGGGGCTCGATTAAATTGCCTTTAATCAGATCGTCTTGGACAACGGTTGACCTGCCCAAGGCGATTCCTAGGCCTGCAATTGCCGCGTGCAGAGATGTCACTAGGTAATCACAGTTAATGGCCGATTGAAATTCAATGGGCTCCACTTGAGCAAAGCTCATCCAGTTCGCCCATTCATCATTCACCGTTGGTGATATTGTTCTAATGACTGTGAAGTTTGATAAGTCAGATGGATTTTTTAATCTAGCGTTTCCAGATACAAGATCAGGGCTGCAAACCGGGAAGACCTCTTCTTTACCAAGTGATTCTGCCTCTAAGCCAATCCAGTTACCGTTTCCATGCCAGATTGCGACATCAAAGTTATACATTAAGCTTGATTGCAGGATCTGCATCGTTTTGATGCGCAATTTTATTTCAGGGTGCTTTTTTTGAAATTCATGAAGTCGAGGTAGCAACTGCTTAATAGCAAACATGCCTAGACATTCAATGGTCAATACAGCTTTATTATTTTGATCTAACAATCGCTCGGTCGCCGTCGATAAACTGAGTATTGCCTCACGAGCAATGGTTAGATATTCTGCGCCAGCCTTTGTCAGGGCCAGATTGTTAGACTGACGGGTAAATAGTTTGTGATTTAGTAAAGATTCAAGATTTTTAATTTGGTGGCTAATCGCAGTTTGCGTCAGATTTAACTCATTCGCAGCTTTTGTGAAGCTGAGAGTGCGCGCAGCGGCCTCAAAAGACAAAAGGCTAGTCATTGAGGGTAATCTTGTTCTCATCTGCTGGTTTTCCTAGATTATTTAATGAAGATATTTCATCTTATGATTCAATTAATTCATACTCAAATCTATAAATTTATGACGTTCGTATGGTTTAATTAATCTTTACTAAAGTTGGCATTGATCTAGATCAAATTAACTTGGAGTTATTATGAACCAAGCTGCAAAAATGCGCGTTTTTCCGCTAGTTAGCATTATAAAAAGCTTCTTTTGTTTTACCGCCTTGGCCTTGAGCTTTGCTGCAGGTGCACAAGATGCTGGTCAGTACCCCAATCAGCCAGTCAAAATAATTGCCCCATTTGCGCCGGGTGGACCAACCGATGGCATAGCTAGAAAATTGGCAAATGGTTTGACTATCGTCACAGGTAAACCATTTATTGTCGAAAATAAACCGGGTGCCCAGGCAATTCTAGGAACAGTTTTTGTTAAAGACTCAAAGCCAGATGGTTATACGTTGCTCTTAAATGAAACGACAGGTGTGTTTGCAATTAATCCTGCAATTACCAATCCGCCTCCATTTGATTCGAATAAAGATTTCACCCCAATTAGCTTGGTTGCTTCTGGCCCAATCTTTTTGCTGGTTAATAGTGCCTTGCCAGTGAAAAATGTTAAGGAGTTAATTGAGTTATCGAAAAAGAATCCTGGTGGACTTTCTTATGGTTCAGCAGGAGGAATGGGGCAGTTCCCAACCCACGTTAGCCCAGAGTTATTTAAGATGAAATATGGTTTAGTCGCCAATAACATACCTTATCGTGGCGCTGGTTTAGCTCTAATTGACCTAGCTGCTGGAAGAGTTGATTTTGCAATGTCAACAGGCCTAGTAGCAGCCCAGCCATTTTTAGATTCCGGCAAGGTCAGAGCAATTGCAGTTACTGGTAAGCAGCGCCTTGCCAATATGCCAACAGTTCCCACTTTCTTGGAGCTTGGCTACCCACTACCAGAGTTAGATGAGGGTGTCATGTTTGCCTTATTTGGCCCCGCTAATTTACCCCCTGATATTGTTGCCTATCTCTCTAATGCAACCATGAAAGCATTTCACACCACAGAAATGTCGGATGGTTTGAAAACTCTAGGTTTATCTACTGCCAAAAATCCTGGGCCTAAGTCTCATGCCCAAATGATGAAAACTGAAATCAGCACGTGGACGCCAATTGCTAAAAAAATGACTCTGACTGAATGAATTTAATAGATCTTTTTAGATTGTTTAGCTAACTTAGATGAAACCAAATTTATGCTCAGAAATTGAATGGGCTACACGAGTTGAGTTAGCTGCATGTTATCGGTTGATGGCGCACTTCGGCGTTAGCGATTTGACATATAACCATTTGTCCGCAAGAGTTCCTGATGCCCCTCATCTCTTATTGGTAAAACCCTCCAATTTTATGTTCGATGAGGTTACTGCTTCATCATTACTGAAGTTTGATTTTGAAGGTGAGCCCTATCAGGACAGTCCCCCAAGTAAGGGCGGGGCCCATGTCATACACGCAGGGGTATTGCAGGCTAGACCAGATCTCAATACAGTCTTTCATACACATACCACTGCTAATGTTGGAGTGTCATCGCAAAAACATGGTTTGCTAATGATTAGTCAACATGCTATGGGCTTTTACAATCGGATTGCCTATCATAATTTTGGGGGATTCGAATTTAATCTTGACCAAAGAGCGCCTCTTTTAAAAAGCCTTGGCGATAAAAATTATGCAATTTTGAGAAATCATGGTGTCCTAGTTTGCGGTAAAAACTTACCCCAAACCTTTGTTGACCATCATTATCTAGAGATGGCATGCCGAGCTCAGATAGCAGCTTTATCTGGTGGAGTAGAGGTGACCTTAATTGATGAAAAAGTGTGCGAGCGAGCTGCAGAACAATATCAAACGATTGATCCAAAACGAGCGGGCGGCAAAGATTGGCCATCATGCCTTCGTTTATTAGAGCGTCTATACCCCACATATAAAGATTGAGCCTGATAAATATGATTGAGAAACTCGAAATTCCAGAGCGATCTGAAATTGTTCAAGGTTGGGGTAGTGATGTTGCTGCTGGAATGTTGAGGGCTATTGGAGTGAAATACGTTGCATTGAATCCAGGTGCCAGTTATAGAGGTCTGCACGATAGCCTGGTAAATTTTTTAGGCAACCGAAATCCTCAAATGCTTTTATGTTTACATGAAGATCATGTTGTATCGATTGCGCATGGGTATGCTAAGGCTAGTGATGAAATGATGGCCTGCGTTTTACATAGCAATGTGGGTTTGTTTCATGGATTGATGGGCATCTATAACGCATGGTGTGATCGTATGCCTATGTTAGTTATTGGGGCAACTGGCCCTGTTGCAACCGAGAAGAGGAGACCTTGGATTGACTGGATTCATACTTCAAAAGATCAAGCAGCTGTTTTAAGAAACTTTTCTAAGTGGGATGATGAGCCGCGTTCAGTCTCCGGGATTGTGAACTCCTTTTTGAGAGGTGCCCAAATTGCCAGAGCTAAACCAAGCGCCCCAGTCTATATCTGCTTGGATGCGGGCTTGCAGGAAGAGAAGCTCGACGAACCTGTAGAGATACCCAGTATCGAGCGTTTCATTCCAGCCCCAAATCCTAGCCCATCTTTGGACCAGCTCAATAGTGCAGTTGAATCATTGCTAAAAGCTTGTAACCCAGTAATTTTAATGGGTAGGGCATCCCGAGATCAGGACGGCTGGGATCAACGAATTCGTTTAGCTGAGACTTTAGGGGCTTCAGTCCTCACATCCATTCGAGAGCGCTCTGCCTTCCCAACTAATCATCCTTTACACGCTGCACCACCATTTTTTTGGTTAACTCCTAAAGCAAAAGAAGTGTTAGCTAAATCCGACTGTATTTTAAGTTTAGACTGGCCTGATTTAAGTGGGACCCTTGAGCAAACCTTTACGAAAGAATCCGCTTACATAGGGAATATTATTCAAGTGTCGATGGACCATACTTTGCATAATGGTTGGAGCATGGACTACTTTTCACTATGCCCAGTCGACATTCCCATTAGTTCTGGCGTTAATGAATTTGTCGACAGTATTCTTCCTATCCTTGAAAAACGCATTGGCCCTAAAAAATTATGGGATGGCAGCGTGCGATATAACACTGCTGCCATTGGTTATAGTGACTCCTTAGATAAAGAAATTGCGCCGCGAGACATTGAGGTAGCCTTAGCGAATGCCCGAGGTAATCATCTTTTTTCGCTTGCCCATGTCACCATAGGATGGGTTGGTGATGCCTACCACTTCTATGACCCTCTTGATTTCTTAGGTCACGATGGTGGTGCAGGATTGGCTGCTGGCCCTGGCATTACAGTAGGAGCAGCACTTGCATTAAAGAGTAGGAACAGAATTACCGTGTCAGTTTTGGGTGACGGTGACTTTATACAGGGTGCTACAGCTCTTTGGACTGCTGCGCATTACCAATTGCCAGCCCTTTTTATTGTTTCTAATAATCGATCTAACTTTAATGACGAAATTCACCAGGAGACCGTGGCACGATCTAGAAATAGGCCTGTTAAAAACCGCTGGATCGGACAGAGAATTGATGACCCTACTATAGATATTGCCCAACTTGCAAAAGCCCAGGGGGTTGAGGCTGAAGGCCCAATTACATCCATTGCTAGCTTAGAAGCAGCATTGCTGCGTGGCATTAAGGCGGTAAGCGAAGGACGTCCTTATTTAATTGATGTACATGTTAAGCCAGGCTACGCAAGTGCTCCGCTAAAAAGAGGGAAGTAATATGAAGAATATCTATTTATGGCTCATAGTTGCTCTCTGTAGCATTGGGACCAGTGCGCATAGTCAGAATATCTCGAACTTTCCTGATCATCCAGTCAAGTTAATTATTCCATATGGTCCTGGGGGCGCAGTTGATATCACCGCAAGGATTTTGGCGCAGGATCTCAGCAAGCTATGGGGTCAACAAGTGCTGGTCGATAACAAGCCTGGAGCGGCTGGCATGATTGCAGCAAATGCGGTTGCAAAATCTGCTCCTGATGGGTATAGCTTACTTATTACTGATGATGGTGTTTTAGTCAGCATGCCGCAGTTCCAAAAAAATATGCCCTACAACACATTAACTGATTTAATGCCAATAGGAATAGTATGTATGTTTCCCTATTTGATAGTCGCTAATCCAAAATCTAAGATTAAAAACTTATCAGAGCTGGTGAGCGCAGCAAAAGCAAATCCGAACAGTATTGACTATGCAACTAATGGCATTGGAAGTACTCACCACTTAACTTGGGAATCATTTCAAAGAACAGCCAATATTAAGTTAAATCATATTCCTTATAAAGGAGCGGCCGCAGCCCTACAGGATGTGATGGCGGGTCAAGTTTCTTTAATGTTTGTTGCAATTTCCACAGCCTTACCATTTATTAAGGATGGAAAACTAATACCGATTGCAGTTGGCAGTCTAGATCGCCTAGCTGTAATTCCTGATGTGCCAACTATCGCTGAATCAGGTTATCCTGGATTTGAGGCGATAGCATGGCAAGGTGTATTGGCACCGAAAGGCACGCCACCAAAGTTAATCGAGAAAATTAGTGGCGATTTAAAAAAGGTGACCCAAGGGGCTGACTATAAAGAGGCTCTCCTATTACGTGGCACCGAATCTCGGACTAGTACCCCAGAGGCAATGGCACAAAGACTAAAGATGGAAAATGAAAAGACGCGATCCTTGATTAAAAGTTTAAATATCACCGTCGAATGATTAATAACAAATCTTTCATTGCTGCCGCTTTTTTTATTTTTTCTACTGCTGTTTATTCTCAGTCATATCCGAATAAACCTGTAAAAATCATTGTTCCTTATGGGCCTGGCGGGATTAGCGATATTGCCGCACGCATGATTGGCGTCAAGCTTTCTGAAATCTGGAAACAGCCAGTTATTGTTGAAAATAAAGCAGGGGGTGGAGGTAATATCGGAACTGGAATTGTTGCCAGATCTGACCCTGATGGGTACACATTACTAGTGGCAACAGTAGCAGAGTTCACTATTGCACAATATCTCAATAAGCAGACTAATGTAAATCCACTTCGCGACTTTACCCCGATCTCTTTGTTAACTGATACCCCAATGTTAATTGTTGCAAATATTAATGCGCCATTTAACAATCTGAAACAGTTGGCTGAATATTCGAAACTTTCCTCATCTGGCGTATCTTTCGCTACGCCGGGTGTTGGCACATTAAATCATTTAACGGGTGAGCGATTAGCTGCTGAAATGGGTATCAAATTAGTCCACATACCATATAAAGGGGGCGCTCAAGCCTCTCTTGCTGTAGTAAGCGGGGAGACTCCATTAGGCATTGCTGGTGCTGGAGTTGTAATGGCGCATGTGGATGCAGGCAAGTTAAAAGTGCTTGCAGTTGCCTCTCAGCAGCAGATAAAAGGGCATCCAAATTGGCCTACCGTAATTGATGCTGGGTTTCCTGATTTTATTGCTTCTAATTGGGTTGCGCTTGCTGCTCCACGTAGCACCCCCCAAAAAATTATCTTGAAGATTCATTCCGATGTTAGCGCCATACTCCGAATGGATGATGTGAGAGAGCAGCTAATCAAAATGGGTTCCGACCCTATTGGCTCTTCGCCAGAAGTATTGGCGGAAAGAATCAATAAAGA
>Ga0114966_10005998_pt1 | contig 10182 bp, 16 predicted proteins | sample M_130207_XF_Meta_FD_87029 | JGI IMG/M metagenome (GOLD analysis project Ga0114966, IMG submission 87029) | Freshwater microbial communities from Lake Montjoie, Canada to study carbon cycling - M_130207_XF_MetaG | ecosystem: Environmental > Aquatic > Freshwater > Lake | place: Lake Montjoie...
CAGATCCAGCAGACATCCTTCCTATTCTCACCAAAGTCAATGAGCAGAAGAAACCTATTGTAATTGTTGCTGATAATGTTGATGGTCCAGCGCTTCAGATGCTTGTAATCAATGTTCATAAGGGTGCTATGCCTTGGGTTGCTGTAAAGACTCCTGGGTTTGCTGGTCAGAAGAAAGAATATCTTTATGACATCGCTGCTTTAACTGGCGCCGATGTTATTTCCTCAGAGATGGGAACAACTCTTGAAACCTGTACTATAGAAAATCTAGGTAAAGCAAAGAGCGTCATCATCAACAAAGAGACCACTACAATTATTGGTGGTGAAGGTGACGATGCCAAGATTGAAGATCGTATTTCTGAATTAAAAGTTACTCTTTCACAAGTAGAAAGTGACTATGAAGCTAGAATTCTTAATGAAAGAATTGCGAAGCTTTCTGGTGGTGTTGCTATCATTAAGGTCGGCGCCAGCACTGAAGCAGAACTTATTGAAAAGAAGTATCGTTATGAGGATGCTTTAGCTGCTACAAGAGCTGCTGTTGAAGAAGGCATTGTTGCTGGTGGTGGTACAACTCTCTTGCGTATATCCCAGCAATTAGGATCAATGAACAATCTTACCAATGATGATGAAAAAGTTGGTTTTGAAATTGTAAGAAAATCATTGATGGAGCCAATCAGACAAATTGCTTTCAACGCTGGTATTAGTCCTGATGTTGTAGTAGACACAGTTTGCAAAGAGCCTAATGGCATTGGTCTAAATGCACGAACTGGCGAGTATGTTGATATGATCCAAGAAGGCATTATTGATCCTGCTAAAGTTACACGTTCAGCCGTTCAAAATGCTGTCTCAATTGCAGGTTTAGTTCTTACTACAGAAGCATTAATTGTAGACAAGCCAGTGACCAATGAAAAGGTATTAATTCAAGAAGGAAGTTTCTAATTTTCTCTAATATATTTCATACACCAGCATAATATTTTGAGTATAATATCGGTGTGTATGGAGGGTTATTATGGAGACGAGAAACTTAAGAATTAAGCTTTCAAAGGGTCAGTTATTTACAGTCAGCGCAATTCTTATTGCGCTGACTTCTGTTTCATATCAGTTGTATTTGTTACGAAAACAAAACAGCAAAAAGGAGATGGGAGAAGCATTGCTTGTTTATCCCGAAGACTAAATGACAGAATTTTTATATCATTACAAGATGACAGTAACCAGAGTTGTAGATGGGGATACAATTTATGGTGATATCGATCTTGGTTTTAACTTTGGTGCAAGAAAGATGGAGTTTAGGCTTGCTGAAGTTAATACTCCTGAAATCAAAGGTGCTAATCGAACTGCAGGTTTAGCAGCTAAAGAATATGTTGAAGATAAGATTTTAAATAAAGAAGTTTGTATCTTGACTAAAAAAGATTCCAAAGAAAAATATGGCAGATATTTAGCTTGGGTATATTACAAAGAAGCAGAAAATCTTTGGGTTTGTTTAAATCAAAAATTAGTTGAATTGAATTTTGCTGTGCCATTTATGGTATAGTGTATGTATGGCATTTTACAGGCGATTATTTATTGATTTTGATTCATTTTATGCTAGTGTAGAACAGCAAGATAATGAAGAGTATCGTGAGAAGCCTGTAATTGTAGTTCCTGTTGTTTGTGATTACACTTGTGCGATAGCTGCATCGTATCAGGCTAAAAGACTTGGGGTCAAAACTGGCACACGAGTAAGTGTTGCTAAGGAAAAGATCCCAGGTCTTTTTGTTTGTGGTGCTAGGCCTCATAGATATGTAGAAGTTCACAATAAAATAGTTGAAATTTTATCTCGTCATTTTAAAAAAGTGCAAGTTCTAAGTATTGATGAAATGGCTTGTGAGATTGACGAAGATGATGACTTTGAATGTGAAATGATTGCTGCCTTATTGAAGCTTGATTTGATGGACGAGTTGGGAGAGTACATTACTTGTTCAATAGGGGTAGCTAGAAATGTATTTTTGTCTAAAGTTGCTGCTGATATGAACAAGCCTAATGGATTCACTGCCCTGGGCCAAAAAGCCCAGGAGCAGTTGGAGACTTTAGGCTTGACAGATCTTCCCGGAATAGCAGAAAGAATGGAAGCTCGTTTAAATAAATCTAAAATCAAAACAGTTAATGATTTATATAATATGGAAGAGCTTAAGTTGAAAAAAGCTTGGGGTAGTATTATTGGCGCTCGTTGGTATCATATGATTCGTGGTAGCTTACAATGTGATTATGGTTTGTCTGCAAATGACATACCTAAATCGTTTGGTCACACCCACGTCCTACCCCCTAATAAAAGGGATGATTATGGTGCTTATGAAGTTTTTGAGGCATTACTATACAAAGGATTAGAAAGACTAAATAAGAGCAGAATCGGGGCTAAAAGAATATCTATTTATTTGTCTTGGCGCAACACTGAATCTAAACGCAGAGGAACTTATAGAAAAGTAAGTCCTATTGCTATTGCTTCTATGGATTATACTTATTGGTCTGTGATTGCTACAAATCTTTGGAAGCAAATGCCAGAGTTAGATTTGAAATCTATTCCATTAATTGTTGGTATTAGATTCACAAGAACAATTAAACAAGAAGATATGAATTTGCAATTATTTGATTTGGATTTTTTCCCAAAATTTGAAGCTAAAGAATTGTATGAAGTTCCTGATAGAATTTCTTTTGGAGATCCTGGGAGATTATTCGATGAGGATGTATAAGTTTAGTGAGGTAATCTTATGAAAATAAATGTTGAATTTGATAACTTGACAGAAGCGCAAGCAGTGTCATTAGAAGAAATGTTTGCAGTATGGATGTTTTTAAAAGACAAACAAATGAGTATGTGGACAAGTTTCTTTGCTGATTGCGCAGTTGATTTCAATCCTGTTATCAAAATTAATGGCGAAGATCCCAAAAGATTTATGAAAGATATTGGCGTTCGTGTTGGTAAAGTAAAATTTGTTACTGATACTGGCGATGTTGAAGATGATATGTATCTTCTTGATTATGAAAGAGTAGCAAAAGCGCTTAATGATGACAACAAGCAAGAGTAAGCCATTACCTGAATCTACAAAAGTCAAGATTGGCAAAAATATATTTGACATTGATATAGATATATTATTGTCATCTATGACTCATCAAATTATTCACAAGAATAATAGCTTATATAACTCCGATGACTATAACTTAATTTTTGAAATTACTAGATCTGAAATTGCAAATTTCCTTGAAAGTTTTTTTGATGAAGAAACTGAATATTTTGATATTTTTGAAGATTGGGTTTCAAACTTTGATGAATATCAATCTAATAAAAATAAACTTTTTTGCAAAGATATAATTATAACTTTTCCAGATAAAACAAAATGGCAAATTAGAGTCTTAGACATTATAACTCTTAAAAATAGAATGTCTGGAAATGAATCGTCTGAAGTTGATTTAGATGATGAACTTTTACTTGATGATGAAAAATTAATTGCTTGGATTGATGAAAATCTCAGTTGGAATGATCTTACAGAGTATGCTGAATATATGAAAGAAACTAGGCAAGAAAATACTAGAAACAAAAATTTTAATAAAGCTACTAAAACAATAAAGTTGTGGTCAAAGCAGTTATCAATTTTTGACTTTATTCAAGTTGGTGATATGATAGTAAGTGATGAAGATGAAGACGACGAAGATTGATCCATACAATATAACTAATTTTAATAGAACAGAGGAAGAGCTTCAGCTTTTCCTCTTGTTTTGTATTGTAGTAGCTGGAAAAACTGCCTATATACAAGCTGAAAAATTAGAACAGTTCTTATGTTCTGTAAATGAAAGATTGTTGATGCCTGAAGGTGTATCTCCTTTTCAAACTATCAAAAGTGCAGAACAACATGGCATTTTATTTGAAGAAATAAAAAAAGCAAAACTTGGACAATATAAAAAATTAAATTCAGGATTTAAATATATCTCTGGATGTGAATATAATTTGAGTAGAATGACACCAGAAATATTAGAAAAAATCCCTGGCGTTGGAATGAAATCAAGTAGATTTTTCTTATTGCATTCTGACAAATTTTACAATAACAAAATTGCAATATTAGATACACATATTTTAAAGTTTATCAAAGAAAATATTGACGAAAAAGCGCCAAAATCTACACCAGTAATACCCTTAACATACAGATTTTGGGAATCTAGATTTTTACAGTGGTGTCAAGTAAATAATAAAAATGTAGCTGATTTTGATCTTGAAATTTGGAAGAGTTATGCGAGAACAAAAAGAGAAGATTTAGCATCTAATAGTTGAGGGAAAATAATGACAGCTATTGATAAGCGGAAAGAAGAAAAAGTATTACGAGATTATGAGAAGTTAATATATAAATTAGCTAACAAACAATATCTTCGTTATCAAAAAAAGTATGCTTTTGAAGACGTATTACAAGAAGCAAAAATAAGTGCAATACGTGCTTATAGAAATTACGATCCTTCCAAAAATACAAAGTTAATTACTCATCTTTACAATTATATTAACTTTTATCTTAGCCACTATTTTAGAAGCGATACTGGATTAATTAAAATTCCAGCAAGAGTGATGGACAATAAGGTTAAGATAATACCAGAAATAGTCCAAAATGATTTTTTGTACGATAATTCTACAGAGCATCATCCTTCTACTGACATAACTTTTTGCGATGAAAAGATAATTCTAGAAAATCTCTTGAGCAATCTAAATCAAAAAGAACAAGAAATACTTAAACTAATATATTTAAAAGGCTTTACATATGATGAAGTTGCAATTATGTACAATGTCAGTAGACAAGCAATAAATAATACTGCTAATAAATGCTTGAAAAAATTAAAGCAAACTGCCACTACTAATGAATGATCATATGATAAGAGATAAGTATTTATATCAGTCGTTTACATCAATTTACAGCATAGACGTTATAGCGAAATACTGTTTTGAATCCGAGTTAGTTACAATTCCGGACACTGATATGTATTTAGAAGCTGAAGATGGTGTTTGGGTGGTGTATACAAGTGATGAAGAATCTTTGTTTTTAGTTTCTCACGAAGATTTTTTAGCTAACTATGCGCCTCAAGACAAAAAGGCATCAAATTATTTAGATTTTGTAGTTGATTCTGTAAATGCTAACTATACACCAATTGCAAATATGTTAGATGAATCTTTGCTTGAAACTGCAGGAGAGTTTATAGAAAAAGAAATCAGCCTAAGTTTCCGTGAGAGACTTAAGCTGATTTGGGATCTTATTTTGGGTAAGAAGATTAATATTTCAAAGTATTAATCTTCCATTGGATCTTTTTCTTCGATATCTTCTGGCATTTCATCTTCTTGCCCAGCCATCATTTCTTGAAGAATATCGTAGGCTGCTTTAATAACATCTCTGTCTTTTTGCTTTTCTTCTTCTGGCAATTCATTGTAAGGAACACCTAAAGGACCATCTTTTGCCCAGGAGTTTCTAGATAACCATTGCTCGTGGATTTGAGCTGATAAGCCTTCAATATCCATCATTGCATTTTCCATATTTTGGGCAACTAAACCAATTGCGGATTCTGCTTGTGCTTTGTTTTCAGCTTGCCATTTTGCGGGTAACTCAGAATAAGATGTATTTAAAATGTCTACTTGTCCACCCATACCGTCATCTTTCATTCTAGTAGGGTTTTCGTTACCTTTTGCCATCTCACCAGATCTGTAACTGTCAGCCCAAATTCCGTGAAGATTTGATGCTAACATTTCTACTGCTTTGCCTAAACCACCCATTAGCATTGAAGATCCTATTCCCATAGATACCTTTACGAATCTTTGACTTTTTTCAGCTTTTGGAAAAAGTTTTTTTACTTCAATAACATTACCTGCAAATCTAATCATTGTATTTTCCTTTTTTATCCTATTGATAAGTTTTTTATATCTTCAACTCTTAAGTTTTTTAATTGCAAAGAACCGTAAACTAGACCATTTGTTTGCCAAAATTGTGTGTTGTGCAAATGCATAAATAAATAATATAAATATCCAGAATCAAGAACTTCTTTTGCTTCATCCTTTACTTTTACGCCAATTTTCTTTTCTGTGTTATCAGAATCTTTTGATGGCATTCCTAGGTTTTTTTCAGAACCTCTCGCATAGATATAAAAATCAGCTTCTGGCATATTATATTTTATATCGCACAAATCACCTAGCTTCATTTCATTCTCTTTTCTAGTACTTCTCTAACTACACGAGATACATCACCAAAATTAAATGGATTTAAATTTCCTTTACGTAAACCTAACGCAATTTCTGCCATTTTTTCGTCTTGATTTTTAACTGCTTTGTCAAATAAGGTGTTTCTTGCTTTTATTGCAAATCTGATATACCTTAGATATTCTCTTTCAGTCATATCATCTTGATTTGCATTTGGAAGTTTTTGCAGAATCTCAGGTGCTGAAGTGTCTTTACCAGTAAATTGATCTCCTGGACCTGTCAAACCTGGTTCTATTACATCTGTGATAGACATTAATGAACCAACTGTTATAGCTCTAGTCATTTCCTGAACAATCGTATCAATATCATTGAAATATTTACTTAAATCAGAAGTTCTCTCTTCGTCTTCTTCACCCATCAATGCAACTTTCATAAATCTAGGAGTTTCATTGCTAGTAACGATTCTAAATCTAGTAGTGTTAGAAACGTTTGATTTTCCACCAGCTTGCTCAGTGTATTTTGTTACGTTTGGTTTCTTGTCTGGATTTGGATCTCTTTCTTTCTTTCTCTTTTGACGAATTCTATTTTTTCGCTCTCTATCAGATAAATTTTTGGCTTTGTTGGCAGGAGTACATACAGGTTTCTTACCTTTGGAAGTGTCTCCTCTGCCACAAGGTTCGAATCCTTTGCCTTTTTTCTTTGGTCTTGATACGTCCACCCATTTTTCTTTGCGAAACCAGTCCCTTAAATCTGCTTCTTTTATAAAGCTTTCATCAAGTCCGCTGTGATTTTTACCTTCAACAATGCGCTCAATTTCCATATAATTTGCCCTACTAATGAAACTTATGATATACTTTTACAGAACAGTAGAAAGTAATCCTACTGTGGAGGTATTTATGGCAAAGGGTGGACGTGGAGATATTGCATCTTCACCTGAATCAAAGTATTTAGACTCTAGCACTAAAAAAGCGATGAATAAAATTGCTTCTAATTTAGAGTCAAAATATTTTTTTGAAAAAGAACACGTCAACGACAAATACAACAAAAGAAAACTTCCTGAATTTGAAAATCTTGGTGTTTCATTAGGTTGTGTTCCTGATGGTGGTTTTTGGTTTGACAATCCTCGTGGTCAATTAAGAAAATTATGTTTTGTTTTTGAGAGTAAACATCAAAACGAGGATGGTAATGCTATTGAACGCTGGGGAACAAATTATCTGTTATGCAAAAGCCTAAATCCTCAAGTGAAATATATTACTTTTATGTCTGGTAAAGGATGTGCTGAAGGAAAGATTTTACATAAGTATGCTGAATCAATGAAAAAGATTTCAGAAAACTGCATATTTTATTTAAGTGAAAATGGGTTTGGCGAAGAACAAATTGAAAGTATAATGTTGAAATATTTATCAGAGGAAAAATTATGAAACCTTTATTTATTTGGGCAGGTGGAAAAAACAAAATGCTCAAACACTACAAACCTTTTATGCCATCTGAGGTAAAGACTTATTGCGAGCCGTTTTTTGGTGGTGGAGCAATGTATATCAATGTTGTTAATAAATGTTCTCCTAAAGAATTAATTATTAACGATGTAAACACAGATATCATTAGAATATACAAAACCATCAAATCTGATTGTGACGCTTTTACAGAAGTATTAGACGAACTTTCTTCTAAATATTTACCATTAGATAAAGCTGGAAGAAAAGACTATTATTACTCACTAAGACATAAACACGCTTACGATTATGTTTCCTGGGATTCAACAAAAGAAGCTGCTGTATTATATTTCTTAATGAAGACTGGATTCAACGGTATTTATCAAGTTAATAAAAATACAAACGATAGATATGGCACACCTTCTGGATTACTAAATCAAAAAACAGTAGTATATGAAAAAGATGTAGTCCAGTGGTGGAATAAATCATTACAAAACACTCAAATACTCTCTGGTGATTGGAAAGAGTGTTGTGGGTATGTAGAAGACGAGAAAGACAACTTTGTTTTTCTTGACCCTCCTTATCGTGGTTCTTTTACTTCATACGGACAAGAATTTTCAGATGATAATCAATTAGACTTAATCAATTATGTTGCTGAAAATAAAAATACAAAAGTTTTTCTATGCAATAGAGAAATTGGCGATAGCTTTTATGAAAACAATCTTGGTGATTTGCTGATTGATAAATTTCCAGTAACCTATACAGCTGGAAGAAGAAAGAAAACTGATGATGGTTTTGAAGCAAAGCAAGCTACAGAAGTATTGATTAGAAACAAATAAAAAAAGGGGAGTTTTCACTCCCCTTTTTTAGTCATCTGCTCTTTTGATGAATCTGGTTTTTTTACTGGGATTATTATGCAAAGTTTCTAAATGATGCTTAGGAATCATATTCATAACTTCAACGTGATTCTTGTCTTCATTGTAAAAAACTAAATGATCATCGTCTACTGTTGCTGGACTGTGCATCATATCATCAGAAGTTTCTTCTCTAAAATCACTTATAGTTTCAGTGTCTTCCCAATGACCATCTTTATCTACTTCATAAGAGTCAGCATCAAATTCATCTAAAGCTTGACTAAGATTCATTGGGAATTTGACTTTGTATTCTTTGTCAAAATCTGCAGCTTCCTTAATAAAAAGATTATGAACTGTGTTAGCTTCAACAATGTTGCCTTCACTCTCTAATTTTTCTACTAATGAAGATAAAAATCTTAATTTATTCGTATCCATTATTTACTCTTAGTTATTGTTTTAGATACTTTCAAAAAAATTCTATGCAATGCTTCAACTTCTTTAATCATATCTGGATCATTTTCAAGCTCAGCAATAACTTCATTAATTTGCTTAAGCGGATTTGATTGTGCTTTTTTATCTTCAACGATATTTTTTTCTTTCATAATTTTATCCTATTGTTATATCGATATTTGCTGGTTCGCTTGTATACGTCCCATTTGTTGCTGTGTACTGTAATGAGTCTGTCCCAAAATAATCAGCGTTAGGGTTGTATGTAAAAACATCTCCTACTCGGCTTACAAAACCATTTACAGGGTCAGTTGTAATAGTGTAAGTCAATGGTAGATTATTTGGATCTACTCCTGCCAAAGATAAATCTACTAATGTGTTAACATCTGTAGCTACTGAAAAAGATGATGCACTAGGGATTTGTGTTGGTATATTTATATTAACAGTCGCTGAATTACCAACTACTCCATTGTCGTTTGTAGCAGTGTAAGTAAATGAATCTTGACCGGCGAAACCAGCATTAGGAGTGTATGTAAAAACTGGGTTTGATAATGTTCCAGCTCCAAAATCAACATTTGCCATTTCGATATTAACTGAACCATTTGTTGGTTGATTGACAACTGAAAATGTAAAAGGCACATTGTATGGGTCATATGCACCAATTGTAATTGCTACAGGAGTTTCCATTTCAGTTGATACAGATGCGTCTTGACATTTAGGGTTAGTGACAGGATCATCATAAACCATAGTAGCTCCATTCCATTCAGATCTTTGTAATAAGGCCATATAAATACAAACTCTAAAGTCATAAGAAACACTTGCGTCAATATCATAGAGAGACATTCTTGTAGTTCTTCTCTCCATAATTGATTTGCCATCAAGTTTGGCCTGTCTGTCTAAATACAAATCCATAGAAGCGTTGACAAATGGATTTTCATTACAGATAACTTCAACATAGCCTAAATACCAATAATTTCCTGAAACACCTGTTGATAGAGATGTGTTTAATTCAAATGCCATAAATATTTACTCCTATACAATTTAAGATTTCTTTTCGAATTCTTAATTATCCTGTAATGCCATCTTCAAATCTTCTACAAATAAAGAAAAAGTTGCCTCATCACTTGTGTTCCTGCCTATGTTTGCAGAATAACAAGCTAAGACAACATTATCTTTTGTATAACCCTTTTCTCTGTCCAATCTATCTAAAGATGGCTGCCACGGATATTTAGCAATATTTGATGGTTTCAAATCTA
>Ga0114966_10006000_pt1 | contig 10182 bp, 8 predicted proteins | sample M_130207_XF_Meta_FD_87029 | JGI IMG/M metagenome (GOLD analysis project Ga0114966, IMG submission 87029) | Freshwater microbial communities from Lake Montjoie, Canada to study carbon cycling - M_130207_XF_MetaG | ecosystem: Environmental > Aquatic > Freshwater > Lake | place: Lake Montjoie...
AACTGTTGCGTATCAGGCACGAGGGTTGAGCGTAACCGCCCACCCTGCTCGTGAGAACGACGCTCAGATTCCGAGGCGCCAGGTGGCCGATGCGCCGGCAAAGGCGAAGGTCACATACGTGGTTCCCTCGACCCCCGGGGACACCGGGAACGCGAGGAGGCAGTCGGCCTCCTCCCCCGGCGAAAGCACCGTGTCGGCGCACGACTCCGTACCGGTATCCGCGGCCGTTACGGCCTCGACCGGGCGCTTCAGACCCCCGGTGAGCAGCGACCAACCGACGATCGGCCCCTCGAGCGGGGCGGAAGCCGACGGGGACAGCGTCAGGTGAACGACCACCCGCACAGCGTCGCCGACCGTGGCGCCCGAGGTGACTCGAGCCGTCACCGTCGCGAGTTGGGTGGAGTCGCCCACCCCCAAGGTGCTCGTCTCGTTGCGCTCGATCCGGAGCAATTGGACGCTTCCGGCAATGAGGATCGCCAATCCGCACGCCAGAGCCAAGAGGATCAACTTACGCGTGCTCACGAGAACCAGAGCCTACGGCCGGGCGCCCAACAGGCGTCAGCCCGCCAGTTGACAGTTGAAGTACTCCTTGGCCTGGGTGGCGTTCATCCGCGACGGATTGACGCCCTTCAGGCACTCCGAGCGCACCAACTCGAACGGCATTTGGGAAGCGATCAGGAAGCCTGAGGAAATCCGAACTTTCATACAGGCGGCGGCGGCACGAACGAGTCGCACATAGGCGTCTCCGGACAACCGCGCGATGGAGGGATCGAACCTGCTCCCCCGCCAGCCGCACTCGGACGCGAGGAACGACCCGTCAACCAGCGTCCGCGGGAACCTCCCGTTGAGGATTCCCTCTTCCATGCAGGAGCGCGCATCGTCGAAGGTCGGTTCTGCAAGACACTCCGTGTACCGCCCGTACTCGTCGACCGTGCCCGGTTGTCCCGCCTGCCCCGGACGACTGCCCGTCACGTCAGGCTGTGTGCCCGCACCCTCGACCGGGCCACCGCCGAAGAGAGGCACGAGAACCCGGAGGTCGTCGGCGAGCGACTGGGCCTCATCGGAGGTTCCGTTCGAGAGCATGCCGAGCATCAGTCTCACGACCGTCCCGGTGGGATCGATGTACCACTGGCCGCCGACGTTGTGGACCGCGACCCCGACGCCCTTGAGCCCGTCGAGCGTCCGGCGGATGTCGTCGTACACGAGGATCCCTCGCAACACCACGGGAGCGACACCCAGGCGAACCAGTTGTTGTTCGAGCGCGTCGCGAGTGCCCTCGGCGTCACCGAGACACTCGCGGGTGTCGGCCTGGCCGTAGGAGGTGAAGATTCCACAGTTGTCCCGTATCGAAACGTTGACGTTGTTCGACTTGGCGACGATCTGGAGGCCGGAGAAGGTCACCGTCGAGTTGTTCCCCTTGGTGGTTGCCACGAACTGGGGGTCCGAGAGCCGAAGGGTCAGGCCCGATCGTCGCACCAACTCGTCGAGCGCCTGCTGGGTGCCGTCGAGGAACCACGGCGCAACCCGTTGCAGCACGGCAGCGTCGACGGGGTCGAGCAACGGGATCAGTTCCTTGAGCGACAGCGCCTCGATGGCCGAAAGCATCCTGCTCACGGCCTCGATCGGGGTTGGCGAACCGAGCGTGACGGCACTCTGCGTGGACGGCCACGACAACTGGCGCAGCGAGTGTGTCCGCAGGTTCTCGGCGAGCGAGTGCCAGACACTGATGTACCAGCGCGCTCCGTCGCGGACCGCAACCACCCGGAACGCAACCGTCCGTGCCGTCGTGCCGACGGGGTTGAACCCACCGAACGTCAACGAGGACGCTACCGAGCCCCGGACCTCGGCCGCGGCGGCGTCCGGGGCAACCATCTCGGCTGCCTCGGTGGGGGTTGTCAGCTGCAGATCGGCCCCCCTCAGCGCGTCGATATCCGCCGTACCCGGCAGCACCCGCAACCGCCGTCCGTCCACGAACATCTGCTTCAGCGGGTCAATCCACGCCTCGCGCTCGGAGGGGACGAGGATGTCGAGCACCCCGAGCAGGTCAGCGGCGTTTGCGTCGCGCACGAAGCGGGCGATCGCCTCCTCGGGGGTTCGGGTGCCACCCGCCTGCTCGGAACCCAGGAGCGAAGTGAGTGCGTAGACCCCTGTCGCAACGAGGGCGGCTACCACCACGATTGCGGTAACGATTTTTGGCCAACGCGACTTGAGCGGCGTCACGACAACGACGGCACGCTGCGGTGTCGGGGACAGAAGTCGGGGCGGGACCTGCGGCATGCCGGGTGTTGAAGTGGTGGCCGTTCCGGCCCTGCGTTTGGTCACTGGCGATGATGGTAGTTGCGGTTCCTGTGGCGCCCGGGGCAACCCCCGGAGGAATAACGGGGAGCACGATTGGTTGTACAGGGCATGCACGTCGCCGTTACCGGAGCAACCGGCCTCATCGGAAAACCGTTGGTCGGAGCACTCCGCCAACATGGCCATACAGTCACCCGTCTCGTGCGCGGGGCCGCTACCAGCGGGGACCGTCAGTGGGACCCAACTGCTGCAGAGCTCGACCCGTCGCTGCTCAGTGGCATCGACACAGTGATCCATCTTGCGGGGGCCGGGATCGGGGACCACCGCTGGACCGACGAGTACAAGGCACTAATTCGCTCGAGTCGCGTCCAGAGCACCGACCTTCTGGCGCGGGCGATGGCTGCGGCTGACGGCCCGAAGGTGCTGCTGTCTGGATCCGCAATCGGTATCTATGGGGACCGTAGCGACGAACAGCTCGACGAGACCAGCGAACTCGGGAGCGGCTTCCTCGCCGATGTCTGTCGCGAGTGGGAGGGCGCAACCGCCCCCGCCGAATCAGCCGGTGTGCGCGTCGTCCACCTGCGTACCGGGATCGTGCTCACCCCGGCCGGTGGCGCGCTCAAGAAACTCCTCCCGCTGTTCAGGCTCGGTCTCGGCGGCCGCTTCGGCAACGGGCGCCAGTGGCAGTCCTGGATCTCGATCGACGACGAGGTTGCCGCAATCGAATCCTTGCTCACCTCCTCGGTGAGCGGGGCAGTGAACCTCACAGCACCGAACCCGGTGACGAACAGCGAGTTCTCCCGTGTGCTCGGCAAGGTGCTCAAGCGGCCGGCGCTGTTTCCTGTCCCGCCCCTCGCACCCCGCCTCGCAGTGGGCCGCGAACTCGCCGACAACCTGCTCTTGCAGGGCCAGCGAGTGCTGCCCAAGGCGCTCGAGGCGGACGGCTACCACTTCCAGCACCCGACTCTGCACAGCGCGCTGACGCACCTGCTGAAGCGCCGGTAGGCGCTAAACGTTCCAGCACCGAACGTGAAGTTGTACCAAAAGATAACCACACACTGTGCGGGTCCCCGGCCTTGAGATACGATGTATTTAGTTGATCGCGCTGTCCACCCGGCGCTGAGCGACAGGTGGGGCGGGGGCCACCCTCCCGCCCCACCGACTTTTTTGCTGGTCGCGCCGTCTTCAGGTCGCGCCGAGGCCGACCGTTCGGCCAAACTCTGTGCCGTGACCCTGCTCCTGCCCGCCGGATTCCGCTGCCATGCAACCAACCTCGGGATCAAGGACCACAGCCTCGATTTCGTGGTGGTTGCCGCAGACGATGTGTGCTCAGCCGCCGGGATGTTCACCCAGTCGCACTTCGCCGGGCCGAGCGTGCGCATCTCCCGGACCAACATTGCATCCGGACGGGCCAGGGCCGTGGTGGTCACCTCGAAGAACGCGAACGTGGCAACCGGGGACCAGGGCCTCGCCGACGCGTCCGAGATCGTGAGCGCTGTCGCAGCGCACCTCGGTGCCCGTGCGAGCGAGGTGCTCATCGCCCAGACGGGTGTGATCGGACGACTCCTGCCGATGGACCGTATCCGCAGGGGTCTCGCCGCCCTTCCGCAACCGCTACCGAGTAACGACGCTGAAGCGGTTGCGAAAGCGATCATGACCACCGACACGATCCACAAGATCGCCGCAGCCGACACCGGTCTGTGTCGTGTGGTCGGCGTGGCCAAGGGTGTCGGCATGATCGAGCCGAACATGGCCACGATGATCGCCCTGATCTTCACTGATGCCGAGATCGCCCCAGACGCACTCGACGCGATGTTCCGCAGGGTGGTGGAGAGAACCTTCAACTCGGTGTCGGTCGACACCGATACCTCGACGAGCGACACCGCAATCGTGCTGGCGAGCGGCGCCGCCGGCCCGGTGGGGCACGATGTGCTCGAGGCCGCCCTCTTCGAGGTTGCCCTCTCGCTCACCAAGCAGATCGCGCGCGACGGCGAGGGCGCGACCAAGCTCATTGAGGTGTGCGTGGACGGGGCGCGTGACGACGCCCAGGCGAAGCGGGTGGCCAAGGCCATTGTCAACTCGCCGCTCGTGAAGACCGCGGTGCACGGCGCGGACCCGAACTGGGGCCGTGTCGCTATGGCAGTCGGCAAGTGCTCCGAGGAGACCGACATCAACGAGCGCCGGGTCGTGATCCGTTTCGGCGCGCAAGAGGTCTTCCCGGTGCAGGTAGACGCCGCCGGGCTCCAGCGCCTCTCGGACTACATGCGCGGCACCGACGTACGCATCCATGTATCGCTCGGCATCGCGAGTGGAACGGCGACCGTATGGGGCTGCGACCTGTCCGACGGTTACGTACGCATCAACGCCGACTACACCACGTAGACGGAGCGGTGCCACCGAGGTGGTGTACGTCGACCGCTAGCGAATCGGTGAACGAGAACAACACCTCGCTCGTCGCATGTCAGCACCAAGCATTCGTCCATCTCCTGCAGTGCGTACGTGTGCAGACGAACCGCTGCATCGATCCAGGGAAGGCGGCGTCGCGGCCTCTCGAGGCGGACCTCCAAAACTTCGCCGGATGCGCTCACCCGTCTACTCGTGGGGTACACGATTGCCCAGTGGGTTGGCGGCTCGGCTCAGGGCAGAAGCGTGAGGTCGCCCAGTCGTGAGCGCACGATGGTGAAGTGTCGCCGATCGAGCGTGGCGATGTCTCGAATGCCGAGTCGTTCGGCTGTCGCAATCGCCGAAGCGTCGGTCGCTCCGAGCGCGAGACTGCGATAGGTGGCAACGAGTTCAGCTATTCGCATCCAGTCACTGGCTGCGACCGACTCCGCCAGCAGGGTGCCCGCGGCGAGGTCCCCGAGGAATCGCACTTCAGCGTCGACGATCAGTGCGGCGGCTGGACCTCGTTGGCAAGGATCGCTTCGATTCGCTCCGAAATGTCGTCGCGACCGCTAGCGCCTGCACCGGCGGCGAGAAGCGGTCGTTGGGCCTCGTGGCGAAGGCGGTGATCGACTTCATCACCGGATCGCTGATCGACAACCCACGCCGAGTCGGCCGAGAACTCCGCAGCGAACTCGCCTGAATCCACAGCGCGCGACGACACGCCAAACAAAGACTGATTATTGACAGAGTCCAGAATGTGTGGTTTGATGTGGCTCGTGGAAGAAGCAGCAGTAGAACTCCTGCGTGAGCACGGCGTGCAGGTCACCGCTCAACGACTAGCGATCATGCGTGTCGTCGCCGAGCACCCACATGCCTCGGCCGACGAGCTGGGCGACGTCGTGCGCTCAGAACTCGGCGCGATCTCGCGGCAGGCGGTCTATGACTCGCTCGGCGTCCTGGTCGACAAGAACCTGATCCGTCGGATCCAACCGGCGGGCTCGCCAGCTCGCTACGAGAGCCGGGTCGGTGACAACCACCACCACCTGATCTGCCGGAGCTGTCGCATGATGTTCGATGTCGACTGTGCTACTGGCGAGGTGCCCTGCCTCACCGCCGACGACAACCACGGATTCGAAGTTGACGAAGCCGAAGTCATCTATTGGGGCCGATGCCCGACCTGTCGAGCGGACGATCCGCCTGATCTGTCGCCCGCTGAGGCCGTGCAATTTGTCCACACGAGCAAGCAACCATCCGTAACTGTTCAAGGAGCAAGACATGAGTGATCAACTTCCCGAGAAGTCAGCACCCGGCATCAGCGATTCGACGGCCAAGTGCCCGGTGCTGCAGAGTCCGCACACCGCAACAGGCAGCTCCGCCAACCAGCACTGGTGGCCGAACCAGCTCAACGTCAACATCTTGCATCAGGGCTCACGTGCGTCGAACCCGATGGACGACGACTTCGACTACGCCGCCGAGTTCGCCACCCTCAACTACGCTGCGCTGAAGGCCGACCTCACGGCCCTCATGACCGACTCCAAGGAGTGGTGGCCGGCTGACTACGGGCATTACGGCCCGTTCTTCATCCGCATGGCATGGCATTCGGCCGGCACCTATCGCACTCACGACGGTCGCGGCGGAGGCGGCTCCGGTCAGCAGCGTTTCGCCCCCCTGAACAGCTGGCCCGACAACGGCAACCTCGACAAGGCACGCGCCCTGCTCGAGCCGATCAAGAAGAAGTACGGCCGCAAGATCTCTTGGGCCGACCTGATGCTCCTCACCGGCAACGTCGCGCTCGAATCGATGGGCTTCAAGACGTTTGGTTTCGCCGGCGGTCGTGAGGACGTCTGGGCTCCGGAAGAAGACGTCTACTGGGGACCCGAGAACGTGTGGCTCGACGACCAGCGTTACAGCGGCGACCGCCAGCTCGAAGCGCCGCTTGGCGCCGTGCAGATGGGTCTCATCTACGTTAACCCCGAGGGTCCCAACGCCAACCCCGATCCCATCGGGTCCGGTCGGGACATTCGCGAAACGTTCGGCCGCATGGCTATGAACGACGAAGAGACCGTTGCGTTGGTCGCCGGCGGTCACGCCTTCGGCAAGATGCACGGCGCCGGCCCGGAAGCCTCAGTAGGCACCGAGCCCGAGGGCGCTCCGATGGAGCAGCAGCTCCTCGGCTGGAAGAACAGCTTCGAGACCGGAGTCGGCATCCACACCACCACGAGTGGCTTCGAAGGCGCGTGGAACTCCACGCCCACCAAGTGGGACAACAACTACCTCGAAACGTTGATGGACAACGACTGGGTACTCACCGAGAGCCCTGCCGGCCACAAGCAGTGGACAGCACCGGCGCTCGCCGGCACGGTGCCGGATGCCCAGCGACCCGACGTGTTCCACGCCCCGGTGATGAGCACGGCCGACATGGCCATGAAGATGGACCCGATCTACGGCCCCATCTCGCAGCGTTTCCGCGACAATCCGGAACAGCTCGACGATGCATTCGCTCGCGCCTGGTACAAGCTCCTGCACCGCGACCTCGGCCCGAAAGCTAATTTCATCGGCCCCGAGGTTCCGGCTGAAGAACTGCTGTGGATGGACCCGATTCCGGAAGGCACTGCGCTCAGCGATGCCCACATCGCAACCGTCAAGGCCGCGATCATGGCGACTGGCATCAGCATCACCGAGCTCGTCGAGACGGCCTGGGCCTCAGCGTCCACCTACCGTCAAAGCGACCGCCGCGGTGGCGCGAACGGTGGCCGCATACGTCTCGTTCCGCAGAACGGCTGGAACGTCAACCACCCCGAACAACTCCGCCGCGTGTTGTCCGCCCTCGAAGGCGTGCAGTCGAGCGTCGGCATCAACGTGTCGATGGCCGACCTCATCGTGCTCGGTGGCGTCGCTGCCATCGAAGCCGCAGCGGCCGCAGGCGGTCACAGCGTGAACGTCACCGTTAGCACCGGTCGCGGCGACGCCACGCCCGAGCAGACCGACGAAGAGTCCTTCGCATGGCTCGAGCCGAAGAACGACGGCTTCCGCAACTACCTGGGTAAGGGCACCAGCCATGTTGCCGAGCACCTGCTCGTCGACCGGGCGCAACTGCTCGGCCTCAGCGCCCCGGAGATGGCCGCCCTCGTCGGTGGTCTCCGAGTGCTCGGTGTCAGCACCGACGGCCTTGGTGTGCTCACCAACAACGTTGGCACGCTCAGCAACGACTTCTTCGTGAACCTCATGGACCAGGACACCGTGTGGTCTGTTGCATCGGGCACCGAGGACACGTTCGAAGGCCGTGACCGCGCGAGCGGCAACCTCAAGTGGACCGGTAGTCGCAACGACCTCGTGTTCGGCTCGAACTCAATCCTGCGGGCCATCGCCGACGTCTATGCAGCCGATGACGCTGGCGCCAAGTTCGCCAACGACTTCGCTGCCGCATTCGCCAAGGTGATGGACGCCGATCGCTTCGATCTCGCCTGATCATCGTGACCTGATGCGTTTCAACTGAGCCAGGTCTGCGCCACATCGGTAGTGCAGACCTGGCTCAGTCGTCTTCTGGGCAACCGCCCTGGGTTGAGCGCGCAACTTCGTCCTCGATGAGGTCCTCAAGCACCGCGCCGACGCCGTCGAAGACGTCTTGCGAGCCGACGACGTCAACACACCGCACGAACCAGAACTCGCCCTCGCGAGAACAGGCCTTCTCTCCAACCCCGCGCCGACAGTGCGCACCGCGCAGGGTTGGAAAGACAAGACGATGGTGGACCTTGTGGGACGGCTTTCAAACCCTCCCGAAGACCTGACGCACTTGGTAGAGAGAGGTGCCGAGAAAGCTCGACACGGCCCGAAATGCCCCAAGATGAAGGGCCAGCAACGTCGCTTAGGCATCCCGGCAATACGTGGCAGGCGGGTCCCTGCGGTGTGTCGCCGCAGGCCTAGGCGTCCACCACGCCACGGTCGCCGAGACGACTGCTTCTCTCGATAATGACTTGATGCTATATTGCACCCATGCGATATCTCCGGTAGAATGAGGGCATCCGAATCGAGTTCCACCCCACCTTTGCCAACCAGTTCGCCCGTCTCGTCGACGACACCGACACGCTCGAGGTCGCCGGCGAAGTGAACGGACTCGTGGCCGCGCTCGAGGAACACGGGCACCTGATCGAACACACCGACATCAGTCACCCGATCCTCATCGCTCGCTACGACATCCACACCTTCCGCCGCACGCCACCGAACGAGATCTGTCCGTACGCCGACGAGCCACCGATCATCCGGATCTTTTGCGCCCGGTTCACCGACACCGCCAACAACGTGGAGTTCCCGGTCGTGTTCGAGATGGGCGACAAGTCGCTCAGCCCAACGCCGAACCAGTGGTACCTACCCATCATCCACCGAATCGAAGCACAGACCATCCCGAACTGGGAGCGAACCCATCCCACCCATCGGGCACGGATCAGGAGAACACGATGACCAAGCGAACCACCCCCACCATTCCCGAACCCGACTACACCGCCGACGACTACACGACCGCGAACGAGAACGTGGCCGCAGCCAGGAAGCGGCTTCGAGGGGATCCATCAGCGCAAGCGGCGTCCGATCGGATGACGCAACTGGCGAACGACATCGCCGACCGTCGTGTCCACACACTGGCTGCGTTGCGTAAGGCTCGCGAGTTGACCCAGGTGCAGATCGCCGAAACCCTCGGCATCGGACAAGGCGACGTCTCCAAACTCGAACAACGGCCGAACCTGATGCTGCAAACACTCGCCCGATACATCGAAGCAACCGGCGGACGGCTGCGGGTCGTTGCTGAGTACGGCGACGACCGCGTCGAGATCGAGCTCAGCGAACTCTCCGGCTCGTCAGCGTGAGCTACCGATCGGCGCAGTGACCTGGCCGACATACAGGGCCTCGAGACAGCGATTCCCCGAACCCGTCGTCCTCTCTTTCAAACCCTGCCCCTGACCAAGGCAAACGCGTCAAAACGTTGTGATTCTGACAACAACGGGTGGGCGCAGAGGGACTCGAACCCCCGACCTATGCCTTGTAAGGGCAGTGCTCTAACCAACTGAGCTATGCGCCCGCTCGGCCACTGATCGTATCCGGCGAACACCGTGGGTATCCCCGATCACACGCGCGGTCGAAAGTACCGTTTGACCCGTGGCCGCACGATCCAGTGGTTCAGACAACGACTCGCTGCGTCGTTACCTCGAAGAAGTCGGCGCCCATCCGCTGCTGACGGCCGAGGACGAACAGCACCTGGCTGCAGTGATCATTGCTGGGCGCGCTGCAACCGCTCGCCTCGAGGCAGGCCCCGTCAGCACCGCGGAACGGGTCACGCTGAAGCGGGCCGTGCGCGCGGGCGAGGATGCCCGCACCCGTTTCATCAACGCGAACCTCCGGCTCGTCGTGTCCATTGCCCGCCGTTTCGACGGAGGCGGCCTCTCGGTGCTCGACCTCGTGCAGGAGGGCAACCTCGGACTCATGCGAGCCGTCGAGAAGTTCGACCACACG